>Ga0209159_1001476_pt1 | contig 17790 bp, 19 predicted proteins | sample GraSoiAngelo_144_FD_185901 | JGI IMG/M metagenome (GOLD analysis project Ga0209159, IMG submission 185901) | Grasslands soil microbial communities from the Angelo Coastal Reserve, California, USA - 14_1009_02_40cm (SPAdes) (version 2) | ecosystem: Environmental > Terrestrial > Soil > Grasslands ...
ACTTGTGAGTGTGTTCAGAACGAGACGCGCGTCGAAAACATCCAGCGATGATTGTAGGTATGGAACTGGGTCACCGCGATTTGCACCCCCACTGCGGAAGACAGCCGAAATCGTCCTGCAAGATGCGCGCGCCCAATTCCAAGTCCAGGTGTCAGGAACAGTTGCGTCTCGCCCGCATATTTTCCAGTCGTGTAGAACGTGGAGTTTGCTTCCAGTTCGGGCCAGAGTTTCCAGGCCGCCTGATATTGGAACGCCGTGTTCCACACCAGTTGTCTACGCAACTTGGCCGTGTCTCCTGCAGGCAGATTGACTCCCAAGGTCGACTGCACGTCAAATCGCCTCCAGCCTTTTCCGAATGCCATCGTTGGTGTCACCACCGCTTCGCCTGCCCCATACCGATGCGAACCCGTCGGCGCAGTTGCGGCCAGTAAAAAGGTCACCAAATAGTTGCCTTCCGCGCGCTTTGCCGAAAAGATGCGGAATTTCAACATCAGGGGCAAGTCACCGAATCCGCCAGGTGGACCATTCGGAGACACCAGCGTGTAGGTCGGGACACCCATCAGGATCTGCGTCCGCGAACTGGCGATGAACTCCAGGCCCTTGTTTCCACCAAATTGGTAACTCCTATTCCCGCCGCTGCTGGCAGGTTGATCCCAAATATCGTAGCGGAACTCCTGTTTCAGGCGTCCTGATGTGGTTGCCAGAGGAGAAAGCCAGTCCGGTTGCGTTGCTTGCACCTGCTCCGCCAGGTCGAGCCACGCGCGGAACAAATTCCGTTTCTTTCCTTTCTCTTTCTCAATGGACACCTGCACAGCCCCATTGTTCTGGCTGTTCCGGCATCCACCGGGACTCTCACTCGTTCCGCCTGTCCCATGATCCACGCATGTGGATTCGCCTTTAGTCGGACCGTCATCCGGTCTTGCGCTTGGGACAAGCACCGCCGTCACGGCAAAGGCCACGGTGACCACGCTTCTAGTGACCCCACATTGGGTTCTCCAGTGCACAGCGCCTCCAAGAATAAAAACGGCCACTGCCAGATCTAACTCTGACGGTGGCCGCTCAAGATCAGCTTAGAAAACTCTCTATGCCATCAGCCTCCACACGCCGCTTCGCAGACACGGACAGCAGCACGAAGTCTTCCGGTCCTGAACTCCATTGAGTTGGAGTGTGAAGTTCAACACAAATCCACTTACGTCAAATCAGATCCTAATGATGAAGCAGAGTGCCTGTGGAGTCCAATCCATTATTTGCATTCATTGTAAGACGAAAAGCGATTCTGCGTTCAAGTGCCTGGTAAGTCGTTTACTGGTGGTTTTGCTGCATTTTCAAGAGCGCATGTGCCTCGACGCCGCTACATGCTACTTCTTCGAGAGTTCTTGGAACCGCACATTGTCCATATCCGAATAATCCTGAAATACGCGAGTATTCAGGGCTTCATACAAGTCCTCTGGCCGACCAAACTTTATTACGCCCTGTGTATTGAACTGGTGGCGTTGCTTGCGCATCGAGGCGAATAGCGCCTCACGTGCGGCATACGCAATCGGATTCTTAAATTCTGTCAACAACAAAATGCCCCGGTCGCTGTCCCCACCGCCTACTTCTGCGATGCGGTAATAGGTCACGACGACACCTTGACGCTTGGCTTCCTCGCGTTCTCGCATCCAGTTGTCGTCCAAATAACCCAGCGTGAAGCCGAGCATTTCGGGTTTCACTTTGATGACTTCCATCGTCCACACGGGCCTTTCGTCCGCCGGGAATTGCTGCGCTCCGCCATCGGAGACGATGAAGAGAGAAACAAGAAAAAGGCCTACGAACATACGTCTTTGCATGGCTGCACCTCTCCGTTGTTCAGACGCCCTGCAACTGCAAAAGGGTGCCCTAGCAGGGCGAGAAAACTATCTTGCTTGGGGAATTTCCAGCCGTCAAACAAACGGAAATCTAGTGGATCTGTTGTTTGAGGCGTTCGACTTCGTCCCGCAGCTGGGCGAACCTGCGAGAAGCAGCAGGCTAACTCCTGGCTAATCGGCTGGATTTGTGGTCGCCGACTTGCGGCGACCAGGAGGCGAACTCCAGGATCCGATTATTCGCTCAATGACATCGCGAACGGTGTCCCGGGCATCGTTTCGATTCCACCCGCGCATGAGTAGCTGATCGTAACGTGTGTGATTGTGACGAATCGCCGCGACAACGGCAGCGGTGAGGGCCTCCGGTTCAAGCGCTCTGCCTGCAGAAGTGCGTCCCACTCGACCGCTTCCTCGTGTTGCGGTATGCGCCGCGATGGCTCGGGCTTCTTCCGTGGGGCAACTCGGGAACAGCTCTAGAATGGCTTGGGTCATCCGTGCGACAAGGTCGCGGTCCTGTTCCCTGCTGCGTACATCGCTGCGTCTGCGCCGCTCTGCACGCTGCTGAGCATCGGCTTGGCATTCTTCTTCGGCGCGCTCAAGCGCAGATACCTCGACCAAGATACCCTGGCGCTCGTAACGGCCACGAGACTGACTAAAACGAACAACGACCGCCGAAAGACCGCTATACTTTTTGGCACGACGCGTAAGAGCGGGATCACCTCTGGGGAGGTATTCCAGATGATCGAGATCAGCACAGCTCAGACACAGGGCTTGTTCCCCATCCAGGAAGAGGAACTCACCCTTCCAAATCACCTCGCCACAATCCGTGCACTTAGAGTCACGGAGAATCTCGAAAACAACGAGGTCTTTGGACCTTCCTGCCTCGCTCTGATCCGCCTCCATGGGTCGACGATCCCCCAGTGTTTAACATGCCTGGCGCAGCAACTCCGGGGTCCCTCGAGTGAGTTTCAATGCAGACAAATCTCCGGCATCTCTGCTGCGACTTTTCCCTCAGCTGTGAGTCGGCCATTCTTTCGGTATGTCGCCCACTCCTTTTCCAGCACACGCGTCCTATCCTTTGAGGCGATTTCGAATCGGCTCAACGCTAAAATCAAAGCGCGCACGCTAACATGGGGCGGCGCTGCTGGCCCCGTCATCCCACACTTGCGGCAAGTAATTATCGGTGTCCTGATGTTCCGGCCGGCTCGAATGCATCGGAGCATTTCGTCAAGCTCGTCTCGAAGGCTGAGGAGGGGCAGGCATCGACCATGCCCCCGTGCCAATCCGACCGTAACCGGGCGACCATTTCAGGAAACCACGTTCTCTGTGCGTCGCCCGAAGGCATCTTTTGGACTCTCCCTCTTAGTGCGCATTGTTGATTACTGCCGTTGTCATTTTATTACCGGAGCCTCTCGCCCGAGTACCAGAGCAAGAGAATCATGAAGCCGAGCACGGCTGTAACGATACGGGTCAGCTTCTGGTTTTTGTGAGGTACGCCGCCACACCTTCCACGCATTATCGGACCCGGCATCACTGATACCAGAATGAAGACGCATCCCCCGAATAATCCATAGTTGCTCCCGTGTTTTTGAATGTCAGGAGTGCGATTCTACCAGGCCCGCATTGATTTTCCAGAGTTGTGTCTGGTTAGGCGTTAATCAAATGCCCGTCACTGGCCAGGAACGGCGTTGTGGGAAATAGCTCCTGCCTTGTCGCCTTGTAGGAAGCGATCTCCGCACTTGGCATCGATTTTGTGCGGAACGAGCAATCTGGAACTAACAATCATGGTAGGAAGCGACCAAGAGTGAGCTGTAGGTCATCGGCAAAAATCAATTCAATCCCAATAGCGCCCCATCCGCCGCGAATGCTAACGTCCGAAGACATTCGTCCTTACGACATTCCCTATTGACTGGCGTTAAGCGACTTCAGGTAAGCCACGACTTCTTTGGCATCGGAGCGTATCATGTGAGAATCGAGGCATCGGGGCGCGGAGAAGCTTGCCGCTTCGCGAGAATGAGGTCGTCAGCAGCGCAATCATCGCCACGCTACTATGCATATAGCACCATAAAAGCCCCTGATAAGGGCGAGGTTGGTGGTTCAAGTCCACCCAGGCCCACTATTTGTTTCAGGTTTAGCGGGTGTTGTCCCCAAAACCTCAACCCACATTCCAGCCCACACTTTACTGCACCATTTGCGTACGTACCCCTAACGCGGTCAGATATTCCCCTGCGCCGCCAGTGTTTCGTCGCTGTCCTCCTGCGTGTACAGACCAAGCGTCGTCTGAATCTTTACGTGACGCAGGATGCCTTGCACGGTTTTCGGTTCGACTTTCGCTTTGTTCACTAGCCAGTTGCTTACGCTGTGACGCAAATTGTCACAGTAACCTGTCACAGCTCGTCACAGTAGCGGCTCGTTCGCCTGGATTGGAATTAACGAGCAAGGGCTCCGCTGGAAAAAACGACAACAGACAGTTTGAACTACCCACGCGTAGCTTAGGAAGCAGGACGTTTTATTTGTCTACGACGTGTAATTTTCTTGTCGAGAAAGAAGCGCTCCGACTTGTAGCCCGATGCGGATTTTGTACCCGTCCGGCGAATACAGATTGTGACTTGATCTTGCTGATGTCGGGCGCCCAGCGATATAGTTACCACCCATGGAGTTTCACATGGACTTTCACAAGATCTGGCAAGAACAATGCGATGCCACGCGCGCGATTCGCGAACGGTTCGGCGTCGAGAACGCCTTGAACTATCTGGTCGGAGAGAAGTTGGTCAACTTTGCGACGGCAGCAGATCAGGATCCAGATTTCGCTGCCGAGCTACCGCGCTTTCAAGCGGCAGTGTGGGAGATCTTCAACCCCTATGAACTCCGCGGCTATGTAGCCAGCCTTAAGCCCGCCGCGAGGAAGAAACTCCAGAAGCTACTTTACGTTTCTTCGTGAGCGCCTGAGATTTTCCTCTGCGCAATGAGCCACTTGTCGGGAAGCAGTTCACAATGGGCGCCGCCGGTTTCTGTGCTGCCGCCACACCACACCCTTTCGCACAGGCGTACTTGGGGCGAACTTCTTCAATGACCTGCAAGGAAGCGGGAATAAACTCCAGTCGCTCGCTGACATCTTCCCCGATCTTGTGCATGGGCGTTTGGCACTGCCCGCATTGGCGTTGCGATTCTTCCAAGTCAAACACCACCCGGCGACGCTCCAGTGATTCCGGCAACGCTTTGCGGCCGTGCCCGCGGCGCTCTGGCTTTTCTTTCTTTTCTTCGCCATCAGCACGGTAAGAGGAATCTGCCTCCGGCTCTTCGCTTGAAGGTGCAGTGCTCGCCCGCTGACTGGCAGCAATGATCTGCGCGGCAAACAGGAATAACTGGTTTTCGTCGATACGCTCCCGTTTCTGCCCGTAGCGATAGCGCAGCAGTTGTGCCAGTTGGTGTTGTACGCGCGCCAGGAGCTGGTCCTTGTCCTCCACTGCCTGCAGCAACTGCAAGACGATCTGCTGCAGAAGATTCACTTCCGACGGCAGATGGTGAGGATCGATTTCCATCGTCCTACTGTTTTTGCTCCCGTTCCTGCTGTTCCAGTTCCACCACCAGGTCCACCCATTCGTCGGTCAGTTCCCGAAAACGTTTGTAATTAGCGACTTTCTGCCGCACTTCGGCCAAGCGCTCGGAGCGCACAAAGCGAGTGCGGCCCTTGCCCCGCCAGGTGAAACTAAGGTGGTAATAAGGACCGTGCTTCTGGGGATCCTTGGGATCTTTACAACGACAGTCCGGCTTGCCGCAGACGTTGTACTGCTCGCTCAAGCTGCCCGGATGGATGGGCCCGAGCTCGGCGAGTTGCTGTTTCAGATGCTCGATCTTGCGTTCGATTGGGGTGGTTTTCATATCCGATATCATTACAATGATATCGGATATTGTCAAGCACTTTCTTTCAGAATCCCGAACTTTCTTGATTTTTTTCCTCAGCCCCGGCGATTCCCACCTTGCCGCCGCTGCCACTGGCGATACAATTCCACCATGCCCATGACTCCGTTTATGAAAAGGTTTCCAGAACTGGGGGCTCGTGAGACCCGCTCGGTGACCGTCCCAGACAAAGAGGATCTACCAAGCGGGGAGTACGGTTTTATCGAACTATATTGCAATGAGCCGCAGTGTGACTGTCGGCGCGTGGTGGTTGTCGTGCTCCGGCCCGAGACCGGCTGGAAGTTTTGGGCGGTCATCAACTACGGCTGGGAAAGTGTGAAGTTCTACAAGAAATGGGCCGGAGCTCCCGCCTCGGATCGCTCCGAATGGCAGGGGCCGGAGCTTGATCCCCTAAGTGAGCAGACTCCCTACGCACCGGCGCTTCTGAATCTGTTCAAGTGGGTCCTGCAGTCTCCTGGTTACGTGGAGCGCCTCAAAAAGCACTACCAGCTCTTTCGCGCAGCGGTAGATGAGGAATATGCAAAGAGGAACCCGACGCTGCGCTTTCCGGAGTTTCCACGGCGGGTTAGGTAAGGGGCGCGGGAAGTTTTCAAGAACGCTTCTGCGCGACATCAATCGGTTGATTTTCCTGAAGCGGCGTTGTCTCTGGCAGGCTGTAGCGTTTCCTTCGTTGGCCTTTGCTCAAATCGATCCCTTCCAGTAGCAGGCCGAGTTCCCAGGCAGCGATCTCCTTCCGTCCCGTCTCTGCAAAAGGAAATTGAAAAGTGCCGGCCTCGAGTCGTTTGTACCAAATCGCCCAGCCATCGCGATCCCAGTACAAAATCTTTAATCGATCAGTGCGGCGATTACAGAAAACCAGCAGGTGTCCAGAGAAGGGGTTGCAGCGGATTACGTGTTCGGCCATCATCGATAACCCATCGAAGGAACGGCGCATGTCACACGGCACCGTGCACAGGTAGACCTTAATCGCCGCAGGAAAACTCAGCATCCTTATTTATTCCCCGACTCCATGGCCGCGAGAACCGCTCGCAAAGTCTCTTCCTGAACTCCCTGGCTGATGCGCAGCCGACGACCGTCCTGGAGCACCAGCTCCAATCCGGCCGGCATGTCCATACCGTCTTCACTGACAAGGGCGAAACTGGCTGCTCTGTCCTGAACACTCGGCTTGTTCCGCTCCTGACGGCCGGCTTTCAGTTTGCGTTGCCACCAATAGAACTGGCTTTCCTTCACGCGGCGCTGCCGGCAAAATTCCCGAATCGACATCCCGCTCCGCGCTGCTTCCCCAATCGTCCTCTGCCAATACCGCTGCTTCTCGACATCGCGATTTTTCCTGTTCATCCCACACCTCCGCCTTTCCGCGACACATTAAGCCGCGCCGGACATTATTGTTGTTTACGATTTAAGGGCGGAAGATGAGTTGGCCGGACGGGTACGGATTTTGATTGGAGCGCTACGTATCACTGGAGCTGTCACAAGATCCTGCATCCACGCGCTTTACTGCATGCAGGGCATCTCCTTGCTGCATCAGGTGCGGCGGCAGGCAAAAACGGCCTGGGCGGATATTCCGTCGCGAAGCTGATCGATTGCCAATGCTATGGCCGGAATGGCACTATGCTCTAGGTAACTGCTGCCTGTGGCCTCGCGCTCACGGCGCGTGAAGAGCGCGGGAATTTGACGAGAAAAACTGTTCCGGCTTCGGACGTTTGCTCGACACGCACCGATCCTCCGTGATCGCGAATAATTTTATTCACGATCGCGAGACCAAGGCCAGTGCCGTTAGGTTTTCCGGAGCTGACGAAGGGATCGAACAACGTAGCGCGAATCGATGCCGGTATGCCAGGTCCATTGTCGGCGACTCGAACCTCAAACGATTCCGTAGAGGAATGCAGTTCGACATTGATCTGGCCTTGCAGTTGAGATGTGGCCTCACATGCGTTCAGTATCAGGTTGAAGAATGCTCGCTCCATCTTCTTGGCGTCAAATACCCCTTCCATTTCGCCTGACGACCGTATCAAAATCCGTCGACCTCTCAACTCCGGCCTAGTGAGAACGGCGTCGACTGCGCGGCGGACGGTCTGATCGAGAGAAGCGGGCGCGGGAGATACGGCGCTGTCTGCTCGCGCCAATTCGCGCAGGGAATCCAGCAGATCGGTCATTTCAGCCGACGCAGTTTTAATCTCTTGGTAGATCTCGTCCCTGTTAAGCTTTAAGTTCTCCGCTTCGTACAGGAACTCCGCGTTCGCGACGACCGCCGCCAGGTGATGGCGAAGATCATGAGAGATCGAGCTCGCGGCGTTCCCCAAAGCGGCAATCCGCTCGGCTGCGATCCACCGCCGTTGGGATGCCAACAACTCGCTGCGCATTTTCGAGAACGCCTCTCCCAATTCCGCAACTTCACTGCTCCCGCGCGGCGTGATTGAAAACATGTAGTCGCCAGCGGCGAGCGCCCGGACACCCGAGACAAGATTGTCCAAGGGGTGGGTGATCGTGCGAGAGACAAAGCTGAGCAGCAAAGCGCCCAGGAACACAGCAGAGATTCCGAGAATGTAAATTGTGCGGTTGAGCCGCTGGAGGAAACTGTTCGACCGTTGAAGGGACACGAGCACGTAGCATCGCACGGGGGCCGGCGGACCTTCGTGAATCCAGACCGATGCGACTTGGTATTGATCGGTGCCCAGAGTCAGTTCGCGTGGTCCAACTGGGGAGCCGAGATCTTTCCGACCAATCCATTTCCTCATTTCACTTTGTTCAGGGGACGGAAGCGTGGATGCAATTACGATGTCACCTATCGCAAGAGCAATCTGACTGCCTGAAACGAGCGCGAGTTGTTCGGCCACAGTGGAATCCACCTGGTATCCCACGGCGAGCACTCCAAGTTGTTTCCTGTTATTCTCTTGCCCAACGTTTATCGGACGTAAAAACACCCAGTAGAGCTGACTGTCCGCATACCACCACGCCGCATCTTCTCCTTGTTCCGCAGATCCCTTAAGATCAGCCTCGGCTACAGACGGGCTCCACCCCTGCTTCTTGACATGGAATCCCAGAACTTTGCCGTCTGACCTAGCCAGAAGAAAGAGGTCACTGCCCGCGAGTTTCCAGAAGGGCTCTGAGCCGTCCTGAATCGTGGGCGCGTCCTCGGTTGTCATTAACGCTTTTAAAGTAGGAAGCTCGGCCAGCATTGCCGCTGTTCGGGACAGCTGGAACTCCCGTTGCCGCTGAACACTTTGAAATGCGCGGGTCGAGGCTTCTGTGCTCTCCTTCACTTCCTTGTCAAGCTCCGATCGAACGGTATACCGGACGATGAACAGCAGTGCGCCGGTCAACGTGCAGACTATCAGCACGGTCGCAATGAGAAGTTGCGTTCGTAGCCGCAGAAGCGCCATGGGATTCCCCGTGAACAACCTTATTTCTCAGGCGCGGTCACTACACTGTTACATGCGAACTTGTAACCCGAACCGTGCATGGTCATAAAGTAGCGCGGGTTGGCTGGGTCGGGTTCCAGCTTTTGCCGAAGACGAAGGATATAGTTATCGACCGTGCGAGTGGTCGGATAATTGGTGTATCCCCAGACTTCGTTCAGCAATTCTTCTCTTGAAATGACTCTGCCAGGCGAGCGCGCAAAGAACTTAAGCAGTTTGAATTCCTGAGTTGTGAGTATGATGGGTTTGCCCGCGCGCGCCGCCTCCATGCTGGTAAAGTCGATTCGTATATCGCCGAACGCCAGCAGTTCATGTTGAGGTGTTTCTGGTGCGACGGTTGTGCCATGTGGGGTGGTTGGTTCGCCGCGGCGCATCGCACGACGCACACGGGCGAGCAGCTCTTTAGGACTAAAGGGCTTTGTAACGTAGTCGTCCGCACCAAGTTCGAGAAGCAGAACCTTGTCCTCGACTTCCGTGTTGGCGCTCAATACGACGATGGGGACTGACGCTGCATAGGCCTTGAGCGCGCGGCAGACTTCTTTGCCGGGCAGGCGCGGGAGTTTCAAGTCAAGTACCACAACGCTAGGCGTGTCTTTCTTGAAGCTCTCAAGGCCTGCAACACCGTCGGATGCAAGGCGAACTTGCAGCCCGTCCGATTCAAACAGACGCCGCAAAGTCCGTTGCATGGCGCGGCTGTCTTCAACAATCAATACGGTTTCCATTCCCTTGTCCCCGAATTCCAAGTTGGTCCCATGCATATATAACAGTTGTCAGCCTTCCGTAAGAGACTGCGGCAGCTGCTGCGCGAGTGCTGCCGGCTTTAGTATTCTGGCGTTAGCGTCTTGGGATCATAGTCTCGGCCGTACTTGTTTTTGTGCTTCATGGGAATTTGTCTGGTCGCTGGAATCGCGAGCGTCGGAAGGCCATGGCTCCCGTTGCCAATGACGACCGGACGTTCGAGGGCCTGCAGAGCCTCCGGAGTGGCGTTCTCTGACCACACGCGAAGAAGGTACCTTCCGGGAGGGACGGCGGCAATGGAGAGGTGTCCAGCCTTGTCAGACACTCCATAGAATTCCGAGTCCACGGTCAAGACCACTGCCTCCATTTCCGGATGAATGTTACAGAACACATAAGATGCGCCGGTGCGATCGAATCTCACGGCCTTCCGCGATCCGGCCTCATAAAGTCCCAGGTCAAACCGTTTCCCACGGTAAAGCGAAAACACGCTGTGGAACCATGGATCGAGGTTCGGAAAAACGACGACGCTTTCCGTGGGCACGACCAACAAATTGGGTTCGAACTTCTTGTCGTATTGCGCCATACGGTAGTTCGTTCGCTCCGCGTTGAATCCTATCGTACGGACCGAGTCTTGGGGAACGAGCCAAACCACTACTCGGGAAGAGTCCTTTATTGGCGCTCCCGAGTCTGCCAGAATCAGTCTGACCTCGCCCTTGACAGTCTGCGCCGAGTAGCCAGCAAGGTCGTTTGTTTGGGCCGCAGCGGTGACGAAAAAGATCAAGAGGGACGGAACGATTCCGAGTGGACGGATCTTCATAGTTCACCTAGAAAATGAACCCCACTGCCAGGCCGACTTGCCCAGCGATTGCCGGAGCTCCCGAGACCTCGTAAGTCCTCAGGCGACGATACTCGGTCGATAACACAAGATTAGAGCGCGGGCGAAAGATGTAATTCGCAAACCACATATCGTTGCGGTGGGACAGAAATTGGAGAGTTGGATCGAGTAAAGCGATTTGACGTGTACCACGGGCGCTGCGAGCGCCCGACCCGCCTGCCAAGTTAAAGTCGCTCCGCTCATTTAACTTGACCTTAAGCTGCGACCACCCCCCAAGCATCCTGATTCCGGCAAGGGCAGGCGCAGTGACAGTATTATACTGATTGAGATCTGAGGGCTGAACCAATACATATGGCACTCCGCCAAAGGCGTCCAGGCCTTTGCCGACAAAAAACTCGCCGCTCAGCTCCGCATGCGGCAGCAACGGAAGCCGCCAATCCGTTACACCGCCCCATCCAGAGACCGTCTCTCCTCCATAATAGCGCTGTGGGACGTAAATACCTGAAACTCCAACGGATAGGGGCCGATTTTCGCTCTTTCCGTTTGCCGATATTCTCAGCGAATACGCTGGCTGGCGAGAGTTTTCACCTGGATTTGCAGTGCGCACACTCGCGTCGAAAGCGGCATACCTTGAGGGGTCCATGACGCCTGCTTCAATTTTGAACTGAGAAACAGGTGTCGCCCACCGTTGTTCCACCCGGATTGTTGGCGCCCAAGTCCACAGGTTTCCAGCAGAGGCGAATCCCGGCACGGCTAGCGACATGTAGGAGGTCGGCGTGTTGGGGGAAAAAAACGGTGCATCCAGGCCGACAACGACTGAAGTATTTTCCCAGTCGAACCGAATCCGGGCCGTGCGCAAGCGCATCACGCCTGAGGTTGCTGCCCCGTAGCCGCTTGGCAAGCCGCCGAAAAAATCCATCTGGACGTCACCGGACATCCTTGCGCCATAGAGGTCTGGGCCAACGCCTGTTAGTCCTACAATTGATTGCCTGAGTGAGGCGCCGAGGCTACCGGAAGCAGTTCCGGGCGGTCGTGGAAATGCGGCCGCTGGCACGTCCAGGTTGTCCACATGACCCGTCTGGCCGAAGGCGTTGAACAAACCTATGCCAGAAAGCTTCAGTCGGTACTTGGAGCTGCTTTCGACTTTGTCTTGTTGGAATTCCTCCAGCCTGGCATTCACAATCTGCCAATCCTCCTCAGTAATACGGGCCAGGTGCTGCTCACCATTTGGTTTCGCCGTTTGAAAATCTCCAGCGGATTCTTCGGTTGTCTGTTCTCGACGGGCCGCGACACCGAGAGTAGGCGTATCGGGATCACCCATTTTGCTCAGCACACGTTCAAGCACGGCCCGAAGTTGTCGGATTTCCGACCGCGACTCCGATAGCTCCACCCGCGTCTCTTCAAGTGATTGGCTCAACATTCGAACTTTGGCGTCCAGTTCAGCTTGGGTTGCCGGCGAGGCAGGCACGGAAGGGGATTGAGCAAAAGCGGGCCAACCACCCGCAAGTACTACCCATAGCACCCGCTCAACCGCTCGCAACAGGGCTCTGGTAGAAAAGTTCATAGGGTCTCTCCTCCCGAAGCATCGAAGAGCGCTTAATTGTACTCCGGATACCCTTTGCGCCGGGCATCAGGTAAGTCCTGCTCATGATGCGAACCCACTGATGCAGACAGAATGTTTACAATGCAGCGACAAGATCCTGACAAACAACCGGATCGTCTGTTCCCGGCTGCGATGAAGCTCAGCGGGGACGAGCTGTGCGCTCCTCCAATTGAGTCGAAACCTCTGTAGAATTCCGCTCGTAGAGTGTTAAATCCGGGCCAAACGAGGATTCGGAATTGAGCCTGGATTACTTCCGTTCTTCGCGGGTAGGCAAGGAGGTACGAAGAGAAATAAGGGGCTCACTTATGAGTCATCCCCCGGTGGCCGTACAATCTTTTGACAATTTTTAAAGATGGCCGTGACAACCTTCTTGAAGAATTCTTGATATCTCAATCCGGACAAAGCTCGAGAACCGGCCTCAGCCGTAGACAGTCCCCACGCTGCAGCCCGAATTTCGACACGAAATATTATCTGGAAGGAGGCGTACATATGAAGTTTGTTCGTGAAGCCTTGAGGTGCTCTCTATTTCTTTGCCTCGCGGTGCTATTGCTTCCCGTTGTCGCACTTGCGCAACATTATAAACAAACGAATCTCGTTTCGGATCTGGCCTCGATTTCCACGCCAAATCCTCCTGACCCCAATCTGAAAAACCCTTGGGGACTGACTCGTTCCCCCGGCGGCAGCCCCTGGTGGATCGCAAACAACAATTCCGGCACATCAACCCTGTACGATGGCAATGGCAACGCTTTCCCGCCGCCGTCCAAAGGAGGGCCGCTCGTCGTTACCGTTCCGCCCCCCAACGGCTCGCCGGCAGGAACCACGTCGACTCCCACGGGTGTCGTGTTCAATGGCAGCCCCACGGATTTCCTGGTTGCTCCCGGCAAGTCCGCTCACTTCATCTTCGTCACAGAAGATGGAACGATCTCCGGGTGGAACGGCGGACAGAACGCTGTCCTCACGGTCGACAACTCCGATAACGGCTCAGCGAATGGTGCCGTCTATAAAGGTGCAACCTCCGGCGAAATCAACGGCAACAAATTTCTCTACGTCACCAATTTCCGCAAGGCTCGCGTCGAAATCTACGACACAAAGTTCAAGCGTGTGTTCCTTGGTGATGATGCTTTCGAAGCCGAGGGAGTTCCCGACGGTTTTGCGCCGTTCAATATTCAAAACATCGGTGGCATTCTCTTCGTCACCTATGCCAAGCAAGATCCTGCCCGTCACGATGACGTGGCCGGTGATGGCCTCGGTTTTGTTGAGCTTTTCAAGCCCTCCGGCAGGAATATCGGTCACCTTCAGCATGGAACGTGGCTCAACTCACCCTGGGGTGTTGTCTGGACCACCCGCGATTTCGGAGAATTTAGCAACGCTATTCTCGTCGGCAATTTTGGGAGTGGCCGCATTGCCGCCTTCAACGGCTTCACGTACAAATTTATGGGCTTCGTGAAGAACCCCGATGATTCCATCCTAACCATTGATGGGCTCTGGTCTCTCACCTTCGGCAACGACGGGACGGCCGGACCGGCCAATACGTTGTTCTTCACTGCCGGCATTAACGGCGAGCAGGACGGCCTCTTCGGCACTATCACACCCGTAGACGGCCTTGATGGTGACGAGGAGTAGAGCGGGGGGCAACCTGGTCCTTCGCCGCGAAATAGAACAACTACCTAGGAGCTGCCTATGGCTAGCGGGGCGCCGATGACGAGACACGCTTTCTTCGGCGCTCCGCCCAATGGCCCTTTGAATCGCGAATGAAACCCCAAGCCAAAGGCCCCTAGCTGAGTTCGCGCCTTAGGGCTTGAAAACGAATTCCAGAACTTTTGTTTGATTGCCTTCGAGGGTAACCTTCTGAGTCAGCACGCCATACTTTTCATGCCAGGCTTGAATCATGTATTCACCGGGTGGAACGTCTTTAAGATCGAAGGTGCCATCTTCTTTGGTGATCGCAAAGTAAGGATGCTTGAAAACCGCGATGTATCCCTTCATCCAAGGATGAACATTGCATCGAACAGGGATGATTTCTTCGCGAGTGAAAGTCTCCGCAATGGGAGATGAGCCGGGGGGTTGGATGATGTTCCACTCCCGGTTGTTTTGCGGCACGGGGTGGATATTGTGACTGGTGGGGTCAAGGTTGACAATCTGCAGACTCTGACTTGCCTGCATCCCAAGGACGCGCGGACTGTAGCTGCAACCCTTTTGCTCGAACACGGCAGGTTCCTTAGGGGGGTCAAAGGAACGATTGCCAACCCCGTTGGAAATATAGACGATCACATTCTTCAACGCACCGTTCGCTTCAGTGACGACTTCCTCGCTCATCATCGGCGTCGGATGAATCCTCAAACATGCGGGATCGGCGGCCATGTTGATCCGCGCAGCAGCCGCCTGCGCCCCTATCACTCTTACTGTGCCGGATACAGTCCCAGCTTCATGCCCCTCTGAGTGACCGCTGCTAGCCGCCTTCGCTGCGCTGCTCTTTCTCTCGATTGCTGCGCTCCTGCTGGGGCTGCCGGGCGTCGCCGAAAGAGCGATTGCCGTGGCCGCTGCCAGATGGAGATATCTGGTTTTTGTGCCCATGAGTGATTTCCTTCCAAGAGCCCTAGCACCTCAACTTTTGACTCTTTTCTCCTCAAAACACCGAATCAAAACAGGTCGGCGTGCTCAGGTCTCCTTACCAACTGTTTATTCAAAGCTACGGAGCCTCCGGTTCGCGGTGGGCTGCTGGCTTTTGAATACTTTGCGTTTATTTGAAGCGCCCTTAGATAGTGCACTAGGTCCCATGTCTGGGCCGGTGTCAGAGCGCTTGATGACGAAGGCATCGGTGTGCCATCAAGTCCAGTCATAAGAATTCGATAAAGGTCTTGGTTAGATTCGCCGCACTTGAAGCGCGTCCCGGCCGAAAAGTCGAACGGCGGGATTGGATAGCCCCTGTTGTCCACTAGCGTTTGGGCCGATGGGCCATCCCCATGCCCCTCTTTGCCATGACACGACCAGCAGTTCATTTTTTGATACAGCTCGCTGCCGCGCTGAATGCTTTGCTGATCGGCCGCAGGCTCTGAGGGCACCTCGACGGGAGCGGACGGCTTTTCCTCGCGAAATCGCGACGAGAAAGTCTTAACATAAGCAACCAGGTCAGCGCGTTGCTGCTCAGTGAGCGGCAGCCATGGCGGCATGTTCGAGTTGACGAGTCCCCGGGTCACGGATTTGAATAGATCTTCGTCGGTCGGAAGCTCTCCACTCGGTGTGGAGCGGCACTTGAAAGTGCCCGTCACAAAATCGCGCGGTTTGGGGTCGACCCATGGCGCATTTTCTCCCCGGCCGTCCCCAAGCGGACCGTGGCATCCGACGCAATAGCGTCGGTAGAGGTGTCTTCCGCGGGTAGCTTCCCCTGTTATGCCGCCTATGTGGCTTTCTTGGGCAGGCGTTACTTGGGCGCCTGCTGCAAATAGGAGAACTAGAATACTCGCGATATCCACCTTCATGCGATTGCGCTTCATTGGGAGTTTCCTTCTCAAAAAGCGAAATCCAGCCCGAAAAACACACTACTCGTCCTCAGATCGGGCCCAAATGGGCTCGCACTCGTTGGAAGCGGTGAAGCTGACTTGTACGCGCGGACGAGCGAGTACTCGGCGTGGAGAGCCAGCCCGGCGCGGCTGAACATGAACGGGTAGTACCTCAGCCCGAACGAATAGGCGTCAACATCACCCAAATCGTGCGGGTCTGTGCTAAAGACTTGACGGGACATCCGAACGAACTCGTTGCGCTGCACAAAGACTAGCTGCGGAGAATAGGTGAAGTGAGTTTCAATGAACCCGCCGTTCCAGGTTGGCGCCCGCGCTCCCACGGGCAGCGGTGCATTTGCCGCCGTTCCCGTGCCGAGAAAGACGTTGTCCCAACCGTGCACAAACACCGTGCTGAAGTCGAGCTTCTTTATGTAAAAGAGACCAGTGAGGCCTGCGCGATAAAACGACTTGTTGCCGAGTCCTTCCCCCAAAACCGGGGCGCCCAGTGAAGTGTTGAGGAATGTTGGTCGTTCTCCGAAGTAGGCAAAAGCACCGACGCGTTGGACTCCAACCTTTCCTACTTGGAAACCGTGATTAAAACTGACCCATCCGTCGTAGGTCCGATTCGGTAAACCTGGGTTGCCTTCATTACTGCTCAACAAGGCGACCGAATACCGTGCATAGCTGTTCTCCGAGTGACCAGACAGCTCAACGCCCAATTGATTGTCGCCAAGGCCGAAAGCGGTACTGACCTGCGTACTGAGAGGATTCGAGGCAAGGAACTGTGCCTCGCGGAACGGCGTGTAATGATAGACCTGATAAAAACCGCCGTTGTTGGAGAGAAACAGCATCCGTTTCTCGGAGACCAGGTTGTCCAGCTCGAATTTCCCGACCTTGACGTTCATCCAGCGGTTGCCGAGCAAATTATCGAAACGGACGAATACGTTTTCAAAATGAAATGATCCTGAGGAATCAGAGGACGGTAGCACGGAAAAGGAAATGTCTTTGTAAAGAGTCCCAGCGGCCCAAATGTCCAGTCCGCCAAAATCAAAGCCATCCGTCGTGACATTCTGAAAGGTTTGCCCGAGTGCCGGGTCGCCCGGAACTGTATCCACCACGTTGTTGCTGCTGCTCTCCCTATGCCATTGCGGCGTGATCCGGAAAGTGATGGGCCAGTAGCTTGGGTTCTGCCAGATCGGGGAATCCTTTTCGTTCCCCAATTGATAGCCCCCGTCACGAAACGCAATCCCGAAGTCATTCAGTTTTGGCCAGGCCTCATGACAGGCGGAGCAGGGCAGGTCGTATTTCCGCGCGAATGCGGGGATGGCACGTGCGGGCGGACGAAGAGAGAGAAGCATTCCCAAAACGAAGACGAACATTGCAACAACTCTTAATCTAGACAGCATCATAATTCCCATTGTTTCGGTTGGTTGTTTCTAATTGCCCACAATTCTCACCTATCGGCCAGGCCATTGAGACTGGCAGGAGTGAAACGAAGAGTTGTCACTAGGATGTGAAAATGTTTTGTCTTTGTAGTGTGCAGGCGCGAACGACTCTTTACATTTCCCCGACAGCCCCATGACAACGGCCTTTTGTGAATTGCCTAACCTTAGCTTTTTGGGTTACCTGGCAGCAGGCAATCAAATGAAAAACGGCCGAGCTGCATGAGTGATTCGGGAGGCGTTCGAACATGCCACGACACATCGTCAGTCTGATGCCGCGCTATGTTTTGTGCGGGTTGATCTTGTCCGCGGGCCTTCTCGACCTAGCGGGCTGCGGCAGTTATAACGCGCCTTCTCAGCCGCCAGCAGCGCCAACTTCCGTAACCATCTCTCCGACAAGCGCCAGCGTGCCGGCCGGTAGCGGAACGCAGAATTTTACCGCGACAGCCATGAACGACTACCTGAGCAGAGGAGTCACCTGGGCCCTG
>Ga0209159_1001481_pt1 | contig 17747 bp, 14 predicted proteins | sample GraSoiAngelo_144_FD_185901 | JGI IMG/M metagenome (GOLD analysis project Ga0209159, IMG submission 185901) | Grasslands soil microbial communities from the Angelo Coastal Reserve, California, USA - 14_1009_02_40cm (SPAdes) (version 2) | ecosystem: Environmental > Terrestrial > Soil > Grasslands ...
CGAAAAGGGGATGCCGCCGCAGCACCCCTGGGGCAGCGAGCGCTACCTGAACTTCGCGCCGGGGCTATTCGCGCGCCTGCGCGCCGAGTTCGGCGACGAGCTGCATCTGCTGCACGACGTGCATCATCGCTTGACGCCGATCGAGGCGGCGCGCCTGGGGAAGGCGCTCGAGCCTTACCACTTGTTCTGGCTCGAGGACCCGGTGCCCGCCGAGTTGCAGGAGTCGTTCCGGCTGATCCGGCAGCACACGACGACGCCACTGGCGGTGGGGGAGGTGTTCAACACCGTGTACGATTGCCACCGCCTCATCGAGGAGCAGCTCATCGACTACATCCGTACCGCCGTCGTCCACTCCGGCGGGATCAGCCACTTGCGCAAGATCGCCGCGCTGGCCGAGCTGTATCACGTGCGCACCGGCTGCCACGGCGCCACCGACCTGAGCCCGGTCTGCATGACGGCGGCGCTGCACTTCGACTTGAGCGTCCACAACTTCGGCATCCAGGAATACATGACGCACACGGCGGAGACCGATCGCGTCTTCCCGCATTCCTACCGTTTCGAAGCAGGGGTGATGCATCCGGGCGACGCCCCCGGCCTCGGCGTCGATATTGATGAAGGGCTCGCGGCGCGCTATCCCTACGAGCGGGCGTATCTGCCCACGACCCGCAAACTCGATGGCACAGTCCACAGCTGGTGACGGGGGGGAGGGGGGGAGCCATGACGTCACGCCGTGAATTCGTCGCCGGGCTCGGGGCCGCGGCCCTGGGCGCCGTGCTGCCCCTGGATCGGCTCGCGGCGTTCCGCGCGGCGTCCCCCTTCCCCCTGTCGGTGCTGACCGACGAAATCTCCCCGGACCTGGGACACGCCTGCGAGATCGCCGCGCGCGAGTTCGGCCTCGGCTACGTCGAGCTGCGCGCCGCGCACGGCAAGAACATCATGCAGTGGGACGCGAACGACGTCGCGGAGGCGCGCGGCATCCTCCAGCGCTTCCAGCTCAAGGTGTCCGAGCTGGCGTCGCCGATCTTCAAGGTGAGCTGGCCCGGCGCCCCGCCCTCGTCGTTCGCGCCCAGCGGCCCGCAGTTTGCGGCGGACTTCACCTACGCCCAGCAGGACGAGCTGTTGGACCGTGCGGTGGAGCTGGCACATCTGTTCGGGACGCCGTACGTGCGCATCTTCGACTTCTGGCGCTTGGACGACCAGACGCCGTACCGGGAAGCGATCGATGACCGCCTCCGCCAGGCGGCGCTACGCGTCGGCCCGCGTGGCGTGACGCTCAACGTCGAGAACGAAGCCGCGTGCAACACCGGCACCGGCGCCGAGGCCGCCCGCTTGCTGGCGGCGGTTCCGGAGCAGTCGCTCAAGGTCAACTGGGATCCCGGGAACGCCGCAGCCCGCGGCGAAACGCCGTATCCCGACGGCTACGGCAAACTGCCGAAGGCCCGCATCGCCCACATGCATTGCAAGGACATCGTGCGCAAAGCCGACGGCGGCACCGAGTGGGCCGCGATGGGCAAGGGCATCATCGACTGGCTGGGGCAGCTACGGGCTCTGAAGCGGGACGACTATCGCGGCGTGCTGTCGCTCGAAACGCACTGGCGCGGCGCCGGTACCGCCGAGGCATCGACGCGCCAAAGCATGGCCGGCTTCAAAGAGCTGCTCGGTCGCGTGGAATGAAAAGGAGGGGGTCATGACCAGGAGAAGGAAAAAGACGATCGGACGCCGGCAGTTTCTCGCCCGCAGCACCGCGGCCGGGGCCGCGCTCTGGGCGTTGTCTCCGACGGCGCGCGTGCTTGGCGCCAACGATCGCCTGCGCCTCGGCCTCATCGGCGGCGGCGCGCGCGGCCAGGAGCTGCTGTCGCAGGCGTTGAAGCTCCCCAACGTCGAGCTCGTCGCCGTCGCCGACGTGTACACGCGGCGGCACGACGAGGTGCACCGCGTCGCGCCCGCCGCCCGCGCGTTCCGCGACCACCGCCGGCTGCTCGAGCTCCAGGAGGTGGACGCGGTGCTCGTAGCGAGCCCGCTGCACTGCCACGCCCGCCACTTCCTCGACACGATCGCCGCGGGCAAGGACCTCTACTCCGAGAAGACCATGACCTGGTCGATCCCGGAGGCTGACGCCTGCCTCGCCGCGGCGAAGCGGTCCGATCGCGTGATCCAGATCGGCCTCCAGCACGTCAGCACCGGCGCGTTCGCCGACGCCCGCAAGTGGATCGCGGACGGCCTCGTCGGGAAAGTCACGTCGGTCGAGTCGTGGATGAGCCGCAATACGCCGCGCGGGCACGGCCAGTGGGTGCGGCCGGTGCCGTCCGACTGTACCGCGGACAACGTCCAATGGGACCTGTTCCAGAACGGCCGCCCCGCCCGCCCCTTCGACGCGTTCCGGTTCATCAACTGGCGGCTGTTCTGGGACTACTCCGGCGGGAACATCACCGAGAACATGGTCCACCAGCTCTCCTGGATCATGGGCGTGCTGGACCTGCCCGTCCCCGTCGCCGCGTACATGTCGGGCGGCGTGTTCTCGGAAAAGGACGGCCGTGAGGTGCCCGACACCATCGCCGTCACGCTCGACTTCCCGGGGGATCTGGTGGTGACGTGGCAGTCCACGTTCAGCAACAGCCGCTACGGGCTGGGCGAGCGCCTCCTGGGCTCACACGGTACCGTCGAGCGCGTCAGCGGCTCGACCGACATGGTGACCGGCCGCCTGACGTCCGGGGTGCGCTACGATCCCGAGAAGGTCAACCGCCCCGACGGTGCGGCGGTCGTGGGGGAGTCGGCGGACCAGAACCACATGGCGAACTTCTTCGACTGCGTGCGGACGCGGAAAGCCCCGAACGCGCCCGTCGAGGTGGGCTACCGGACCGCCGTGGCCGCGCACATGGCGAACCTGGCGTACCGGCAGAAAGAGCGCGTGACCGCCGAGATGGCGATGGCGACCGGAGACCGTTAGCGGCGCGGCGGCAGCCCCAACTCCTCGGGTTTGGGGAGCTGCTTGGTGGTCCACCACTGGGCCAGCACGTCGTTGAACTGGTCGATGCGGCCGAGCCAGAGCCGCGTGGCGGCGTCGTAGCGGGCGAGGACGTTGCCGAGCCAGTAGGGCCGGTTCTCGCGGCGCCAGGCGGCCTCGTAGAGATCGCGTGACAGCGTATAGCCGTCGCGCAGGTCCTGGAGCCGGCCGTTCATGCTGGTGATCTCCTGGAGATAGTCGGCCGGCGTGGTCGGGGGCACGGGATTCCGCGCGAGCGCGTACAGGCCCACGATCTCGTCGGCGAGCTGGAACTTCATCCCGATGAAGTCGATCTTGCGCGCGCCCAGCTCGAGGGCGTCGAGCGTCTCGATGTTGCGCGCGGCGCGCGGCCGGGCGCGCGCCACCAGCTCGATCGCCTCCTCGGCGAGGAGCCGCAGCCGCGGCGCGACCGCACGCATCACCTCCGCCGCCGACTGTCCACGCGGGCTCCACGGGTCCAGCCAGAACAGATCGTCCGTCGCGCCGCCCAGCCCCGCGCTGTCGAGCAAGGCGTGCGCGGCGAGCAGGCGGCGCTCGGCGTCGTCCACGGTGCCCGTCACATCACCGCAGAACGCGGCCCCGAAGCGCTGCTGGAATTCGGCGATGTCGGCGGTCCCCGGTTGCCAGCTCGCGGCGGCCCCGAACAGCACGCCGTACCAGTTGGGCTCGAACAGCGCCTCGCCGTCGTCGTCCCAGCTGGTGTTGAGGGCGCCCGTGGACCCGAGTCGCTGCCCCGCGGCGATGAAGCCCTGGATGTTGGGGAGCGCGATCGCGTAGTCGGGGAACACGCGGTTCCACCCGTTCACCCCCGGCGCCACCCACGTCTCCAGCCCGGCGTTCAAGAACGGCTGGAGCATCGGATCGAAGCCGTCCTTGGACCAGTAATTCCACGCCACTGCCACGAGGTCGTGCGGCAGGCCCTTCACTTGATCGGGGCTGGTGACGGCGACGTCGCCCCAGAACAGCAACCGGCGGCCGGCCGGATGCAGGGCGGTCGCGATGCGCGCCAGGAAGTCCAGGTACGCGGGCCCCAGCCCCAGCGAATCCACCAGCGGCTTGGTGCGGCCGCGTCCCAGCTCAAAGGTCTCGTCGGCGCCGATGTGGACGAACGGGCCCGGGAACAGAGAATCGATCGCCCGGAACCAGCCGGTGATGAGCGGCAGCGAGCCGGAATCCCCGGGCGCCAGGACGTGCCCGTGAGGGGTCTCGCCCAGCCCCGCGTAGCGCTCGAACTTGAGCACGTGATGCAGGTGGCCGAACGCCTCTTGTTCCGGCACGATGGTGACGTGGTATTGAGCCGCGTACGCGACCAGGGCGCGGACGTCGTCCGGCGTCAGCGCGCCGCCCGGCGGCGCGATCAGCGGATCGGCCGGGTAGGCCAGCGTGTGCTCGAAGTACGGTGAGAAGACGTTGAGCTTGTAGGCGGCGAAGGTGCGGATCTGCCGCTTCTGATAATCGAGCGTAGGCACGGGCCCGCGCGAGAGGTCGTCATGGAAGCCGCGCCACCGCAGCGCCGGCCAGTCGCGAATGACCGCGCCGTGGACGGTCGCGCCGGCCATCAGCTGCCTCAGCGTCTGCACACCGTAGAACACTCCGGCGGCGGACGCTCCGACGATCGTCACCCGCCCGCTGTCGGCGACGAGCACGTACCCTTCAGCGGTCATCGCGCTGTCCCACGTGGCGCCGGCGCCGGTGAGTGCGCGCTGCGCGGCCGGGGTGCCGAGCCGGGCGAGCGTCACGCGCACGGCACCGACGGCGCCGGTCGGGACGATGCGGATCCCGCGCTCTCGCAGGGCGTCGCCCAGGTCTTGAGCGGCGAAGCGGTCGTCGGGCCGGGAGGCCACCACGGTGACTCCGCGCGTCAGCGTGAGGTCCGGCCGGGGGGCAAGCGCTCGGGGCTGCGGAATCAGCGGCAGCTGTGCGAGGAGAAGCAGATGAGGAAGCAGAGGGGCCTCCAAGTCGTCGACGTTCAGTCTTGAAGCACGGCCGCCACACTCGCGCGGCCGCGGCGTCACAACATAGACGCGGTCGCCCGTCCCCGCGAGCCGTCCACTGCCTTGCGTTTTAGGCGCGAGGCGTTCGATTTCAAGCTCCCCCATTCTCGAGGCCGGCAATGGAGCGGCGGGAAGCGCTGCGCGTCCTCGGCGCCGCCACGGCGGTGCCCCTCGTTTCACGCAATCTCTACGCCCTTGGCCGTCACGCGCACGACCACTGGCGCGCGCAGCCCGGCTTCCGCGTCCTCGACGCCGACCAGCAGGCGCTGGTCGCGACGCTCACCGAGTTGATCATCCCCGAGACCGACACGCCCGGCGCCAAAGCGGCGCGCGTGGACCAGTTCATCGACGTGATGCTCGCCGACTGGTCCGACCCGGACGACCGCCAGCGCTTCCTCGACGGCCTCGCCGACGTGGACGCCCGCAGCACGGCCGCCACCGGCAAGCCGTTCACCGAGGCCACCCCGGCCCAGCAGACCGCGCTGCTGACGACACTGGACGACGAGCTGGCGCGCCTCAAGGAGTCGCACCAGAGTACCGGCAAGAACTTTTTCCATACGCTCAAGTGGCTCACCCTCGTCGGGTACTACACGTCGCAGATCGGCTTCGAGCAGGAGCTCCACGAGCGGATCATCCCGGGCACCTACGACCCCTGTCGCCTGCTGGACGCGGCGACGCGCGGCGGGGAGGACTGAGCCATGGCCAAGACCTACGACGCGATCGTGGTCGGCTCCGGGATCACCGGCGGCTGGGCCGCGAAGGAACTGTGTGAAGCCGGGCTGGAGACGCTCGTACTCGAGGCGGGCCGGCCGGTCAACCCGGACACCGACTCCGTCGAGCACGTCCCCGTCTGGCAGATGAAGTTCCGCGGCCACCGCGACCGCAAGCTCCAGCTCGCACGCCAGCCGGTGCAGCGCACGTGCTACGCCTGCGACGAAATGGCGCACAAGTTCTTCGTGGACGACTTGGAAAACCCGTACACCACCGCGGAGGGCAAGCCGTTCCTGTGGATCCGCGGCCGCCAGGTCGGCGGGCGCTCGATCATGTGGGGCCGCCAGACGTACCGCTGGAGCGACCTGGATTTCGAAGCGAACGCCAAGGACGGCTTCGGCGCCGATTGGCCGATCCGCTACGCCGATATCGCGCCGTGGTACGATCACGTCGAGCGGTTCGTCGGGATCAGCGGCCAGGCCGAAGGCCTGCCGCAGCTGCCGGACGGCCAGTTCCTGCCGCCGATGGGCATGACGTGCGCCGAGACGCACGTGCGCGACGCCGTCGCGAAGTACTGGGGGCGCGACCGCGTGGTCACGATCGGCCGCTGCGCCGTGCTCACCCAGCCGCACAACGGCCGCGCGGCGTGTCACTACTGCGGCCCCTGCCACCGCGGCTGCGTCACGCGGTCGTACTTCTCGAGCATCAACGCCACGCTGCCGGCGGCGCAGGCGACGGGCAAGCTCACGCTGCGGCCCTACAGCGTCGTGCACAGCGTCATCTACGACCCCCGGAAGAAGCGCGCCGTGGGGGTGCGCGTCGTGGACGCGCAGACCAAGCATCTCATCGAATTCCGCGCGCGCATCGTGTTTCTCTGCGCCTCGACGCTGGAGTCCACGCGCCTCCTGCTGCATTCGACGAGCCCCGAGTTCCCGAACGGCCTCGCCAACGCCAGCGGGCAGCTCGGCAAAAACCTCATGGACCACTGCATGGGCGGCGGCGCCGACGGCACCATCCCCGGCTACGAAGACCGCACCGAGTACGGCAACCGTCCCAACGGCATCTACATGCCGCGGTTCCGGAACGTGAAGGACAAGTCTCCCAACTTCCTGCGCGGCTACGGGTATCAAGGCGGCGGTGGTCGCGACGGTTGGGGGCGCGGCGTGGACGAGGCGGGCTTCGGCGCCGACTTCAAGCGGCAGCTTCGGGGCTTCGGCCCGTGGAACTTCAACTTCTACGGCTTCGGCGAGTGCCTGCCGCGGCCGGAGAACTTCGTGGAGCTGGATACGACGAAGAACGACGCGTGGGGCATTCCGGCACTCAAGATCCACTGCACCTGGAGCGACAACGAGCGCGCCCTGATCAAAGACATGTCGGTGGCGGCGGCGGAAATGCTCTCGGCCGCGGGCGCGACGGATATCCAGCCCTTCGTCTCCGACAACGCGCCCGGCCTTACCATCCACGAGATGGGCACCGCCCGCATGGGACGCGACCCCAAGACGTCGGTGCTCAATGCCAACAACCAGGCGTGGGATGTCCCCAACCTGTTCGTGACCGACGGCGCGTGCATGGCGTCGTCCTCGTGCGTGAACCCCTCCATCACCTACATGGCGCTGACGGCGCGGGCGTGTCGCTTTGCCGTGGATGCCATGAAGCGGCGGGAGCTCTGACCATGGAACGTCGAGACTTTGTAGCGGCGACCGCGAGTGCTGCGCTGGCGGCGACATTCCGCATTCCGCGACCGGCAGGGAGTCCTTTAGGGCACTCCGCATTCCGCACTCGTCTTTCGAGCATCGGCCTCGAGCTCTACACCGTCCGCAACCTCATGAAGGACGACGTCGAGGGCACGCTCGCCAAGGTCGCCGCCGTCGGGTATCGCGAGGTCGAGTTCGCCGGCTACTTCAACCACCCGCCCGCCGACATCCGCGCCGTCATCGACCGGCACGGCCTCACCGCGCCCTCGGCCCACGTGCCGTTCGACGCGATCGCGCAGGGCTGGGATGCGGTGATCGACGCCTGCCACACGATCGGCCACCAGTGGGCGATCGTCGCGTGGATTCCCGAGGAGCGCCGCAAGACCGCCGACGATTGGAAGAAGATCGCCGACCACTTCAACACGGCGGGGGCCGCGTGCCAGCGCGCGGGGTTGCGCTTCGGCTACCACAACCACGATTTGGAGTTCAAACCGGTCGAGGGGCGGCTGCCGTTCGACCTGCTGCTCGAGAACACCGATCGCGCCCTCGTCGACTTCGAGGTGGACCTGTTCTGGATCACCTTCGGCGGCGCCGATCCGCTCGCGTACTTCGCCAAGTACCCCGGCCGCTTCCCGCTCGTGCACGTCAAGGACATGGCGCCCAAGCCCCGGCCCGGCATCCCCCCCGACTCGGTGATGCGCGACGTGGGGAAGGGGAGCATCGACTGGAAGCGCATCTTCGCGCGCTCCCAGCAGGCGGGCATCCAGCACTACATCGTCGAGCACGACTCGCCGGGGGACGCGATCGCGAGCATCACGGCGAGCTACGAGTACCTGAAGAACCTGGACTACTGAGCACTACTCCTCCGGCGGGCCGCCGCTCGCCGTGATTTGGCCAGGTTTGACCTTCGCCGCGTCGAATTTCTGCGCCGCGGCGATGAGCTTGGCGATGGTGTCGTCGAACTCCGCCTTGCCCTTCTTGAAGCGCAGGTAGTTGATCCGCCCCACCACGAACGCCTTGAGGTAGGGGCTCTGGAAGCCGTGGGCCTTGAGCGCGGCGACGGCGGCGTTCACCGCCTCGTCCAGCGCCAGCAGCTGCTGCGCCCGCTCGCGCCGCACCTCCAGGGCTTTGGAGAGCTTCACCCCGAGGAACTCGTCGATGCGCTTCAGGATCGGCTGGTAAGCGCCCCCTGAAAACCGCCCGTTGTGCTGGTAACACAGGCCCAGCGTGAGCAGCGCCGGCTCCTCGAACTCGAGGGCGAACTCTTTCTCCGGCCGGTCGTCGAGGTCTGCGAGGCCCTGCTCGAGCCGCGTGACTTCCAGCGCGCGCTCGCGGACGTTGTGGGCCTTTTCGGTGTTCAGCGCGAGGATCTTGTGGGCCACCTTTTCTTCCGGCACGACGAGGGCGGTGATCGACTTGGCGCCGAGCAGCCGCAGCGCCCCCAAGCGGTGGTAGCCGTTCGGGGTCCAATACTTGCCGTCGGCGGCGCGCACGGCGATCACGGGATCGAGGAACCGGTCCAGCTTGTCGATCGCCTGCGCCAGCCGCTGCACGTGGGTCTCGGAGAGATCGCGCTGGTACGGCGTGGGCTCGACCTTGTCGAGTGGCAGCGCCGCGAGGATCTGCCAGTTCCCGCCCAGCGGGTCGCGATACACAGCCAGCACGGTGCCGCCGTCCGCGGCGATCGCCTCGCTGACCTTCTGCACGGCCGGCGGCGGCTCCAGCGCGCCGACCTGCTTGGCGGCCAGCCCGCGCGACTCCGCCGCCGCCTTCTTCTTTTTCTTCCGCTTCTTCTCCGCCATCAGGGTCTCCGCTCTCCGCCGAGCCGGGTGAGCCCGGCGCGTGCTTCCTCGGTGTAGGGCTTGAGGACGTCGTCGCCGTGCGCCCACGCGGTGGCCACGTAGACATACGCGGCCATCGCCTCGTCGCGGTGGCCGAGTTTCTCGTTCAGCCGGCCGCGCAGCAGCATCGCCAGGATCTCGGACGGCATGGCGGGAAACCAGGCGCCGTCGACGCGCTTGTTGAGCCAGGTGAGCGCGTCCTGCGGTCGGCCCCGCGCTTCCAGCAGCTGGGCCCGCACGAGGTTGTCCAGCGGGCACGCCGTGAAGCAGGCGCTGTCGGGCAGCGCGAGAAACTGGCGCAGCGCGGCGGTGCTGTCGCCGCGGGCCAGCGCCAGGTAAGCCCGTGACGCCAGCACCATGTACCCAATGGCGGGTTTGGCGATGGGCGGTGCGCCGGGGGGCAAGTGCCCGACCATCGCTCCGAGGTTCCGATCGACTTGCCGCAACATCGTCGTATCACGATGCGCGCCCGCCCACGCGACGGTCGCGGCGATGCCCTGGCTGGGGAATTGCGCCCATGCCCGGAACACCGTCTCCGCGCTCTCCCGCGGCACCGCGCCGAGCAGGGCGAGCTCGCCGTAGAGCGGGGGGAATCCGGTCCCAATCGTCCGAACGGCATCCGTGAGGTGGCCGCGATAGGCAGCGGCCAAGGCTCCCTGGATCCTCGCCGGCAGCGACTCGGCCGCCGATCGCGCCCGCGGCAGCCGCCCAGCCGCGTAAGCGCGGATCATCCGGATCATCGTTTCCGCGGAGTCGGGGTAGCGGTCGAGCACGCCTCCGAGGACCGGCAGGCTCGGGGCGAGCGAGTCGAGCAGCCGGGCCGTCACGGCATCGTTCGCCGTGCGCGGGTCGAGCAGCCGATCGAGCAGGCGGTAGGGGCCGGCGAAGCGGCCCTCGCTGCTCGCGCGCAGGAACCCCGCGGTATACCGCCGCGCGTCGGCCGCCCCGCGCAGCTGCAGGGCCAGGCCGACCGTGTGGATGTACGCGGGCGAGAACGACGAGTCGAGCGCGATCGCGCGGTCGAACGCCTCCAGCGCCGCCGGGCGACCGATCCCCGCCGCCACCCCGGCGTGGAAGCGCGCGTCGCCCAGCGTGTACCACAGCTCCGGGTCGCCCGGGTAGCGGCGCACCGCTTCGTCGAGCGTTGCCAGCAACCGCTTCCCATACGCCCACCACGCGGAACCGACCCACTGCGGCCCGTTGTACACGACGGCGGTGAGCGAGTCGGCGAGGACGAGCAGGCTCTCGCGCGGCGCAAGCCCGTGGTTCAGCCGCCCGGCGGCGAGCGCATAAATGCGCGTGAGCGAATCGCCGCCGGAGTGCTGCCAGCCGGCGGCCATGCACGCGTGGCTCAGCGCGAGGGTGAACGTGCTGTCGAGCGCGATCGCCTTTTGGTTGTACACCAGGGCGGAATCGTACTGGGAGCGCCGCAGGAACTGCTCGCCCTGGAGGAACGCCTTCAGCGCCGGCAAGGAGGTCGAGCCGAGCCCCGCGCCGCGGACCAGGCCGATGGCGCGGGTACGCCCTAGCGTGCGCAATACCGCCACCGTGAGCGAGTCCGCGAGGCGATCGATGCGCGCCGACGCGCCGCGCAGCTCGATGTCCCCGACAGAGGCGCCGGAGGCGGCGTCGAGCACCGTCGCGGTGAGCCGCACCGAGTCCGGCCCGGCACCGAGCAGCTGGCCGTAGACGACCGTGCGCGCCCCGGTTTCCCGGCCCAGCACCTGCGCGGACGTCGCATCGGCGTGCCCGCTCCAGCGCTTGACGACGAGCGTCGGGGAGACGGTGCGCAGCGGCCCGGCGCCGTCGAGGCTGCGCGACAGCACGTCGACCAGTCCCTCCCGCCACAGCGTCAGCGCGGGGTCGAGCACCTCGAACGGCGCGACGGCGACGCGATCGGGGTCGAGCGCGGACGGCGACCGCCCGCGGAGCAACGCCCAGCCCCCGACCAATCCTCCCGCGACGAGGACGGTGACGGCGATGCGGCGCCCGGCAAGCCTCGGGCGCCGTCCGAACCGCGCCGGACGCGTGCCGCCGGTGGGCGTCGCGATCGCATCGAGCGCCTGTAGCACTTCGCCGGCGGTCTGCGGCCGGTCAGCCGGGTTTTTCTCGAGGCACCACATCACCAGCTCGGCGAGGTCGGTCGGCAGGTTGGACCGGTGCTTGGTGAGGTCTTCGACCGGCTCGGCCACGTGCGCCGCGAGCACCTGCTGAGGACTCATGCCGGAGAACGGCGGCCGCCCGCCGAGCATCTCGTAGGCCATCGCCCCGAGCGAGTACAAATCGGCGCGGTGGTCCACGTTGGGATCGCCGGCCGCCTGTTCGGGCGCCATGTAGGTCGGCGTCCCGATCGCGATGCCCACCGACGTCAGCCCGCTCGAGCCGGCGGCCCGGATCAACGCCTTGGCGATGCCGAAATCCGCGACCAGGGCGTGGCCGCCCGACAGCAGCACGTTGTCCGGCTTGATGTCGCGGTGCACCACGCCGCGGCCGTGGGCGTAGGCGAGCGCGTCGGCCACCTCGCGGAGGATGCGCACGGCATCCCGCACCGGCAGCTCCGTCTCGCGGGCGAGGCGGGCCCGCAGCGACTCGCCCTCCACGAACGGCATTGTGTAGTAGAGCAGGTCGCCGGCGGCTCCGGCCGTGAGCAGCGGAACGATGTGCGGGTGCTGCAGCGAGGCGGCGAGCTGCGTCTCCCGGCGGAACCGATCGACGCTGACCCCGGCCCCGAGCTCGGGCGGCAGCAGCTTGATCACCACGCGCCGCCCCAGCCCCAGCTCCTCGGCGAGGTACACGCGGCTCATGCCGCCGCCGCCGAGCTCCTTCTCGAAGCGGTACGCGCCGCCGAGCGCGGCCGCGAGGTCGGGGAGGAGATCCGCCATGGGGTCGGAAGATACAGCACTCGGTTCGTTGACGGAGCAACGGGAGCGGTCTACCTTCCGGTGCGCTTGCTCCCATCGAGGACGCCCGACGCCGTGCCGCCATCCCGACGCCGCCGCTGGTTGACGCTCCTGCCGCTGGTCCTGGCCGGGTGCGGCGGGCCGTTCCCGCAGAGCGCACTCCACCCCGAATCCGATTACGCCCGCGCCCTCGACGGGCTGTTCCGCGGCATCTTCTGGTGGGCGGTGCTCGTGTTCGTCGTGGTGGAGAGCCTGCTGCTGTTCATTCTGCTGCGCTACCGGCAGCGCGCCGGCGCCGCCACCCCCAAGCCGACCCACGGCCACACGGTGCTCGAGATCGCGTGGACCATCGCGCCGGCGCTGATCCTCGTCTTCATCGCCGTGCCCACGATGCGCACCATCTTCACCACCCAGGCCCCTCCCGCCCCCAACGCGCTGCGGATCGCGGTGATCGGGCACCAGTGGTGGTGGGAGTATCGCTACCCTGACTTGGGGATCGTCACCGCGAACGAGCTGCACGTGCCGGTCGGTCGGCCGGTGGTCCTCGAGATCACGACCGCCGACGTCATCCACAGTTTCTGGGCGCCCGCGTTGGGCGGGAAGCGCGACTTGATCCCCGGACACGTGAATCGCATCACCTTCACCGCCGAGTCGATCGGGACGATCTCGGGGCAGTGCGCCGAGTTCTGCGGCGCCTCGCACGCCAACATGCGGCTGCGCGTGATGGTCGACGCCGACTCGACGTTCCGGGCCTGGGTCGCCGCGCAGCAGGCGCCGGCCCGCGCCGTGGCGCGCGGTTCGCCGGCGCAGGCGGGCCAGGACGCCCTCCGCCGCTACGGCTGCATCGCCTGTCACGCGATCACGGGCGTGTCGGCGGGGGTCATCGGGCCGAACCTGACCCACGTCGGTAGCCGCACCACCATCGCGGCCGGCGTCTTGCCGAATACCGACGTGGACCTGGCCCGCTGGATCACCGACCCGCCGGGGGTGAAGCCCGGCGCCAAGATGCCCAAGCTGCCCGTACAGCCTCAGGACCTGACGGCGATCGTGGCTTACCTGCGGAGCCTCAAGTGAGCGCGGCCAAGGCCGTGAGCACCTGGAAGAGCTGGCTGACCACGACCGATCACAAGCGGATCGGCCTGCTGTATTTCTGGACCGCGTTCGCGTTCTTCCTGATCGGCGGGCTCGAGGCGTTGCTCATCCGGGCGCAGCTCGCGCGCCCCGGCAACACCGTCGTGTCGGCGGAGACGTTCAACCAGCTGTTCACGATGCACGGCACGACGATGGTGTTCCTCGCGTTGATGCCGCTGTCGGCGGCGTTCTTCAATTACATCGTGCCGCTGCAGATCGGGGCGCGCGACGTGGCGTTCCCCCGCCTCAACGCGTTCAGCTACTGGGTCTTCCTGCTCGGCGGACTGTTCCTCAACGCCAGCTGGCTGTTGCCCAATCACCCGGCGCCCGACGCCGGCTGGTTCGGCTACGCCAACCTCACCTCGCGCGAGTTCTCGCCGGGGCCGAACATCGATTTCTGGCTGCTGGGGCTGCAGATCCTCGGCGTCGCTTCGCTGGCGGCGGGCTTCAACTTCATCGTGACGATCCTGAACCTGCGGGCGCCGGGGATGAAGATGATGCGGCTGCCGGTGTTCAGCTGGATGACCCTCGTCACCTCGTTCCTCATCATCACGGCGTTTCCGGTCATCACCGTCGCCCTGGTGCTGCTGATGTTCGACCGCTTCTTCGGCACGCACTTCTACTTGCCCTCCGCCGGCGGCGACCCCGTACTGTGGCAGCATCTGTTCTGGATCTTCGGCCACCCCGAGGTCTACATCCTCATTCTGCCCGCGATGGGCATCATCTCCGAGGTGCTGCCTACCTTCGCGCGCAAGCCGTTGTTCGGCTACACCGTCGTCGTGTACTCCGGGGTGCTGATCGGCTTCATGGGATGGGGCGTGTGGAGCCACCACATGTTCTCGGTGGGCCTGGGGCCGATCGCCGACTCCGTCTTCTCCGCCACCACGATGCTCATCGCGGTGCCGACCGGCGTGAAGATTTTCAACTGGCTGGCGACTCTGTGGGGCGGCCAGATCCGCGCGACGAGCGCGCTGCACTTCGCCGTCGGCTTCATCGCGCTGTTCACGATCGGCGGGCTCTCCGGTGTGATGCACGCCTCGCCCCCCGCCGACCTGCAGCAGACCGACACGTACTTCGTCGTGGCGCACATCCACTACGTGCTGTTCGGCGGCACGGTGTTCGGACTGTTCGCGGGGATGTACTACTGGTGGCCGAAAATGACCGGCCGGCTCCTCGGCGAAGCGCTCGGCAAGCTGCACTTCTGGCTGATGTTCGTCGGCATGAACCTCGCCTTCTTCCCGATGCACTTCATCGGCCTGCTGGGGATGCCGCGCCGCATCTACACGTACGGCCCCGAGCTCGGCGTCGCCAAGCTCAACCTCGTGTCGACGGTCGGCGCCTTCTTGATCGCCGTCTCGATCCTCGTCTTCCTGGTCAACCTCTGGCGCACCCGCACCCGCGGCAAGGTCGCCGGCAACGATCCGTGGGGCGGCGCCACGCTCGAGTGGACCATCCCCTCGCCGCCGCCGCCGCACAACTTCGACGTCATCCCCACGGTGGCGAGCCGGCTGCCGCGCTGGTCGATGACGCAGCTCAAGGCCATCCCGGAAGACGCCGAGCTCGAGAAGCCCCATGCCCCGGTGGGCTCGTGGTGGCCGCTAGTCGCGGCGCTTGGGCTGCCCGTCCTCGCGCTCGCGCCGCTGACGCACACCCTCTGGGTGGCGTTTCTCGGCGCCGCGATTCTGATCACCGGCATCTATCGTTGGGCTTTCGAGCCCTTTGAGGTATGACAACCAGTCTCGGGCTCGACAACCGCAAGATGGCGTTCTGGGCCTTCATCGGGTCCGAGTGCCTGTTGTTCGCGTCGCTGATCTCGACGTACCTGATCTACAAGGGCAGGAGCGTCGTCGGGCCCTACCCGCACGAGATCCTCAACATCCCGTTCACGTCGGTCAGCACCTTCGACCTGCTGATGTCGAGCCTGATGATGGTGCTGGCCCTCGCGGCGGTCCAGCGCGGGGATCTCAAGTGGGCGAAGATGTGGCTGTTCCTGACGGCGTTACTCGGCATGTTCTTCCTGGCCGGGCAGGTGTACGAGTTCACCTCGTTCGTCCACGAGGGTCTGACGCTGCAGCGCAATCTCTTCGGCGCGACGTTCTTCGTGCTCACCGGCACGCACGGCGCGCACGTCACCGTGGGCGTTATCTGGCTGCTCACCCTCTGGTGGCGCGCGCTGCGCGGCAAACTTGGCAAAGGGAATGCGCTGACGGTCGAGATCTGTGGGTTGTACTGGCACTTCGTGGACGTGGTGTGGATCGTGATCTTCACCGTCGTGTACCTGATCCAGTGAGCGCGGAGCGTTCGATGCGGGAATCGCCTGCCGGGGAGCACGCCCATCCCACCGCCGGGGTCTACCTGCGGGTCGCGGCGGTGCTCGTGATCCTCACCGTCATCGAGGTGGGGGTCTTCTATGTCCCGGCGTTCCACCCCGTCCTCGTGCCCACGCTGCTGTTCCTCTCGGCGCTGAAGTTCACGCTCGTGGTGATGTTCTACATGCACCTCAAGATGGACAGCCGCTTCTTCACGTTTCTGTTCGGCGGGCCGCTGTTGCTCGCGTTCGTGATGACCATGGGCCTGATGTTCCTGTTCGGGGCGTTCGTGCTGAAGAAATGACCCCTCCGCCGGACGCTTGGCGGCGCTGGGACCTCCACCCGAGCGTCCTCATCGGGCTCGCCCTGCTGGGCGGGCTCTATGTGTTTTGGGGGGGATTACGAGCGCGGCGCCGCAAGGTGGCGGCGTTCGCGACGGCGATTGTGGTCCTCTTCGTGTGCCTGAACGGCCCCCTCCACAACCTCTCCGACCGGTACCTCTTCAGCGCCCACATGGTGCAGCACCTGGCGCTGATGTTGCTGTTCCCGCCGCTGCTGCTGTATGGGACGCCGGCGTGGGTGGGCGAGAGGATCCTCCGCGCGGCGTGGGTGCGGTGGATGTCCGTCTGGGCGACGCGCCCGCTCGTGGCGGGAGTGATCTTCACGGTACCCATCGTCCTGTTGCACTTCCCGCGGTTCTACAATGCCGCGCTCCTCCACCACGACCTCCACATCCTCCAACACCTCGTCTTTCTGGCGACGGCCGTCGTGATGTGGTGCCCGGTGTTGTCGCCGCTGCCGGAGCTACGGGCGCCTCAGCCCGTGCAGCTCATCTACCTCTTTCTGCTGGGGATCCCGATGTCGGTGGTCGGCGCGCTGATCACGCTCGCCGATGGCGTGCTGTATCCGTTCTACGAGACCGCCCCGCGCGTGTGGGGGCTGTCACCCCTCGCCGACCAGCAGATCGGGGGACTGATCATGTGGGTACCGGGCGGCGTGATCTTCTGGGTGGCGATGACGGTGGTGTGGTTCCGGTGGGCGGCGAGGGAAACGCGGGGGGACGCTACTCTCCCTCCTGCGTCTCCCCCAGCGGGTGCTTCCTGAGCTCCTCGCCGATCTTGGGGTGCTCCCGCCACAGGTAATAGCCCATGCCGAAGGCGGCGATGGCGTTGCCGATCGCCACGTTCCACCAGGCGAGGGCGCCCAGCAGCGGCTGGGCGAGGATCGCCACCAGGACGTAGAACCCGAACTCGAAGAAGCAGAACCCCACGATCACCAGGAACAGCGTCGACGGCGCCTCCTCCACCTCGGCGGCGAGGGCGGCGGCGATGCAGCCCACCACGACGAAGGCGCTGACGTGGATCATCGTGTACCCGATGATGTTGGAGTACTGAATGACCACCCGCGCCGGGTCGTGGACGCCCCAGAAGACCGCCGAGCCCAGCATCGCCGGCGTGAAGAAAGGCCGGCCGTTCAGGGTGTCCACGAGGAGGAACCAGACCGCGACGGCCGCGGCGCCGATGCAGCCGGCGATGAAGCCTTCGCGCAGGATCCGGTTGAGTTGCATGGCCCTATATTAGCGCCATTCCGGATTCCCGGGAGACCGCCATGCTCGTGTTCCGCCGCTCGCCCTTCTACGGCCTCTGCATGGTCGTGGGCGCCTTGCTCATCGGTATCGCCGGGCTCTTCCACCCAGTCTTGAGCGGCGACGGGGCCGCGCAGCTCGCCGCCATCGCGCGCACCGGCGCCTGGCGCACGATCCACTGGACCCTTGGGTTCGGTCTACCGCTGCTGTACGCGGGGCTCGTGGGGGTGGCCCTCCGGCACAGTGACACGCCGTCGGCGAACCAGGCGCGGGCCGGCGTGATGCTCGCCGGGTTCGCGTTCGCGGTGTGGGCGATCAACATCCTGTTCATGGCGGGCGCCGGAACGCAGCTGGCCCGCGCTTACCTGATCGCCGAGCCCGGGCTCACCGCGACACGCACCGTGTTCCTCTATGACATGCTGCACCCTTTCGGCCTCGCGGCCGAGCGGCTCGCGACGTTCGCGCTGGGGCTGGCGTTGTACCTGTACGGCTGGACCGTCATCAACGGCCGCGCCTGGCCCCGCTGGCTCGGCTGGGGCGCGATCGGGGGAGGTGGGGCGTGCATGGCCGTGGCGGTC
>Ga0209159_1001483_pt1 | contig 17738 bp, 18 predicted proteins | sample GraSoiAngelo_144_FD_185901 | JGI IMG/M metagenome (GOLD analysis project Ga0209159, IMG submission 185901) | Grasslands soil microbial communities from the Angelo Coastal Reserve, California, USA - 14_1009_02_40cm (SPAdes) (version 2) | ecosystem: Environmental > Terrestrial > Soil > Grasslands ...
TGGCCCTCCGTCTTTCGGGTGATTGAATACGTCTTGTGTTTTCTCTACCATCTTGGTCATATCTGGATCTTTCCCGTACAGGCTGACAGGCTTGCCGTTTAAGGAATCCACGTCGACGGCTTCTCCCAAATCATGGCCGGTGCCAATGCAGGCGTGCTGTCGTTGTGGCTCCGCGCTCATCGACGCCCCAACGGATAGAATTATGAACGTCAGAAAGAATCTCATATGGATTTCTCAGCCAGCTCAGATATTCCCATAAATTCTCGTAACTATCGAGCGCCGTCGAATACGCGGCTACTCGCGGAGCGTTGTACTTACTGGGTGGTGACTCCCTTCGGGTAGTAGATGGGGTTGCTTTAAGAGTTCGACCACTTCTGCGTTCGGCGCTGATGGCATGTCAGTCCGACGCAGAGTTACAATGGCTTTTTTTCTCGTCGCGATATATTTACCGATTCCTTCTTCCAACTTGAGTTCAAACTCAACCGTTTGGCTCCCGTTAACTCGAACGCTTCGAAGGGGGAGAGAGGCAAAAACCGGTTCGCCCCAATAGCTTTCATAGAATGTCACGAGTCCGGAGATTCCTCTGTCCATGCGGAAAAGCAGTAGCTCAGCGCCCACGAGATCGCCCGATTCCTCTACGTATCGTACGTTCGAGTATCTCCCGGCAATTGTTCGATCAATGGCTACGGGTGTTTGATCCAACTTCCGTCCGCGAACAGCGTATTCCGTGACTTCGGTGGACGGCGGAGCAACATGAGCAACTAGGTTGCCATCCAGTTCGGCCTCACGCGCAACACCCTGGAAATCATAATAACTGCGGTCAGGTAGGCCCTGGCTCCTCAAGTGCAGGCTTGCGCTAGGTGTCGACTCCCCCCACTGTAGCTTAACTAAGGAGGGTGCAACATAGAGCCAGGCTAGCCTTGATTCTGAATCGAAACACAGCAACCAACCGCGCTCATTGGAGGTCAATAGAAAAACTTGGCCATGTTCAAAATTACAGCCTAGCGCAGATGCATCCTCAGCGTTTTTCTTCCTCGTGGGTGGGTTTTGACCTGACCCCATAAAGATAAGAGAACAAGAGAATGTCCCTGCCAAAAAGATTGGTAACAAGAATTTAATTTGAGATGCAGGATGTGTTAGCGAACTCATGGTGTGCGTCCAACGCTGCAGACGGCCCTGTATTTAGCGGCTTGATCTATCTGGTTAGTTCGATCTCCGGAGGTCATTTGAAAATGTGGAGGGTCCTTACCATTCGGCAGCTGACTAAAGCCGAAGAGTTCCATTATCGTTTGGATGTTTGAGAATGGCGCAAGTTTAGTCCCATTTATGTCCACGGCTTGACCTGCTTGGTGGGGCGAGTACCCAACTGCATCGGCTGGATTAGGGCCTGACCCGCCAGCTACCATCCGAGCCTGGTCACCGGCAGTTCGATATCCGGCGTTAAAGGTAGGGACTATACCTGCAGCGTTCATTGCGCGGATGGCTTCCGAGAGTGCCTCGGCAACCGGCGGTGTGAATTCCATTTTCGCGCCGAACTGCGTTCGGTAATTCGCATCGCTCGAAGGTCTAAGCAGGGCGGGCTTTGTCCTACACACATTGCCTGCCGCAGTGGGGCTTAACACACCATCGATATTGCTGCCAAACAAATCAAACGCATTGCCGCCAACTTGAAATATGGCGGCCTCCCCAACGTATCCTTCTGGAAATCCCGGGACGACCCCTGGACCTGCATCCACGTAAAAGACTCCGAGATACGTTACCACTGGAATATTCATTAAGCCGAACGCTCCGTACCCTCCAAAGGAACCACTGCCACCGCCTCCGCCGAAATTGCCTGGATTACAAGGCGTATCTCCAAGACCAGCGTTTCCGGAGCACACGAGACCCGACGGGTCCGAGAAATTCACAGGATTGTTCACCACGTACGCATAGGCATTGTGGGATTGGAGGTTGCCGATGGAGACGCCGAGTGCGTCGGTAGAGAGGAAGCGACCGAGACGGGAGGAATAATAGCGGGCGAAGGCATAGTCCAGGCCCGTTTCGGGGTCACGCTCGTAGCTGGTGAATTTGTAGTTCGGTGGGCACGCAGTAGTTTGTAATCTCTCGGTGTGGGAGATTTCCTGGCCGTAAGGAGTGAAGTCTGCGTCGTAGCAGAGCTGGCCGGGAGTCTGGCCAGGGCCGCTGCCTGTCGTAATGCTGCGCGTGGAGCCGATCTGGTCGGCGAAGTAATAAAAGATAGCGCCCGTGCCGGTTCGAGAGGCGATGCGGCGGCCAGCGAAGAAGACGTATTCGTTGTATGCGGAGTTCGTGGTGCTGCCGCTCGAATCAGTTTCGGCGATGGTGTCTCCTGAGATGGAGCGCCAGTAGAGTTTTGTGACTGTGCCGGAAGAGCAGGTGGTCGCGCTGGATTGTTTCGCAACCCGAAGGCCATTGCCGTCGTAGACGTAGCAATACGGGCCGCCAGCCGGTCCGGCGGCCAGCGCGAGGTGGCCTTCGTCGTCAAAAGTGTAGAGGTAGCCGGTGCCACTGCCGTCCTTGGTCATGTTTCCAGCGGCGTCATAGGCGAAGGTTGAATCGGTGTTGATGTGGTTGTTGGCATCCACAGTCGCGTTCAATAGGCCGAAGGGGCAGAACGTTGGGGCCTGAGTTCCAGAATTGATTTTGGTCAAATTTCCCACAGCGTCGTCCGCTGTGAGGCCGTCGGGACCAAAGTTTTGTCCCCAACAGTCGTTTCCCGAAGTTGCCGCCGACTGCGCATTCGAAATGCGATTCAGCTTATCGTAGCCTAATGATATGGTGCGGCCGGTATCCACATTGTTCCAAATGGTGGTCACCGACCCGTTAGCACCTGCTGTTGGATCATGGTACACATTTAAGTTTAACGCCGTTCCGGCGGTAGAAGTAGCCTGAGTGCTCGCGTACTCCAAGCTGCTGTTGTAGGTATGCGACTCGGTGACGCCCCCAAAGCCGCCGCTAATCTGGCCGGTAATAACTCCCGACAACTCGCCCGGCGGAGCATAGCTGGCTGCGGTGGCGAACTGAACGTTGTTCGCAACGTCCTTCGCGGCGGTTAGGCGCTGGGCATTGCTCACGGTGTAAGTAATCACGTTGTTGCTTGGATAGGTCACCGTGGCGATGGAACCATCCCGGTTGTAAGAGTAGGAGACGTTTTTCGTGACTCCCAAGATGGTGCGCGCCTCTGTTAAGACACGCCCCATAGAATCATAGCTCCAGGATACGGCACCGCTCGAATCGCACATGGAGGTTCTGCGGCCTTTGGGATTGGTGATCGTGAGTGTTGGAGGAGCGGTCGTGCAGCCAGTTAGAGCCGACCCGTCATATCCGTATTGAACCGTGGGCGAGCCATCGGAATAAGTCTTCTTGGTCAAACGATTGAGAGCGTCATGGTAGAGAGTGATCGTGACGGTCGTTGTGCAGCTCGTTTGGTTGGGAGCGGGGGCAATTTGACTCGTTAGGTTTCCATTGCTGTCGTGGCCATAGGTCACAGAGCAATTGCTGCCCTGTGAATTTGCAAGCTCCGGAATCGTCACTGACGTAGGCCGCGAGAGCCTATCATAAACGTAGGTGCGCGTTTGGGTTCCGTGGGCAATTTGCAGGAGATTACCGAGAGCGTCATATTGATAGCACGTATTGGACGTGAGATTGCCGCTTGAGTCTGGTTCGTCGGATTCGATGGTTTTGCCGAAACCGTCTTTCCACGTTTCGCGTTTCTTGCCAGCCTCGTCAAGGAAGAGAACGGGATAGCCGAGTCCGTAAGTCCCCGAAGAGCACAGTTGCGTCGTGTTCACACCTGAGCCGGTTACGGCTGCACCGAAGAACGTTTGGGAATAAGTGGTGTCTTGATGCGTGGTCGTGATGACTCGGCCGAGGCCGTCATAAGTCGGGGTTTCTATGCCATCAGTGGTGCTGGCCGTAGTTCGAGCAGGGTGAGAAGTATTTAACACGCGCCCTGTTGTGTCGTAGTTGGTAGCGACGGTGCTGGGTCCTTCGGGATCGCTCACTAGCTGTTGCGTCAAAGGTCGTCCGAGACTATCGAGCACGGTTTCATCCTGACGGATGCCAGCGCCTGCGGATTGGGAATATGCCGCGGTAATCCCGGTGTAGACATCCGCTTGTGTCTCTGTTGAGGTATATGTCGAGTAGGACCAGCCGCCATCAGGCAGGACAGTGCTGGTGGGACGACTGAAATTGGAGTCGAAGAAATGCGAATAAGTCGTGTTTCCGTTTGGATCCTTTGAGGAGGCGCGTTGTCCCGTGTGATAGTAATAGCCGAAAGTAGAGGCCGTTAGAATCGGGAGCGTGACGCTAGTGAGGTATGCGTTTGTGGTAGGTGCCGAGTAGGCTTGGGGCGGATTGGACGGTCCATCGCCAACGTTTTTGAAAAAGTTATCCGAGTAGCCGAAATTCGTCGTGTTGTTATTTGGGTCCTGGACCGAGAGAGCCTGTCCTGTAGTGTCATACGTCATGGCCGTTTGAACGTAGTTGGAGGTGCACGCACTCAGGACAGTGCAGCGCTGAATCTGCGTCAGATTTCCGCGGGTTGTGTTGCTTGTGCCGAAGTTCGTGTCGTCGTGCTGAGTAACTCCTGTAACGGAAGTGAGAGTGCTGGTGTCGTAGTTGAAACTTGTCTGGGCGACGACGTTGCCGCCGCTGTCCTTTACGGTGGTCTGCGAAACTCGATTGGTTATGTTGTTTCCGAAGGTAGCGTGATAGGTGATGTCTGTTTCCCGGTCGGGAATTGTTGGGAATGTGGGAGAGCTACCGGCGTAGAATTTCCAAGCCTGGATGCTGGCCACGTTCATGGTATTGGAGTCGTTATAGTTGGTTTTTGTCTGGCTGGTGACATAGTTTCCGCCCGGGGTTGGAAGAGACGTTGTAGCGGTGAGAATTCTTATCTTTGAGGCACCAGTGCAAGGCGAGGGCGAACACGGCTGGCTGAAATCCCATACGTTAGAAACCGTCAACAGGAGAGTGCTGGTCCCCGAGTAGCTGGACATTGCCGATTCCCACGCTCCATTGTTTAGAGTGAAAGTGTAGACAGTTGTGTCCGTGCTTGGCTTGGTCACTGTGACTTTTTGCTGGCAGCCGACCTGTCCAGAGCCGCAGGTCGTGATCACAGCCGGAGTGTAGTTCCACGTACCTCCGCCGGAAACACGAGAAGTGGCCCACCGACCGACATTGCTGTATGAATCGGTGAAATTGGTGTAGCCGTATGTAATCTGCCCGCCGGTAGGCAGGGTGATGGAATTCAGTTCCCCATAAGAATCGTAGCCAAATTGGTAAAACGTGTTGTCAGGTAAAGTGATTTTTTGGATGACAGTCAGCGAACCAGAGTAGTCAGTGACGCCCGCCTGGTTGAAAGCCGTTGAGACGCTAATCGACGTGGTGGTTACAACGTAGTTGGACGTTTGCCCCTGCGAGTTTAGAACGGCGTACGTGATGGTGTTTCCGTTCGTGGTTTTCGTGATGGGTGTGCGGCCCAGCGTATCGATCACATTGCCATTCGGATCGGTGGAAAAGTAATTTCCGTTGGTATCTTTTACGCTTGGATATACCTGGGTTCCATCCGGCGCATAGATGGCGCTAACGGTTGTGTAGTTCGTCACATACATATGGTAGCCCGAAGAATCCGAGGCGAACCCGTCAGAGGACGGGGTATCTAGGTCGCAGCCATTGGGATCACGTTCCGTCCCTACTCCGAAAAAGTAATGATTGGTGCCATCAGCGGAAGTCCATGAAAAACTAGTGTATGTAGTGTAGGAATGGTAGGGCGGCGGTGTGTCACAGAGATGGCTGGTGCCGAAGAAGGAAGTTCCTCCCGGGTCTACACTAGTGAGGAAACGCCATCCTCCCCATGAATTTGCGACATTTGTGGGCTGCCAAGAACGCCGAGCCATTGTTAACGATCCGCCAGATGGAGCTGTCGTACATCAATCCGGCAGCAAAGGGCACGCTTCCCCGTTGGGGGAATGATCCAAGCGGAACAGTCAGATGCAGATTTCCGTTCCCCTCGTTGAGAAATCCCAGTTCCACAGGCAGTGCGGTAGTGAAGGTTGGAACGCCGGTCTGGCCAAGGTAGCTCTGGGCCTGAAGCGGATGTGCCAAGAGCGAACAGAGAAACGCCGATGCAAGGCCGAGCAACAGACCATCAGCACGCGATTTTTTTCGAAAACTAAGATATCTAGATGAGATCGGCATCATGATTTCTTCCCCTCTTACGCGCCAAATCAGAATCAAGGCTTGAAAATCAAATCGGAAAGATTGTTGTTGAAGGAGATGGATGAAAAAGAGATGGACCAAGTCTCTTGACCGTTGACAAACTCGGAAATGCCGTAGGGCACTGAGACAGAACCTGCGGTTTGATAATTAGAATAGCGAACCTCATGGCGAAGGGGCTGGGTGTTGCTTGCGGGCCAGATCGACTCCGAGAGTCCGAGAAGCTGATATGAAGATGGGTCTACATAGAGATCGAAACTACCAAATTGTGCAGCGCCGCTGGGTGCCCCGAGCGAGGGATCGAGCGGCGGAACCACGTGAAGCTGGTGAGCTTGTGCCGTTTCGAACGGCACGAGGCCCATATACTGCAACGTGATGGAGGAGTTGTTAAGAACATCTGCGATTCGCGCTGTTGGGAGAGTGAGGCTCGTAGCAGTCATTAGACTGTTGAAGGCAAGCGTGTGCGTCTTCCCATCTTCTGTGGTAATGCTTCCAGCAGTTCCCACGACTTTGAAGGACCGCGTGCCCTGAGGCAGCACGGAGTCGAGGCGAAACTCAGTTAGTCCTTTCCTCGCGCAGTCACGGATCCAATCACGTCTTGCCCTGCCCAGTGATAGGTAATAGTCCCAGACGCTAAGAAATCCTGAATTGTCCCAAACGCCCGCGCCCCGCCTCCTGCAACGAGGCATCGCTGAAGAATGGTTACGGCTTGTGGGTCGCGTTGAGCAGCCGTCGTGGATTGCTGGGAGTTAAGACGCGGAGAAGAGGAAAGAATCAAGAGAAATGAAAGGACGAGCCGAGCCACTCGCATGGGGCCTCCGGAGTTGCGGTCCACGGACCAATCGAGCACGATCAGGAGCGTGGAGGCTGTAAATTTGCCGTCAGGGTGGGAGACGACGCGGGGGAAAATAAAGCAGAACAATGTAGCCAGCAAGCGAGGGGATTCACTATATTCGAGTCAGATAATTTCCCGAGGAAGGTACTAGGGGAGTACTAAGGAGAAGATATCGTCTCCGCTTTTTATTCGTGCTAGCCTTGGCCTCGGGACATCTGAAACGCGAACTGCGTATTGCTTAGTGACCGAAGTCGTGAAGGATAGGATTTATTCTCATATTCAAGGAGCAAACCAATGAAATTCCTCCGAATCGCGGCCTTCGCACTCTGTGCGTTTCTGACTTTCGGTTCAGCCGAAGCGCAACATAGAAACACTAGCCGTCCTAACTATAGTGGCGGGAAACACAGCAAGTCCCACGGAGGACTTTACCAGGGACAACAGAATCCTCATCACAAGGGTGGGCATTATAAGAACGCGAGGACGGGCAATCAGCAGCAAGTCTGCGCCTTTGGTGAGTGTAAATCACGATGGCCGCAACAGCTAACACACCTGCTATCCAGGCCCACCACTCAGTTTCGGACACCGCCATCCGAAACAACAAGACGCCGCCAACAATGACTGAAAGTGGGAACAAATCGAATCTGCGTTTGACCCGATTGAGTTCCTGAAGTAGTTGCTATCTGGAAATAGAAATATAACCCGGCACCGTCTGAGTTTCCAACGAGTCTCTACGGCTTAGCACCCACAACGCGCTGGCCCGGCACGGAGTTGCGTGAATGCGCGACATGAGGACATGCCGGAAGAACAAAAGTTGGTCAGGTTGGTCTCTATCCGCGACCGTTTTGAGGTACTTGTGGGCGTGAACATCCATTGCGACGATTACCTCGGCTCGCTGACCTCCAAGTCTCTCTATGCAAAACGCACAAGTCCCATTCTCGACCTGTGAAACAGCGTCCGCGTGTGTTAGGGTCCAATGACTTCCATCTGGCGCGAGCCCACAAATCGCACTGATGCGCTCATGTGCGCCCGTCCGCTCGGTCTTCACGATGCACCGTATACGGAGGTATCGAGCCATTTTCGTTTTCGAGCCTCCTGATGATTCCAATGACCGTTGGATATCGGTTCATTTTCCAGCAGAGGCTCTATCAACCGCGAAGGAAGGTCAATCCAGCAAACTGTGTATCTTCGGCTAGGGCTTTCGCCTGGCAAACAGAATGACGAACTTCCTCGGGCAGGTTCGACTAGGCTAGGCACTGGAATGAACGTCCCATTTAACAGTGCGAGTCGGGAACTCTACGCCCAAGCAAAAGCGGTCCCCTGTTTTTGGCAAGCAATAAATCACCCTTCCGACGGCAGTTCCCCCCGTTAAAGGAGTAATAAGCGACCCTTCACCGGGCCGCCAGGACCGCTTGCTCATTATACGCACACCGTGGGGACTGACATTTTCCGTAAGCGTTCGCTCACGAGCGTGGGGGTCTTCCAGGCTTGCTAGGTAAACGGGAAGTAAGGTAGGAGTGCGTTTCTCAATCCTGCCATCGAATGGCCTTTGGTTGGGCCTTCTGTGCTGGCCAGAGCCGTTCATCGCTGGGCTAACACAGCTTGCCATGACCCATTGAGGCGTCAATCGGCAAAAGATTGTAATTGCTGCTGGGGAAATTCCCTGAGTACTTCGGCGTCGGTTTGCATAGGTCTTGGATTCCGCGTGAACTTCAACAACGACCAGATACTCATTTCGATGAGGGAATAGGGGGAATAGGGGGGAATAGGCGCTTGACACCTGAACACCGCTGGCGTATGAACGTAGGTAACTGGGGTACAGCTCCAAAATCTAACGGAACCGGCGTGTTCCACTGGTACACCGTCTCGGACGGAAGCTCATTTGGAAGTGTCCCAGAGGAGGGCCTATGCCTGCTACCCAGCCGAGCAAGGAACTTCGCGCACTTTGTTACGAGCATCACGTCAAGATGAGGCTTAATCGGAGCCTCGTGAACAGCGATGGTGACGCTACACAAACGCTCGCGTATGCCTGTACGGAGCCTGATTGTCTCGTCCACTACAACATCTATCGTGGATACTTCATCCTGAGTCAAGACGGAAACACGAATGAACTGGACATGGTTCCCAGAGTCCGATGTCTCCACGATGGGACGCCCCATGTATCTTGCTGAAGCCGATACGAAGAAAAGTGGCTTTCGCCTGTGTATATGCCCGCGATGCGATGGGAGATGCACGAATGAGGAGGATCTCATAGGCTCGGCATCGCAGGAAATTCAGGATCATCTCGGCGGGAAAAACGCGGCGTAGCCCGAACCCAAAAGCTATCCCCCACGAAATATCCCTTCGCCATATTCGGTTTGTCCGGGTCCAGATCGATGAGCTTCCACGCTGCCAAAATCGTTGCAGCAAACAGAATGGCGAATTTTCCTCGGTCACGCGGAGACTCCTGCATTTTGTGGAATGAAATTCAGGTGAGAGAAACGGGAACCAAAGTTTACTTGCTCTTCTTTCAAAAGTCGATGAAGAGTTTGACCGTCGCCGGGCCGCCATTCGGGACTTGAGTTCAAACAATTGCTGTTTCATTCCTTCGGGGTCTCGGCTGGACGATTCTTGTAGTAGCCCTCGCGTGTTTGCGCGGTTAGTCCGTTGCCCGAGACTCGGAGTTCGATGCGGTGATATTTGGAATCGCGTTCGTTTCCTGCGGGTACGTAAGCGAGAGTGTATTCATGCCGGGCTTGTTCCGTGATGCGAGCATAAAACTGCTCCATTGTCCTGGACTTCGATGCATAGTAGATGTCTCCTCCCGAGATGCGCGAGTAATTTGCCAATCGAGAATACTTGCGCTTAGCGGTATTGTTGCCCACGGCGAGACTAAACACGGAAATGTTATCGAATAAGAGCTTCTCTCTAACGCTCTCAAAGTCATGCTTGTTTAACTTAGGCTCATTGACTCCATCCGAAATCACAAGAATGATTTTTCGGCGGTCAGCGCCTGCATGCTCCAGTAGGTTAGCAGCGGAATACACCGCGTCATCTAAAGCCTTACTAGGTCGAGACCCCGAATAAGTTGGAGCAGGAATGCACGGACTTCCAGTTGTGGAGTTATCGCATACTACAGGCTCTGGAACATACGTTGGTGTGGGTCTAATTTCGGCTTGCGTGGACTTTAGTTCGGCCATCAGCTTATCGATATTCGAGGTGAAACCGTTTCCCGGATAGAAGAGCATGTCAAAACGGCATACGGTGGCTTCGTCCTGAAGGCTCACCCCGCCCATCAAAGCGCGGAGACTCTGAACTAGTTGTATTCCGGCATTCCCATTCACGTCGTTGTCTACAAGAATGACGAGTGAGAGAGGGAAACTTTCTTCAGTAAAGACTTTAATTTCTTGCTCGACGCCATCATCAAGAAGCCGGAACTGTTCTCGTCGTAGGTCTGGGACGAGATTTCCGACGCGATCTCTCACGCTGACAGAAAGAACTACAAGGTCGGAAGTAATGCGAACCGTTGTTTGGGGCTGTTGTTGTTGCTGCGACGGTGACATCCTCAACGTCCCGAAACATGTTATGAGGACTGTTGAAATCAGAATCAACAGTTTCGGGTCGCCGCTTTTGGACACGGGTTCTTCCCTCCGAGCCGTAATGTAATAAGATATCCGATGTTTGAGTGGCGTAAGTGGTGGCCTGATGGTTCTTAAATGGTCAGGGTTGCGGGTGTCTGCCGATAAACGTGCTGTCCACTTCAACCGTTTGGAATTTCGATGAATAGAACTTGAGATAGTCAGCAGGTTTCATACCTGCTGGATAGAATGAGCCTTGCCAGCCGTTTGCGATGAATGCGGACGTGCCGAGAAGGATTCCTGGCAGAGAGTACGGACGTTCGATCTTAAACTGGCTGGTGAGTTCAGCCGCATTCTCCAGCTTCTCTATTTGGAAGAGGGTCGGCTGGCGAATCGGCTCGACTCTTCGGCGCTGCGGTTTCACGGTTCCGAGAGGCTAACACTCACATCGTTTGCATAGCAATTTATTGGTTCCGAGTCATTCCACCCCAGATGGAAGCGTGCAAACCGGACAAAAGGAATCGCTCCAAGACCGCATGTACGATTGTGGACTTGGTCTGCGACGGCACAACTAGGTTCGTTTGACGTCAATCCCAGTGCTCGTTTACGCTCGTCAGATGTCAGACGCCGAAGATAACAAATCTTGGTACCGTTACAAAGATGCGATGAGTGCAAGTACCAAGCTGATGCAACAGGATGAGAACGAAGAGGCCTTGCGGCTACTGGATGACGCGATTGCAATGGCCGTAAGCGAGAGCGAGAACCAATGGGTGCTTACACTCAGCCATCACGCTGCCGTTATCTCGAACTTTCTTGGAAACTTGTCACTAGTGAAACATTATTACCAAAAGTCTCTGGCCTTCAATCCAGAAAATCCACGCGCACTGTCCGGTTTAGCGGATGTCGCAAAGGAACAAGGCGAGCTTGAACTGGCGAAGGAATACGCGGTGCGATGCTACAAGGCGCTCATGGAAGGCGACGACTTCTTGAAGGACGCTCGACTCGAAATGCTCCTTAAAAAGTGGCCCGAGGTTGCTCAACATTAGTTCCTCAATGCTTGATAAACGCGGTTCCCAAAATCAAACTGGGCCATTCTTTATCAATTCCCTGTTGCATCACCGCTATCTTTTGGAATGGACCTCCTCGGTAAGACCTTAACACGACCCCTTGAACGTGAGACTATACCGGCCCGGAGGATTCATGAACATATTTGCGGCCTTGAAGCAGGAAGAAGCGAAGTTGCGGAAGCAGGCGGATAAGGTGCGGCAACAGTTGGACGCGCTGCGTGGAGCCATGAAGATTCTAGGTGGCAAGGGTGACAGCGCCAAGCCGATTGGCAAGAAGAAACGAGTAATGTCTGCGGCAGCGAGAGCGAAGATTGGGAAGGCAACAAAAGCGCGGTGGGCAAAGTTTAGAGCAGCGAAGGCGAAGGGGAAACGCTAAAGCCGCAAATTGCGCTATGGCCCGAAGCTCGGTTTGCCGGGAAAAACTCTGCCATCACACACGCATAAAATTCCTTTATTTGGTTGCTACTTCACTCCCATACGGGTCACATGCCAACGCAGGGGCGTGGAGAAGCTGTGGGAAACCTGTGGGCAGACCGTCCAACTCCACTAGACTGGCTCCTTCGTTTCCGCAATGATGTCGTTTCGTGGAGCTTGTCGTGAGCAGTTACCCAGCGAGAGCAAACGATATTGTGAAGGCTGTCCACCTACTGCGGCAACATGGAATAGCAGTGGGTTTCCCGATGCAAACCGCCGATGGGCAGATAATCTTCCCTGTGGGCAAAGATTTCACGCTGACCGCTGACCAGATACTCGAACTTCTCGAACGTGGCGAACTGAACGCAGAAGGCGTGCGCAGATTAGTCGAGGCGCAGGCGGCTACGCCCATGCGCAGGCGAGCTGCATCTTCCTAACCGTGCTGCATCGAAAAGACGGATGAATCGGGCCGCCCGGCATGATTCACGACCTGAAGAACTGCGTGCCATCCATGCCGTAGATGACTCTGTCGCCCGTGGCGCTGTCCAGAGATATCAAAACTTGATTATCGCGCTGGCGGTCGAGAACGAAGCAAAGTCCGTCGTTCTAGGACTTTAGTTGTATTGACTCGGGGGTTACGTTAGGCGTAGCTTCTTTGAGCGGGACGCCCGGCTGTTTGAGCAGTCGAGCGCCCCTGACCATAAGGCTCGCTTACACGAGGCCCCGTGGCTGAGACGTATCCTACAACACGCCGATGGCGTCCCGCACATCCCGCCGTGCGAGGACGACGATGAACAATAACCGCCCGTTGCAATCGTTGGAAGAACTGTTGATAGAATCCTTCGATCTGAAAGCTTTGCGAGAACGATCTGGCCTGCCGCATCCTCTGTCGAAGTTCGCCAGCGACGGTGCGATCAAGGACGGTCCTTGTGCAGATGCTATTCTGACGTTCATGCACGACCTCACCTTGAGGGAGCCTGAATCAGCACAACGGAAAAATGCTGTGTGGTTTCTTCTCAAAAGTGACAAAGCGTTTTTCTTCGCGTGCTTTGAGGCGGGAGTCGATGCGGAGAAACTGCGAAGCCACTTGCTGTGGTGTCAGGACTCTACAATCGAGTCGTCGGAATCTCCGTAGTGCTGTTCGCTGCGATGCCGTGCCTACATTGACTCCGAGCGGTTTGTTCTATCTTTCGGACGGGGTGGGAATCTCGGCCCGCTTATCCCATTCACTTGTCCGTCTCATGAAGTCCAGCCCAACGGCAAACTCTTTCGGGCTGACAGGCAGACAATAAACCACTCGTGCCCTGGCCCACGTGTCACCAGTAGTTGGTGATTTTAGTTCCAAGTGCGAGCCACTCTCCCAGGCTCGCCACGTCAATACTCGCGTGCCTCGTAAACTAACGTTTTCTACCGTAGCTATCCCATCTAGAAGCGAATCATGTACAGCATAGACCTGCACCAGGAATCGCTTGGGATGAACCCCTAAGATGGCACAACCTATTCGAGCGCAACGAGTTTACGGGCAGCCTGTCTGCCCTTGGCTTTTCAAGAAGTCGCGCAACTTCTGTTGGGCCGGGAAATCTTTGAGCCAAAAACGAACGTATGGCACTTCCGCATGTGGCATGTCATGCGAGTTGCAGACAAGGTCGTTCGTCGTAGATGCCTCGGTCACAAACTTTTGGTACGAACCGAAGTCCGCGTTACCCCCTTCGGATAAATGGCACGTCCTGCAATAGGGCTTCACAACCAGATTGTAGAGATCGGGATCCGGAGACCACCCCGACGGAACGTAATTGTCAATTTCGATGCTGCCTGTATTTCCGACTCCCTTCGGGTATGAGCCGTTGATGAACTCCGCGATGGCCGGGGCCGGAGGGTTGGTCGCCAGGACGAGCTGATTCAGCTTGCGAAATGCTTCTTGCTGGCCATACAGGTCGAAGTTGAAGTCATTGCTGAACTTGAACGAGTACATGTCAAAGGGCAAAAAAGAGGCCCCCAGGACCGAGTCCGTGGGGGAATCGTAGCGACCGCCATGACAGGCCATGCACATTCGCGGGATAACCTTGCCCTGACCATGAGTTTCGTCATCGAGGTCCACTATTTCCAGTAAAAACCCACGCGAACTAAAAGCGTAGAAGGTGACGTTGTTTGCGTTGTTGGCCGCCCCAGAGTTAGGCGTCCAAACCATCGCTACCGTGCCGAAGGGGTGATTACCGTTAATTGCGTCGTTGATAGCAGAGAAGCTGTTCTCCAAAGCGGGGAAAGTATAAGTAGGATCGCCACTATTGTTGATACCCACCCAATCCGGATTAAGAAGGGTGCCTAAACCCAAGATGGGTGGGGGACCGAAGTTGGTCACATAACAAGCGATGTTTTGTCCCGATTGTAAGCAGTGCATGTCCCGTCCAAAGGCGAGGTCGCCGCGGTTCCCATAGACGGCGCGAACGTCCAGCGCCCCACTGTTGAAACCGTTCGCTGTAAGCCATGCGTCGAACTGAGTGCCATTGGGAGGGGCAACGAGGGTGTTGGCTCCGATCGTGTTGTAGTAATTAGTCGCCTCGGAAACATCGAAAAGAGCGGGACACCCCGTGGGACAATTTCGGCTGTACTTGTAACTCAGCCAGGCATTGGTATGGGCCGGCGGCTGTGGGGCCGCATCGCAGCCAATCAACGCAGCGGCAGCAGCTGCGATGCACACAAGAAAGGTTCCTCGCATGTCCTCACCTCGCTAGTCGCAAATTCCCGAAATCATCCCATCCCGGCCCGTATCGTTTTTCCCTTCGCCGCATATCGGAAACCACTCCTCACTTCAGCCCGATCAGGACCGTGTGAACTGTTCCGTCATTCAGCCGCGCCTGAATCTGCCAGGTGCCGGTGGCAAACGGCTTCGTGCTCAGGTCGTAGATGTACTGGGTGCCGTCGAACCGGAAAAGGTTTCCGGTGTCCGCGCTACCGGGAGGAGTTGCGTCGATCGGCGTACCTGTTAGCGCGCTGCCGGAGAACATCTGAACCGTCAGGTTGGCGATGGCGTTGGAGACGGACGCTCCCGCGGCATCGGTGAGCTGGAACTTGACCGGGACGTTGCTCCCCAGCTTGAAGAGGCCACTCCCGTCATTCGGGATAGGCGGCAGAAACCCAGTGAAGTGGTACAGCACCGAGAACGTGGCTGTCTGAGTCGCCGTATTCCCGGCGACGTCCGTTGCCGTCAGAGTGAAAGTGTTCGTCCCCGGATGATTGAGCGTGACGGTTGTGCCGCTGATGATCGGGCTGCCGTTGAGCGTCGCCTGACTGCTCGCGAATCCGGAGAGTGCATCCGTGGCCCCAAAGGCCAGCGTGAGCGATGCGTTGTAGGTATAGCTTGCGGCAAGCGCGGGCATCGTTAGGACAGGCGGAGTCTTGTCGAGGTTTATGGTCTTCGTAGCAGTTGCGGAATTTCCCGCGCGATCCGTTGCGGTACCCGTCACCGTCTGATTGCCGCCCTCCGTGCTGATCAACGCCGGAGGCGTGCAAGAATCAATCTGCGAAAGCGCATCCGAGCAGGTGAAGCTCACAGTCACGTCGCTCTTATTCCATCCTGCCGCATTCGCGGAAGGCGATTGCGAAGCTGTGATCGTAGGCGGCGTCTCATCAATCCGTACGCTGAGGCTCTGTGCCGCCTCTGTATTTCCCGCGTTATCCACGGCGTGGAAGGCGATGGAGTACGTTCCCTCCGCAGAAAAGTTCAGCGTGGTCGAAGCCCCAGCGACGACTACTTCTGGGTTGGCTGCTATGGTGTAGTGAATTTCTTTGACGCCAGAGCCCCCGGCATTGTCTGTTGCGCTGAGGGCTACGCTGACGCTGGTTTTGTTCCAGCCATTGCCATTTGCTGGTGGAGTAAGGGTCGCGATCGTTGCCGGCGGCACGATGTCAGTAGTGTTAAGGACAACGGATACCGAATTACTGAACAGATTTGCTACGGCCACATCCGGCTCGGTGTCTCCATCGAAATCCCCTACCGCGACCGATAGCGGGTCACCACCGACCGAGAAATTTCGGGCGGGCTGAAACGCGCCCTTGCCATCTCCCAAGAGAAAGATGACCGAGCCATTCAAGCGATTCGCAACCACCAGGTCGAGCTTTCCGTCTTTGTTGAAGTCGCCTACCGCGATGGAGGAGGGGGACCTGCCGACCGGGTAGTCCGTAACTGTCGGGAAGGTGCCGGTACCATCGCCCAAAGAAACGGAAACTGCGCTGGCAGAGAGATCGGCTACCGCAAGGTCCATCTTGCCGTCACCATTGAAATCAGCCAGCACGAGGGCCGAAGGACCGCCTCCTACCGCCACGGGCGAATTGGTGTTTGGCGTAAACGCGGCCTGGCCGTTGCCCATCAAGATGGCGACGGCACTGTCGCCGGCGTTGGCGACGGCCAGATCGTCGTTGCCATCCTGATCAAAGTCGAATACCGCGACGGAGGAAGGGCGCGAGCCCACCGCAAACGGGGAACCTGCAGCTTGCGAGAAGGAGCCGCTGCCATTATTCAGAAGAATAGAGACTTTGCCGCTGTTGAGATTCGTGACCGCTAGATCGTTGTACGGCCTCGCGTTGTTGTAAAAGCGGTTTTTGAAGTTGCCGACCGCCACCGATGTCGGGAAATCGCCTCCCGTACCGAAGTTATTGGCTCCCTGAAACGTACCGTCGCCGTTCCCAAGGAGGATGGCAACTTGTCCTCCCACATGACCGGTGACAGCACCGATGAGGGAACCAAGGCCGATAGGAATATTGGCGATGGCCAGGTCCGGTTTTCCATCCCCATTGAAATCCCCCACCGCCACCGAAGTCGGCACACCATTACAAAGAAAGCATGCCACCACCGTATAAGGGGACTTGCTAGCCGGCGTGAACGTCCCATTGCCGTTGCCCAAAAGAACCGTGACGGTGTTGTCGCTGGCGTTGGCGATGGCGAGGTCCGCATTTCCATCCAGATTGAAATCCGCGACGGCGACGGAAGGCGGGTGTACCCCAACGCCGACCGGAGAATTCGTCGCCTCCTTGAACGAAATGCTCTGAGCGGAGGCTGTCGTGAGCGGGAGAAGCGCCGCCATGAGCAGCGGAAGGAGAATGACCGGGACGTGCGGCATCTCGATGTGAAAGGGTTTCATGTCGGCTTCCCCCTTGCGTGTCATGCTTGCCTCGATTGCGCCCAGGCTCGGCCCGGAAAAGCGGCGGCCGAAATCATCTGCACCACCGCACAAAAGGAACACCACAGCAGTTTGTGCATCGAAACTTCCTCGCGTCCAAGCAATGAGTTCCGTGCCTTTGACTCGAATTGTCGGGAGCGTTGCCGGAGAACGGGCCTGGCCACGTATCTCCTCTTGTCCTAATAAACGCAAAAACTCGGCAAACTGGCTCACGGTCCAGAAAACTATTCCAACTCTCTCGCGCCGGAACGGACTACAGCCGGGTCAAGCTCGATCAGTGGATTGACTTTCCGGCGAAAGCGGGATACCTTTGCGCGATCCGAGGGCTTCCCCGCGCAGAACGACCATCTTGGGCCCCTCTTCGACCAGCAACGTCACGCGATTACTCCTTCAATGGAGCCAAGGGGATACAGCCGCCAGAGAGGCCCTCATCCCCCTTGTTTATGAAGAACTT
>Ga0209159_1001486_pt1 | contig 17685 bp, 17 predicted proteins | sample GraSoiAngelo_144_FD_185901 | JGI IMG/M metagenome (GOLD analysis project Ga0209159, IMG submission 185901) | Grasslands soil microbial communities from the Angelo Coastal Reserve, California, USA - 14_1009_02_40cm (SPAdes) (version 2) | ecosystem: Environmental > Terrestrial > Soil > Grasslands ...
AGGAACGGCGTGCGCTCGGAGTAGAACGCCCTCGCGGTACACGCAGGCACCACGATGTTGTTCAGGAGGTCCGCCACGGGCTGCCGACCGAACACGACCGTGTACTCGCCCGACGGGACCCGCTCGCCGCCGATCGCGGCGATGGCGTGCTGGGCCGCCTCCGCGCCGGCCTCGTCGGTGAAGTGGTCGAGGCGGGTCCCCGCGAAAGCCCCGGAGCCCTTGGCACCGTGCGACTCGACCATCGCGGTGGCGAACGCGGTGATCAGCGTGGACTCGTCCGTCTGGACGCGCGGCATGTGGGTGGACGCGATCGCGACGCGCTCGAGGAGGACCGTGACGTCGCCGCCGAGGATCAGGCCGAGCCGCCGGAGCCCGGCATCGTCTCCTGCGAGAGCGGCGAGTTTCCCGGACGCCGTGAAGGTTCTCAGCGCGCCGCCCACGATCTTCCAGCCGGCTTCCACGAGCCTGGCGTCGTCGAGGGCCATGAGCGCGGGGTCGTGGTAGTCGACGAGCGCGCGCGGCTCCCGAGAGGGACGCGGGAGCGAGACGAAGTCGGGGTCGGCGACCGCGGACGTCCGCGCGCGGTCGAGCGCACGCCGCGCCCCCGCCACGCCGAGGTCGCTCGGCTCGCTGCCGAAGCCGATGCGCGGGCCCGACGGCCCCGCGAACGCTGCCCGGATGCCGAGACCGTACGACACGGTGGACTTCGGCTCCTCGACGCCGTTCGAAGGGATGTGCGAGGTGTAGTTGAGACGCGTGAGGAGCGCGTCGTTGGCGGCCGCGAAGACTTCGGCCTCGAGGACGCCGGGCTGGCCTGTGACGAACGCGAGCGCTTCCTCCACCGCCCGGGCCAGCACGACCGCGCTCGTCATCCGGCGCTCAATACCCGGGCACGGCGGTGGGGCGCGTGCTGCCCGCGAGCCTGGCGCGGCTGCGCATCGTCGGGCCGCCGTTGCCGAGCTTCTTCGTCTGCATCGGCTGCCCCTTGCCGCAGTTCGGGATCGGGTAGAGGCGGAAGTCAGAGCCCACCGCGTCCACGTTCATGAGGTAGTCGCGCGAGTCGGCCATGATGCCGCCGTCCCTGTAGAGGCGCCCGAGCGCGCCGTTCCTGATCTCGTAGACCCGGCGGGCGGAGATGCGGAAGTTCTCCCGGCTCTCGGCGATGGACGGCGTGCGGTGGCCCGCCACGTACCAGCCGTGATCGACTTCGCTCAGGATGTCCTCGGGGGCGCGGGTCCCCGCGTCGAAGACGGTGTTCGACATGCGGATCAGCGGAACGAGCGACGCGCCCGTCGCTTTCCAGTGCCCGTTGGGCTCGCCACCGAAGATGGCCGCCGTCTGCCGGCTGTTCATGAAGCCGCGGAAGACGCCCCGGTCGATGTGGACGACGCGGCGGGCAGGCGTGCCCTCGTGGTCGTACGTGTAGTGCCCGTAGCCCGGGAGCGACGGGTCGGAGTACGCGGTCACGAGCGGGGACGCCACCTGGCGGCCGACCTGGTGCTCGCCGAGCCCGCGCAGGAGCCACGAGCGCCCCGCGTAGGCCGTCTCCATCTTGAGCGCGCGGTCGAGCTCCACGGGGTGGCCGATGATCTCGTGGGAGACGAGCGTGTTGTAGTGCGGGTCGGTCACGACGACGACCTCGCGGTCAGAGGAGGGCAGAGGCGGCGCCGCGGCGAGCTCCGCTGCCTCTCGGGCGAGCGCGACCGAAAACTCGCGGAACGGGGGAAAGCGGACCAACGGGTCCTCGACCCCCTCGAGGAGAATCTCCCAGCCCCGCTGGTGGCCGAGGACATCGTGGAGATCCAGGCTTGCCTGGCCCGCCACGGCGACGACGGCGCACGCGCCCTGGGTGAGCGCGAACGCCTGGTCGATCAGCGCGCCCTCGGTGGAGGCGAAGAGCTCGCGCGAGAGCTGGGTGAGCGTCGAGATCCAGTTGTATTTCACCGCGGAGGCCGCCGCGGCAACCTCGCGCGAGACGTCGGTGGCGTATCGCACCATCTCGGCGAGCTCGACGGTGCGCGGATCCACCCGGTAGACGGCGCCCACCGTGTCGCGACGGATCTCGACCGGGGCGAGCCGTGTGTCGGCGAGCGCTTCGCCGAGCGGACCGAACTTCTCTCGCGCGTCCGCCTTCATATCGGCGTTGAACGTCGCGCGGCGGTAGGCGCTCGCGAGCGCGTCTCTCAGCAGGCGCTCGAGCTCGGTGAGATCCGCGGCGCCGAGCGTGAGGCCGACGTAGCCAGGCGCGACCGTCCGCTCGCCCGCGAGGACGCGGACGCCGAGCGCCAAACGCTCGTCCTCGCCCGAACCCTTGGGCGCGCCGTTCTCGGCGAGCGCCCACTTGCCCTCGACGACCTCGAGGCGAAGATCGGCGTGGCGCAGGCCGGGGAGCCGCCGGGCCGCGTCCCCCAGGCATGCCTCGACCGTGGGCTTCACGCGCTCGATCAGATCGACGGTGATCCGCGGGGTCACGCGACCGCTTTCAGAAGGGCTCGACGAGGACGGTCTCGCCGGCCGCGACGTCGCCGCGCTCCTCCTCGAGCACGATGAGACAGTTGCCGGCGACCATCGAGGAGAGGATGCCCGATCCCTGCGGTCCCGTGGTACGCACCTCCCAGCAGCCGTCGCTGAACTGAAGGACGCCCCGCTTGAACTCGCGCCGCCCCTTCTTCTTGCGCATCGCCTCGGTCGCGCGCGCCGCGTAGACCTCGGGGAAGAGGCGCCGCCGACCCGCGAGCTTGAAGATGGCGGGCCGGACGAAGAGCATGAACGCGAGCATCGAGGCGACGGGGTTGCCGGGGAGGCCGAAGAAATGCGCCGACCCGATCCGTCCGACCGCGAGCGGGCGGCCGGGCTGCATCGCGACCTGCCAGAACTCGAGCGCGCCGATCTCGTCGAGGACGTCCTTGACGAGGTCGTACGCGCCGACGGACACGCCGCCCGAGGTCACGACGACGTCGCCGGCCGCGCCCGCGTCGAGAAGGCGCGCGCGCAGCTCGTCGCGGACGTCGGGGACGATGCCGAGATCCACGACCTCGCCGCCGCACTGCTCGATCGACCCGCTGAGCGCGAACCGGTTCGCGTCGTAGATCTGGCCCGGCTTGCGCGCGGAGCCCGGCTCGACCACCTCGTCGCCCGTCGAGAGCAGCACGACGCGCGGCCGCCGATGGATCGGTAGCTGGACCTGGCCGAGCGAGGCGAGCAGCCCGATCTCTTGAGGGCGCAGGACGGTCCCGCGCTCGACGACGATCGTCCCCGCGTGGATGTCCTCGCCGCGCATCCGGACGTTCGCCCCCTTGGCGATCGGCCCGACCCTCACGCGGCCCCCGGCGCGCGTCGTCACTTCTTGCGGATACACGGTGTCCGCGCCTCGCGGCATCGGCGCGCCCGTCATGATCCGGACGGCCTGGCCGGGCCCCAGCGCGCCGTCGAACACGGAGCCGGCGGGCAGATCGGCGACGACTGCGAGATCGCGCGTGCCGGTCGCGGGGATGTCCGCGCTCGTGACGGCGTAGCCGTCCACGGCCGAGTTGTCGGTCGGCGGCACGTCGAACGGCGCCCGCACATCTTCGGCGACGACGCGACCGAGCGAGCGGCCCAGCGGGAGGAACTCGGGAGGAGTGCTACGGTCGATCTGGGTCAGGATCCGATTTTGGCCGTCCTGCACCGAGAGCATGGCGATATTATACGCGGCATGGTCGAGGACCGGCCCGCCGGCTTCTGGATTCGCGCGGTCGCGCTCGCGCTCGACTTCGCGATCTTCTCCCTCGTCCAGGCGTCGTACGGCGCGCTCGCGCACCTGGTCTGGGGCACGCAGGTCCAGGACGCCTGGACGCTCGCACCGACGGTGTGGACGTTCACCTTCGTGTTCGCGGCCGTGTACACGACCGTCCTCCACGCGCTCTTCGGCCAGACGATCGGCAAGATGATCGTGGGGGTGCACGTCGTCGTCGGCGAGGACGGCGCGCCGCCGTCGTTCGGCGTCTCGATTCTGAGATTCGTCGCGTACTTCGCGTCGTGCGCGACGCTCGGGCTCGGCTACGCGATGGCTGGGCTCCGTCACGACAAGCGCGCGCTGCACGACCTCATCGCGGGCACGCGGGTCGAGCGCGTGAGCGGGCCGCGGGTCGTCGACGGATCGGCAGAACCGTCGGCGGAGGCGCCGGCGAGCATGCCGAGCGGCTCCGGTACCTCGTGATTCCGACGCTAGCCCTCGGGCCGCGCAACCGGCTCGCGGCGCTGATCCTCGCCGCGTTCCACGACGCCGGGGCGCGTCGCGAGCTCGCGGCCCTGGCCAGCGCCGACGCCAGTGCGCTCGCCGCGGACTGGCTCGGCGCCGACGAGCCGCGGCTCGCAGAGGCGCTCCGCGCGAGAGCCCGGCGCGCGAGCGAGGCACTCGCCACAGTGTCGCCGGCGAGCCCGGAGCCGTCGCTCGTCGCGGCCCTCGACGCGGCAGCGACACTCCATGACGCGGGGCTCCACTTTGAGGTCCACGAGCTGCTCGAGCCGTACTGGGCGCGGGCGCGCGGCGAAGCGAAGGAAGCGCTTCAGGGGCTGATCCAGGTCGCGGTCGGTTACCAGCACGTGGCGAACGGGAACCTCCGCGGCGCCAAGGCGCTCCTGAGCGAGGGGAGTGGTCGGCTGCACGGACAGACGCTCGGGCTCGACCTCGAGCCCTTCGCGCGCGCGGTGGCCCGCTCGCTCGATCGGCTCCCCGATCTCGAAGAGTCGGACGTGCCGCCGTTTCCGCGAGCGCGGAAGGCGTAACAGGGGAGCGCAGATAGGAGGCCGGCCATGGACCTCGAGCTCAAGGAGAAGATCGCCCTCGTGACCGGGGCGAGCCGGGGCATCGGCCGCGCTATCGCCCGCGGGCTCGCCGCCGAGGGCGCCCGCGTCGCGCTGTGCGCGCGCGACAAGGCGACGCTGGAGACCGCGGCCGCGGAGATCGCGCGGGAGACGCGCGCCGAGCCATTCATCGTGGCCGGCGATCTCAGTCGGCTCGAGGAAGTGGAGCGCGCCGCGCGCGAGGTCCATCGCCGCTTCGGCAGGATCGACATCCTCGTCAACAACGCTGGGGCGATCCGCGGCGGCGATTTCCTGACGATCCCGGATGCGCAGTGGGCGGACGACTGGAGCCTGAAGCTCCTCGGGTACATCCGCGTGGCGCGCGCCGTGTTCCCCTTGATGCGGGCCCAGGGAGGTGGACGGATCATCAACGTGGTCGGCGCCGCCGCGCGCAACCCGACCACAGGCTACTTGCCGGGCGGCGTCGCCAACGCGGGGCTCGTGAACTTCACCAAGGGCCTGGCCGACCTCGGCGCGCCCCATGGGATCCTCGTCACCGCGGTCTCGCCGGCCGCGACGGCGACGGACCGCTGGCAGCGGCTGATGGCCCAGCAAGCCGACGCGGCCGGAAAACCGCGCGAGCAGCACCGCGCCGAGGTCGAGGGGGCGTATCCGCTAGGGCGGATCGCGCGCCCAGAGGACATTGCGGACCTGGTCTGCTTCCTCGCGTCAGCGCGTGCGTCGTTCCTCACCGGGATCTGCATCACGGTCGACGGCGGGGCGACACGTGGCGTCTACCTCTGATGCCGGGCCTCCCTTGACATGCGTCACCCGCTGTCACTACTCTGTCGCTGACGCGGGGAGGTTATGAGGAGGAAGTGTCCCTTTTTCCGCCGCTTTCGTCAGGGCTAGGAGGGTTGCGCGATGGCTGCTAAGTTGTTCGTAGGTAACCTCTCCTTCCAGGCCACGGAGGAAGATCTCCGCGAGCTCTTCGCGCAGGCCGGCACCGTCGAAACCGTTCGGATCATCACCGACCAGTTCACGGGACGGCCGCGCGGATTCGGATTTGTCGAGATGGCCACCAAAGAGGAGGCGACCAAGGCGGTCGAGATGCTGAATGGGCGCCTCTTCAGGGATCGGAATCTCGTCGTCGATGAAGCTCGGCCTCAGCCGCAGCGCGGCTCCGGTGGGCCTCGCGGTGACCGGGGCCCGCGTCCGGGCGGCGGGCCCGGGGGCGGTGGAGGCTGGCGCCGCTAGAGATCGACCCGGGGACGTCCTCTTGTCCCCGGGATTTTTCTTGCCATATACTACTCAACAGGTGACGACAATGAAGATCAAGCCTGGAGTCCCGGCGCCGGGAATGAGGGACCGGATGGGGCCGACGTTCGACGAGCGCCGCGGCGTTGAATATCGTCAACTTCGAGCGGCGAGCCTCGTGAATCGGTTGAATGCCAGGCCAATGCCGTTCGGCTGGACCGCCAATCCCTACCGAGGGTGCGAGATGGCCTGCCGGTACTGCTTCGCCCGCTACACCCACGAGTTCCTCGGACATAACGAATCCGAAGCCTTCGAGCGACGCATCTACGTCAAGCTGACCGACCCGGGCTCGCTCGTCGCGGAGCTCAAGCGCGCCCGACGCAGCGGGTTGCTTGTGGCGCTCGGGACCGCGACAGATCCCTATCAGCCCGCGGAGTCGAAGTTCGAGGTCACCCGGCGGGTGCTCGAGGGGGCGGTGAAGGTGCCCGGCGTCCGCCTGTCCATCACCACGAAATCGACGCTCGTGCGTCGGGATCTGGTGCTGCTCCAAGAGATCGCGGCACGCTCGGAGATCGCGGTGAACTTCTCGATCACGACGCTGGACGAAGCGCTCGCGAGGCGCCTCGAGCCTCGGGCGCCCCGGCCCGATCTCCGCTTCGAGGCGATGCGGGCGCTCGCCGCCGGCGGGATACTCACTCGCCTCTTCATCATGCCGGTTCTGCCGCGTCTCACAGACGGCGAGACCAATCTGCGCGCGCTCCTCGTCAGGGCGCGTGAGGCGGGTGCGCAGATCGCCGAGTCGAACGTGCTGTTCCTCCGGCCCGGGACGCGCGAGACGTTCTTCGAATTCCTCAGGGCGGAATTCCCGGAGCTCGTCCCCGAGTACGAGCGCCTTTACGCCGGCTCGGCCTACGCGCGACGCGATTACGTCGGCGAGGTCGAGGCGCGTGTCCGGAGGCTTTCCGCTGAAGTCGGGTTCGCCGCGCGTCGCCGCGATGACCGTCCCGTCGACACTCCGAGCCCGCGCCAGCTCGCCCTCGTCTGGTGAGACGGAGGAGGAGAGCCGCCTGCTCCGCCTTACGCCACCAGCATCAGACGCGACCCTTCAGTCTCACGACATTGAAAGCCGGGACTGGCTTCGCCAGTCCCTTCAGCGCGAGCGGGCCCACCTCCTCGGCTTCGATCAGGTCCTCCACTTCCCCCGCCACCCGCAAGGCAATGAGGATCTGACCGGGCTTGGCCTCGCCGCACAGACGCGCGGCCAGGTTGGTGACGGTGCCGATCGCGCCGTAATCCCAGCGGCCCTCGAAGCCGATGGCGCCGATGGTCGCGTAGCCCTGCGCGATGCCGACCCCGAAGTCCAGCTCGTACCCGCGCTTGCGCCACCGGCCCAGGAGCGCCGCCACGCGGGCACGCATTGCCAGCGCCATCCGGACGGCGCGCTCGGCCGGGTTGGGCACCGGGACCGGGTCATTGAAGAAGATCATCATGCCGTCGCCGGTGAAGCGCTCGAGCGTGCCCTCGTGCTCGAGGATGAGCTTGCCCATGTCAGCGTGGTACTCGCGCAGGACGCCCATGACCTCCTCAGGCTCCGAGGTCTCCGCGAACGCGGTGAACCCGCGAAGATCGAGAAAGGCGACCGTGACTTCCCGGCGGTGGGTCTTGAGCGGGTCGTCGGCGCCGCCGGTGAGGATCAGCTCGGCGAGCTGCGGTGAGAAGAAGCGCTTGAGCCGGCTGAGCTTCTCCACCATCTGGTACGTGCGAGCATTGTCGATCGCCGTCGCGGCCTGATTGCCCACGATCCTGAGGAGGATCTCGTCGAGCTCGTCGAACGCGTTCGGCTTCGGGCTCTCCACGGCGAGGACACCGACGAGCCGGTCTTTGACGAGCAGGGGAAGGGCGAGCTGGCTCTGGGCCTTCGGGAGGCCGGGTAGCTTCGCCGCGGCGCCAGCCGGGGCTACCTCGCCCGCCGCCTCGAGCCTGGCGCGGATGCTCGTGATGTACGCGATGCCGGCGCCGAGGCTCCCGACGCGCATCATCCGCTTCCGCTCGGCCACCACGCCGATGACGCCCTCGCCGAAGGCCACCTCGGCCCCGACACCGGTCGGGTCGTAGCCGCGGCTGGCGAACAGCCTGAGCGTGTCCTCGGCGAGATCCTTGAGGAGAATCATCGAGTGCTGAAAGCCCAGAACTCGCTCCGTGGCCCGGAGGACGATCTCGAGGACCTGATCGAGATCGAGCGTGGAGGTGATCTCGGAGGAGATCTGCTGGATGATCCTGACCTGGTCGGATTTTCTCTCGAGGTCGCGGTTCAGCCGGTCGATCGTCTGCTGGTTCCGGGCGATCTGCTCGCGGAGCCCCGGCGAATCCGCGCCTTCAGCAGTCACCGAAGGCTTCGCTCCTCTCAGCGCCGACCGGCGGGCTCGTCGATGTCTGGCAGCGGGATGCGCTCGTCGACATTCTTCGTGACGGAGATCACACGATAGATGTCGGCCGCCCGGAGCTTGAAGATCCCCTTCATCCCGACGATGGAGGCGATGGCCTCGATCTGCATGTCCATGGCCTCGAAGACCGGCCCGCTTGTCTCGGAGTGGTCGTATTCGACCTCCAGGTCCCAGGCATCGAACGTCTCAGGGCTGATGACCCACACCACGGCCCGCGGATTCTCCCGCACGTTCCGGACGGTCTTGTTGAAGAACTGGTGGGAGAGCGCCACGTGGTCACGATCGACGTAGTAGACCTGGGAGATGGAGGTCGCGTTCGGGGCGCCGTCGCGCGAACACGTGACCACGTGAGACGGGATCACCCCCTGCATCGCCGGCTTGATCTCGTCCGGCAGGATTCCCATGGCGCGGCTCCTAAGCCATCTTGTTTCCGGCCCCGGGGCCGGGGGTTTGGAGAAAGATTTCCTTCACCCGGAAGGTGACGGCCACGCCCGGCCGGTACGCGAAGCCGCGGATGAGGGGCCGCGCGATCTCGTCCGGATAGCCGGCCTGGAGGGCCGCCGCGAGCCACTCCGTCCGGTACGTCTCCTGAAGGGCGATGTCCTCGGCGCCCGTGGGTCGCGAGGAGACGTACGTCCCCTTGAGCTGGTACGCCTCGTGGCTCGCGAGTCCCAGGCCGAGCGCGACCCGGCCGTTGTCCTGGAGATCGCTCAGGACTCTCGCCGATCGGCTCTCGGGAACGAAGAATGTGACCGTCTGCCGATCGGCGTGCACGACGGCGCCGATCACCCAGGCGTGGGCGGGGCGGAGGTGCGCGTCCCGCGTCCCGACCTGCATGAACGCCGGACCGTGCAGGAGCTCGACGACCCTGTCGGGGATCACGCGAATATTCGCTCAGGCGGGGGAGCGCTCCACTTCATCAAAGGAATCGATGTCGGGGCGATCGACGACGCTCGCTCATTCCTGACTCTAGTCGAGCCGCCCGAGGCGTGTCAAGCTCACGACGTCACGCTGAAGGGCCAGCACCTCGGCGTCGCTGGACAGGTCGAGCCACGTGGCGAAGGACTGCGGGAGCGGCCGGCGGGACCGGGGCGCTCATGACGACACCCTCGTCGTCAATCAGAAGAGTGAGAGCTGGGGCTCGGGCTCCTCGACGTACGGCCTGAGCCCGTCGAACTCGGCGAACGGGCGGAAGCGCTCCCAGATCTCACGCACCTTGGCCTGGTAGTACTCGACGTTCTCGTCGGGGCGCGCCGGATCCCACTGGCTGGCGAGCTTCGCGTGCTCGTTGACCGCCACGCCGGCGCTGCGGCCGGTAACGTAGTACGAGATCTGGTCGCCGGGCTCGAGGACGCGTCCCGCCGTGGCCGCCAGTTCGTACGCCGCAGCGACCGGCCGCGCGCCCGCGCCGACCTTTTGACGGTAGGCGTCGAGGGACTCCTGGAGCGTCTCCGTCCGGGCGAACGCGCGCACGTCGATGCGGTGGGCGGCGAAGTCGTCGAGCCGGCGGTCGATAATCCGCCGGACCTCCTCGTGGCGGCCGTCGAGGAGGCAGCGGACCACCTCCTCGATGAGCTGCCGATAGAAAGGCTCGATGCCGCGTGAGCGGAACGCGGAACCCTTGAGACTCTGCCGCCCGCGCTCGTCCAGGAGCGCATAGGTTTTCATCTTGTAGCTGAACATCGCCGCGTACCGGCCGTCGAGCTCGAGCTGGATTCCGGCAGGTAAGCCGACGGCGATCCGTTCGAGCAGGGCGTCGTCGTCTTCCGGCCGGTGACCCGGCGGCGGGACGAAGTAGACGCCATCCGTGTCCGCTTCGACGGGCGTCGCGCCCAGCTCGGTGAGGCGCTCGAGGAGCGAGGCGACGATCGCGCGCCCCTCCGACGTGACACGGTTGGCGGCGTCGTAGTCGTTCCAGTGACCGCCGCTGAACGCGAGGTAGCCGTAGAAGGCATTGATCAGGATCTTGAACGACTGCTGGAGCGCGCCGAGGTGGGCCCGCTCGGCGGGGTCAGCGGTTTCCCTGGCGAGCCGCTTGGCCCGAACGCGAAAATCGCGGAGATGCTGGAGCAGCGCCGGGAAGCCGCCCAGCGCGTCGGAGGCTGGCGCGATCGAGTGGGCGAGCATCAGCGACGGGTAGAGGGACGTCACGTCCACGTGGAGGACCGGGCGGGCGACGCCCTGCTGGCAGATCACGGTGTGGCCGCCGCCGACGGGTACGGACGACTGGGGAGCGGGCACGGCGTGGCGTCGGTGGAGGTATTCGCGGAGCATCAGCGCGTCGATCTTCGCGGCGGCGCCCCGGAGCGTGCACGCCTGGTAATCGAACGGGACGACCTGCGCCTGCGCGAAGTAGGGGGGCGCCAGCACCGCGGCGACGCCGAGCGTCTCCACGGCGTCGTCGATCGCGTAGGCCATCAGCCGCTCGGGGTCCTCTCGGAGCGTCTGCGCGACGCGCGACGCGTCGATATACGTGCGGTCCGGGGCGGCGACGCCGAAGTGGCGCGCGAGGTCCTTGAGACCGAACCCCGGCAGATCGCGGGCGCCCGCGTCGTGGAGCTGGGCGAGCATCCACGTGTCGATCACGTGCCGGCCGGCCGCCTCCCAGCGCCGGTAGTTGATCGTCCGCTCGGCGATCTGCAGGCGCGCGACGCGGCTCCGCAGCGCGCTGCCGTCGCGCCCCCAGCGGAGGGGAGCCTCGTGCCGGCGGGCACGCGCTTCCAGATACTCGAGATCGAACCGAAAGATGTTGTGGCCCTCGATCACGTCCGGGTCACGCTCCCGGATGATCCGCGTGCACTCCTCGAGGAGCTCGCGCTCGTCGAGCCGGTCGCCCCGCACGACGTGACGGAAGCCCGAGGAGTCGGCGATAGCGACCGCGACGATTCGGTCGCCGGCGCGCGCAGCGCTGGGGAACTCGTAGCCCTCGGTCGTGACGACCTCGATATCGAGCGCCAGGCGCCGGAGGTCACCGAAGGCGAGGCCCCCGAACGAGGTCCGCCCGCTCATGAGGAGGTACTGGTGGACGGGATCGGCGAGGAAGCGGTAGGGCGCGGCCGGCGCGTTGGCCGCCTGGCCGCTCACCTCGCGGCAGCGGTCGCGTCCGCCGAGCGCGTCGGTCCAGGAACGGTAATGGGCGAGCCAGCGGAAGGCGCCGGGACCTTCGAGCGGCTCGAGCGCCTGGAGCCCGGCGGTGGACTCGACGAGCGCCCCGTCGGTGAGGAGGAGAAACGGGGAGAAGGGCGCGGTCTCCGTCAGGACGGTGCCCTGCAATCGGCGATAGAGACGGATCGCGCTCCCGCCTTCGACGAGATCGAACGCGAGGAGTCCCGGCGTCGGGTCCCGCCCGAAGAGCAGGGGCGCGTGCTCGAGGGTGAGCGCGCGGTTAGGCGAGGGCCTCCTCCACTGCCGCGCGGTAGACGGCGTAGTCGGCCAGACCCACCAGGGCGCGACCCGTGTCGGCGACGATGACGGTCGGGATCGAGCGGACCCCGTGCTCGCTCACGGCGGCCTCGTAGTCGCCGATGACGGCCTCCCGGCCGATCCCTGCCTCGAAGTCGGCGGCGAAGCGCTCCATGTCGGCGCCCGCTGCGGCGACGATCGCCGCGACTGCCTCCGGATCTGCGATGTTGCGGCTGTGCGTGAAGAACGCCTCGTAGAGGCCGCGGTGGACGCGCTCGAAGAGCTCGTCACCCTGCTTGGCCACGCACTTGGCCGCCTCCAGGGCAGGGAGACTGAAGCCCGGCAGCTCCGCGTGGGGCCACGGCGTGAAGCGGATGCCGTCGGCCGACGACATCTCGGCGCATCGCCGCCAGCCCTCCTCGCGATAAGTGGACTTGAATCCGACGCCACGCGCGGGTGCCGGGCGCAGCGGAAACGCCCGCGACTCGATCGTGACGACCGGGCCTAGCTCCTCGCGCAGTCGCCGGAGGCGGACCGCCGCCGGGAAGCACCACGGTCAGAGGTAGTCGGCATAGGCGATGACGCGCACCGAGCGATCCACTGAGTCAGCATACCCGGCGCTCGGTGTATCCTCAACCCCATGCCTGGCCGAGCGTGCGTGGTGCTGCTCGCCCTGATCGCCCTGGCCGGCTGCGCCTCCACGCGCGTCGTGTTCCCGAACGCCACGCCGGGCGCGCCACTCCGGGTGCCGGGCTGGGAGTTGCGCCCGGAGGGCGACGGCCCGTTCGCCGCGGTCGTGCTGCTGCACACCTGCCATGGGGTCTCCAAATCCACCCACGCCTGGGCGCGCTGGTTCCGCGATCGCCGCTACGTTGCGCTGATCGTTGACAGCTGGGCCGCTCGCGGGATCGGCAACGAATGCGACGAGAAGACGCCCGACGTACCCTCCACCGAGCGCTTCGACGACACTGCCGGCGCGCTGCGCTTCCTCCACGCGCAGCGGTTCGTCGATCCGAACCGCATCGGCGTCATCGGCTGGTCGAACGGCGGCGTGTTCTCGATCGCCGTTGTGAACGGCCCGAGCCTCGAGCGTGCGCGGAGACGGGGCGTCACGCTGGAGCCGCCCGGCTTCGCGGCGGCGATCGCCGTCTATCCGGGCGGGTGCTACTCGCTGGTGAACGAGCTCGTGACGCGGCCGTTGCTGGTCCTGATGGGCGACGCCGACGACTGGACCCTTCCCGACCCCTGCGTCGAGATGGTCGCCAATATGCGCCGCCGCGGGGCCGACGCCACGATCGTTCTCTATCCTGGCGCCGTCCACTACTTCGACGTGGTTGGCCAGCCGCGGACGTACCTGCCAGACGTCGGCAACCGCAACAAGCCGGGCGAGTGCTGCGGGGCAACCGTCGGTTACGACGCGGCAGCCTTCGCGGACGAGCAGCGACGCATCGAGGAGTTCTTCGGCTATCATCTAAGACGGAAGTAGCCGAGCGCCTATGGACGCCTCCGTCGAGCTCGTCAAGCACCTGCTGCCGTCCGTGGTCCACATCCACGCGGTCGTCGCCCGCGACCACCCCTCGACCCAGATCCTCGGCAACGACCGCCTCGGCAGCGGCGTGGTCGTCGACGCGTCGGGGCTGATCCTCAGCGTGAACTACGTCGTCATGGGCGCCCAGGCCATCGAGGTCGCGTTCGCCAAGGGCCGACGGACGCGGGCCGAGATCGTCGCGCAGGACTTCGAGGTGGGCCTCGCCCTCCTCAAGGTGAAGCGCCAGGGACTCCCGGCCGCGGTGCTCACCGACGGCGACGCGCTCGAACCCGGCAACGCCGTGATCGCGTTGGCATCGACGGGCACACAGGAGCGCCGCGTCGGGGGCGGGCTCGTGATCTACATCGGCGAGTTCGAGGCGTACTGGGAGTACCTGCTGGATCGCTCCATCGTCGCGAGCGCGCCGAATCCGGGCTTCGGCGGCGGCGGGCTCTTCACGCTCACCGGCGCGATGGTCGGCGTGCTCTCGCTGAACCTGAACGAGATCGCGCGAAGCTCGCTGGCGATCCCGGTGGACTACTACCGCAAGCACGAGCACGAGTTCCTGCGCTACGGGCGGGTGGTGAGCCGGCCGCGGCGCGCCTGGCTCGGCGTCTTCGCCCATCCGGTCGAGGAGGGCGTGGTCGTGGCCGGCGTGGTGCCCGACGGCCCGGGCGCTCGGGGCGGCCTGCGGGAGGGCGACCTGATCGTCTCGATCAACGCGGAGGACGTGGCGAGCCGCCGCGACCTCTACATGCGCCTCTGGCGTCACGAGCCCGGCGATCGCCTGATCCTCGAGGTGATGCGCGACAGCAAGGTGCGCCGGGTCGAGGTGCGGGGCGGCGACCGCGCCTACTTCTTCCGGCAGCTCTAGCATTTGGGCGCGAACGGCCGCGGAGCCCTGTCGCGCTTCATCGAAGCCGACGGGTTCCTGCTCAGCGCCGGCCTCGCCTTTTTCTTCCTCGTCTGCATGATTCCGATCCTGCTCCTCTGCGTCTCGATGGTGGGGTTCGTCCTCTCGTCGACGGAGGAGGCGACGCAGCACGTCGTGGGAGAGCTCACCAAGCAGTTCCCCGTGTACCAGAGGCAGATCACGCGCACGCTCGTCCGTATCGTCGAGGCGCGCACGGCCTCCGGCGTCCTCGGGACGGTCGTCCTGGTCGCGTTCTCGACCCCGCTCTTCGGCGCCTCGCGCCTGGTGCTGCACCGCCTGCTCGGCGTGAGGGTCATGGGCGGCGTCGTACGGAACTTCTTGGGGAACTTCGTCACGGACGCCGCGCTGGTCGCGACTCTGAGCATCCTCCTCTTCGTCACGACCACCGTGTCGTGGATGTACCACGGGCTCCAGACGCTGGCGGTCAATGCGCTGCTGCCCGTGCCGCCGCAGTGGTTCGTTTTCGCATCCTTCGGCCTTTCCCTCTCGCTCTCGGCCGTGATGTTCTATCTCGCCTACCGCTTCGTCCCGCCAGCGCCGCGCCCACCCGCGGGCGCGGTGCTGGCGAGCGTGCTCTGGGAGGTCGCCAAGCAGCTCTTCCGCCTCTACGTCCAGGAGGTCGGCGTGTACGACCAGATGTACGGCCCGCTCGGGGTCCTCGTCGCGTTCGTGATGTTCGTCTACTACTCGGCGATCGTCTTCGTCTTCTCCGGCGCCTTCGTCGCCGCGCTCGACGCCCGGCGTCGCTGATCGCCCGCGGCTCGTCGCCGCTCAGCCGGGGGCCGAGGGCGGGGGGCGCCTTCTGAGCCCCGTATCTTCTGGGCGTCGGTCGGGCGGCTGACCGGCACCCCGCGGGCGGCTGTGTTATGGTCATCGTCGCTTCAGATTCGTGGCTGGAGGGATCGGCGCATGCTGCTCAAGGGCAAGGTCGCGGTAGTGACGGGCGCGGCGCGAGGGATCGGGCGCGAGATCGCGCTCCTGCTGGCGCGTCACGGCGCGCTTGTGGTCGTGAACGACTACGGCGGCACGGAAGCCGGGTCCGGCGGCGGTCGCGCGCCGGCGGAGGAGGTCGTGAGCGAGATCAAGCGGTCGGGCGGCCAGGCGGTGGCCAACTACGACTCGGTCGCGTCCATGGCGGGCGGCCAGGCGATCGTCAAGACCGCGCTCGACGCCTTCGGCCGGATCGACGTCGTCGTCAACAACGCCGGCATTCTACGCGACCGGATGATCTTCAACATGACCGAGGAGGAATGGGACGCCGTCATCAACACCCACCTCAAGGGTTCGTTCGCCGTCACGCGCGCCGCGGCGCCGCTCATGCGGGAGCAGAAGTGGGGCCGCTTCATCAACATGACGTCGACGTCGGGGCTGATCGGTAACGTCGGCCAGGCGAACTACGCTGCGGCGAAGCTCGGGATCGTGGGGCTGACGAAGGTGACGGCGCTCGACATGGGGCGCTACAACGTGACCGCGAACTGCATCTCGCCCTTCGCCTGGACGCGGCTGATCGGCACGATCCCGACGGAGACCGAGGCGCAGAAGGCGCGGGTCGAGAAGATCAAGAAGCTGTCCCCGGCTCACATCGCCCCGCTCGCCGCCTTCCTGGCGACCGACCAGGCCAAGGACATCACGGGCCAGATCTTCGGGGTGCGCGGGAAGGAGATCATGCTGTTCGGGCAGCACCGCCCGATCATGCGGATCCACAACGACGAGGGCTGGACCGTCGAGACGTTGGCCGAGATCTTCCCGGGAACGCTCCAGCACCACCTGGTCCCGAACGAGACCTCGGGCCAGTACTTCAACTACGATCCCCTCGTTTAGCTCGGAGAGGGCGGACGTTACGGCCCCCTCCGACGCCTCCCCCTACAGAGCAGGATTGCGCGGGCGAAGCCCGCGCTCGAACGCCGTCATGCTTGTCCTGCTCGTCCTCGTCGCCCTGGCGTCCGGACCCGCTGGCGGCGCCGCGCCCGCGCTCCTCGTCGCGATCGGCGACGTCACCGCGACGACGGCCGTCGTGTGGGCACGGCTCCGCGTCGAGGGCGAGGTGGTGGTGGCCCTCAGGCCCGCCGCGGGCGACGGCGCCAAGGGTGTCCTCCGGGTCACGCGCCGGGGAGATTTCACCGCCAAGCGCGTGCTGTCGGGGCTCGAGCCCGCCACGCGCTACGTATGGGAGGCGCAGGGGGCCGGCGAGACGGCGCAGGGCGAGTTCGTGACGGCGCCCGCTCACGACCAGCACGCCCGGGTGAGATTCGTCTGGAGCGGCGACCTCGGCGGCGGGGGCTTCTGCCGGCAGGTGGACGGCGGCTACCGTATCTTCCGGACGATGACGCGCACCAGGCCCGACTTCTTCCTCTTCGTCGGCGACACGATCTACGCGGACGTGAAGTGCGACAAGCCGGGTGTCGTGCCGGGCGCCGGCTTCGTCGCGACGACGCTCCCGCAGTTCCGCGCGCGCCATCGCTACCAGCGCGAGGACCCCGCGATGCAGGAGTTCCTTCGCGCGACGTCGGTCTACGCGATCTGGGACGACCACGAGGTGCGGAACGACTTCGCGGGGCCCGCCGAGCCGCACATGCCGACCGGGCGGCGCGCGTTCCTCGAGTACTGGCCGATCGTGCCTCCGGACGAGGAGCCAACCCGCCTTTACCGGAAATTCCGCTGGGGACGACTCCTCGAAGTGTTCATCCTCGACACGCGTCAATACCGGAGCCCCAACACCGCGCTCGACGGCCCCGGCAAGACGATGCTCGGCGCGGCGCAGCGCCGCTGGCTCGCCGACAACGTCTCGGCGTCGACCGCCGTCTGGAAGGTGGTCGTCTCCAGTGTGCCGCTCTCGATTCCGACCGGGCACCCGAAGGCGCGGGACTCGTGGTCGAACGCGAGCGTGTTCGGGACGCCCCAGGACGGCGGGACCGGCTTCGCGGTCGAGCGGGACGCGATTCTCCGGCAGCTCCGGGAGCGCGGAGTGAAGAACCTGGTCTTCCTCGTGGCGGATGTCCACCACGCCGAGCTCATCCGCCATCACCCGACCCCCGAGTGGTCGTTCCACGAGTTCGTCGCAGGCCCGCTCTCGGCGACGCTCGGCCGGCCGCGGCCGCTCGACGAGGGCCTGAACCCCCGCTCGCTCTTCGCCCGGGGCGGCGTCAACAACTTCGGCGAGGTCACGATCGAGCCCGCCCACCTCACGGTGCGTCTGATCGACGAGGACGGCGCGGTTCTCTTCTCCCACACGGTCGGGCCGGACTAGCCGGGATTATTCATGAGCGGCCAGCGCGCGCGACGGCGGGTCCTGTCATCGGGGGCGCCCCCGGCCGGCCAGGCTCCGTCACCCGCTC
>Ga0209159_1001488_pt1 | contig 17677 bp, 10 predicted proteins | sample GraSoiAngelo_144_FD_185901 | JGI IMG/M metagenome (GOLD analysis project Ga0209159, IMG submission 185901) | Grasslands soil microbial communities from the Angelo Coastal Reserve, California, USA - 14_1009_02_40cm (SPAdes) (version 2) | ecosystem: Environmental > Terrestrial > Soil > Grasslands ...
CGCGCCAAACCACCTGTTCGCCAAAGGAAATTTCCACGCGATAGATTGCGGGCGCAAAATTTTCCACAGGAACATCCCAAGAAGACGCGAGGAAGTTTCCGGGCGACAAATTGAGATTGTCTGGTTTCGACTCTGCGACCTTCCGATTGTCCGAGTCGAACACTCGCAACATAGCCTTACCTTTGGCTTTGCTTGTCGGCTGCCAGTTGACAAATACGGTGGCGTGGCCCTCGCGACGACTGAAGATCCACCGGTATTCATGGGGAGCGTTGATCCGGTTTGCCCCTTTACCAGAGGCGACAGCAAGCTGCGCGAATCCAATCAGGCCCGACTTCGTTACCGGAGCCAAAAACTCGCCGCGCCGATCCAATTCAGCAAGAGACGTTTTCGCAGATGTGGAAGGAGTATTCGGAACTAGAGAGATGGGAACCGCCATCGCCCCATTCTCGTAGATGGCCGGGCCGCCCTTAGCCGACGGACTGTCACCCAGCAAGTTGAGCATCCTCATGGCAGTTGCGCCCGGAAGGACAGTTCCTCCGACGATGCCGACGTAATCGCCAAAATCATCGAGAAGCGGACCGCCGATTGAAGTGGCCGTTGCCGCGGAAGCAACGAGAAACCTCTCCCCGGCGCGTGGAAAGGTGTTCTTGCCGGTGATTGTGCCGTCGGTGAGGCGTGAGCCGCTCGCTCCGATCTCGAGAAAAACGCAATGGTCGCCCACATTCACGGAGTTCGCGGCGCGTTTCAAAAATGGCCCCTTAGCACGGGGTACGCTTAGAAGAGCCCAGTCCTGCCAGCGGTTCCACGCTAGAATTTGATCGGTGACGGCGCGTGTGCCGTCGGGAGAAAGAATGCGCAAAGAGGCTGCTCCGTCAAGAGCTTCAAAGGCGGTTAGGAGAGTATCGTTGCCGATCCAGAAGCCGCTACTGCGGTCGAGGAGCGAGCCGTCGGCGGTCAGTTTCTCGACAATCGCACTTGCGTCAAGCACCTGCTTGTACAAATCGGACGTGGCGAGGGGCTGGCGTGGAGGAGGGGCGACGGCCGCTGCGGTTGCAGAGGGCGATCCGGTGATCACAAAGCTGTGGGAACCCCCAAGTTCGCCATCGATGCGCGCTTCGAGGGTCCACTCACCGGACGGTGTGCTCTCGCTGAGCAACATGGTCCAGTATCCGGAGAACTGCTTAGCCTTTGCCTCGTAGCGGAAGTCGGAGATTAAGACAATCTTGCCTTCAGGGCTCTTCCACAAACCCTCGAAGTGATGAGGACCCAAGGGCCCTTCCCATTCAAAATAGACGATCACCTTTGCGTCCTTGCCGGTGAGGAAGACGCTTCGCGGGTCATCCATCACGAATCGACCATTGGCTTCGTGACCGCTTCCACCGGAAACGGATCGCAAAGTACGGAATTGAGAGCCGGCGACAGCGTTTGCCTGGGGAGAAGAGGCGGGCGAATTTGGATTTTGAGCGAGGGTTGAAGCAGAGCAGGCAACAAGCGCAAGCATCCGCCACCGCCGACCAGAGCTGGCCAATCGATTCATCACCACACAGAACCCGTGTCTTGACTGTAGCAAAGCCAAATCCATTTGGCCATGTCCCTTGATGGTGAGGCTGGTTGTCGCTCGGCAGTCAACGAAGAAGGCAATGAAAATTTGCCAACGGTGGACGAGAGGGGATTCGAACCCCGGCCTCTTCGTTGCGAACGATGTAAATTAAAACCTAAGAGGTGGTATTGCAATCACTTAGGTTTCGCAGAGGGGCCCTAATTGGGCTACTCGGGCTACCAGGTAAATCGCGGTTTTGATCCTGGCTTTTTCTGGCGCTCGCGTACTTGCTGCGCTTGACCAGCAGCTGCCGCCGGCACGAGATGGATCCGCAACTCTACTTCATGCAACTGCTGATGAATCTTCCCTCGTGACCGGTAAACGACATCGACACCTGGCTTCCCGATCGCTGGAAGCAAGCTCACGCTGCCAGGTGCGAAGCTTTGGAAATACTCCCTGTCGACTCCAGAAAACTGTGCTTCCCGAAGTGGAGATTCCGGCGAAGGTGAACGCAGTTTCCGGAAGGAAGCCGAAGACATTCCGGGATGAACCCGAACACCATCGTAGCGTAGCGACGGAAGGATGCCGGTAGCGGAGAAAGGGCTGTGGGGAAAGGGGCGGCAGCCCTTGTCCCCGCCTCAGCACACGATAGCGGCGGAGCTCGATGAGCGCTTCGACTGGTCGCATGTTGTTGATACACTCACCAGAATGAGAGCGCCGATGATCACCGACGAACGATTTTGGAGTGTTATCGATCAGGCCCGCGCCGGTGGTTCTGCATCGGCCAGTCCTGAGCGATTGAGCGAGATCCTGAACCGGCTTAGCGACGATGAGATTTTACACTTCGGTCACATGTTTTACGAAAAGATCTGCGATCTAAACAAGTGGCGTTTGTGGGCCGCTGGGTATGTCATTGCAGGCGGCATGAGCGACGATAGCTTCCTCTACTTTCGCTCCTGGATCGTTGGCAAGGGCAAGAAAGCGTTTGAAGTGGCAATGACGGACCCGGACGAGCTAGGGCCGCTTGTTGACAACAACGAAGTGGACAACGAGCTACTGGAATATGTTGTGGTCAATATCCTGGGACAAAGAGGCGTCGCGGAAGATCCCCGAGATCGCTCTGATCGGCGAGCTGACGGGGAGCCAACAGGCGAGCCCTTCGAGGAAGACACCGTTGCCGCTGCCTTCCCAAAACTCGCCGCGTTGTTTGGATAACAATCTCAGGAAAATACTCCAAGAGGTCCTCGGCTCCTCGGCTGACGCTTACGTGCTTCACGTATCGCTCACGATCTTACTTCTTTCCCAAATCTTTCCCACGTACTTTCAACAGCTATCGTGTTGGCGTAATCAGGCCGGGGTGGTGCGAGAAACAGATGCCAAGCGGTCGGGATCCTTCACCTGACGAGGACGCAAGACAAGGGCATCAAAAGCAGTAAAGATCGCGGTGTTGACGCCGATGCCCAAGGCGAGCGTGAGGATGGCCACGGTAGTGAAGCCTGGATTCTTGCGCAACATGCGCATGCCGTAACGTAGGTCCTGCCAAAGGATCTCCAATTAGTAGCCCTCCCGCCCTCTGCGGCAAAGTGCCAGTCGTACAGAATTGCACCGAAGAACCCTCGCAAAATTATAAGCTTCTCGGAGACTGTAGGACTGCGCGGGTTTTTTTTGCATTTCTCTTTTGACACTAAATCAGAGTTGAGATCCAAACTCGCTGGTGCTCCTCAAGGACACTACGGCCTCAAGGAACGTAGATTTTCGAGAAGTCCAGGCATCAGGAACTGATTCACAGACGCGTTGCAATTGGGCAACTAACTGGCGTAGTCAATGAATCTCTCCAAACAGGCCGGAAGTCCGTTCTGGGAAGTTGCGAGCGAGAACGCTACGTTATCAGGGTAGCGTGGTTAGGTTTTACAACTTACAAGACCGCGGGACTGCCAAGCCACGCGGAAGTCATATAAGACGTACGGTTTTGTGGGTTGGGTTGTGGGTTGGAAAAAGTCCACGAACTCCGAAGCAGTGCCCACATTTCATTTCCCAGAAGTTCCTTCTGGATAGTTTCCGAGTTGCTGATTCGCACACCCTGTTAGAACGCCGTCCGTGAATCGAGAATACCGGGACCGATTTGTGATACAGACTCTCTCATATCCGCTGGATTGAGAACCCAAGCTGGCCAAGATCGCCCTCCCAATGTCCATCTATTCACGATATAAGTATGACCGCGCCATGGATGAAAATTTCCGAAGTCGTGCACGAAGCCATTACATGAGGTCACTTTGCGTGCGAGGCTCGCTTCTATTCGCTGTGTTCCTTATTTTGCGGCTTGGCGCGACGCATATGCTCAGTGAGCAGCCGATCTCCGCAGCAAGCAAGCCTCAAGCGATCGCGGATTTCGTAGATATCGCTTCGGCAGCCGGACTTTCGGCGAGCAATGTATTTGGAGGAAAAGAGAGCACCACATACATCCTGGAGAGCACGGGCACTGGAGCAGCCATCTTCGATTACGATAACGATGGTTGGCCCGACATATTCCTCGTGAATGGAACCAGGCTTGATGGTTTTGACGTCCAGAGTGTGCCCACCAGTCATCTCTACCGTAACAACCACGATGGAACATTCACGGATGTAACAGAGAAGGCTGGTCTAGTCGGGAGCGGCTGGGGTCAAGGCGTGTGTGTCGGCGACTACGACAATGACGGCTGGGAAGACCTCAACGTCACGTACTACGGGAAAACCCGGCTCTACCACAACCGGCACGGCACTTTCGAAGAGGTGGCAGACGCAGCGGGCGTTGCTGGTGACGGAAAGACTTGGGGAAGCGGCTGCGCCTTCGTCGATTACGATCGGGATGGACAGCTCGATCTGGTCGTTGCGAATTATGCGAACTTCGACCTTGCACACGCCGCTCCTCCTGGCAAATATCCTACCTGCTTATGGAAAGGCATTGCTGTCTTTTGCGGACCACGGGGTCTGCCTGGCGGCAGAAACACGCTCTATCGCAATCTTGGCGAGGGCCGCTTCAAAGACGTTACGCTTTCCGCACACATTGATCGTACGATGGGCCATTACTGTTTCAGCGTTTCACCCTTTGATTTTGACAACGACGGCTGGCCTGATATCTACATGTCCTGCGACAGCGCACCGAGTATCCTCTACCGCAACAATCGCGACGGAACCTTCACGGACGTGGGTATTCTTTCGGGCGTGGCCTACAACATCGACGGCCGCGAGCAGGCAGGCATGGGCTCCACGGTTGCAGATTACGATGGCGATGGGAATCTCGACCTTTTTCGCACGAATTTCTCCGACGACACCCCGACGCTCTATCACAATAATGGAGACGGAACGTTTACCGACGTGACCTATCCCGCGGGCCTTGGCTCAAGTACCAGGTATCTAGGGTGGGGCACCATGTTTCTTGATTTTGACAATGACGGCTGGCCTGACCTTATGCTGGTGAACGGCCATGTGTATCCGGAAGTAGAGGACCTGAAGCTTGGCATCGATTATAGCGAACCAAAGTTGCTGTTTCACAATAAGGGCGATGGCAGGTTTGCTGATATCTCGAAGACGGCAGGACCGGGCGTCAACACACCAGCGCCAGCGAGAGGACTGGCGATAGGCGATCTCTGGAATGATGGTCGGATGTCGGCCGTGATAGTGAACCGGAACGGGCCGCCCAGTCTGCTAGTTAACCGCACTAGCTATTCGAACCACTGGATTGAAATCAAAACTGAGGGTACCGATTCCAACCGCAGCGGCATTGGGGCACGTCTCGTGCTCAAGACGGCTACTCGCACGCAGATCGACGAAGTTCGAAGTGGTTCGAGCTATATTTCCAACAACGACATGCGTGTTCACTTTGGCTTAGGAACGATAAATAAGATTGAGTACCTGGAAGTCCGCTGGCCCAGTGGACTGGTGGAACGCTATTTGAATCCGCGTGCGGATAGCATCGCGGTTGTGATGGAGGGCTCCGGACAGCCAGCCGGACGGGCAATGCAGAAACCGGCAAGAAAGATGCAAGAAAGATGAAGGATTAGCCGTGACTGCTCCTTTATCTAAGAGTGTGTGTTTACCGCCTGCCGCTAGGCTTGGTGCTCTTTTTTGTATGCTTATGCTTTTGCTCGGGGCGAACCTGCTCGCCCAGCAGGAAGACCCGGCACTGGCCGCGGCCCGCTCCCTTATCCAAGAAAACAAATACAAGGAAGCGATTGCCCAACTCAAAGATCTGGCAGCAAGCCGCCCCGGAACGAAAGGCATCAGCCACGAGCTGGGTACCGCTTATTATTACCAGGCGGACTACTTTGAGGCGGCTTCGTATCTCGAGGAGGCCCTCCGCGAAAATCTCCAAGATCGTGATGCTACGCAACTGCTGGGGCTCTCCTATTACTTCAGCGGCAAGCCAGCACAGGCCATTCCGGTGCTGGAAAAGGTACGACTCTGGTATCCAAACGAGAATATTGACGCCATCTATGTTCTCGGTCTTTGCTACGCGCTGAATAGGAACTACCCAGAGGCGCTAGAGACGTTTGCGCGTCTATACCGTTTGGAGCCCGACTCCGCCGCATCTCACTTGATGCTAGGTCGCATTTTGCTCCGTCAGGGCTTCGATCCGATCGCTGAGAAGGAGGTGCGCAAGGCTCTGGCACTTTCACCACGCTTGCCTCTGGCGCATTTCACACTAGGAGAGTCCTACGCTTACAGCGGTGATTATCCAAAAGCCGCCGACGAATTCCAGCAAGAGATGGACATCAATCCTGGCTATGCGCCCGCGCTCAACCACCTGGGCGACGCATACTGGCGACTTAGGCGAAACGAGGATGCGGAAAGAGTTCTTCGGGATTCCCTATGGTTGGACTCGACCAGCGGGGAGCCCTACGTGATTCTGGGCAAAGTGTTCATGGCCAGGAGGCAATTACCGCAAGCGGAACGCACCTTGCAACGCGCAATCGCTATGGATTCTGGCAGCTACACGGCGCACTATTTCCTTGGCCAGGTTTACCGTGCGCTGGGCAAAACAGTCGACGCGGATCGAGAATTAAACATAGCGGCGCGCATCCAGCAACTTCAGGCGCAGAACGCATCTCGTATTCGATAGGTGAGGGGTTTTAAGGACTCCCGCGCTTCTCCTTGGGACCTTCGAGTTCCGCTCGTATGACCTTTTCGAACGCAGCCTCCGGTTGGGCTCCGCTGAGCAGGATTCCGTTTATAAAAATCCCCGGAGTGCCTTCGACGCCGGCGCGAATCCCATCCTGCAGGTCTTGTTCAACTTGCTTCGTATATCTGCCACTGGACAGACAAGCGTCAAACTGCTTTTCGTTGAGGCCCAGACTTTGAGCCATTCCCGCCACGCCTGATTGGTTGAGTTTATCGGGGTTGCCGAATAAAAGGTCATGATATTCCCAAAATTTTCCTTGCTCAAGGGCACATCGCGAAGCTTCCGCAGCCAACTCCGCCTGCGAATGCATCCCGCGTAGCGGAAAGTCTCGGTATGACAGGCTAACCTGTCCCTGGTATTTTTCGAGCATGTTCTTCAGGGTGCTCTGAACTTTTCTGCAAAACGGACATTGGAAATCGGAGAATTCAACAATCATTACCGGCGCCTGCGGACTTCCGCGAAGCCGGGCCGGGTCGTAGGCGACGCGGACCTTGGCCGGTTGCAGCAATATCGGCGTTCCGCCGCGTTCTTGGAGGAGTTTCAGGAATTCCTGCCGGGTCTGGTGAAGTTCCGATTCGTTCAGCACGAGTTTCTGGCGAACGCTGCGCAGCTCGGGAAGATCGGGGTCGGCTTCGCTCCAAAGTCTTTCCGCAACTCCGAATTGTTGGCTCGCTGCGGCTAAGTCGCCTCGCTGTTCGGTGGCCAAGCCCAAAGCGTAGTAGCCACCGGCGTAGCTCGGATCTTGTTGAATCATTTGATGAGCGGTGAGTTCGGCCAAGCCCCATTCCTGGCTCTCCCGGGCACGGCGAGCGATGGAATCGAGCTGGATCAAAGCCTGACTTTGCGCGTCCGGTCCTGCCGATGCGCGCAGTTGTTCCTCGATATCCTTCATCAAAGCCGCGCCCTCCACAGACTTCCGTTGCGAGAGCAAGATTTCCGCACGCAAGGTCTCAGAATACGAGCGCAGACGGTCCGCCTCCGTAGCGAGGACGAGAACGAGGTCGTCCCGAGCCGACGCCAGCTCCTTCTCGGCTCCTTCGGTGCGATTCATCGCAACTAGAGCACGCCCAATAAGCGTGTGTGCCGCAAATTGCCCCATCCTTGAGGGGCTTTGCAGCAGGAGTTGCGACTGCTCGAGAGCTTCCTGTGTTCTGCCGCGCGCCAGCAAAAACTCTGGCCACTGTTTGCGAGCGAATTCCGCAAGGTCGCTGTGTGTCGGCAGAGCAAACGCTTCCTTCAGCAGTTTCTCCGCCGCTTTCATTTGCCCCAACAGCTGATAGCAGATTGCCAGAAGAGTGAGATTGTGCGGCCGGTGCCAGTCGTATTCCGCGGAGATGTTTTCAGTGCGATAGTAGGCCTTCTCGAGCTCGTTGGCTTTGCTGAATTCAGCGATGGCTTCCTCAATGCGTCCCGCCCGGCGAAGTTCATGTCCGCGCATGTGGTGCGCGTGCGGGATTGATAAGGACGCACGCAAGTACGCCTCGCTGTGGCTCAGGGCCTCATCGGTGCGGCCAATATTCTCGTAGGAATGAGCCAAATAATGATGCGCAGCGGAATTGTTTGGAGAAACCGCCAGCGCATTTTGGTAGAACGCGATGGAATCCAGATCCCCAGTCTGACCGTGTCCGGCCCCTGGGCCTTCATCGGCAAAGCCCCGCAAAATCCAAAGACCTGGGTCGAGCGGGCTAGCCATCAAAGCGTCATAGATGGCTTTCCGGTAGGCAACGAATTTGTCGAGGTTCTGCTTGTCTTCGAGGAAATCCACGAGGCGAGCACGGATCTCCACGCGGCGCCGTTCGGCCTCGGTTATGTTGCTGGAGAGCGATTGCGCTTTCTCCAATGCGGCTCGCGCTGCGGGCACGTCTTGCAATTGCACGTAAACATCGCATAGTCCCACAAAGGCCGCAGATAAGGACGAATCCAGCCGTAAAGCCTGGTGAAAAGAGCGCGCCGCTTCGATCCAGACATACGAAGCAAGGTAGTTTATCGCCTGATCATAAAAGGCCTGAGCTTCCGCGGAGGACGTCGTCACTTTCTCATGAAGATTGCCAACGTCGTGCCGAAGCGGGAGCGGCCGCTCAAGAATCTCCTGCGGCACCCATCCGACGACTTCATGTTGTTGGTGTCCCTCGTGCTGTGCCAGGACTGGCGCTACCCATAGTGCACTTAAGCAAGCTAGTAAGATTGCCCGTCGCGCCACGCGCAACCATCTCTCACTATTCCAGACGTCGTCGTTTTCTGAGTCCCTTTTCTTGACGGATTGCAGGGGAACGCGCTTCCTCTGTAAGTTCATTCTCAAATTTCGGTCACCTCGACGGAACGAACGTAGTGGCCGGAATCGAGTCGCTTTGTCTCCACCAGTGGATCGGCCACCCGCAGCCGGATCATATAGGCTCCCGCAGTTTTGGGCGTCCACGTATGCGACCAAAAGCTCCAGGGATCATTTGCGGTTTGCGAAAAATGGTCCACTCGGACGTAGTCCTCTTCCGGGTTAAAGCGTATTTCCAGCGCCTTCACCAAACGCGATCCTCCCCACAGAATCCCAACAACGCGATACTTGATTCTGCCATCCACAAGCCACTTTTCGACGCGAATGGGCATGGCGGCCTGGTCAATGATCGCGGGCCGATAATCTCTCGCCAGCTTTGGTATGCCTTGCTGATGTGTTCGGGCGGCAAATTCTTGCATCTGCGATGTCGCCGAGAAACTTTCCTCGACAAATGTTATGGCGTTTACCCACTTGATGCACGTGCATCCGTACCAGCCCGGCACAACCAGCCGGACTGGCGCGCCGTGGTCTCTGCTAAGTGGCTGCCCGTTCATGTCCGTGGCCAGAAAGGCCTTGGAAGCCTTGAGTTGCGTAGCTGTGAAGACCCAATCCGCTCCGGGAATCGACGTTGCCGATTTCATCGGGTACTGGTCGAAGCCCGAAACCATCACGCGATCCGTTCGCGGCTTGATTCGAGTCGTGAGTAGATCAGAAATGGGTACACCGATCCAATCTCCCACGCTGAGCAGTCCGAACCGCGTTGCGCGCGTGTTGCCGGAGCATTCCATGAGATGCATGCCCATTGGCTTCGCACTTTTGCGCAGTTCATCTAACGCGAGATATGCCGGTTCTTGACCTAGTCCGCTGACACTTATCATCCAGGGCTTGCTGAGGTCGAGCAATTCCGACGCGGTCGTGCGGACGTAGAACTTTTCCGTCGGGGTGATCGACTGCTCTGGACTCAATGTAGAAAGGTCAGAAAACAGACGCGCGTCGAGGCCTGCTCCGATCGTCGTATCAAGCGCCGCTTGACTTTCTCCCTTGAATTCAAGCGTGCCAAGCTGCTTGCCGTCCCGAAACGGATTGTCTCGCTCGCTTTGCAGTCGCGCGAAGGCGCTGAGTTTGTCGAACCCTGGAAGGAGAATGCCACCCCCGAGCAGGGAGACACGAAGAAACTCACGCCGGGCTGGCTTTACAAGCCCCTCAATCACGTTCTCACCGGGTTCATGCGGATACTCACCATCTTCCCCATATCATAATGCACGGCCACCAAGAAAAAGGGGTCAGGTCAACGAAACGACCTGACCCCCCGGACAATGAGGCTGCGTCTCCTTCTAGAAATCGAACCGCAGGCCCATCTGAATGTAGCGGGGCGAATTGTATTGGTTACTGGGAACACCAAAGGCGCCAGGCCCGGATATGTCCATGCCCGGCTGGTTAGAGAAATACGAATCACCTCCACTGCCGAACATCACGTGGTTGAAGGCGTTGACAAACTGTACGTCAAACCGCGTGGAGAAGCGTTCGGTGATGCGCGTCATCTTCGATAACGCCAAGTCCACGTTCCAACGCATCGGACCGCGGACGCGGCCAAAACCAAGAGTTTTGTCATCAAACGTCGGGTAGCGGAAACCGGCAACCACCGCATCCGGGTTTTGGAACATGTTCGGCACTCCTCCGGTACTCCCAGAGCCATAACCGGAAGTGGACAGCGTGGGATTATTCACGCGTGTTTGATTGAATGTGCCCGGTCCAATTGGGATCATCCCGTTCGAGTTTCCGTTTGAGGGCGTGCTGCCGAATTCCGAAAAGCACGCGGCCGAGTCATAGACCATGTCGGGCAAGCCGCTGGCAGCAACGTAGACGCCAGAGACAGACCAGCCGCCCAACACCTTATCCGCGAACGCGCCGTTGGCCATGCTCTTGCCCTTGCCAAAAGGCAACTCGTAGTTGACCAGCAGATTGAATGTGTGGCGGCGGTCGAACAACGATGGACCGTAGCTCCGATGATGGTCATAGGCGTCGGGAATGGCACCGGTGCATTCCTGCGTTATGCCGAAGTTATCCAGCGAGTGGGAGTAGGTATAGTTGGCATCAAAGGTTAGTCCGCGATAGGCGCGAGACCGCAGGGTCACGAACCCTGCGTGGTAGTTGGCGTAAGTGAAGCTTCCGCTCCAATCCAACGATCCGACTTGGGTATTGGCAAGCGTCATCGGCCCGGTGACAAAATTGGGTTCCAAGAGGAACCAGAGTGCACCGGCCCCGTGAGCCGGCCAGAAGGGATTGCCATTATCCTGGTCAAACTGAGCGGCAGCGATTGTGCAGGCTACAGGTGCCCCTGCTCCAGTTTTGCAGAAAGCGCTGCCAGGTCCGCCCAACATGCTCTCGAACCATGGCTGTATGTTGAACGCAGGATTCGGGATTGTTTCCTTAGCATCAAGGTAAGGCAGCGTACCGGCCTGAAGCTGAGCAGCCACTGCATCGAATGCCTTCGCAAAGGTTTGGTTGGTGCCCTTGGGCGTAAACATATACGGGATTGCATTGAGGTCAATGTTCCCGTAAAGATCCCGGGACCAGCGGCCTACATATCCCACTTCCAGGATCATCTTGCCGGGCAACTCGCGCTGAATACTGAAGTCGATTGAATCCGAGCCGCCAGTAGTGTAGTGCGGATCAAGACGGAAGTCCCGGCTCTCGAAGACGCTGTTGGCATTTGCTGGTTGAATGCCGCTGGGTGATCCCTGGCCTGGGATGATTACCCCACCGCTCACTGCCGGAAGAGGCGGAACATTAATATGGTTGCCGTCCACCCCGATCCGGAAGGCGGTCGTGGGATCGGAGAATCCGCTGCACGCGCCGGTTGTGTCAGGGGCCGTGCAAACAGAGAGGTCGCCAAAACCGATGCCGAGCGCAGGCGTCAGAACAAGTCCAACACCGTTCTTGCGTTCGAAGGCTCGCGACCACCCACCACGGAGGACCGTCTTCTTGTCGCCAAGGATGCCGCCTAGCGGCCCGCCGGAACCCGGATTCCAGGCAAACGCCAAGCGGGGGCCGAAGTTCGTGTAGTCCGGATCGAATGGATATTTCCGCCCAGTGCTCTTAATTGGTACAAAGCCAATCGTCGGATTGAACACATCCCCGTTCAGGGCGGCCTTTTCCTTGGCATCCAGGTAAGATTTGGCGTCAATCGGTTTGCCAGTACCAGTGTCGATCATCATTGCCGTCTTGCCAGTGGGATCGTGCGGGGGCATCTGTACGCCCCAAGTCAGTCCGTAGCTCACCGTCAGCGAAGGAGTCAGCCGCCACGTGTCGCCGAAATAGAGCTCATAAGCGTTCACCTTTTCTTTCTGTGTGATGGTGCTCGCGGCAGGCTGTGGACTCAAATCCCCAGCCCGGGTTAACACCTGTGTGGCGCTGTCTACCAACCCGAGCGCAGAAATGTACGCGCGCCGGTAAGTGCTCCTGTCTGAAGATGTAACGGAGGACGGAATGGGAATTCCACCGATGTCGAGGAATTGACCTCCCCGGGCCACGAAGTAGAGAGGAGTCGTTATGCCACCCACCACCTTGTCGTCCCTGACGTGCAAGAAGTGCTGGAGCTGTACGCGCCCTCCGAAGTTCCACGCATGCTTGCCCTTAATCCAAGACAGGTTGTCGATAAACGTGTAGTCCTGTCCGTTCCAGACGCGTTGACGCGCCTGTTGAGTATTGACATTAATAGGTACCATGGCATTGATCCGGCTTTCTGACCAAATCTGTAGCCTGGTGTCACTACATGGGGACACCGCCCCGCAAGCGGCACCGTTGTTGAGTCCAGGCACCGGGATAACCGCGCCAGGAGCAATCCAAGACCACCAGTGGCGCAACCAATCGAAATGGAAGTCGTTCACCAGATTGGGCGTAAGCCGCCCTGTCAGGCCCGCAACCAAAAATCGCGGCTGCAGTGGGCGGCTGGCCAGCGCACAGGGCTGTCCAAACTTACAACCGGATGCGATGCCGCCAATGTCCTCCTGTATGTTGGCAGGAGTAATAGCGGAGGTGCTGTAGCGATAGGAACCCATGAAATCCCATTTGTCATTGATCTTGTGATCCAGGCGGATCACAGCAAAGTGCTCGTTGGCAAGGTTCGGGACGCTGCCCGTGAAAAACGGTGCCCTCAGAGCTGCGTCACCTGCAGAGAAGTCATTACCTGCAGGCAGATTAGCCCATTCGGCGGCTATGGCAGGGTTAAGCCCTATCGTCCGTGGGTCAAGCGTGCCGTTGTCAGCAGGGAGCATGGTACCGATTAGAGGATCGTTATCGCTGCAAGGGCTGGAGCACGCGGCCGGGTCCAACGTGGGCGTGGGGTTCAGATTGAACGCTCGGACAGTGCCATTGGCGTCTTTGAATTTCAAGATACCAACCCGAAGAGCATCAGACGGCACCAACCGTTGAAATACGGATGACGTGAAGAAGTGACGCTCTTCCTCGTGCAGGAAGAAGAAGGTCCGGTTCTTCCAGATCGGCCCGCCGATCCGACCACCATAACGGTTATCCCGCCATTCAGGATTCTCAACGGCTCGTCTGTTGCGGAACCAATCATTCGCGTTCAGCTCGTCATTTTGATGGTACCAGTAACCTGCTCCGTGCCAATCGTTGCTGCCCCGACGCGTGACCATCTGCACCTCGGCACCAAGCGACCGGGTAAAGTCCACGCCTGCGTTGTTCGTCTGAACGCGAAACTCCTCCAGGCTTTCTACCGGTGTAGGGACAACTGCTCGTGGCGTGGCGACAAATCCAGTGTTATATCCTCCGCCTCCCTCCATATTGCTCGTAGCGTCGCCACCGTCGAGCATAAAAGTGTTCTGGTCCATGCGCGCTCCCGCGATTGTTCCGCCACTCGAGTTGCCGTCGCCCGAACCGGCAACCGCCCCGTTAAAGCCTGGAATCGCCATGGGCTGGAGTAGCACCAGGGCCGTGGCATCCCGGCTCAACGTCGGCATGTTCGCAAGGAGATTGGCATCAAGCACGTCGCCTACGCTCGCGTTCAAAGTCTGCAACTCGACACCAGTTCCAGCGGTGACCTCTACCGTTTCGGTCATCCCGCCAACCTCCAAGACTACGTTGACGAGCGCCGATTTGCCGATGTCAACTTTGACGCCACTGACCACGGTCTGCCGGAAACCTTTCTCCGAAACGATTACGTTATAGTTCCCTGGGCGGACTGAAGGAAAGGTATAACCCCCGTCACTTCCGGTCGTGACCGAAGTCTTTGCGCTGGTACCCACGTCCTCCAGCTCCACTCTCGCGTTGGGAACGCTGGCGCCGCTCTTATCGTAGACGGTGCCTGTCACCGTTGAAGTCGACGCGGTTTGCGCAGAGAGCGAAACGGCCATCGTTAGAACAACAAAGACGAGCAGCACTACGAATCCCAAAAGCATCCTTATGCAGCGCATAAAGACCTCCTCAAATTTATTAACACCGGGGATTGGAGAGAATCGGTGGGGAAATGAATCAAAGCTCACGGCGGCATCCCCTGATTGGGAAGGAGGCTAGCTCAATGTTCCGCTACATGCAATCTCTATTTAGTCCCGCTTGACGCCTCGCTTATTCCGGAGTTCTCGGAACACAGGGACGCTATATTCGGAGCATACAAATTAGATTAAAAATTAGATATCACTAGTGTCCGGGGAAAAGTTGGTTCCCGCCGGCAATCTATTGTCCATGAAGAGCTTACAGCAATTGGAGCCGGGAACGATTTGAATTTGATGGGATGGAAAATGACCATTTTTGAGGCATTGCGTCGGGGAGCAACAATGAGCCATGAACCTTGGCCAAACTGTCTTTTCCCAATTGATCGAGTATCTGCCTCACGAAGAGCTTCAAAAGTGCGTAGCTCGATATCGTGGCGATCATTACTTGAAGAGCTTTTCCTGTTGGGATCAGTTTCTCGCCACTGGGAGCAAACGCAAGATCTGGGTATTTCGGCTCTCGGAACTCGCGGCCTCCATCGCACGGAACGAGACCTCGATTCCAAAACCACCAAGACCGTGTACGATCGGATCTGGCAATCCCCGCTGAAAGCGAGGAGTTATGGCTTATCAGCGAAACCTGGGTGCTGCGGTACAGGGTCACGAATCCAGACGGCAGAAGGGTCGAGAACATTCTTCCCATCGGACTTGTCCAGCAATTTCCGAAGGATAAGGACGCATGGCGCGAGGCGGACCGGCTCGGACTCGGGATTCGAATCAACGACACCCCCGCCCTTGGCCGTGCTTCATTCGACTTTCTTGCGGAGCATTACCTCAAGGCCGATTTCGGGGTGGATTCGGTGCGCCCGAAATCGGAGAACACCATCAGTCACGTGGAGCATATCGTGCGCGCCTACCTCGTTCCGCGTTTCGGAAACGAAATCGCGGAAGACATCAAGCCGCTCGATATTCAGCGGTGGTTCAAGTCGCTCCGCGAGACAGACAGTCTTGCATGGACAACGATTGCGAAGATGCGGGGTGTGATGAGCCGCATCTACAAAGTCGGCATCCTGCACGAGCACGTCCAGAAGAATCCCGTTCTGCACGTAGTGACGCGCTCGAAGCCCGACTACAAGGCCATCGTCATCACGCCCGCTCAAACGCTTGCAATTCTGAAGGCCCTCTCCTCACCTCTTCACTTCACGCTGGTGCTCACCTGCGCCGCCACAGCGCTCCGTGCTTCGGAGATACTGGCGCTGCGCTGGAGAGATGTGCTGTGGAATGAGGGAAGGATTCGGATTTCAAAGCGCTGGGCGCAAGGGAAGGATGGCGCGACCAAAACGGAGGCGTCAGACGGATTTGTTCTGCTGCATCCGGTTCTGGCCGCTCATCTGCGTTCGTGGCGGAATCAAAGCCCCTACGCAAAGGACGGGGACTTCGTATTCCCTTCCATCAAAGCGCGCGGCCGCGTTCCCCTATCCGCGTCTATTTTCGTCGCCGATCACTTAAGGCCGGCGGCTAAGAAGACCGGAGTCCATATCGAGGACGGTCAAAGGTTTGGACTTCACAATCTTCGCCACTCACTTAGCAATTGGCTGGTGAACAAAGCGAAAGTCGAACCCAAGACCGTGCAGGGTATTCTGCGTCACGCAAAGATTCAGACGACGCTCGACCTGTACACGCAGGACGACGGCGATGAAATACGGGCGGCGCAGGGGGAATATCTTACAGCTCTGGGAGTGGCTACGCAGATGCTGCAGTGAAGTGTGGGCTAAGTTGTGGGTTGGGATTTGTGGGACGACGCCCGGTAACCTACTAGGTTGATGGTGGGCCCTAGTGTGGTGTCCCAGCTAATTCTTTGCAACGGCGCACCTTGTCGAGGATGACGTCCGCGGTGGCCTTCCAAACGAAAGGCTGGGGCTTGTTATTCCAATTGGCCAGCCACGCATAGATGGCGCGTTCGAGTTCTTCCACACTGCGGAAGGTTCCGCGGCGGATCATACGTTCGGTGATCAAGGCGAAGAAGCGCTCCACCTGATTGAGCCAAGAACTGCTGGTAGGGGTGAAGTGGAAATAGAAGTGGCGGTGCTTTCGGGATTTGAGCCACCGCCGTATAGTGGCGCTTTTGTGGGTGCTGTAGTTGTCCAAAATGATGTGCACGTCCAGATCGGGAGGGACTTGCTTCTCCACGTGGTTGAGAAACTTTGCAAACTCTTTGCCGCGATGACGCGGCAAGCAACTGCCGATGACTTTGCCGTTCAAGATATTGAAGGCAGCAAATAGGGTGGTCGTTCCGTAGCGTTTGTAATCGTGGGTCTGGCGTTCCGGCAGTCCCGGGCGCAAGGGCAGGATCGGAGCGGTTCGATCCAAGGCCTGAATCTGGCTTTTTTCGTCAACGCACAGCACCAGAGCGCGTTCCGGAGGATCCAGGTACAGGCCGGCGATATCGCGCACTTTTTCCTCAAACTGGGGATCGTTGGACAGTTTGAATTTCTCAACCCGGTGGGGCTGAATATCGAAGCGCTGCCAAACCCGATGCACCATCATGCGCGACACGCGCAGGTGTTTGGCCAGCGTTCGCACGGTCCACGGCGTCGCGTCCGGTGGCCTGGTTTTGAGAGTGCTATCCAGAATCTTCTTCTCCACCTCTGGTGTCAGCGTCCGGCGCGACCGGTTCCGCGTGGGCTTCGCGGTCAGCGATTGCACCCCGCCTGTACCAAACGTGGCGCGGGCGGCGATCACTGTCGGGCGCGACAGGCCGAGTTGTTTGGCGATCGAGTGATTCGACATTCCTTCCTGGGCGAGCAGAATCACTCGGCATTTCTGGGCCACTCGTTGTGGCGTCGTCCCGGAGCGGACCAACGATTCCAGTTGCGCTTTAGCGGCGTCATCAACGGACAGAGCGGTGGCGGTAGGAAACATGACCCGATTGGATCATGGCCAGCTTATGTCAATAGTTATGTGGGACGGGACACTAGGTTTGCGATTCAATTCCGCTTACCCGATCAGTCGCATAACCGGACATCATGTGGTTTTGTCAGGATCTCCGGTAAGCGCTGCGTTAACCAGGACTTGAGCGATTGGGTTCGAGTAGCTGACTGGAAGTCGGAAACGAACGCAGTCTGCGGTGCAGACTTGTGAGTGTGTTCAGAACGAGACGCGCGTCGAAAACATCCAGCGATGATTGTAGGTATGGAACTGGGTCACCGCGATTTGCACCCCCACTGCGGAAGACAGCCGAAATCGTCCTGCAAGATGCG
>Ga0209159_1001491_pt1 | contig 17668 bp, 18 predicted proteins | sample GraSoiAngelo_144_FD_185901 | JGI IMG/M metagenome (GOLD analysis project Ga0209159, IMG submission 185901) | Grasslands soil microbial communities from the Angelo Coastal Reserve, California, USA - 14_1009_02_40cm (SPAdes) (version 2) | ecosystem: Environmental > Terrestrial > Soil > Grasslands ...
TGCGCGCCAAGCTCGGCCTCGACCGCCCGCTCCACGTCCAGTACGTCGAATGGCTCGGCCACATCGTCCGCGGTGACCTCGGCGAATCGCTGTGGACGCGCCGGCCCGTGCGGGAGGAGCTGGCGCGCCGGCTCCCGGTGACGCTCGAGCTCGGCGCCTCGAGCGTCGTCTTCGCCGTGATGATCGCCCTGCCCATCGGCATCCTGTCGGCGATCCGCCAGGACACGCTCAGCGACTACCTCGCACGCAGCGCCGCCATCCTCGGCCTGTCCGTACCCGGCTTCTGGCTGGCCACGCTCGTCATCGTCCTGCCGGCAATCTGGTGGGGCTGGCGGCCGGTCTCCGAGTACGTGGAGTTCGCCCACGACCCCGCCGGCCACCTCGTGCAGTTCCTCCTGCCCGGGTTCATCCTCGGGGTGGCGGCCGGCGCCGCGCTCATGAGGCTGACGCGGGCCATGCTGCTCGAGGTGCTGCGTCAGGACTACGTCCGCACCGCGTGGGCCAAGGGGCTCCGCGAGCGCGCCGTCGTGCTCAAGCACAGCCTGAAGAACGCCTTCATCCCGGTGCTGTCCGTGTTCGGCATCCAGATCGCGCAGATCTTCGGCGGCGCCGTGATCATCGAGACCATCTTCGGCCTGCCCGGCCTCGGGCGTTTCCTCTTCGAGGCGATCTCCCAGCGCGACTATCCGGTCATCCAGGGCGTCAATCTCGTCGTCGTCGCCGCCATCGTCCTGGTCAACCTGGCGGTGGACACGCTCTATGCCGTCCTCGATCCGCGCATCCGGTACTAGCTCGGCCCTCGCCCGCGCCGCGCGCCGCAAGCCGCTCGGCACGTTCGGCGCGGTCATCGTGCTGGTCTTGCTGGTCATGGCGGTCTTCGCCGAGCGCATCGCGCCCCACGCCTACGACGAGACCATTCGCGGAGCGCGCATGAAGCCGCCGAGCACCGCGTACTGGCTGGGCACGGACAACCTCGGCCGCGACATCTGGAGTCGCATCGTCTATGGAGCCCGCGTCTCCGTCCTCGTCGGGTTCGCGACCGTGCTGCTCGGCACCGTCGTGGCCACGGCGATCGGCGTGTCCTCCGGCTACGTCGGCGGGGCCTATGACCTCTGCGTCCAGCGTGTCGTGGACGCCTGGATGTCCTTCCCCTATCTCGTGATCATCCTGTCGGTGATGGCCGTCCTCGGCCCCGGGCTCCTCAACGTCGTGCTCTCGCTCGCGCTCATCATCGCCGCCACGAGCTCGCGCGTGATCCGCGGCGCCACCCTCGCGGTCGCCGGGCAGACCTATGTCGAGGCCGCGTATGCCACCGGGTGCCCGCACCGGCGCGTGATCGTGCGCCACATCCTCCCCAACGTCATGCCGACGATCATCGTGCTGGCGACCATCAGCCTGGGCGGCGTGATCCTCGCCGAGTCGGCGCTGTCGTTCCTGGGGTTCGGTGTCCCGCCGCCGTTCCCGTCGTGGGGGGCGATGCTGTCGGGGTCGGGACGGACGTACATGTTCCGGGCGCCCTGGATGGCCATCTGGCCCGGCGTGGCCATCTCGGTGGCCGTCTTCGCCTTCAACATGCTCGGCGACGCACTCCGTGACGTCCTCGACCCGCGCTTGAGAGGGACGTGACTCAGGCCTGTGATGCGCGCAGCCGCGGGAACACGACGTCGCGGAACGCGACGACCTCCTGCTCCGGCGCCGCGAAGGTCAGGAGCGGCATGAGGTAGAGACTCGTCACGCCGAGCTTCGCCATTTCGAGGATCCGGCTGGCGACGTCGGACGGCGTCCCGATGAGCCCGTACGCATCGCAGAGCTGGGCGACGACGTCGTCGGGGACGAACGACGTGGCCTTGATGGCCGCCTCCCAGTCGTGGGCGTGCGAGAGATCGGGATAGATCTTGTAGACGGCGTCCGGGATCTCGAGCGGCGGAAGCTTGACCCCGGCGGGGCCGAGCCAGTGGCCGCCCCAGCGCAGGACGCCCCAGTGCACCGCCGTCGGCCGCGCCAGCCGCCGCGCCTCGGCCGTGGTCGGCGCCGTCCCCGTCCTCACCGCCCAGATGATCTCGAGGTCGTCGAGCCGGCGCCCGCTCCGCCTGGCGCCGCGCTCGAGGTGCTCGAGCGCCGACTGCACGATCCCACGGTTGAACCCGACGAGCAGCAGCGCCCCGTCGGCGATCTCGCCGGCGACCTCGATCGCCTTCGGCCCCGAGGCGGCCATGATCACCGGGATGCGGCGGCCCGACGTGAAAGCCAGCCGTCCCGGCGTGCCGTCGAAGTCGACCGTCTTGCCCGCGAGCAGTCCCCTGACCGTCCCGATGCACGCGCGCATCTCGGCGAGCGTCGCCGGCTTGCGGCCGATCGTGCTCGCCGACGTGTAGCCGGTGCCGATCACGAACTTCACCCGGCCCGGCGCCAGCTCCTCGACGGTCTGGATGGCGCCGGCGAGGACGGACGCGTGACGCGTGAACGGATTCGTGACGGCGGGAAACAGCGTCAGCCGCGACGTGTGCGCGGCGGCCTGGCCGAGCGTGACGAAGCTGTCACGCGAGATCACCTGGCTGTCGAGGATGCCGGCGCCCTCGAACCCCGCGGCCTCGATGTCCTGGATCAGGCGCATGAGTTGTGGCATCGGGGCCGTCCCCGGCACTCGCATGTGAACGCGGACACGCTCGCTCATCGTCGTCTCCTGGTGGGAGGTTCGTGCGGCAGTCCGAGAGTACAACGGGTCGCTTGACTTCGCTGCGAGAGAGCAGTACTGCTCGGGCCACTTGCCCGTCCGACCAAGGAGGCCAGCATGGCGCACTATCTGACCGACGCGGAGCTCGAACGGACGGCGCCGGCCGAGGTCGCATCGTTCAAGGGCCCGGTGCCAACGCAGATCGTCTCGAATGGCGAGTTCAACCCGCCGCCGCAGACGCAGGAGCAGCGCCGCGTCGAGTCACGCGTCGACGCGCTGGCCGGCGACCTCGCGCCGCGTCACGGGCTGAGCCGGCGCCAGTTCCTCGCCAGCAGCGCCGGCATGGCCGCGGCCTTCCTCGCCATGAACGACGTATTCGGGCCGATCTTCGACGTGCAGCGCGCCGAGGCGGCCACACCCGGACTGGCCGATGCGCGAGCCCAGGCGCTGGCCGGCCAGCTCATCGTCGATGCCCAGACGCACTTCGTCCGCGACGACTTCAAGCAGGAGGGCTTGCTCGACCTGGCGAAGTACGCCAAGCAGCACTGGAACCGCGGGCTCTGGGGCGAGTCCACCCTGGCCCGTTACAAGTTCGAGAACTACGTGAAGGAGATCTTCGTGGACAGCGACACGAAGGTCGCGCTTCTCTCGGGCGCGCCCTTCGACGACCCCACGTGGAATCTCCTCACCAACGACCAGATCGCCACCGCGCGGGCCGCCATCAACCAGATCGCCGGCTCGCGCCGCCTGCTCGGCCACGCCGTCTTCACGCCGAAGAAGGCCGGCTGGCTCGACGAGGTGGATCGGGCGATCGCCACACTCAAGCCCGACAGCTGGAAGGGCTACACGATCGGCGATCCGCTCTTCCCCTCCAAGCAGGGCTCGTACTGGTGGCTCGACGACGAGAAGCTGATGTACCCGTTCTACGAGAAGATCGTGAAGGCCGGCATCACGACGGTCTGCATCCACAAGGGCCTGCTTCCCGCCGACTACGAGAAGTCCTGGCCGGGCGTGTGGGAGTACGCCACCGTCCGCGACGTCGGCAAGGCGGCCAAGGACTGGCCGCAGATCAACTTCGTCATGTATCACGCCGCGCTCCGGGCCTTCCTCGAGACGCCCTCCGCGGCGCTCAACGAATTCGAGCAGACGGGCCGGATCAAGTGGGCGACCGACCTCGCCGAGATTCCCTCGAAGCTCGGCGTGAAGAACGTCTACGCCGAGGTGGGGACGGCGTTCGCCAACTCCGCGGTGGCCGACCCGCGCTTCGCCGCGGCCTTCGTGGGAACGCTGGTGCGCGGCCTGGGCGCCGAGCACGTGCTGTGGGGCACCGACTCGCTCTGGTACGGCTCGCCGCAGTGGCAGATCGAGGCGCTGCGCCGTCTCGAGATCCCCGAGGAGATGCAGCGCAAACACGGGTTCGCTCCGCTCGGCCCGGCCGACGGCATCGTGAAGAGCGCCATCTTCGGGGGCAACGCGGCGCGGCTCTACGGATTGCACGTGAAGGCCGTCCTCGGCGAGATCGGGAACGACCAGGTGGCGGCGATCAAGGCGCAGTACGTCGCGATGGGTGGGATGCGGAGCAACACCCGCTATGGTTACGTCGCGCGAGTCTAGGTCCGCGGGCCGGCGCGTCCGCAGCATCACGGAGCTCACGCCGGCCGTCGATCACCGGGCGACGTGAAAACCATCTGGCGTCCATTGATGCAACGCGCGCAGGCGGCGCGGGCTCACGGCGATCCGCTCGGCGAGTTTCGCGTCGGGCCGGGCCCGCCGCCGCTCGAGCTGCGTGCCAGGCTGCGGGCCTACTTGAACGCCGCCATCAGCGAGGCGCCGCTTCAAAAGGTTCCTGGAGCTGGTCGATGGCGCGTCGGGCCGGGCCCGCCGCCGCTCGAGCTGCGTGCCAGGCTGCGGGCCTACTTGAACGCCGCCATCAGCGAGGCGCCGCTTCAAAGGTTCCTGGAGCAGAACCCGCTGGTCCTCGTTCGATATCTCGCCGGTGGACACACCCGCTGGGTGATTCCCGGATTGCGACTCGGATCCCGGTTCGCTCCCGACTTCGTGATCGGTGAGCAGCACGCCAGCCGGTCTCGCTGGACGCTCGTCGAGCTGGAGAGTCCGTCCGTCCGACTCTTCACGCGGAGCGGGGACGCCACGCGAGCGCTCCTCCACGCCACGAGCCGGATCCGAGGATGGCGCGACTGGCTCCACGACCACAGCCGCTATGCGCGGGAACACCTGAACCTGGCCCACGTCGGCGGCGACGCCCAAGGGGTGATCCTCATCGGCGCGCGCGGCTCGGCCCCGAGGACGCAACGACAGCGGCAACTGGAAACCGAGCACAAGGTGGCGATTCACACGTACGACTGGCTGGTCGATGGAGCGCCAGAGACGCAGACCCGACCACGCGGACGGTGATCGGCGACGGCGCTACGCCCGGCGGATGTCGGGACGCGCGAGCAGCGCGCGGATCTGCCTCAACACCTCCGCCGGAAGACACGGCTTGACGACGTACGCGTCGCAGCCGGCGTCCAGCGCGTGCTCGACGGCCGGCCCGAAGGCGTGTCCGGTACAGGCGAGGATCGGAATGTGCGCCGTACGCGGATTCTGCTTGAGCTGGCGCGTCGTCTCCCATCCATCCAGCCGCGGCAACGAGAGATCCATGACGATCGCGTCGGGGCACACCGTCTGCATCACTCGCAGCGCGGTGACGCCGTCGCCAGCCACGAGAAACTGAACGCCCTGTGAGGCGAAATACGAGCAGTACATCTCACGCTCTTCGGCGTTGTCGTCGACGACGAGGACGAGCAGGACGGGATCACGGCGGCCCGAAAGCGCGCTGGTTCGAGCCCGGGGTGAGTCAGTGCGACGCCGCTGCCGTTTCATCGCGCCGTAAGTGTACCTCCGAGTCTTCCGGTGCGGTATCGCTCGCAAGGTATAGGAAATCCTTTTCCCTACCACCGGCTCGTCGGGGGGAGCAGGATCTCCCCCCGAGAGTCTCCCGCGAGCCCTGGCTCCGAGCGAGCTACGGCAATGAGACCTGGCGAAGGTACCAGGGAAGCATGGTGACGCTCACGACGCGCTCGGAGCCATCGAAGATCTTCGCAAGCTCGGGAATCGCGACGCTGAGCTTGAAGTTCTGGACGCGATCGATGCCATCGGGAACACTCTTGACCACGTCCGCCCCCTGCTCCCATCGATAAATGCGGAAGAAGGTCGGCTCCGCGCCCGAGTAGACCTTGGCCTCGCCCTTGCTCCGAGACGGCAGCCCACCCTGGTAGTCGAACTGCAGCTCGGCCGTGCCGCCGGCCGCTCTCACCGTCCAGAGTTCGCGACCCGAGGCGGGCTCCAGGTTGGGCTCCTTGATCATGCGCTCGCGCCGGATTGTCGCCGACACCGCGTTCTTGTATGGACTGGGAACGTATGACGGCTCGGCGCTGTAGATTCGACCGACGACCGATGCCGTCTCTCCCGTGCCGCCATGCTTGCCGGGCACGGTGAGCGCCATGATTCGATTAATGCCAGTGGCCATCGGCTTCCCGTCGGCGTCCAGCCACAACTGTTGATCGACGAATACGACCGAGGCGTTGGCGCCCTTCGAGGGCCCCGCCGCGACTGGATTCACCTGCCAGGCGCCGGAAATCCACTGCTGGAGTGCTTCGGGTCGAACCTGCAGCGACACGATAACGCGCGTATCGACGTTCGATCCGGCCGGAGTCTCAGCGCGCGTGAGACTCGCCGTCAGGATGCCGCCGACGATGACCGCCAGGACCAGCGGGACGCGAAACGCCATGGACAGCATCATTGCTCCCTCCCACGACCACGAGATTGAGGTCGATGAGTCACGGAACCCCTTGGACGACTGTTTCCTCCTTTCCGGCTACCCAAGCTCCTTCAGCCGCGGCATGACTTCGGCGGAAAACAGCCTGATTCCCTTCTCAGCCTCCGCGTGCGTCAGGAACCCCGAGCGGCCGATCATCACCAGATGACCGAAGCCGCCGACCTCCGTATAGAAATCGTGGATCTGACGGTACACCGTGTCGGGATTGCCGGCGAACAGGATGCCCCGCTCCCTCGCCTGATCCGCCGTCAAGCCGATCAGCGTCGCGGCGTTCTGGCTCGCTGACGCGACCGGCCTCGGTCCGCCCGCGGCGGTGGTCGGGCGTGGCGCACTACGGTAGAGCAGCGGGGCCGATTGCGGCGGCACCGTGCCAGGCAGGAACTTCGAGTACTGAGGCGCGGACTTGAGGCTGGTGTTGAGGAACCAGAGAAGCTTGCTGCCGACGCGCACGCCCTCCTCGTGGGTGTCGCCCACGTAGACGAACGCCGCGTACGCGAAGTGATCGGTGCCGACCTCGGGAAGCCTGGCCTCCGCGCGCGCCTGGCGATACGCGCCCCACGCCCGCTTCGTGCCGTCCGCCCCGCGGAGCACCAGCACGTTGACCGTATCGGGATCACCGGTGGCCGCCCACAGCCGCGGGTGGGGCTGCTGCCACGGCCGCGGCCAGATGTTGACGTGCCGATGCGTGAAGTGCTTCCCCTCCCAGGAAAACGGCCCGTCCTGATGCGTCAGCGCCTTTCGGATCAGATCGATGGCTTCCCAGTAACGCTCGACGTTGTTGACGGGGTTGGCGTTGTTCGACGCCATCTCGGTGCCGCCCGACTTGACGAAGCCGATCTCGAGACGGCCGCGGCAGATGACGTCGGCCGTCGCGTACTCCTCGGCCACGCGTACCGGGTCCTTTCGCAGCGAGACCAGCGTCCCCATGCTCAGGATGCGGACGTTCCGCATCTGGCGGGCGAGGATGCCGAGGATCAGCGGGTTGGCGCCGAAGAGCGAGTTGATCCCGGCGTGGTGCTCGATGGCGACGACGTTGAGACCCTGGTCGTCGCACAGCATGAACTCGTCGAGGACTTCCTCGAAGAGGTCGGCGGCGATCTTCGGATCGCAGTACTTGTTCGGCAGGCTGGCCCGGACGGAATCGACGCGGTCGAGAATGTCCTGAGGCACGAACGGATACGGGTTCTCGCACTGGTACCAGACGTCCACGGTCAGCGATCCAGGAACGCCGCGACGCGTTCGGCGAAGGCTTCGGGTTGCTCGATCTCCGGATGATGCCCCGCCGCCTCGATGACCTCGAAGCGCGAGCCCGGGATCAAGGCGCTGTAGCCGCGTCCGTACGACGGCTTCACGATCCCGTCCCAGGCGCCCCACAGCACGAGCGTCGGGATCGTGATCCGACGCAGCCAGCGCTTGAGCTGCGGGTCGTACATATAAGGATGCCAGCCGTAGAGGCAGAGCGCGTCCCAGTTGCGGGCGCGGACGATCAGCTCGTCGTCCGACATCGCGTCGAGGTCCGGCGCCTTCGCCGGATCGTGCCAGCTCCGCCGTCGCACCTCCTGAGGAGACGTGTTGAAGACGTCCAGGATGTCGGGCGTCTCTCGATCGCTCAGCTTGAGGCCGAAGGCGTCCACCAGGACGAGCCGGTCGAGGCGGTGGCGGCACTTCACCGCGATCTCGGCGGCGAGCCAGCCGCCGAAGGAGAATCCCATCAGCGTGACCTTCGGATACGGCAAACCGTCGAGGACGTCCAGGTAGAGATGGACGAGGTCGGAGACGGTCTCGAAGTCCGCCGGGCGTGGCGAATGGCCGAAGCCGGGGTGGGACGGCGCGATGATCTCGGCGCGCCGGCCGAGGAGATCGAGGAAGCGTGCGCGCGGGTCGACGTTCTGCATGCCGTGCAGGAGCAGCACGGGATGGCCCGTGCCCCGGCGCACCACTTCGAGCTCGATCCCCCCGGCCGACAGTCGCTCCGAGGGCGACGACGACACTACGGGTGTCATGCCCATCGGGCGTGAGTTCTATCCCAGAGGGCTCGGCGCCGCAAGCTGCCTCACGACGAAAACCCCTGGGGCGCGAGGCGGAATGCCTTCGCGAACTTGCTGGCAAAGGTCTGGTAGCCAATGATGAAGGTCAGCTCCACGATCTCCGGCTCACCGAAGTGCTCGTGGAGCCTCGCCCAGCACTCGTCTGTAATCTCCTGGTCGTCGCGGACGATGCGCTCGCAGAACTCCAGCGCCGCGCGCTCCCGCGCGCTGAAGTGGGGGCTCGACGGGTACGTGGCGACGTCGGCCAGCTTCTCGGCCGGGACACCCAGCTTCACGCCGACGGCGTGACGGATGTCCATTCAGTACGGGACGCCATACAGCGTCGCCACCTGCACGTTGAGCAAGGCGCGAAGCTCGGCGTCGATCGTGGCGAACCATTCGATCGCGCCGTAGAGGCCGCCGATCCCCATCATGAGCGGCAGGCGCTGGGCCATGAGGCGCTCGGGCGTGGGGACCTGGCCGAACATCCGCTCGCCGATCTTGAAGAACGTCCTGGTCACGAGACTCGTGCGTTCCATGAGATCCTCCTTCTCGTCATGCGTTGGCTCGTGGTCGTCTTGCTGGTCCTCACCGTGGCGACGACGTTCGCCACGGATCAGGACGGGCCCTGGCTCACCGGCCAGTTCCTCGTCGCCACCGAGCAGCTCACTAGTCCTCCCTTCGCCCGCACCGTGATCTACCTGATCCTGCACGACGCGGGCGGCGCCATGGGGCTGGTCGTCAATCGACCCGTGGGTGAGGTGCCGCTGGCGCGCCTGCTCGATTCCTTCGGGCTCGACACGACAGGCGTGAGCGGTGACCTCAGGGTCCACTACGGCGGACCGGTCGAGCCAGCCCGCGCCTTCGTCATTCACACGTCAGACTACACCGGGCCGAACACGCGGGCGATCCGCGATGGCATTGCGCTCAGCGGGGATACCGCGATCTTCGAGGCCATCGGCCACGGCCGCGGGCCGGCGCGCTCGCTCTTCACGTTCGGCTACGCGGGTTGGGCGCCCGGCCAGCTCGAGGACGAGATCCGTCGCGGCTCGTGGTTCACGGTGGACGCCGACCGGGCGCTGCTCTTCAGCGAGGACTACGATCGCAAGTGGGAGCGCGCGACGGCGCGGCGCAAGATCCAGCTCTGACTCGGCCGGGGTAGAATCGCTTCACCCTGAGTGGACGCGCGCAGTGAGCAGAGCGGAGGCCAGCATGGCGAGACACAAGATCGCGGTGATCCCCGGCGACGGCATCGGCAAGGAAGTGGTGCCCGAGGGCCTGCGCGTGCTCGACGCGGCGGCGCGCCGGTTCGGCATCGAGCTGCAGCTCGATCACTTCGACTGGAGCTGCGACTACTACGCCAGGCACGGCTCGATGATGCCTTCGAGTTGGAAGGAGCTGATCGGTCAGCACGACGCGCTCTTCTTCGGCGCCGTGGGCTGGCCGGCCACCGTGCCCGATCACGTCTCGCTGTGGGGCATGCTGATCAAGTTCCGGCGCGAGTTCGACCAGTACGTCAACCTGCGGCCCTGCCGCCTCATGCCGGGCATCCGCACGCCGCTCGCCGATCGCAAGCCGGGTGACATCGACTTCTTCGTCGTGCGCGAGAACACCGAGGGCGAGTATTCCAGCGTGGGCGGCCGCATGTACGAAGGGACTGAACGCGAAGTCGTATTTCAACAGGCGTGCTTTTCCCGAAAGGGAGTTGATCGGATTCTGAAATTCGCATTCGAATTGGCCAGAAAGCGGCCGAAGAAGCACCTGACTTCAGCGACCAAGTCGAACGGCATCTCGATCACGATGCCGTACTGGGACGAGCGCGTCGAGGCAATGGCCAAGCAGTATCCCGACATCCGCTGGGACAAGTTCCACATCGACATTCTGACCGCGCACTTCGTCGCGCATCCGGACTGGTTCGACGTCGTCGTGGCGTCCAACCTGTTCGGCGACATCCTGTCGGATCTCGGCCCCGCCTGCACCGGCACCATCGGCATCGCGCCGTCCGCCAACATCAACCCGGAGCGCGTGTTTCCCTCGCTGTTCGAGCCCGTCCACGGCTCGGCGCCCGACATCTACGGCAAGGGCATCGCGAATCCGATCGGCCAGATCTGGGCGGCCGCGATGATGCTCGAGCACCTCGGCCATCCGAAGGCGGGCGAGGCCATCGTCACAGCGATCGAGACGGTGCTCGATCCGAAGAGCGGCGCGCCGCGCACGCCCGACATCGGCGGCAAGGCGAAGACGGTGGACCTCGGCAAGGCCATCGCCGAGGCGATTTAGCGAGCGCGCGGCCTCGCTAGCGCGCGAGTAACAGGCAGGCCGCGCCCGCCGACGCCAGCACCGCGGCGGCGAGCCGGCGCCCCAGGTCGGGCTCGCCGAAGAGCGTCCGGCCGAGCCCCACCGCCACCACGGCCGACAGGCGACGGATCGCGTTGACGTACGCCGCCGGCGCCATCGTCAGCGCGTTCGTCTGCATCGCCGTCCCCGTGACACCGAGCACCCCGTGCGCGACGATCGTCGCCACGTTGCGCGCCGTCGCCAGCTCGACGAGGCCGCGGCGCACGGTGACGGCGGAGATCACCCCGGTCAGCACCGCGGCGGCGCCGTGCGAGCACGCGAGATAGCTCGGCGGCCCCAGCACGACCGCGGCCCAGCGATCCACCGCCGATAGCACGCCGAGCAGGATCGCAGCGGCGAGCGCGTCGAGGGCGTCGCGGCGCCCGAGCAGCGCGCGCAGACGGCCGCGATCGGGCCGGCCGGACAGGCTGAGCGTGCCGGCCACGGCCAGCACAATGCCGAACCACCCGAGCGGGCTGGGCAAGGTGCCGGAAAGCACGGCGTCGGGGATCACCGTGAAGATCGGGCTGAGCGCGAAGACCGGCCCGACGATCGAGATGTCACCGCGCGCGCTTGCGCGGGCCAGCAGGCTGCTCATCCCCGTCACCAGGATGCTCGACGCGGCGATGGCCGGCCACGCCGACCGCGGCGGCGTGAACGGGTGCCCCGAGACGAGGAAGAAGCCCAGCCATACGGTGAGCGCCACCGTCTGAGTTCCGGCGACGATGACGAGCGGCGGGATCGCACGCGCGCGGCCCTTGACGACCGCGAACTGAGCGGCCTGGGTGAGCGCCGCGGCCAGGGACAGCGCGAACCAGGTCAGACGAGACCGGCGTGCGGAACGTGGCCAGGTCAGACGAGACCGGCGTGCGGAACGTGGCCGGCGGAAAACGCCACCGCCGGTGCGGTATGCAATGCACGCGGGATCGTCACGCGCGACATCGTACGGCAAGTCGCGTCGGCTCGCGACCGATCTCGACATTCGAGCTATAGTCGGCGCCGTGCCGCCCGCGTACGCTGACGCCTGCCGACACCTCGCGCGTGATCCCGCGATGCGCGCGCTCATCCGCCGTCATGGCCCCTGCGGGCTCGCGCCGGCCGGCCGCTCGCCGTACGAGGCGCTCACGCGCGCCATCGCGCATCAACAGCTCAACGGACGCGCGGCTCAGACGATCCTCGGCCGCTTCGTCGCCCTCTTTCCGAACGGTCGCTTCCCGGCGCCGGCGCTCGTGCTGGCCGCGCGCGCCACCACGCTTCGCCGCGCCGGGTTCTCGCGCGCCAAGGTCCGCGCCATCAAGGACATCGCGCGCCACGCGGTCAAGGGCCTCGTGCCGACGCGGCGAGCGTGCCGGCGCCTGGACGACGACGCGCTCGTCGAGCAGCTGACACGGATTCACGGGGTGGGTCGATGGACGGTCGAGATGCTGCTCATCTTCACGCTCGGGCGGCTCGACGTCCTGCCGGTGGACGACTTCGGCGTGCGCGAGGGCTTCCGCGTCGCGTACGGGCGGCGCGCGCGGCCCACGCCGAAGGCGCTTGCCGCCTACGGCGAGCGCTGGCGGCCGTATCGCTCGATCGCGGCCTGGTATCTCTGGAGGGCGGCCAACGAAGCGCGGCAGGTCGCCAACTAGCGTCGCGGCGTATCGTAGACGGCAGGAGGACCTCGTAATGACCAAAGCCAAGCCGATTCCCGATGGCTACCACACGGCGACGCCCTACCTGATCGCCGACGACGCGGCGAAGGCCATCGAGTTCTACAAGAAGGCGTTTGGAGCCTCCGAGAAGCTTCGCATCCCCGCGCCCGGAGGCAGGATCGGCCACGCCGAGATCCAGATCGGCGACTCGCTCATCATGCTCGCCGACGAGCATCCCGAGATTGGAGCGCTGAGCCCGCGCCGGATCGGTGGCTCACCGGTCAGCATCATGCTCTACGTCGAGGACGTCGACCGCGTCGTCGAGCGCGCTCTGGCCGCCGGCGCCAAGCTGCTGCGACCGGTGCAGGACCAGTTCTACGGCGATCGCTCGGGCACGCTGGCCGATCCCGCCGGCCACATCTGGCACGTCGGGACCCACAAAGAGGACCTGTCGCTCGAGGAGATCAAGCGACGGGGCGAGGCGCTGGCGCAGAAGTCGAATTGACCCCCCGGAGGGGGCCGACGTAGCATCGGGCCGCTCGACGTCCGTCGGGACCTGGCCCTTCGTGATCCTCACTCCCGAAGAAGGAGCAGAGAGATGAAGACGGCCCTCCTCTCGCTCGCCACTGTCGTGTTCTCGCTTGTGTTCTGGAGCTCCTGGGCGCTCGCGCAGGAGAAGCCCGGCGACGCGCCGTTCGCCTACGCCGCGCCCGCGTTCATCAAGGAGCTGGACACGCGCTATCCTGCTCAGCCACCGGTCCCGCCCTCACCTCCGCGCTACGGCGGGGTCCTTCACTTCCCCGCGGTCGTCCGCGCCTTCGACCCGATGGTCGGCTACCGCCCGGAGCTCGCGCTCGTCTGGGACACGCTGACGGAGTGGGAAGCGACGTGGTACTTCCCCGAAGTCCAGCGCACGCCGATGATCCGGAAGACGCTGGCCACGAGCTGGGAGATGGTGAATCCGTCGACGTGGATCTTCAAGCTCCGGCAAGGCGTGAAGTTCCACAACCGTCCACCCGTCAATGGCCGCGAGATGACGGCCGAGGACGTGAAGTACTCTTACGAGCTGCTGAAGGACAAGGCGCAATATTCCACGCGCGCCGCCCTCGTCAAGACGATCACGGTGGTCGACCGGTACACCGTGAAGTTCGAGCTCTCCATGGCCGACCCGAAGTTCTACCTGAACGTCGTCGATTCGCTCTCGCCCGTGATCGTGCCGCGCGAGGCCGTGGAAGCGCCGGGTGGTCTGGCCGAGAACCCGATCGGCACCGGCGCCTTCATGCTGAAGGAGTTCTCACCCGGCGAGGGCGCGCTGCTCGTCAAGAATCCCGATTACTACCTGAAGGACAAGGACGGCCGGCCGCTGCCCTACGTGGACGCCGTGCGCCTCTACTTCACCAAGGACGCGGCGACGGAGAGCGCGCTGTTCCGCAGCAAGCAGCTCGACGTGATGCGCGTCTCCACGCTGGACCAGCTCTACGCGCTGATGAGGACGGTGCCCGACCTCATGCTCTATCGCGTGCCGTCGTTCGGCTGGGGCGACTACGGGATGAGCATGGCTATCGACAAGGCGCCGTTCAAGGACCTGCGCGTGCGTCAGGCACTGTCCATGGCGATCAATCGCGACATCGTGTCGGAGGTGATCAACAAGGGCGACGCGGCCCTCTACGGCCCGTTCCCCTGGGCGCTGGCTGGCTTCACCAAGCGCGCGGACTACTCCTACGCCAACCTCGGCCCCAACTATCAGTACAACCCGAAGGAGGCCAAGCAGCTCCTGGCCGCGGCCGGCTATCCCAACGGCTTCGAGATGGAGCTGGAATGGGCCGAGTTCCAGGGCTGGGATTTCAACGCGTTCGTGCAGCTCATCGCGCGCTTCTACGGCGACATCGGCGTGCGCGTGAAGCTCCGCCAGCTCGAGACGTCGACGTGGCTGTCGAAGGCCGCCGGCGTCCAGCCCTTCAACCAGATGCTGGCCGCTCTGAGCCCGATCGGGGCGGGGCCGAGCTTCATGGACTGGGTGTACCTGCGCTACCACGGCTCGTTCCCCAAGACCATGAACCGCGAGGGCATCAGCGATCCGAAGCTGGACGACCTGCTCACCTCGTGGCGCACCGATCCCGGTGACAAGCGCCCGCAGCTCCAGCGCGCCACCTGGGACCACCTGCGCAAGAACGTCTACCGCATCACCACGATCGTGCCGCCGCATTACCGGATCACCCAGTCGTACGCGTACGCCGGCGCCAATCCGTATTGCTGGTTCCCGGGCTACTGCTCGTACGAAGCGAAGACGGCGTGGCTCACCGACAAGGCGCCGGGCCGGAAGTTCGACAAGTTCGCGCAGTAGCGCCAGGCCGTGCGCACGTACGTCACGCGCCGGCTCCTGCAGGGAGCGCTCGTCCTGTGGCTCGTCTCGCTGCTGATCTTCTCGCTCGTGCGCATCCTGCCCGGCGACGCCGTCATCATGCAGCTCGATCAGGCCGCGGCCCCGACGCCCGAGGTCCTGGCGCGCGCGCGCCAGGAGCTGGGGCTCGACCGCTCGTTCCTGGACCAGTACCGCACGTGGATCGCGGGCGCCGTGCGCGGCGACCTCGGCCGCTCGCTGATCACCCGTCGCCCGGTGACGCAAGAGCTCCTGAAGCGCATCAACCTGACCGCGCACCTGGCCGTGATGTCCCTGACGATCGCCCTGCTGATCGCGCTTCCCGTCGGCGTCTTCTCCGCGGTCCGCCAGGACACCACGGGTGACTACGTCGGCCGCCTCCTGGCCATCCTGGGGTTGTCGATCCCCGACTTCTGGCTGGCCACGGTCGTCATCACGTTTCTCGCCATCTGGTTCCGGTGGATCCCGCCCATTGGCTTCGCGCCGCTGTGGGTTGACCCGGCGCGCTGTCTGAGCCAGCTGACGATCCCGGCGGTGATTATCGGCGTGCGCCTGGCCGCCGTCTCGATGCGCATGACCCGCTCGTCGCTGCTCGAGGTGCTCCGGCAGGACTACATCCGTACCGCCCGGGCCAAGGGCGCGCGCGAGGGCGCCGTCATCGTGCGCCACGCCGTGAAGAACGCCTGCATCCCCGTGGTGACCATCATCGGCCAGCAGTTCTCGGTGCTCCTCGGAGGCACGGTGATCGTGGAGTTCATCTTCCTGCAGCCGGGGGTGGGCAGCCTGATGCTCGACGCCGTCCTGCTGCGCGACTACACGTTGATCCAGGGCGCCGTGCTCTTCTTCGCGACGGTCATCGTGGTGATCAACCTGCTCGTCGACGTGAGCTACGCCTGGTTTGATCCCCGACTCCGCTACCGCTGACGTTCTCGCGCTGCCGCGGTCGCCGCGCCTGGCCTGGCGCGGCGCGTGGGCGGTCGTGGCGCGACTCGCGCGGCGAAAGCCGCTCGGCGCCGTGAGCGCGCTGATCGTGCTCGCGCTGGTCCTGGTGGCCATCCTGGCCCCGGTGCTCGCGCCGCGGGATCCGTACGCGTTCAACCTGAACGAACGCGGCCTGCCGATTCGAATGCAGGCGCCGAGCGTCGCCTTCCCGCTCGGGACGGATCCGCTGGGGCGCGACGTTCTCAGCCGGATCGTCTACGGGTCGCGGGTGTCGCTGATCGTGGGGTTCGCGTCGGTCGTCATCGGCACGCTGCTCGGAACCGTGCTCGGCCTGGTCTCCGGCTACTGGGAGGGACGGCCGGACTCCGTGATCCAGCGGGCCGTGGACACCGCGATGTCGGTCCCCGGCATCGTGCTCGCACTGGCCGTGATGTCCGTGCTCGGGCAGAGCCTCGTGAACATCATCCTCGTCATTGCGCTGGTCATCGCGCCGGGGGCGTCGCGGGTCGTGCGCGGGACGGTGCTGGCGGTGAAGCAGGAAACCTTCGTCGATGCGGCCCAGGCGCTGGGCGCGTCGCCGGGGCGGGTCGTGGCCCGCCACGTGCTGCCGAACGTGTTCGCGCCCATTCTGGTCATCGCCACCGTGTGGCTCGGCAACGCCATCGTGATCGAGGCGGCGCTGAGCTTTCTGGGGTTGGGGACTCCGCCGCCGACTCCGACCTGGGGCGGCATGCTCGGCGGGGAGGGGCGGCGGAATCTGGAGACGGCGCCTCATCTCGCGATCTTTCCCGGCGTGGCGATCAGCGTCGTCGTCCTGGCGTTCAACATGTTGGGGGACGCGTTGCGCGACCTCCTCGATCCGCGGCTGCGGAATCGCTAGCGCTTGCCTTGACAAACGCACGCAGCGCTGACAGATTCGCGCGACGACCCAGCCGCCCCGTGTCGGAGGACCGATGATCAGGAACTCGCCCTTCGTGCTGCTCACCGTCGTTATGGCCTCGGTGGCCCTGGCCACGCCGGCGCAACCGCAGAAGCTGGTCCCGCTACGCATCGCGGTGCACACGGCGGTGATCGGCGCCGCTGACGTCATCGCGATCCGTCAAGGCTTCTACAAGCAGGAAGGCCTCGACGTCGAGTGGCGGAGGTTCGCGCTGGGCAAGGACGGTCGCGACGCGATGATCGCGGGCGCGCTCGACATCAACGCCACCGCCACGACGCCGTTTATCGTCGGGCTCGAGAAAGGCGTCCCTTACACCGCGATCGCCGTCAACTCGCTCTTCTGCGGCACGAACCACGTCGTCGTCCTCAAAAGCTCCGACATCAACTCCATCGGCCAGCTCAAGGGCAAGCGCGTGGCGTTGCCCAAGGGCACCGTGACCGAGCACGTCTTCCTCAGCAAGATCGCGCCGGCCTACGGGCTCAAGAAGGGCGACTACGAAGTCGCCAACATCCCCGACTCCAAGGACCGCATCCCCAGCCTGTTGGCCAAGGCCGTCGACGTCGCCGCGCTCGGTGATCCGTTCGTGGCCGCCGCCGAGCACGAGGGCCTGATCCGCTCGATCGAGAACTACTGCAAGTACGACACGCTGCCCTTCATCCTCACCGCCACCAACAAGATCATCAAGGAGCGGCCGGAGGCGGTCGTCGCCTACCTGCGAGGCTGGCTGCGCGCGGTGAAGCTCCTCAAGGAGCAGCCCGAGAAGGCAGCTACCATTTATGCCGACGATCAGAAGGAGCTCGGGCGGGACACGCCGGTCGCGGTCCTCGACAAGGCGCTCAGGCGAATGCGCTGGGAGCCAGAGATCAATGCGGAGATCGACCGGTATCTGGCCGAAG
>Ga0209159_1001492_pt1 | contig 17667 bp, 22 predicted proteins | sample GraSoiAngelo_144_FD_185901 | JGI IMG/M metagenome (GOLD analysis project Ga0209159, IMG submission 185901) | Grasslands soil microbial communities from the Angelo Coastal Reserve, California, USA - 14_1009_02_40cm (SPAdes) (version 2) | ecosystem: Environmental > Terrestrial > Soil > Grasslands ...
GTTCGCCGCCGGCGGCAATGTCGTCAAGGCTTTGTTCAAGCTCGGGTACTCGCCGCTGGTGCTCGCGCAGCTGCGCATCTGGTCGGCGTTTATCGGGCTGTTCCTTTCATTGTTGGTGATCCGTCCGTCGCTGCTTCGCGTGGACCGAAGGCAGCTTCCCGCACTGGCCATCTTCGGCGGCGTTGGTCTCGCCGGCGTCCAGCTCAGTTACTACCTGACGATCGCTCGAATCAACATTGCGGTGGCGCTACTCGTGCAATATCTGGGGCTGGTCGCGGTGACCGTTTTTGAACGCTATCACCGCCGGCAGGCGGTCGGCAGGCAGGTCTGGGCCGCGCTGGCAATGGTGCTGATCGGCGCCTTTTTCGCGGTCGGTGCCTACCAGCCGGCTCTCTTCCGCGTCAACCTTCCGGGTGTCATGCTGGGCCTGATGTCCGCCGGGTTCTTTGCCTTCTACATCGTGCGGGCCTCCACCCTGGCGCGCCGGCTCGATACCTGGACCATCCTCCTCTACGGCTTCGGCGCGGGCAGCGTGCTCTGGGCGGCCTTCGATGCTGTGAGCGGCACCGCTTTGCCGACGGATCTGCGGATCTGGGCGGTGATGGCGCTGCTCGGCCTGATTGGGACGCTGCTGGCACACGGGCTCTTCGTGATGGCGCTCCGCACGGTGCGTCCGTCGGCCGCAGGCATCATCGCCACGGCCGAGCCGGTCTTCGCCGGCTTGATTGCGTACCTCGTGCTGGGCGATCGACTGCAGCCGCTTCAGATCTTCGGAGCCGCAGTCATCGTCGCCGGCATCATCGCCGTGCAGGCCGGCAGCCGCGACGCCGCTGTTCCCGCTCCGGCCATCCAGTGAGCTTCGACCTCGTGCGGGTGACGGCTCAGCTGGTGACCGGCGAGATCACCTGGTCCCTGCACTATGAGCCGTCCTGTGACAGCACCCAGGACCTCGCTCGCGAGGCCGCGTCCGGCGGGGCCGCGCCGGGGTGGACGGTGACGACCGATCTGCAGAATCGTGGCCGCGGTCGCCATGGGCGGTCGTGGACGGCACCAGTGGGCAAGGCCCTCCTCTTCTCCACCGTCTTGCAGCCACCGGTCGATGTGGTGCCGCTGCTGCCGTTGCTCGCCGCGGTCACGGTCGCGGGCGGCGTGGAGCTCTCGACCGGTGCCGCCCCGGAGCTGAAATGGCCGAACGACGTGCTCCTCAACGGGAAAAAATTGGCCGGCATCCTGCTGGAGCGGCCACCGGGTTCGTCCCTGATCCTCGGAGTCGGCCTGAACGCCAACCAGTCCGCGACGGAGCTTCCCGAGGGGGCGACCTCCCTGGCGGTCGAGCTCGGCCATCCGGTCGAGCGCGAGGCCCTGATGGCCGCGATCCTGAACGATCTGGGCAACGCTTATGAGCGGGCCGATCGTGAGGGCGTGGACTGGATCCTCCCAGGTTGGCGCAGTCGGACGGCCATGCTCGGAAAACCGGTCACGTTCCGGCGCGACGGCGTGCTCGTGCGCGGGCTGGCCGAGGATGTCGGTGCGGATGGCGCGCTGCTCGTCCGTACCGCGGATGGAACCCGCTTGAGCATTGTGGCGGGCGACGTGGAACTCGTCCGGCCCGACTGAGCCGGCGCCCCAAAGCCTCTCTCAGTCGTAGGTCTTGCCGTTGTCCTGGATGTAGCCACCCTCGTGGGTGCCCTGCGGATCGTGGTGCGTGAAGTGGATCAGTCCACCTTGAGCGTTCCAGACGTACTCCCCGTGGACGATCACGTGATCGCCCTCGGCGACCGGCACCCGCGCTCCAATCGAGACGTTGTGTTCCACCTCAACGGTGATCTCGCCGGTTACGAGCTTGACGATGAACCGTTCGTGTGTGCCGCTCGCGCTCACCTGATCGCTGAGCAGTCGCACCACGGTCCCATCGGCCGTAACCTCGACATTGGAGCGGTGGTTCTGGAAATCCGTGACGATCGCGGCATTGTCTGGTTGCGCCGCTGCGCCGCACGCCGCCAGCCAAACCGCGCTGAAAAGGACAGCGAGGGCGCAGCCCGAGCCGCGTTTTCGCGGATTCAGTCTCGGCTAACTAACCTTGACTTCACCGAGCATCTGGGCGTGTATCTGGCAGTGGTACTTGAAGTCGCCCGCCTTGCTGAAGGTGACCATGAATTTGGCACCGGCGTTCTGCAGGCACGAGTCGAAGACGCCGGAGTCGTCCGAGGTCACGCTGTGTTGGACTGTATTGTCCTGGAAATCCCACGCGAGCGTGTCCCCAACCTTGACGCTGACGTTCGCCGGATCGTATTTACCAATCGTGTTGGGATCAGCCACGAGCTTCACCGTTTGTGTCGGGGTCCCGCTGGTGCTGCCACCCGTCGGCGTGCAACTCTGACCATTGTCGCCGCTCGAGCCGCCGCAGCTGGCCAGGACCAGTGCGGTCACCACCGACCCGATCGCCATCTTCCAAACAGTCACGCTTGCCTCCTTGATCGAACGAAATAGCCCTGGGCTGAGTTTACGGGTCGATTCGGCGGCGAGGCAACGAAAACCCCATCTACGGGGCAGAATCAGGTATGTACCTTACTCGGGAAGCTCGGCAAACTCTCGGCGCGCATCGCGCACCCAGAGTGCGATCGACGCGACGGTGATCACGGCGCCCGCGATCGAAATCAGCAGGTTCAGGATGAGTCCGATCAAAAGCAGCGCGATGCCCACCGCCAGTACGGGCGGCCAGATGCTGGGCGGCGGCAGATGGAACGCTTCGTGGCCTTCCGGGTGGGACTGCTGCTCAGGCTCTGCCATCAGCCGAAGTTGTTGTAGATGAGCGCCCAGGCGAGGGAGAGCCCCAACATGATGACCGCCGTGACGAACAACAGCACCCCGAGTCGAATATTCTTGCTCGCTTCTTCTTTATGCATCGGCCAGAGGAAACTATAACCTCCCTATCATTCGATCGGCCACCATCACCGCGAACAGCAATCCCAGGTACGCGATCGAATAATCGAAAAGCAGGCGGGACCATCGCTGGCGTCGGGCACGCAGGTTTGCGACGGCCAGCGCGATGAAGAGGCCACCGAGAACCCCGGCGCCGGCCAGATAGAGGAGTCCAAGCGCGCCGGTCAGGACGACCGCCAGCGTGACCGCGACCAGGACCAGCGTGTAAAGCAAGATCTGGCGGCGCGCCGCTGACTCGCCACGAACCACTGGCAGCATCGGCACCTGCGCCCGCGCGTAGTCGCCCTTGAGCCGAAGGGCCAGCGCCCAGAAGTGGGGAGGCGTCCACAAGAAGATGATGGCGAACAGGTAAACCGCGGTCAGGTCGAGGCGGTGAGTCACGGCAGCCCACCCCACCATGGGCGGCACGGCTCCCGCGGCGCCCCCGATCACGATGTTCTGCACCGTCCACCGCTTCAGCCAGAGGGTGTAGACGAAGACGTAGAAGAGCAGGCCGCTGATCGCGAGGGTCGCGGCCAGCACGTTGACCCAGAAGGCCAGGACGATGAACGCCGCCAGCCCGAGCCCGATGCCAAAGATCAGCGCGTGGCTGGGCGCGATCCGCCCGTCGGGAAGCGGACGGCGCCGGGTGCGCAGCATCTCGCGGTCAAGGTCGCGATCGATCCAGCAATTGATGGCGCCGGCGCCGGCCGCCGCCAGCGCGCCCCCCAGCAGGGTGAGCAGCACGAGCCCCGTCGATGGCCAGCCGCGCTCCGCCATCATCATCCCGCCGAGGGCAGTGATCAGCAGCAGCGGGATGATCCGCGGTTTCGCCAGGCTGATGTAATCCAGCACCACGTCGCGGACTGGACGGCCTGCCGATCGACTGGCACCGCGGATACCCAGCGGCTGCTCGGCCCGAGGCAGGCGGCTGGCGATCACGGCGAGGACGACGGTGCCGGTCCAGACCGCGCTCGCGAGGGCGAGGTGCAGTCCGCGCAGGACAGCAGGCAGATGCAGGGTCACGACCGCGGCGCCGACGGCGACCTGGAAGGCGAGCGCCGCCAGGGTCAGCGCGACAGTGGCCCGCACGGCCGGCTCGTGCCGGTGCCGGGCGAGCACCCACAGCAGGCTCATGACCACCAGCAGACCGATGACCGCGGCCACCCCCCGGTGCAACAGCTGGATGGCCGGCGAGCCCTCAAAGGCAAAGCGGAAGCCGCCACCACAGAGCGGCCAGGCATCACAGGCGCCGCTCGCGCCACTGCCGACCACCAGAGATCCGCTGAGGATCAGAAGATAGGTGCCGGCGGCCGCGCCGCGGGCGCGTCGAGCTGATTGGACGTCCGCCGGTTCCGCCGGCGCCGGCATGAGGGCCGCGACGGCCGTGACGCAGACCGCGCCGAGAAGCGCCATCGCCGTAGCGAGGTGGGCGAGCACGATGATGGGTGGCAACTCCAGCCGGACGGTGATCGCCCCCAGCACCACCTGGACGGCGAGCAGTCCGACGGCGAGCGTGGCCGGGACCACGAGGTCGCGGCGCTTACGCCAGGCGATCCAGGCCACGACGGCGGTCAGCACGACGAGGGTGCTCGTCAGCGTGGCCGCGGTCCGATGTGAGTACTCGATGATCGCATGCAGGTCGAGTGGCGGCAGCAGGCGGCCGTGACAGAGCGGCCAATCGGGGCAACCAAGCCCCGATCCGGAGACGCGCACCACCCCGCCGAGAACCACCAGCGCGTAAGTCGCCACCGCGGCGGCGACGCTCAACGCGCGGAAGCCCTTCATGGCTTTCGGAGGCTCAGGCGTGCTCGGTCGCGGCAGGCACGCCCCGGCGAAGGTCGCGCAGCGGCCGGCCGCTGCGGACCGGCGGGACGCTCTCGAAGTTGTAGGCCGGCGGCGGCGAGGTGGTCGCCCACTCGAGCGTGTTGGCCTGCCATGGGTCGGCTGATGCGCGCCGTCCGCCCCGCAAGCTGATCGCGACGTTGATCAGGAAGAGCAGGATCGCGGACGCGATCATGAAGGCCCCGATGGTCGCGATCAGGTTCCAGGGAGCCCAGTCGACCCGGTTGGCGTTCCAGGCGGCGATCCGGCGCGGCATCCCCTCGAGGCCGAGGAAGTGCATCGGCATGAAGGTGACGTTGAAGCCTACCAGCTGGACCCAGAACTGGATCTTGCCCAGCGTGTCGTTGAGGTAGCGACCGGTCATCTTCGGGAACCAGTAGAAGAAGCCGGCGAAAACCCCGAACACGCTCCCGCCGAAGAGAACGTAGTGGATGTGGGAGACGACCCAGTAGGTGGCGTGGATCTGGTAGTCGACGGCCAGCGATGCCATGAAGACACCGTCGACGCCGCCCATCAGGAACATGAGGACAAACGCCACGGCAAAGAGCATGGCGGCCGTGTACTTGATCGACCCGCCCCAGAGCGTGGCCAGCCAGTTGAGGACCTTGACCCCGGAGGGTACCGCGATCATGGCCGTGGTCGCCATGAAGAACTCCTGCGATGGCGGCCATCGAGAACGCCATGGCGCGGTAGCCGAAGATGGGTTTCCGGCTGAAGACGGGGATGATTTCCGAGACGATCCCGAAGGCTGGCAGGATCATGATGTAGACCGCCGGATGCGAGTAGAACCAGAAGATGAACTGGTACAGCAGGGGGTCTGACCCGTGGATGAAGAAATTGGTACCCAGCTGCCGGTCCATCAGCACCATCGCCAGCACACCGGCAAGGAAGGGACTGGCCAGCAGCACCAGTCCGGCGGTGATCTCCATCGACCACACGAACAGTGGCAGGCGGAACCAGGTCATCCCCGGGGCCCGCATGTTGTGGATGGTCACCAGGAAGTTGATCGCGCCCATGATCGAGGAGATGCCCAGGATGTGCAGCCCCAGGATCCACAGGTCCTGGCCCAGACCCGCGGCGTAGGCCTTTTCGGTCAGCGGCACATAGCCCGTCCAGCCGGCCGCCGCCGCTCCGGTCTTGGTCAGCAGGCCGCCGTACATCACGAGCCCGCCGAGCGGGATCAGCCAGAAGGAGAAGGCGTTGATCCGGGGAAACGCCATGTCACGAGCCCCGATCATCAGCGGCACGAAGTAGTTGCCGAAACCCGAGAAGACCGGGATGATCCAGAGGAAGATCATGGTCGTCCCGTGCAGCGTCATGATCTCGTTGTAGGTCTGCGGCGCGAGGAAGTGGTTGTTTCCCACCGCCAGCTGGGTGCGCATCAAGAGGGCCATGATGCCGCCCACCAGGAAGAAGAAGAAGGTGGTGTAGAGGTAAAGGATCCCGATCTTCTTGTGGTCGACCGTGGTCAACCATTCGACGACAGCGCTTCGTCGGGCAGCCTGCCGCGGCAGCGCGATGCTAGCCATGTTTGACCTCCCTCATCCTCCGGTCACCGTGATCGTGCCGTTCATGTTGGCCGCCTTGTGGATGCTGCAGATGTAATGGTAGGTGCCGGCCTTCAAGAACTTGAGCTCATACTTGTCCCCGCCGTTCTGGTTGTCCGAGGCTGGCACCGCCCCGTTATCGAACGTGATGTCGTGGATCTGGATGCCGGCATTCGTCCATTCGACCACCTCGCCCACCTTGACGCTGGCGCTCAACGGGTCAAATTTGAGGTCGTCGGTTTCCTTCACGTTGGCGGCCGCGCTGACGCCCGTCACTTTCTCGGCCAGCGCCGGCCCCACTCCTGGTGTCAGGGTGCCGGCCAGGAACCCGTTGTAGTCGGCGTTCGACACCGCGATCACTTCCAGGTCCATCGCGTAGTGATAGAGGCCACAGAGTTCATTGCACTGGCCAAAATAGTTGCCCGTCCGATCGGCCTCGATCCATCCATGGTTCATCTGGCCGGGAATCGCGTAGACCTGACCGCCCAGCCGGGGGACCCAGAAGGAGTGCAGCACGTCCCGGCTCGTGACCTGCAACTGCACCACCTGGCCCACGGGGATGTACAGCTTGGTGTTGCTGGTTTTGCCATTCGGATACTTGAATTGCCAGGCCCATTGGATGCCGGTGACCTTGATGGTCTGGGCCGGTGGCGGGCCGTTGCGCACGTAGTCCATTCGCAATGTGGTCCGGATGAACAGAAAGGACACGATCAGCAGCGGCACGGCCGTCCAGACCAGCTCGAGCCGGGTGTTGCCATGGACTTGCGACGGTTCGCGATCGTCCCGGCGCCGGAATCGAAGTGCGGCAAAGACAATCAGGCCGCCCACGATGACAAGCACGGCCATCGCGATCCAGAAGATCGTCGTATAGACGCTGACGATGTCGCACGCGTTCGGACCAGCGCAATTGAGGGGACTGACGTCGACCGCCGAAGCGGTGATGGGCGCCAGTGCGGCGGCCAGGCCGAGCGCGGGAAGCATGCCGAGCAGCAGCCGACGTGGATTCACGCTCACGACAGTGTACCGACCGACATCCAGGTCACCGATGAAACAGCCACCATCGACCTCCGGGTGCGCGTTCGCCGTTGATCTCCTGGGCCGTCCGGCGCGCGTCGTGCATCGCGTCGTACCAGGCGGTAAGCCCAAGCAAGAAGATGCCCATGAAGAGCAGCAGCGAGAGGATCTGGACGAAGAGGGAGAGCCCGACCATGACGCTACCCCGCGGGCGCCAGAGCGCCAGCAGCTCCCCGGTCGCGCCCGGAATGTTTAGCGTGATGACGAACAGGCTCACGACGCCGAGCAAGAAGATGGCGGCCTTTGCTGGCTGACGGTTATACAGCTGGCCCAGGCCGGGAATCGCGGACAGCCAGGTGGCCAGCCGAACATTGGCCCGCCGCGCCCGCGATTTCTCTTTCCCCTCCGAGGGACCAGTTGGTGGAGGTGGCGTCAGGATGGGGGTTGGGTGCAGTTCGACCACGGCCGGTTGGGGATTACCGCTGGAACATCCGGTAGCAGTAGTAGGCCACCAGCAACAGGCTGCAGACTGCCCAGATCAATACGAAAAAGAAGTCACCGGCGCCTGGGTCCCGGCCGAGATTGAGCAGGTAGACAACCAGGGGATGCATCAACCGCCTGCCTTGTGAGCCTTGGTGACGTCCAGCAGGTTCTCGGACACGATCACGAGTACGGTAAGGCCGATCAGCAGGACGAAGGCAATCGCCGTGCCGACCAGGTTCTTCAGCTGCTGGCGTCTCATCGGGGTCCCCGGAGAATCGCAGATTCGACGGGGTGATTCATGGCAAGCTCGTGTACTGCTGCCACATCCGGATCCAGTGGACCAGCAGGTTGATCGTGTCGTTGTTCAGGATGGGGGGACGGCCGCCCTTGGAGACGCCCCAGGCCGGCATGATCGTGTCGAGGTGCTCCTCGCCGGTGTTGCCCAGGTAGATGCAGCGATAGTAATAGTCGTCGCTGAAAAACCCGAGCCGGTTCTGGTCGTTCAACGGCGGCCCTTTACCGCCCTCGCCGAGCGCCCCATGGCACTGGGCGCAGTTGTTCTCGAAGACCTGCGGAGCCTTGTCGTATACGCCGAATGGGTTCGGCACCAGGTCCTGGTGAGCGCCCGCTTCGGTGGTGGCCTGCCGGTTGCCGTTGTGGCAGATGATGCAACCGCTCTCGTCGATCCCGAGTCCCTTGTACTGGCTGGGGATGAAGCCGTTGAGCTGCGCCACCACCGGCTTGTTCGTGCTGGGGTCATTGACGACTTTGCCGTTCACGTCCAGCAGGTAGAAGGGTTGCGCCTTGGGGTCGAGGCAGCTCGTCGCTGTGGTCGCGGCGGGCGGGGCGGACGCTGTCGCGCTGGCCGTCGGCTTCGGCGATGCGCTCGCGGACGGGCTGGCGCTCGCCGACGGGCTGGCGGTGGCCGCCGCCGGGCGGCAGATCAACGTGTCCTGGCCGTACTTGGCAAAGACGGCGTCATTGATCACAGCCGGATGATTCGGGCCCAGCCGCCCGGCGGCCTCCTGCGGGCCAATCTTTTGCAGATCGGGAACGTGACAGGTAATGCAGCGTTCCACGACGAACTGGTTGTTGACCTGGACTCTGGGGAAGAGCTGTTGCACCTGGATCGGGAAGTCCGCCCCATACTGCTGCGCATACTTCTGCTGGATCGGAAGCCATGGGCGGTTGAGGTCCTGGTAGAAGGCGAAGGCCAGCAGCGCCAGGAAGAGCACGCTGACCACCAGGAAGGCTCGACCTAACACGCCCTTCCCCCGCAGGTTTGCGGGTTGCCCAGCACCCAGCCCCAATCCCAGATGAACTCATGGCCGCGGAAGAAGGTGCCGATGATGACCAGGGCGACCACGATCGCCATGTACAGCGCGAAGAGGATGATGGCGACCTTCCGTTCGGACGGTCGTCGGCTCGGATTGCGGTCCAGGAACGGCACCAGGATCATCAGGACGATGACGAACGTCGGGAAGGCAACACCCGCCATCAGCGGCGGGAATCGGGAAAGGAGTTCCTGCAAGCCCAGGAAGTACCAGGGCGCCTTCGAAGGATTGGGCGTGACTCCGGGATTGGCCTGCCCCAGCAGGGGCGCCTGGAGAACGATCGAAACGACGACCAGAAACGCCGTCATCGCGACCGCGGCGATGAACTCTTTGAAAATGAACTCGGGGAAGGAGACGATCATCTCGTCTTCGCTGTCGTCCCGGATCGTGGTGGAGGCCTCGACCTGGCGCCGGCGCGCCTCCACCCGTTGGCGGGCGGCGATCCGATCCGTTGCCTCGGTAGCCATGCCTAGTTACAAGCCTCCAGAGAAGCCATCTTTTCGAACCCGCCAGAAGTGCACGACCATCAAGAGGAATCCCACAAGAGGCAAGCCGACCACGTGCATCACATAAAAGCGTAGGAGGGTGGCATCACCCACCGCCCGGCCGCCCAGCATCAAGTAACGGGTGTACGGCCCGGCGATCGGCGCATATTTCGCCATATTCGTGCCCACCGTAACCGCCCAGATGGAGAGCTGGTCCCAGGGCAGGAGGTAGCCGGTAAAGCTGAGCAGCAGGGTAATCAGCAGCAAGAGGGTGCCGATACCCCAGTTGAACTCGCGCGGCTTCTTGTAGGCGCCAGTCAGGAAGACCCGCGCCATGTGCAGCCAGACGGTGATGACCATGGCGTGCGCCGCCCAGCGGTGCATGTTGCGAATCAGACCACCGAAGGTCACGACGAACTGGAGATCGCGCATGTCCTGGTAGGCATGCTGCGTCGACGGGACGTAATAAAACATCAGGTAGAGGCCGGTGACTGTGAGGACGATGAAAAGGAAGAACGAGAGGCCGCCCAGGCAGAGGGTGTACGACATTCGGATCCACGATCGCCGGACGCGAACCGGATGGATATGGAGCACGAAGTTGGTCAGCGCCGTCCGCGCCGCGATCTTATCGGTCAATGGGAGGCCATGGCGGAACACCGCCGAGGTCATCTGCCCCAGGACCGACCACATCTCGTCGACCGCCGCGCGGATGACCTTCATGAACCCTCCGTCCCTGGTTAAACCTTCAGCCGGAATTTGTGATCAACGATGACCGACCGGTCGATGAAAAGCCGGCCGTCCTTGGCCAGCTCGACGTGGACCCGGTCCATCGGACGCGGCGCCGGGCCGAAGAAATTGTCGGCGTCCCGAAAATAGCGGCTCCCATGGCAGGGGCACTTGAAGCCCGGCAAGGCCGGATTGGCCTTGGTGGCCTGTTGACCGGTATCCGGATCCTTCGAGATCTGGGTGCCGGCCAGAACCAGGTCGCTGGTGACGTCCGGAAAATATCGGGGTGTGCAGCCGAGGTGGGTGCAGATCAGGCTGATGGCATAAAAGCCGTCCTGGTCGCGGTTGATCACGACCCGCTTGTCGATCAAGACTGTGGTCGAGCCGACGGCGTAATTGCTGGGGAAGCCTAGCGCCCCCACCGGCTTGAATGCCGGCGGATCCTCGTAGGTGGCATTCGGCTGGATGAATTTGACGCTCTGGAAGAGCGCGATCGCGGAGGCCACGCTGAAGCCGACCCAGCCAGCGATCGCCAGGAAGCTGCGACGCGTCATCACCCGGCTGTCCTCGACGAGGCGTTTAAAGTCGGCAGCCATTAGACGAAGGCGTTGTGAGCCGGCGGCGTAAAGATCGTCGCGAAGACGATCGTCGACGCCATGATGATGACGAACAAGGTGGCGACGAGCAGACAGCCGAAGTCAGCCTTGATCGCCGCGATCACGCCGCGCACGAAGTCGAGAATAGCAAAGGGACCCCCTGCGAAACATCGGGTCTCGGCCCGAGCTCAGATCAGGCCGCTGCCAGGGCGATCCGCTTGCGCACGTACTCGTGCACGAGCGAGACCAGGGTCGCCTGGCTCCAGGTCAGAGGTGAAACGGAAAGGGGCGCCTTTGTGTACGGATCGAGCTGCTCGGCCAACACTCCGCTGGGCAGGGCCGCGCCCGCCACCCATTCGAGGATGTCGTACGCCGGCCGCAGATCATCGAGGGAAGCGGCCCGGCCGACCAGCCACTGGCCGTACCACATGGTGCAGATGAACCAGGGATTGCCGGGCACGTTGGCGATGTCCTGGCTGACCTGGTAGTACCAATCGTTTTCATAGCGGGCGATGCCGCCCACCTCGGTCTTGCACCAGAGTCGGTCGTGGACTGCCTTCATGGTGCTGACGATCTGCGGGTCGTCGGCGGGAAGCATGCCGAAGTACCAGAGCCCGTAGACGCTCGAGTCGATGGTCAGGTCGCGCGCCGTGGTCCCATCCGGCCGCCGATAAAGACGGCGGACGAACCGGTTGAGCTCTGCATCGAACAGGTAGCGCCGGGTCCCCTGCTTGATCCCCTCGGCCGTCTGGCGGTAGCGCTCGGCCAGCTTCATCTCGCCGTACAACTGGGCGAAGTTCGCCGCGGCCTGCAACCCGGCCCACACCGCGGCCACGGTAAAGCTCATCACGCCGCGGCGTTCCTCCCAGAGGTCGTAGCTGGGTTCGGGCAAGCCAGTCAGCGGGTCGATATAGGTGGCCAGAAAATCGGCCGTCAGAAGGATAAGGGGGCGGTAGTAGCTCTTGAAGAATTCGAAGTCGCGATGGCGGTCGTAGTGCTGCCACAACGCGAAGAGCACCAATCCCGTCTCATCTTCCTGGATCGGATACTGCGGCTTGCCGGTTGAATCCACCCACGGGTGCCAGCTACTGCCCGGATCGCCGGCAGGCGTGTATTTGTGCCGGAAATATCCCTCGCGGGTGACGATCCGTGCGCAGAGCTCGAAGAAGCGCCGCGGCAGGTCGACGTAGCCGGCCTGGTCCATGGCATAGACGGCGAGGGCGGCATCACGCGGCCACATATAGCTATATGTGTCACGCGCGAACTTGATGATGTCGGCGTCGTTTGCGGCAAGGACGGCACCACCGCTGTCGACCTGGGTACGAACGACGAGCAAGCAGCGGCGATAGAGCTCGACGACTCGAGGTGAGAGATCAGCGAACTCACGGTTCTCCTTGGTCACCCACGCGATCCAGTAGGAGCGGGTACGCTCCAGGAAGGCTTCCGGCCCCCGAAGGGTGATCACGTCGGCGACGGTCTGCAGCTCTGCGAAGTTGCGGGCTGCAATCAGCCACTGGTAGGCGGTGACGGTCTGCCCCTGTGGGACGCGGCCCAGCTTAAGAGCCAGCGTCATGTCCACCGAACCCTGCTCGATCGGGTTGTTGCCAAGCTCGCCATCCTCTGCATCGCGCCAGGTTCCCTGGGCGCCACCAACGTCCTTCTTGCCGCAGGCATAGCCGTCCAATCCCATGCGATCGCCAACCTGGCCGCACGCCGCGAAGCACCGCTGGCCCTTGTAGGCCACCAGCCCTTTCACCGCCGGGTAGTACATGACGGTGTCGCCAACCTCGGTGCCATAGATGTGCCAGTCGAAATGGAAAAACAGTCGAATTTCGCGCTCCGGTCCCTCGTTGACCACGCGCACCCGCCTGATGAGGACATCGCGACCCAGGTCGACGGCGTCGTTGAAGGTTAGCGAGAGCGCGAGATCCGGGTGCCGGAGGGTCACGTTAGTGACCAGGGTGTCCGGGAGGTATACGAGGTCCCTCGACCAGCCATGGTCGTCGAGCCAGGCGAAGCGTCCGTCCACCCAGACGCCAAACCGGTTGAGCTCGCCGCTGGTGTGGTTCTCCTGACCGACCCGCGGGTAATAGATGTCGCGCAACTGATAGTTGCGGTCGAAGTTGATGAGCAAGGCCCCGTTGCCGACAGGCAGGTCGCGAGACACGTCGGCCATTATCTGTCGCCCTGTCCGGCTTGGGCGATCCCGTGAACGGATTGTTACGATCGCCTCGGTGCCAACCGACACGCTGACCGTCCGATCCAAGCACAAGGCGGACGTCATCGATGTCACCGATCGTGTCCAGCAAGTGGTCCGCGACAGTGGTGTGGGGACGGGTCTCTGCCATGTCTACGTCGCGCACACCACCGCCGGCGTCTTCATCAATGAGAACGCCGACCCCGACGTGATGACGGATGTCCTTACCACGCTGGAGGGGCTGGTGCCGTGGGAGAACGGCTATCGGCACGCCGAGGGCAACGCCGCGGCGCACATCAAGGCGACGCTGATCGGGACATCGCAGACGATACCGGTGCGCGACGGCCGGCTGGCATTGGGTCAGTGGCAGGGAATCTATCTCGCGGAGTTCGACGGCCCGCGGGAGCGGCGCGTTCAGGTCACGGTTCTGGGCTGACAACACAAAAGCCGCCCAAACTGGGCGGCTTTGCGATGTCGATCCTTCGAGCCTATTTCTTTCCGGCTGCCGCTGCGGTGCTGCCGATCTGCTTCTGTTCGCCGTTTCCGCTGGCCGCACCGCCACTGATCGGGATCTTCACCGACTTGGGCTTGGCCGGCTGCGCCTTCGGCACTGTCAGGATCAGCATGCCGTTGACGAACTGCGCCCTGGCCTGCTCGCCGACGGCATCCTCAGGAAGGGTAACCTGCCGGCTGAACTTGCCATACAAGTTCTCGCGGAGCCAGTAGCTCTCCGGCTGGGTGCCGGCTGGCGGCGTGATCTCACCCTTGATATTGATCTGGCCGCCATCGAACGTGACGTCGACGGTGCTCGGCTCCACTCCAGGAACAGCGGCTCGGATCACCCACTCCTTGTCCGTCTGGTAGACGTCCAGGGGCAGGTACCCTTCACCGACCGCGCCGACGGTTCTCGACTGGCCAGGAAGGCCAAAGGTGTCGCCGAAAAGACGATCCATCGCGCTGTGAAGGGACATCAGATCACTGATCGGTGACCAACGAATCACGTTGCTCATGACTGACCTCCTCCGTTGAGTTGTTTTCGTTGGCCCATATACCCCCTGGCCGGGCAAGATCAAACGCCCGCCTCGAGGCTTGAAATAGGCCCTGGACGCTCCGTGAAAATGCGTAACCAGTGACAGGATGCCGGTATATACTGGTCAGATTCTTTAGCCGGGGAGACGCATGCTTACCAGCATCAAGTCGGTCGGCAGCTATGTTCCGTCCGGCATCCTGACGAACGCCGACCTCGAGAAGATGGTCGAGACGTCCGACACCTGGATCCGCGAGCGCACTGGCATCGTTGAGCGCCGGATCGCGGCGGTCAATGAGACCGCCACCGACCTGGCCGCCGAAGCGGCCAAGGATGCGCTGGCCGTCGCGGGGCTGCGCCCGCAGGATACCGACCTGATCGTGTCCAGCAGCTCAACCCCTGACTCGATGTTCCCCTCGGTCGCGTCGCGCGTTCAGGAGCGGCTGGGAGCCCACGGCCCCGCCTTCGACGTGCAGGCCGCCTGCACCGGCTTCCTCTACGCCATGAGTGTGGCCGACCGGTTCGTCAGCAGCGGCGAGGCCAAGCAGGCGATCGTTCTCGGGAGTGAGACCCTCACGAAGATCATCAACTTCAAGGACCGCGGCACCTGTGTCGTCTTCGGTGACGGCGCGGGCGCGGTCGTGCTGGGCCCGGGCGTCAACGGCGCCGGCATCAAGTCGTGTGTACTCGGATCGGACGGCTCCGGCGGTGACCTTATCTATGTCGCGCCCGGCGCCGATGGCCCCGAGGGCCCGGGCCGGCCGGAGATCCGCATGGACGGGCGCAAAGTGTTCCGCTTTGCCACGGAGATCCTGGCCCAGGCGACGCTCCAGGCATTGGAGAAAGCCAACATCCGGCTCGAGGACGTCAAGCTGATCGTCCCCCATCAGGCCAATGCCCGCATCATCGAGGCGGCCGGCAAGCGGCTTGGCGTGGGCGCCGACGTCATGGTTAATGGCATTGCCGCCTACGGCAACACGTCGACGGCCTCGATCCCGCTGGCGCTCAAAGACGCCCTGGCCGCGGGCCGGCTCAAGACTGGCGACCATCTGGTGCTCGTCGGGTTTGGCGCCGGGTTGACCTGGGGAGCGTGCGTGATCGAATGGGAAGGCGCGCCCGTAAGGGTCGCGGCCTAACCCATGTTTCGTCCCAAGACTCGGTATGTGGCTCTGCCATCGCCACGCGTCGGCGTCGGTGAGGAGATCGACCGGCTCACCTGCCCGAAGTGCGACACGTCACTCGAACCTGCCCGTCTCACGGCGGCGCTGGGCGTTTGCTATCGCTGCGGTTACCACTTCAGGCTCCGCGCCCCGGAGCGGATCGCGATGCTGGTGGAGCCCGGATCCTTTCGTGAAGAGGATCAGAACATCACGGCCACCGATGCACTTGGTTTCAAGGATTCGCAGCCGTACAGCAAGCGGATCGAACAAAGCCGAGCCAGCACCGGCGTCAACGAGGCGGTCACCTGGGGCGAGGCCACCCTGGCCGGACACCCACTGGTGATCGTCTGCCTCGACTTCGCTTTCATGGGCGGCAGCATGGGCGCCGCCACCGGAGAAAAAATCACAAATGGCATCGAGCGGGCGCTGCATAGCCGCCTCCCCCTCCTGATCATCTCGGCATCCGGGGGCGCCCGGATGCAGGAGGGAATGCTCTCCCTGATGCAGATGGCGAAGACGGCGGCGGCGCTCGGGCGGCTGGGTGCCGCTGGAACACCCTACATCTCGCTGCTGACCGACCCCACGATGGGCGGCGTCACCGCCAGCTTCGCCTCGCTCGCGGACGTGATCCTCGCCGAACCTGGCGCGATGATCGGATTCGCCGGGGCGCGCGTCATCCAGCAAGCCACCTATGAAACGCTCCCTGAGGGCTTCCAGACCGCGGAGTTCCTCTGGCAGCACGGCATGATCGACCTGGTCGTGCCCCGGCCAGAGCTGCCCACCGTCCTCCGCCAGCTGCTGGAGCTTTACGCCACGAACGGGGTGGCCAAAGATTTCGACCTGCAGCCGCAGGCCAACGCATCGGCGCCTGCGCCGGCCGTTCGCGGTTGACCGACAACGGATCGATCGCCGCCGCCACCTGGGAGCAAGTCGAGCTCGCCCGCCATCCTGACCGCCCCTACGCCCTCGACTACATCCATGCCATCTTCGGCGGCCCGGCGGCCCTCGATCATCGAACCGTCATGGTCATCGCCCAGCAAAAGGGGCGGACGACCGCCGAACGGGCCATGCGCAATTTCGGGATGGCGAACCCGGAGGGCTATCGGAAGGCGCTAAGACTGATCCGGCAAGCGGAACGCTTCCAGTTTCCGATCATCGCCTTCGTCGACACATCGGGAGCATTTCCGGGCGCTGGGGCAGAGGAGCGCGGCATCGCCTGGGCGATCGCGGAGAACCTGGTGGCGCTGGCGCAGGCCCGGGTCCCGATCCTGACACTGGTGCTGGGCGAGGGGGGCAGCGGGGGCGCGCTGGGCATCGGCGTCGGCGACCGGCTGCTCATGATGGAACACTCGATTTACAGTGTCGCGATGCCGGAGGCCTGCGCCTCGATCCTGTGGCGGGATATTGCCCGCAAGGTGGAGGCGGCGCAGGCCTTGAAACTGACGGCAGCCGACCTGAAGCGCATGGGACTGGCTGACGAGATCGTGCCGGAACCCTCCGGCGGGGCACAGAATGATTACGGCATGGCAGCGGACGCGGCCGGGGCGGCGCTCCGGCGGCATCTGGCCACGCTGGAAGCCGTCGCCGTCGATCGCCTGCTGGAGGACCGCTATCAGCGATACCGGCGGATCGGCGCGACCTATTCGGCCGAAAGGCCGGCTCGCCCTGCGGGCTCGCTAACATCAGGCGGTGGCGAGTAGCGCGGTAAGCGAGGCGCCGGTCCGCCGGCGCGAGCGACTGGATCCTTCCGTCTTCCGGCTCGCGGTGGAACGGATCCGCGAGGGCTATTACAGCGACGTCTACTTCAATCGGACGGTCGACGTACTCCGTTCGGATCAGCAACATCCCCACGTGCTGATGCAGGTCTTTCAGAAAAAGCGCGCCATCATCGGCGGCATGGACGAGGCGATCGCCATTGTGAAGCTCTGTTCCGAGGATTTCTCGCAGCTGCGGGTACATGCCCTCTACGACGGCGATGAGATCGCCCCGTGGGAGACGGCGATGACGATCGAAGGTGATTACTCGCTCTTCGCCCGCCTGGAGACTGTGTACCTCGGGGTGCTATCGCGGCGTACGAAGGTCGCCACGAATGTCCGGAGAGTTGTCGAGGCCGCGCAAGGCAAGCAGATCATCTTCTTCCCGGCGCGTCATGACCATCACCTGGTGCAGACGGGCGACGGCTACGCCGCTTACGTCTCGGGAGCGATCGGGGTTTCAACCGATGCCCAGGCTTCCTGGTGGGGCGGCAAGGGAATGGGCACCGTGCCGCATTCGCTGATCGCCGCCTATCAGGGCGACACGGTCCTGGCCGCCCAGAAATATGCAGAATAC
>Ga0209159_1001495_pt1 | contig 17634 bp, 15 predicted proteins | sample GraSoiAngelo_144_FD_185901 | JGI IMG/M metagenome (GOLD analysis project Ga0209159, IMG submission 185901) | Grasslands soil microbial communities from the Angelo Coastal Reserve, California, USA - 14_1009_02_40cm (SPAdes) (version 2) | ecosystem: Environmental > Terrestrial > Soil > Grasslands ...
CTGGTGAGCACGGCCTGGGCGCGAGCTCCCCGTGGGGTGCGGTTGCCGCCCCAGTTCTTGCGCGCGCCGATCAGGGCGCGGATGGCGCGCTCACTGACATTGTTCGTGGCATCCAGCCCAGGACAATGGAGGAAGGTAAAGAGGTAGGGTCGCTCATGATCGAGACTGCGGCCGAGTCACATCGTGGTTTTTACGTCTCCGGCAATCGGCACCATTCGCCCATTGCGGACCGCATATTCGACCGGGCCCCATCGGATACGGTTCGAACCGAAGCTCACCAGCCAAACCACAAAGTAAATGGCGTCGCGAACCGGCACGAGCCAGAGATTTCGCCTTAAAACTTGGTCGCCAACGCCCCATCCTCCAACGGTCCAGGCCATACCGGAACGCAGAACCACGTATGCAGCGGGGTATATGCCAGCGATCCATCCTGCTGGTGCAGCCAGAGCCGCGAGGACCATCCAGGGCAGTCCTTGCGTGAAGAGCAGTCCCAGGTAGGAAAGTGGCCGACACAGCCTTACCGTGCGGGCCCAGCGCAATTGATGCTCCCAAAAACCACGGAGCGTTTGCGCCGTATACATGGTCCAAACCGGTTCCCGCGACAGGACAATTTCTCCACCGGCCTCGGCGAGCTTGTAGCCCAATTCGTAATCGTCCGCTAGGGCATCGACTAGCACTTCGAACCCCCCCATTCTTCGGACCCATTCCTTGGTGGTGGCAATCGAGGCTCCCAGCGCGAAGCGGATTCCTTCCTTCCATCGCGCCACCAGCACACCAGCAAAAAAATCGCTGGCCGCGCCAATAGCTTCCAGTTTTGCGCCGAGATTTTCCTGGGCAATCGCGCGATAGAACGATGTGACCGCGGCGATTTTCTTGTCGCGCAGGGGCGCAACCACTTCGCGAAGATAGCTTGGCCCGACGCGCACGTCGCCATCGGTCAGCACAAGCACGTCGTGTTGAGCTTCCCGGGCCAGCATCACTAGCTTGTTTACCTTGCGGTTCGCACCCAGGTCCGCTGCGCTCGTGAACAATCGAATTTGTCGTTGAGGAAATTCCGCAATGATTTGCCGAATCACGGGCAAGGCCGGATCGCTCTCATCATTGACCGCAAACAAGATTTCGTAGTCCGGATAATCCTGTTTGCAGAAACTTGCGAAGTTTTCGTAGGAGCCGAAGTCCACGCCGCGCACGGGCTTGAGCAGGCTTGCTGGCGGACTGTACTCTGCACGTGTTTCTCCCCGTTGCGGGCGGAAAAACTGCAAAGCAGCAAGAATCGCCAGCAGGTAGTAAACCAACGGAAAAGCCGCTACCAGCAGCAGGACATCGCGCCAGAGAGGGTAGTGCCAGATCACGAGAGCCGGCCCGCTATCATCATAGAAATTCTCTCAGGATCTTGCGTCAACCCGCTGCAACCAGCGCGACGCCTATGCAGACCAAGATGACTCCGGCCCACCGTGCGGTGCTTACTTCTTCCCCAAGAATGAATTTTGCCCCAACCGTTCCGGCGACATAGCTGAGCGCGGACGCTGGAATCACCAGGCTTATCGGCGCCCAGGACAGCAAAAGAAGGAGGGCATAGAACGAGAACGCCATCAGCGGAACGCCGATCCAAAACCAGCCGTTCCGCACCGCACGTCCCAGAAACTCGACTACCGCCCCTGGCCGCAACCGCGCCGGCTCACCTACCGACTTCATTCCGTGGGTGATGGCGATCTCGCCGCCAGTGCTGCCCAGGATCAGCACCGCAAGTCCCACGACGACACGAGCGTACATCAGGCAGCTACCTCGCTGGGCACTTCCGTGGTTCGAGGTTTGGTTTGTCCGACCAGGAGAACACCCACACAAATCAGGACCACGCCGATCCATCGCCGCGGCGAAACGGATTCGTGAAGGAAAACGACCGCCAGGAAAGTAAGTGCTGCGTACCCAATTGCGCCGGCAGGCATGACGTAACTATAATCCGCCCAACTCAGCACGGTCATGTAGCTGACCATAAATCCGATGAGAAAAAAGATTGCCAGCCAAATGGTCGTACTCGCTACGGTTAGGCGAAAAGCCTGGGAGATTCCGTGCGCTGTCAACTCTACAGCGCCAATCTGCGCCATGCCGTACTTGAGCAACAAGTCTCCAGCGTTCGCGCACACGACCATGGCCAAGACCATGGCCAGCGTCTTGATCCGCAGCCTTTTCTCGCTTGCCATGTTGGGGAGCTAGTCGTTTCCGGAAGCCGAACTTGCTCCGGGGACCGAAACCATGGGCTTGTTGTAATCTTCGCCGCCCTTGCGCGCCCATTTCAGGCGCTCCGCGCGCAGCTTCAAAAACTCCGTAGCTTCCGAGTAGAGCCGCTTGCGCTCGTGGCTGTCCCACAATGCGTCTTTGACGATGCGCCAGACAACTCTCGGCCGGAAGTAATACTCATCATAGAAACGGTTTACGCCGTCCATCATCTGGGCTTTCGAGAGATGGGGGTACTCGATGTGCGGAAGCTGGTGCCCGCTGGAATCTGCCAAGGCTTCGACTTTGAGGAATCCCTGCGCCGCCATGGTGTCGTGAAGTTCGGTTCCCGGCATGGCATGAGCCAGCGACACCTGGATGGTCTCGCAGTCCAGTTCTTTGGCAAAGTCGATGGTTTTTTGGATCGTTTCCTTGGTCTCGCCGGGCAGGCCGATGATGAAGTCGCCATGTACCTTGATGCGGTATTTGCGACAATGCTTGCGGAAGTTGCGCGCCATCTCCACCGTCGCGCCCTTCTTGATGTTCTTCAGGATTTGCGCGTCACCGGATTCGAATCCCACGATGAACAGCCGCGCGCCCGCCTCGGCCATGGCCTTGACCGTTTCTTCATCACTATGCACACGCGCCGTGGACGACCAGCGGAACTTCAGCGGCTTGAGCTTGGCCGAGAGCTCCAAAACGCGATCCTTGCGGATGTTGAACGTGTCGTCGTCAAAGAAAATCTCTTTCATTTGCGGGAAGTATTCGAGCGCTTGCTTGACTTCCCGCGCCACGTTATCGGTCGAGCGAGTCCGCCAGGCGTGTCCGGAAAGGGTTTGCGGCCACATGCAAAAGGTGCAAAGCGCCGGACATCCCCGGGTGGTATAGAAGGAAATAAAGGGATGCAACAGGAAGGGGACGTTGTAGCGCCCGATTTCCAGATCGCGCTTGTAAATGTCTGAAGCGAACGGCAGGGCGTCGAGCTCCTCGGTGTGGAGTTGCGGGCGCTCCGGGTTGTGCACAATCTTGCCGTCCTTGCGGTAGCTCACGCCAAGAATCTCGCCGAGCGGGCGCCCGCGCGCGTACTCGGTCACCGAGTAATCGAATTCCCCGCGCGTGACGAAGTCGATGTCTTCGCTGGCATTCAGCGTCTCGTCGGGCTTGATGTGTCCGTGGGGTCCGACAAAAGCGATCTTCATGCTGGGATTGGCTTCTTTGATCTTGCGAATGAGCTTCAGGTCGCTTTGCAGACCCACGGTCGAGGTGAACAAAACTAGGAACTCGTAGTCCTTCGAGATCTCCACCGTCTGCTGCCAGTTCACCTTGTGCGGCGAAGCATCCAGCAACCGGCTCCCGGGGAGCATACCGGCCGGGTAGGTCAGCCAAACGGGATACCAATAGGATTCAATCTCCCGCGTCGCGGGCCACCGCGAGCTGGCGCCGCCGTCAAAGTTCTCGAAACTCGGCGGGTTCAGCAACAAAGTTTTCATCACTTCCGGCATTCATCACCCTCAGGTGTTCCACAAGAGATGTTTTGTTTGGGCAGTTCTTCTGGGCTGAGCATCGAAGCAATAACCCACGCGGGCTTCGATGACACACGACCGCGTGCCCGATGCTTAGATTACAGTGTACCCGACTTTGTTGCATCGTCTCAAATCTTTCTCCGGAATGGCCGGAATGGCCGGAATGGGTGGTAGCGGGGCGTGAACGTCGAAATCCCGCAGCAAACGGCACTTACAGGCGGCACTGCCGGTTGGGAAACCATTTTTTTTGCATAACCGCCTGAGGGACATTGTCGGTTATCTACTTTCTTTCGCGCGGCCCCCGGCAGAGGTTCGAAAGACTTCCGAAGCGGCTTCCGACAGCAACTCCCAAATGCGCTCGACCCAGTCGTAGTGTTCCGGTTTCATCAGCACGGACCGCAAACAGGTCAGTCTGTCGCGGTCGCGTTTCATTAGGCCGAGGTCCTTCTCCCAGAAATGAACCGGCAGTTCTGCGACTGCCAGATGCAGGTTGCCCTTGGCTGCGGCTTCAAAGATTTTCCGGCTCATTTCGGAAGATTCGCTCACACTTTCACCGCGCGGCGCAAACACTAAGATGTCCAGCTCCGGAGTAAAGGCCGTTACAAACCGCGAATCCGCTTTCAGTTTGTCGAACAACGCCAGCGCAGATTTCCTGCCCCGTTCCAATCCGCGCGCAAATTCTCCGTGCTTCTTAAGCGGCAGCAGCCTTTGCGTCGCCCAAAGAGCTGCCGCCGCCGCGCCGGGCCTCGAGCACTCCAGGCTGATTTCTCCCAAATGCAATTCCGCCGAACTGAAATACGTGTACGGCGAATCGTGCTTATACAGCCGCCCAATGCGCGGGTCACGAAACAAGACACATCCACATCCATACGGCTGCAAACCGTGTTTGTGCGGATCAATCACGATGGAGTCGGCCTTTCCTATTTGGTCGAAAGCCAGTCTTGCGTCTCTCTCGAGATTCTGCGCCAGAGCGAAATATCCTCCGTAAGCCGCGTCCGCGTGAACCCGGAACCCGTGTTTCGCGCTCAACTCCAATGTCGTCGGCAATGGATCCACGGAACCCGTTGCCGTCGTTCCCATTGTGACAACAACTGTTCCCACATCCCCATGCTCCAGGCGTGTCGCCAGCGCATTACTGTCCATGCGCCCGAGCTGGTCGGTAGCCACCGATTCGAACGGCAGTTGCAGCACGCCGCTGATTCTGCGGTGCGTGTAATGCGCCTGTTCGCTCGCCAGAATTTTCTTCCCAGGATGGAGTTGCCCCGCAACCCATAAGGCTTCCAGGTTTGCCATCGTTCCGCCGCTCGAGAGGTGCCCCAGAAAACTTGTCCAACCGACCATGGCGGCAATCTCGGTGACGGCTTCCTTTTCCATCGCCGACGTGGCGCGCCCGCCATCCAAGGCGTGATTGTTGGGATTGATCCACATGGCCAGCGCGTAGGCCATCCGCGCCACCGGGTGTGGCGGCTTTAGCATCTGTCCGGCATAGAGAGGATGAAAATACGGGTAGTTGTCCTTCAGCCGCTCGGCTGTCGTATTCAGTACCTCTTCAAGGCGGTCCATTCCAGGTGGCTGCCCTTCCAGGTTCGGTAACCCCGTAAAACCACAATCCAGCCGTTTCGCGGCTTCCCAAAGCGCCCCAAAACTTTTCTGGTCGAGCATTCTCTGTCACCAGTCAGCAAACACGGGCCAGCCGTCGTGCTCATTGCCACACTTTGTCCAACTGTCCGGCCGCTTTGAGCAAATCCAACTGCGCCTGCTGCCTCTGGAAGTTGGCGTCCAGGTAGGCCATCCACTTGTCATTTTCATCCAATCTCGCTCTTTCCATGTCCCGCAGGTTTAGCTTCCCTTCGCCGAATTGCGCCTGCCGCACCGCGACGTTTTGCTGCGCGAGCTGCAATTCGAGACGTGCGACTTCCTTTGCCGCATCCATCTCGCGCACTCGCCTGGTTTTCTGCCTTACCTCCGCCGTCAACTCGGTGCGCTTGCTGGCCAAATTCGCCTTTGCCGCATCCAGATTCACCCGCGCCAGCCCGATATTCGCCTGCAATTGAGCGCTGAAAATCGGGACGCGCAAATCGATTCCCGCATTGAAATTGTTCGGCTGGAAGTGAGTGAAGTACAGGTTGTAATTGTTGTATTTCGCGAGCAAGCTGTAAATGCTCACCAGCTCTAGCGTCGGTAAGTATCCTCGCTTCTCTCCCTTCAGCCGGAATTCCTTGGCTCGCACGTCGGATTCGGCCAGCCGCAGCCCGGGATTGTTGGTCAGCGCCGCCGCGATCAGATTGTCGCCCGCCTGCTCCGCTTCTCCCGGCAAATCTTCGGGCGTGACTTCGATCGCCTGGTTCTCTGACAGTCCCAGCTGGTACCTCAAAAAAACTTCCAGTTGGTCCTCCCGCTCTTCCAACTGCAGGATGCGCTCGACCACGCGTGCCTTGGTCAATTGCGCCTTGGTCACTTCCACCGGCAATTCGAACCCCTGGCTCTCCCGGTCCTGAGTCACCGCGAGAATTTTCTCCGCGCTCTCCTGTTCGGCGCGCAAGAGCTCGAGGGAATGGCGCACCTTGGCGAGTTCCAAATAGGCCATCGCTGTGCGGGTTATGACGTCACTCCGCGCTTCCTCGAGCGCGATCTTCTGGGCTTTGGCTTGCTCTTGCAGCTCCTTGGCCTGGCCACGCAGCGGTTCGTTGAGAACCTGCTCGGTGTAGGTCACATTGAACACCGAAGGCGCTCGGCCGCCCGGCGTTTCCGGCATGCCGTTTGTGTAGCCGGCGCCCGAACCGGCATAAAGGTTAGGCATGAATTGCGCCTTGGTGATTTGCGCCGCGTGGTCCGCGACGCTTGCCTGAATCTTTGCCACTTGAATTTCTTTGCTGTTCAGCAGTGCCAGCTCGATGGCCCGTTTCAAGGTGACCGCGATCGGCGAGGCTAGCGCGGTTTGCGCGCTCGACTCCGCTGGCTTTGGCGCCGGCGTCTCCTGCGCTTCTAAAACGCCTCCGCCCATCAGCAGCAACCCGGCAACTCCGGCAAAACCCCGAAGGAATGGCATGTTCACGCTCCTTGGTCGCATCTTCAATGGCCTCTAATCCTTTCTGCCCGCTCCCTAGTTGCTCTCTTTTCACTCATACCGCAACGACTCCACCGGCTGCAGGCTGGCCGCCTGGTTGGCCGGCAAATATCCAAAGAACAGCCCCGTCGAGCAGGACACCACAAAGGCGATCACCACGCTTAAAGGTGACACCGGCACCCGCAAATTCCCCGGCAAAAAGTACTGCACCGCGACCGGCACGGCAATCCCGAGCAATATCCCAATCACTGCCCCTCCTCCACTAATAAAAAAAGACTCCACCAGGAACTGATACAGGATCTCCCGCCGCGCCGCCCCGATCGCCTTGCGGATTCCGATTTCGCGCGTTCGCTCTGTTACCGTCACCAACATGATGTTCATGATACCGATTCCGCTGATGAGCAGGGCGATGGCTGCAATAATGATCAGCACGAGCGTCAAGGCGAGCGAAATGTTCCTTGCTGCCCCCAGGATGGCCGTCAGCGTTTGCACCTTGTACTCCGCTTCCACCGGATGCCGGCTTTGCAGCAAGAGCCCCAACTGCCTTGCCACCGATGGCACGTTCTCTTCGCTGTCTGCCTGCACGTCGAGCGAACCCACAACCTCGTTTCCGGTGTAATACTTCATCAGCGTGAAAGGAATAAGCGCCGAATTTTCCTGAATCTCCGAGAGGCCAAAGGTTTCCACGCGTTCGCGAAAAACGCCTATCACCGTAAAGGTCAGCTCTCCCATGCGAATCGGTCTTCCGACGGGGTTTTCCTGAGCGAAGATTCTTTCCGCGAGTTGCGTCGTGATCAGGCAGACCTTGCTGCGCATTTCCATGTCGCCGGCGTCAAAATACCTCCCGCGGACGATGAGCAGCCGGCGAATGGTTTGGTAACCATCGGTCACGCCAACGAGGTTCACGGCGCGGTCCACGCCATCGACGGTCGTGGTCATGGGGTGTTCGCTTGTGCCTGCCACGGCAACGACATGAAGAATGGACTTTGCCGCTTCGATATCGTCCACGGTCATTTCATAACTGCGCGGCGGCGCTTTGTCCGGCCGCTGTACCAGTTCCACCCAGACCAGGTTGGCTCCGGTTGCTTCAATTTGTGAGAGCACAAACTTCCGGCTGGTCAGTGCCACGGTGACCACCAGCACGACCGAGGCGCTCCCGATAATGACTCCGAGCGACGTGAGCATTGCGCGCAGCTTGTTTGCGCGCAGCGCGTCGATGGCCACCGCGATAGTCTCTTTGATGTCCATGGTTTTCTTCTATCGTTCGGAGAACGCTTGCTGATCCGGCTGGAGCCGTTCCGAAGAGGTTTAGTTCCTCTTCAGTTTCTTCAGCTCTTCCTGAGCTATTTTATTTCTCGGATCCAGCCGGAGCGCGCTCGCAAATTCTTCCCTCGCTTCTGCCAGGTTGTTTTTGTTTTCATACAAGCGCCCTCGCCAGGCGTGCACCCACGCTCGGGAAGGATAACCGTTCCTCTTGGGAGCTCTCCCGAAATACTCTTCGAACAAGCGTTCGGCTTGCTCGGGTTTTTCTTTGATCAGCACCAGCGCCACTCCGCGGTAAAACTTCCCCCGCGGGTCGTTCGGTGACGCGCGCTCCCCGGCCTCGGCCACGGAAAACAACCGTTCCGGCTGCGCGCGCTTCATCGCGTAGTCGCCAATGTCGTAGATCAGCTCCGCCGATTTTGGGCGGCTCTCCAGCGATTTCGTGAACTCCTCATCCGCCCCGGCGAAGTCCTTTTTCTGCCGCTTGCAATTCCCAGCCGCGTAATAGCCTTCCGCCGCGTCCAGTTCCATCAGTTTCTGGATGTGGGGCCGGGCTTTTTCTTCTCCCCCGCCGACTAGCCCCGGCGCGCTGCAATCAAATTCAATCAGCGCCTGGCGCGCCGAGAAATTCCGGTCGTCCAAGTCCACGGCCATTTGAAATTCCTTCCGCGTTTTTTTTGCCAGCGAAATCGCGGAAAACCATCCGGCACGGTCCGCTTTGTCCCCGTACGCCCTTCCCAGCCACTCGTGAAAGAGCGAATTTTCCGGATCGAGCGCCACGGCTTTCTCGGCGCTGCGAATGGCCGCGTCGTGCTGCTGCAGCTCCAGGTAACTTTTCGCCAGCAGCAACTGAATGTCGCCGTTTTTTGGCTCTCTGGCTGAGGCCTCCTCGAGCACCTCGATGGCTTTCCCGTAATCGCTGGCTTCGTAAGCGCGCCGCGCCTCTTCCAGGCTCTCTTCATGCTTGACGGCGGGCTGAGCAGCCGCAACTGCCGCTCCCGCCAAGAGCGCCATGACCAAGCCGAGTTTGCTCCCGGTAGCCATTCGTTCTTCTCTAATAATTCCCGGCCGATGTATTTAGGACAATGACGTCCATGCCGTCGCGCAGGTCCACGTCACCGGGCAACGCCACCCATTCGCCTTCCTCGAGACCGCTTACGACCTCGTAGTTCGTTGCATCCGCGATTCCCACGCGGATCTCGCGTTTTTCCAGCGTCGACCTGCCTACCCCAAGCTGGTTCGATTTCACTACAAACACGTAGCGCCGCCCGCCTTCGGCCTCCACCGCCCCGCGCGGCACGGACAGCACGCCCAGGCGCTCTTTGGAATTGATGCGTACATTCACGTTGGTATTCGGCAGCAGCTCCAGATTGTCGTTGTTCACCGAACACATTAATTCACCCACGCTGCGCGTGTTTCGCTGCACGACTTGTTTGGGAATGGTTTCGGTCCTGCCCACCCAGGTTTTGTTGGGAAGCGCGTCCCAGGTGATTCTCACGCCAAGATCCGGCTCATCGATAAAGGCGCGCACGCGCACCTGGTGCAGGTCCGCCATCTCCGCCAGCAGGTCGCCGACCCTTACATAGTCTCCCGTTTTTAGTGGCAAGGAAGCGGCATCCCTGCCCAGCGCATACAAAGTGCCGTTTGCCGGAGCCGTGATTCGGGCCTGTCGCACTTTGTCTTCGAGCGCTGCGACTTGGCCTTTCAGTTGCTGCACCTGCAGGGCCGCGCGATCGCTCTCGAGCCCCGCGCTGCGGTCAAACTCCTGCTTCACCGCTGTCAGCCTCGCAACTTCCGCTTGCTCGTTGCTCAGCTCCAGCTCGTTTGCGGCCAGTTCTTCCTGCGTCGCCGCCTGCTGTGCCATCAGGTGCACCAGCGCCTCATGATTCTTTTGCAGGCGCTCGCGCTTCTTTTGTGCATTAGTCAGATCCCCGGCAACTTTTGCGGCCTGGTCCGGCTTTCCTCCCGCCCTGGCCACCCGCAAATCATCCTGCGCCTGGGGCAGCTTCCCGTGCGTTTCCGCAAGCTGCGCCGCGGCATCTTTGACGTCCAACTCCATCAGCAACTGGCCTTTTTTCACCTGCTGTCCTTCACTGACGTAGACTTTCTCGACGAACGTATCCAGTTCCGCGCGCATTACGTAAGGCGAGATGGGTTCGACCTTTCCATTGCTGCTGATGGACGAAATCAGGTTCTCGCGCACCGGCGTCACGGCGGAAATCTTCGGGGCTGGCTTGCGTCCGCTCAACCTGATCAGGACGAATGCCAACACCGCTGCCAGGAACAGGTAGAGCAGAATCCGGTTTCGCAGCTTTCGGTCCATGATTTCTTATTCCGCGCGTTTTCGCTCTCGGCGCTCGAAGAGTGTGAAAATACCCTTCTCTTGCACAGTCCCCGGCCATTGCTCGGCAGCTAGCGGCCCGCCCCTTGCCCGAAGGGTTCCAAGATACTGCATTCTAAGAAGGGCCGCGCGGCTTTCTGTATGCTCCATGCCTTACGTAAACACACCTAGAAAAGCGCGCTTGGAGAGTAACCGACCGGCGCAAACGGCCTGTGATGGTCTTCATGATAAGAGGCGTTCTTCATCAAGAATGTTGCTCATCCCTCACAGAAGAAAGATGCTCTCTGCGGGGTTCTGGATGCCGCTGGTTGGCCGGCAAGCCTTGGCGTGCTAGGATGAGTTTATGGCTCAGGAAACCCCTAGCGCCCAGACAAGCCCTCCGGCATCGAAGCGCTCAGCTAAGCTCGCGCCCGTCTCGAGCACCGTTCTTCACCGCGTGTGCATTCAGTGCAACAACATGTTTCGCGTTACCCCCGATAAGTTCGATGCAAAACAGTGTCCTACCTGTCACAAGGGCTGACTGCGCCCCCGCTCCCGCCCTGCCTACGCCGTGTAATCTTCCCGGGTCGCTTACGTAGTACACTCTGAATGCTCTGTGTCCCGCTTCAGGAATTTCACACGAGGACTTACGAATGATCGAAGCTCGCGGTCTGTCCAAGCGGTTCCAGGACAAGAAGCGCGGCGAAATCCGCGCGGTGGAGAACGTCAGTTTCACCTGCCAGCCCGGCAAAATCTATGGTTTGCTCGGGGCCAACGGCGCGGGCAAGACTACCACGCTACGCCTGCTCGCGACCATCCTAGAACCGACCGACGGCACAGCGGTCATCTGCGGCCACGATGTCGTGGAGGAACCTGAAAAAGTTCGCGCGAGCGTCGGCTTCCTCTCCACAGCGACCGCCCTCTACCCCCGCCTGACCGCCCAGGAACTAGTCGAATACTTCGGCCGTCTCAACGGCCTCGACGAGCCCACACTCAACAAGCGCGTTGACGACATCTTCAACCGCCTGGACATGAACGGTTTTCGCGACCGACGCTGCGACAAACTGTCCACGGGCATGAAGCAAAAAACTTCCATAGCCCGCACGCTCGTCCACGACCCCCCGGTCATGATCTTCGATGAGCCCACGCTCGGTCTTGATGTCATGACCGCCCGCACCATCACCGCTTTTATCCGCGAATGCCGCAACAACGGCAAGACCGTCATCTTCTCCACTCATGTTATGAGCGAAGTCGAAAAGCTCTGCGATACCATCGGCATCATCCAGTCCGGTAAGCTCCTCGCTGAAGGCCCGCTCGATCAGCTCCGGCAAAAGTACTCCGAGAACGATCTCGAGGAGATCTTTGTTAAGGTGGTCGCGCCACATTACGTTGCTGCAGAGGCCCACTGATATGTCCGTTCGAAATATCGGGATCGTCTATCGCAAGGAACTCACCGAATGGCTCCGCGACCGCCGCACGCTCATCTCTACCGTCCTTGTGCCCCTCCTTGCTTTTCCCATTCTCATGGTCGGCATGACTTCCCTCATGGCCGTCATGATGAGCAAGGCAGAAAAAGAAGTTCCCAAGGTGATGGTTATTCACGGCGAAAACTCACCCGAGCTGGTTGCGGCTTTGCATGCTAGCAAGGACCTGGAAATCGTGCCCTATGCTGACGACTGGAAAGACCAAATCTCTAACAAGGAAATCCGCGCCGCCGTGGAGATCCCCTCCGGCTTTGATGCCTCCCTCAACGGCAAATCCCCACTTACCGTCCAAATTCATTATTACCAGGGTGAGGTGAAGTCCGAATATGGCGCCGGGCACGTCGAAGATTCCTTGAAGTCCTTTCGCGATGAGTTCGTCAAAAAGATTCTTGAAGCCAAGAATCTCCCGGACTCCCTTATTTCTCCCTTCCGCCTCGAAAGACACAACGTCGCGCCCCCCGAAAAAGTCAGTGGGGCAGCACTAGGCGGCCTTCTCGGCTACATGGTCATTCTTCTTTCCATGACCGGCGCCATTTATCCCGCCATCGACCTGACTGCGGGCGAAAAGGAACGCGGCACCATGGAAACCATCCTCTCCAGTCCCTTATCGCGTGTGGATCTGGTTCTCGGCAAGTTCTTCCTGGTATTGTCCGCCTCTCTCGCGACGGCCATTCTTTCGATCATTTCCATGGGTGCCTCTTTCTACCTTGTGGGCCATTCGAGCGCGATGGCAAAAAAGGATGCAGCCGTGTTTCAACTTCACATTGGCGTTCCTACGGTCTTGTCCGTTTTTCTCATGGCCTTGCCCTTGGCAGTGCTCTTTGCCGCGGTCTTGCTGACGATCGCCCTGTTCGCCAAAAGCTACAAAGAAGCGCAGAGCTACCTGACCCCGATGACGTTTATCGTGGTCATCCCGGCGGTCGCCTCTCTTCTGCCCGGTTTCGACCTCACCCCCAAGCTCGCTCTCATTCCCATCCTCAGCACTAGCCTGGTCTGCAAAGAAATAGTCGCCGGCACTTTTCACTGGAACTACATCCTGCTTATTTTGCTCTCGAGCAGCGTCTATGCGGCCGCGGCGCTCTTCATCGCCGTCAAAATGTTCCAGCGCGAGTCGGTCCTCTTCCGCTCCTAGGTTGTTGGCATACAATGCTTCCGCTTTATCTCCGGAGGGCTCATGCCAGATTCGCGCAGGCAGTTTCTTGCAAAAACTTCGCTTGGACTTCTCGCCGCCGCGGTTTCCCGCAACGCCGAGGCGCAAGAGCCGTCGCAACTCCCTCCCGGCGCGCCTTCCGCCTTCGGCACCGGCCCGGCCGTCGGCCCTGAAGTTTCTCCCGACACCTTCGCCGAAGCCGAGAAACTCGCCCGCGTGGAACTCCGGCCTGCCGAGCGTACGCAAGCCGCCGCCTCCTGGCGCGTGAACATGGCCGCCCTGATGGAGCGCCGCACCGGCCCGCGCAACGTCTCTCTCTCTCCTCCGCTTGCTCCGTTCTCGCGGTACGATCCCGTGCTTCCCGGCCAACATCCTGCCGCCGAGCGCGATCGCTTCGTCCGCACCAATTCCGACCCCGGCCCGCTCCCTTCGAACGACGCTGACATCGCTTTCGCGCCCGTCACCAAGCTCTCCCGCTGGATCGAGCACCGCGAGCTCACTTCCGAGCGGCTCACGCACATTTATCTCAATCGCATCGAACAATTTGATCCTAGACTTCGCTCCGTCATCACCCTCACTCGTGATCTCGCTCTTGCGCAAGCCAAAAAAGCCGACGCCGAAATCGCTGCCGGCAAATACCGGGGCCCGCTCCACGGCATCCCCTGGGGCGCAAAAGATCTCCTCGACACCGCCAACATCCCCACCACCTACGGCGCAGAGCCTTTTCGCAACCGCATCCCGGTACAAGACGCCGTCGTCGTCCAGCGTCTCGAAGACGCCGGAGCGGTTCTGATCGCCAAACTCAGCCTCGGTGCGCTCGCCCTCAATGACATTTGGTTCGGTGGCCAAACCGTGAATCCGTGGCTTCTCGAAGAAGGTGCGTCTGGCTCGAGCGCCGGTCCGGGCGCAGCCACCGCCGCCGGCCTTGTCGGCTTCTCCATCGGCAGCGAAACCGGCGGCAGCATCGTCAGCCCCAGCATGCGATGCGGCATCACCGGCCTTCGTCCCACCTACGGCCGCGTCCCGCGCACCGGAGCCATGACGCTCTGCTGGTCGCTCGACAAGCTCGGCCCCATGACTCGCTCCGTCGAAGACGCCATGCTCGTTTTGCAAGCCATCACCGGCCCCGACGCCGGCGACGTTTCGAGCGTTCCGAGCCACCTCGACTTCGATTCCGGTGCATCCATTAAAGGACTTCGCGTCGGTTACTTTCCTAACTGGATGAAGCAGCCTCCCGCCACGGACGTCGACCGCGCTGCTCTCGAAACGATCGAGAAACTTGGCATGCGCGCCGTCGAAGTCTTTCTTCCGGATTGGCCTTACGGCTCGCTCAATGTCAATCTCTTCGCCGAAGGTGCCGCCTCTTTCGAGGAGCTCACGCTCTCCCACGGCGTCGATCAGCTGAAAATGCAGACACACGACTCCTGGCCCAACCTTTTCCGCCAAGCGCGTTTTCTTTCTGCCGTGGATTTTGTTCAGACCGATCGTTTCCGCCGCAAAGTCTGCCAGGAGATGGCGCGCCTTTTTTCCGATGTGGATCTGCTGCTTGTTCCTTCGCTCCGCGACGAAATGCTCACCATCAGCAACAACACCGGCCATCCTTCACTGACGCTTCGCGCCGGTTTTGTCGAAGTCTCCCAAGTGCGCTCCGATTGGGCGCCCGACCCGCAGCACCCCCTGCCAAAATTCGTTGCGCCGCGCCGCGTTCCCCACGGCATCACGCTGATCGGCCGCTTGTTTGATGAGGGCACGCTCTGCCGGGCCGGCATGGCCCTGGAACGCGTCTTCGGCGTTGCCTCCGACCGTCCCGCTGGTTTCTAAGCCAGGCGCTCAGAGCGGGCTTTGCTCCGGCCCCCAGACGGCGTATGACAAAGACGACACGTAATGACGTTTGCCGGTCGCCCACGCACCTAGACCGAGGAGCATGGCCATGTTTTCGAGCCGCCTGAAACCGGTTCTCAAACGGTGCTTGTCCCGCCTGGATGGACAAGCGCATCGTTAAGGCCGAAGATACGCGTCGTTTTGGCGGGCCGCTATCTGCCGTATACCAGCACGCGAAACGTCCCCGGAATCGCCTGCCGCCGCCCGTTTGTGCCCGCCGGCGCAAAATCTGCCGTATCCACGAAAATGTTGTGCGTCTTCGTGTCCAAACCCATGGTCTTGGCGCCCAATTCCGTCTTCACCTGCTCTACCTCACTGAACTTGTCCGGCGTGTCTTCGTGGAAGATGTGCACAAAACCTTCGCGCGTCGAGACGTACACCATCCCCGTCTCCGGCTCAAACACCGCCGCATCCACGCCCCCGGTGATCGGGAACGACTGGATCGCTTTCCCGCTGTCCGCGTCCAGCACTACCAGCATCTGCGGCTTCCGCCCCGCGCTGAAGAGCCTTCGGTGCGCGGTGTCCATCGCGAGCGCCGTGGGCGCTCCCGCGGGCGCCACCGGCCACCGCGACTTGATCTTCAGCGTGTTCGAATCAACGGCCACTAGCTCGTTCTTATCTTCGATATTGACAAACACCGTGCCTTTGCCATCGGCCACGGCAAACTCCGGCCCACCACCGAGCGCGATCGTCCCCACCACGTTGCCGCTCTTCGCATCGATCACCGTGGCGCTGTTCGGGTCGCCATTCATGACGAAAACACGCCTCGACGCCGGATCGTACACCACGCTGTCCGCGTCCTTGTCCGCCTTCGCTTCGCCAATCACTTTTAGCGTTTTGGGATCGAAAATGATCACTTTCCCTTGCTCTCCATCGGTGATGAACCCACGGCCAAACTCGTCCGCAACCGCCACGCCGTGCGTCAGCTTCAAGCCCCCAATGGTGCCCACCACGCTGCCGTTATCCGCGTCGATCACTTTGATTTCCGTGCCGTGCGACAAATAGACCCGGCGCGCCGCGGAATCCACCATGATGTAGTCGAAGTACTCCCGCGTGCTTCCCTCCGCCGCGGGGAAATTGTATTTCTTCAGCTGGTGGTAGCTTTCGGCCGCGCGCGCCGTCGCCAACCCGGCGAGCGCGATCACGGCTGCGCTTACCACAGCCGCCACAATGCCGCCCCTCATCTTTCCGAAGCGAATCTGTCGCCTTGTTCTCGAGAGTTTTCCACTGCTCGCACCAAAAAGTCTCATCCTAATCCCCCCTCGATCGAATGTTCCAGCCAGCCCAACCTATCACAGGGCAGATAAACCAGTCATAAATACGGCATGCAACTCGCCATTCCCGGTCACCGCTTTTGTTCGCGCCGTCGTAGGGCAGGGCATCCGTTTGGTTTGACGTCCGAGATGGATTTGGCTAATTGGTCTCGCTTCGTCCGCCCCGGTTGCTGCTCTTCGGCGCGAATGCTACGATTTGTTGTTCTATGTCCCCCACTGACACCGGGCAGAGCGGAGCGTGTCGTCCTCGTGTAGGCATCCCCTGGCGCACGTCTGCCGAAGAGGAAGAGGCCACGATAAGCGGCAAGCGCGGCAAGACGCAGGACTACATGAGTGCGGTTGAAAGAGCAGGGGCCGAGGGCGTACTCGTTCCGTTGAAGGATGAACCAGCAAGAAATCACCTAATCCCGACGCTCGACGGCTTTGTCCTCCCCGGCAGCCCCGCGGACGTTGCGCCCCGGCAATACGGTTCGGTCAACCGGGGGTTGTCCGCGCCCGCGGATGCGGCGCGGGAAGAGGCTGACCGTGCCATCCTCCAGCATGCCTTTGCCGAGAAAAAGCCGGTCCTGGCCATCTGCTACGGCTGCCAACTCCTCAACGTCTATCTGGGCGGCACGCTCATTCAGGATCTTAGGGCGGAGACGTCGACCGCAGCGCCTCATCGCAAAAAGGATCTCGTGCCGGAACCCCAGGACGATCCGACCCATCCGGCCACTTTGGTGTCCGGAAGCCGTCTCGCCACGCTTGCCAGGGGGACGCAAGCGGTCATCAACAGCTCGCATCACCAGGCGATTCGGGAGCCGGGCAAGCATTTGCGCGTTACTTCGCGCGCCTCCGACGGGACCATCGAGGGCGTCGAGTGGACGGGCGATTCCAACTGGGTCACCGGTGTGCAATGGCATCCCGAGCGCATGCTCGGAGACGCATTTTCAGAGCGATTGTTTCGTGAGTTCGTTACCGCTGCCGCAGACGCGCGCGAGGCGGTCGCTCACAAGACGTAGCAAGACCAGTTTCCCGTTTCAATTTCCAAGTTCGCTTTTCGCGTTCCAATCGGGGGTGTCATGATTTCTCTCGCAGGCAAAGCGGCGCTCATCACCGGCGGCTCGCGCGGCATCGGCGCCGCGGCGGTCAAAATGTTTGCGCAAGCCGGCGCCGACGTGGTTTTTAGTTACTTCAAATCCAAGGATGCTGCCGTCCAAATTCAGCAAGAAGCTCGGAAACACGGCACGCGCGTGGAGGCCTTTAAAGCCGATGTCGGCAAGCACGCCGAGAACAAGAGTCTCGTCGACCACTCGATCGCGCGGCTGGGCCGCCTGGACATTCTCGTGGCCAACGCCGGTATTTGGAATCTCGAGGATCTCCCCATCGAAAAAATGTCCGAGAAGCAGTGGGACGACATGATCCGCACGAACCTCAAAGGCATTTATTCCATCATCCATTTTTCCGTGCCACAGATGA
>Ga0209159_1001499_pt1 | contig 17624 bp, 12 predicted proteins | sample GraSoiAngelo_144_FD_185901 | JGI IMG/M metagenome (GOLD analysis project Ga0209159, IMG submission 185901) | Grasslands soil microbial communities from the Angelo Coastal Reserve, California, USA - 14_1009_02_40cm (SPAdes) (version 2) | ecosystem: Environmental > Terrestrial > Soil > Grasslands ...
GCGGCGCATATCGTGCTCGGTGACCCCCCGGGCGCGCTGCTTCACCGCGGGATTGTGAATGCGTCGCGACGTGCGTCGCCCCGCGAGTGCGCGGGTGTTGGCGTCGAGCTGCGCCGTCACGCTCTCCTGCCCTTCCCGCAGGGCCCGCGTGAGGGTCGCCACCTCGACGAGCTTCTGCTTCGCGAAGGCGAGCCACCCCTTCAATTCGCTGTCGAGCCGCGTCTCGTGATCGAGGTCGATCGGCACGTGCAGCAGCGAGCACGACGGCGCGACCCACAGTTGGGCCGCGCCAGCGCGCTCCAGGGCGTCCTCGAGCTGGCGCAGCACCGCCGGGAGATCCGCCTTCCAGATGTTCCGTCCATCGATCACACCGAGCGACAGCACCTTCCCTTCGCGCCCGCCCCCCGCCGGCCACGCCTGGAGCAGGGCGTCAAAGCGCCCCCCCCCGGCCGCGCGCACAACATCGAGGTGCAGCCCCGCGACCGGCAGCTCGAGTGCGGTCGGGAGGTTGTCGTCGAGCCCCGCGAAATACGTGGCGACGAGGATCTTGACCTTCGGCGCCCGCTCCGCCAGGAACCGATAGGCGCGCACGAACGCGGCGCGCTCGGCGGGGGTGCGGTCGAGCGCGAGGCACGGCTCGTCGAGCTGAACCCAGGTCGCGCCGGCGACGGCAAGGCGCGACAGCACCTCCGCGTAGACCGGCAGCAGCGCGTCGAGCAGCATGAGCCGGTCGAACCGCGCCGTGCGGGCCTTGCCGAGGAGCAAGAACGTCACCGGCCCGATCAGCACCGGCTTGGTGTGGATACCCAGCGCCTTCGCCTCCTGGAACTCGTCCACCGGCTTCGAAGACGACAGCCGGAACGCCTGTCCCGGCTCGAATTCGGGCACGAGGTAGTGGTAGTTCGTGTCGAACCACTTCGTCATCTCCATCGCCGTGACGTCCCGCCCGCCCGACTGCACGCCGCGCGCCATCGCGAAGTACGCGTCGATGTCCACCGGCCCGCCCGCCCAGCCGTAGCGCTTCGGCACCGCGCCCACCAGCGCGCAGGTGTCGAGCATGCGGTCGTAGTACGAGAAGTCGTTCGACGGGATGAGATCGATGCCGGCGTCCTGCTGCAGGCGCCAGTGACGGGCGCGCAGCTCGGCGCCGGTCTTGAGGAGGTCCGGCAAGGAGACCTTGCCGCTCCAGTAGCCTTCGGTGGCGCGCTTCAGCTCACGCGCGGCCCCGAGGTGTGGGAAACCAAGATTGTGGGCGAGGGGCATAGGGAGTGGAATCTACCTACGCCCGGGGCCGGAAGTAACGCGCCCGCGTCGAGCGGGGGCGCCGTCAGGGTTTGTGCGGGTTGCGCGGCTTCCGTTGTCCAGGGGGAACCCAGTCGGGGGCGCGCCCCGGCGGGGGACCGCCGGCAGCGCGCGCCAGGCCGGCAGCCGCCTGCGTCGGCGTCGCGCCGCGAGCCACGCCCGCCTGGACCTCGCCGGGCAGCCCGAGCAGGTCGGTCGGCGACCGGCCGGCGGTGATCATCGTCTCCACGAGCTGCTGCGCCTGCTTCGCGGGCACGCCGAGAGCCGCCAACGTGGCGGCCACCCGGAGCGTGAGTGCGGGATCGTAGGGCGGCTGGCTGACCCGCACCAGGTCGCTCACCTGAGGTCCACTGATCCCCGCGTTGAGGGCGTCGGCCCCTCCTTCCACGACCGCCCCGCTCGGTGCGGCGAGGCCCCCTGCGCGCACCGCCTCCATCGCCTCAGCGAGGCGTCCGGCTAAGGCGCGCACCGCCGCGATCACGCGATCGCCTGGTACCCCCTTCGCCGCACCCTCGATCGCCTTCTGCACGAGGGGATCGACCGGGAGGCCACGTGCCGCGGCGTCGGCCGCGATGCCCCGCACGGCCCGTTGCACCTCCGGTGAGACACGCCGGTCGAGGCGCGCCCCCACGTCCTGGGCGCCGAGGCCGGCCGAGAGGGTCGTGCCCAGAACGAGCGGAAGGGCGAGCCCGATGATCCTCATAGTTGTCCCCCTCGCGTGGTCACGGCGACGACGCTGTTGCGGCGACCGAAGCCGTCGTCCACCGCGGGCGCGGCCGGATCCACCACCCAGCGCGCACCGTCCAGCACGAAGGCGTATTGATGCTGGCCGACGGGGAGCGCGAGGGTGGTCGTCCACACGCCGCTCGTCCCAGCAGGGAGGAGGGGCGCGGCGCTGCGGTCCCACTGATTGAACGTGCCCGCGACCGCGACGCGTCGCGCGCCGGGCGCGTACAACACGAACCGCACGAAGACTGAATCGCGCGCGCCGCTGCGCGCCTGGGCGCCGGGCCCCGGCTCCGGCGCGGGTGCCGGGCGCCCCAGCAGCAGAGCCAGAGCCGCCGCCGCAGCGAGTGCGCCAGCCCACACAGTCCACGGGCGTACCCGCAGCCGCAGCTCTATGTCTCGGGGCGTGTTGAGCCACCGCCAGGCGCGATTGCCCGACGAGGCAGCGTGGCGACGGACGACGGCCATCACGCGCTCCTCGAGCGCTGGCGACAGGGCGACCGGTGCGCGGTCGGCCGCGCCCACCAGGCGCAACGCTTCCTCGCCCTCGCCTTGGAGCTCGGGCGGCAGCTCGGCGAGTGACAGCTCGCCGTCGAGCAACCGCTTCACCAGAGGATGATAGCCCGTCGTCATAGATGCTCCTTCATCAGCTCCCGCAGCCGGTCGTACGCGCGATGCATCCGCATCTTGAGCGAGGCCACCGTCGCGCCCGTGACCCCCGCGATCTCTTCGTACGCCAACCCTTCCATATGCTTCAGCACGAAGACCTCGCGCTGCTCCGGGGTCAGGTGCTGGAGCGCCTGCTGCAATGCGTGCGCGCGCTCCACTTGCTCGTACGCGCCGTCCGGCCGGTCGGGCGCCGCAAACATTTCGTCCGTCGAATCGAGCGACCGTTCCTGTCGCTGCCGGCGCCGCCGCTCCGCGTAGCAGCGGTTCCGCAAGATCAGGAACAGCCACCCCGCAAACTTGTCCGGCTCGCGGCAGTCCGCCAGCCGATCGAACGCCCGCACCAGCGCGTCCTGCACCGCATCCTCGGCGACGTCCCGCGAGCCGAGCATGCGCGACGCGTAGCGCGCGTAGCGATCGCGGTAGCGCCGCACCAGCACGGCATAGCGCTCCACGTCGCCCGCCAGCACCGCCCGCACGACCTCCGCGTCCGTCGCCTCGCCCTCGAGACCCAACCGAACCCCCACCACGGAAGTGATGCAGGTGATGCTAGAGGACCGGGGTGTCGGGGGCAACCAGTCCCACCCTAAAGAGTCGCCCCCGACGCATTTGGTAACGCCCTGCCCCGTAGGAACTTGCGCCTGCGAGCGTTACCTGAGTGTCGTTTCAACAGTCTTCAGGGCGTCATGCTCGACGACACGACCCGGGTGGCGGACCGACATCTGTTGGACCGCGCAGCGCGAGGCGAAGCAGATGCCCTGCCTACCCGGGCGACGCGGCAGAGGTGGTCGCCGAGACGTTCTCCCACGCCTCCCAGGCAAGGCGCGCACATCACGATTCTCGAGGAGGCTGGATGATCAACAAGCTACTCGGGCTGGCGGTTTCGCTGGCGCTGCCGACGTTGATGGCGGCGCAGACACCGCAGATCCCCAACGAGCATTCCCAAGGAGCCGCGCACCGCGCGACGAAGCGCCGCGGCGAGGTGGTGGCGGTCCCACACACGCCGAACCCCAACGCGGCGACGCGTGCCGTTCGGGCCATGCCCGCCACCCCCGGGCATGGCGTCGTCCCCACCATACCCGCCACGCACGCCATGCCGGCGGTGCCCGCGCACAAGGGCGGCCAGTCGGACAATCACCGACCCTAGCGGTCGCCAGCTACCGTTTCGACCAATACCGTAGGGGCGCAGTCCGCTGCGCCCCTACTGCTTTTCCCCGCCGTTTCCGTCCTTCCCGGCGCGGGCTAGCTTTGCAGCGTGAGGCGGGAGATCGTCGTGCTGCTGGTGGCGGCGAGTACGCACACCGCGCCGGCAGCGGCCCAGGTCGATGGGTCCTTCGGCGTGGGCGCGGGTACCGTGCGCTATCCCGAGGGAACGAGCTTCGGCTCGGCCATCCTCTCACCGAGCGTTCGGTACACGAGGGCAGCGTTCGTCGCGGATTTTTCCAGTTCGATCGCCTCGCTCCCCGATGCGGAATGGGCCGGCCTGGGCCTTGCCGATTTGTCCGCCGTGACCGGGCCCTCGGCCGGCGGACGCCAGCTCGGCGTCGAAGCGATCTTCGCGGGCACCACGCACACGGGGGGCGGTCCGACCGCAGCGGCGCACGCCGTAGGGGAGCTGCGCTGGTCTGCCGCTACCTGGGGTGCCGGCGTGGCTGCCGGTCCTTCCACGGGGCTGATTTCCGGTGCGCCGCCCGTGACGGCGCTCCACGCGCGCGCGCGCATGTGGTGGCGGCCCCGCAGCGAAGTGATGTCGCCGACGGTGCAGTTGAGCGTCGAGCCGACACGCTTTCCCGACGGCTGGTTCACGGACGCGAGCGCTGGCGCCACGCTCGAGCGCGGCCGCGCGGTCGTGTCGCTCTGGACCGTGGCGCGTCTCTCGTCCGCGTACCCCTCGACCGCGGCGGGCAGCGTCTACCTGCAGTGGTTCGTGCGACCGCGCGTGTCGCTGGAGGTCGGGGGGGGGAGCTCGCTCAGCGAGCCCTACCAGGGGCTCCCTCGCGCGGGGTTCGTCACCATCGCCGTGCGATTCCACAAGTCTGCGCGCCAGCCGCCGGTCGCCGTCCCCCGATGGGTCCCCCTCGTGCCGGAAGCGCGGGGCGACAGCCTGGTCGTGCGGTTCCGGATGCCCGACGCCCGCTCGGTCGCCATCGCGGGCGATTGGAATGCCTGGGAGCCGGTGCGGCTGCGCCCCCTGGGCGAGGACGTCTGGGAGGGCACCTTGGTGCTGCGGCGCGGATTGTACCATTTCAACCTGCAGGTCGACGGGTCGGACTGGGTCGTGCCCAACGGTGTGGCGACGGTTCCCGACGGGCTCGGTGGGATGGTGGCGGTGCTGCTCGTGCCATGAGGCTAGACGCAGACGCGTAGACGCACAGTGTTTGCTTGACGGCGGTTCGGTCGGCCCCTACTGTCGGGGCGGCGTGCTAGTCGATCTTCTCCCTCCTCGAGGTGCGCTATGGGCAAGATCAACTGGGGTCGCGTGGTGCTGGGTGGGCTGCTGGCAGGGGTGGTGCTGAACATCATCGATTGGCTCACCTACGGCGTGTGGCTGAAGGCGGACATGGCCGCCGCGATGCAGGCGCTGGGCAAGGCGCCGGGCGCGATGGACAGCGCGATCCCATTGTGGGTGGCGCTCGATTTCGTGTCGGGGATCGGCCTCCTGTGGGTGTATGCGGCGATTCGGCCGCGGTTCGGTGCGGGCGTGAAGACGGCGGTGATCGCGGGGCTCGCCGTCTGGTTCTTCGTGGGCCTGCTGCACGCGATCGGCGAATCGCCGATGGGGTTCATGCCGCAGCGAGTCATGATGATCGGCACGTGCGTGGCGCTGGTCTCGATCCCCCTTGCGACCGTCGTCGGGGCGTACATCTACCAAGAAATGTAGTCGCGGCTGGGACGGAGAGAAAAAAGGAGGGGCGCAGCGTGCTGCGCCCCTTTCGTCCGACCTCCCGGCCCGTTACGGCGTCAGTGGCTCACAACCGCTCGCCAAGCCTCGGGCGTTGCACTCCGGATCCGGCACGGGCATGACCTTAGCGACATTGCCGCCCGTCGGCGGCTGTGCCGGAATGTCCGCCATGCGGTTGAAACGCCGGGCGTCGATCCAGCGGGTCCCCTGCTCCCAAAGGAGCGAGTAGCGCCGATTGTAGAGCAGCTCGGTCACGAACGCCGCGTCCGAGCTGGCGATCGTCAGAGTAGTTACCGCGAGCCCGCCCGCGTTCTGGCGCACCAGGTCGATGTCGGCGAGAGCCTGGAGCTTGGCTCCCGTAAACCACTCGGCCTCCGCCCGGAGCAGCACCAGCTCTTCGTCGCGAATGATGGGGATGGGGCGGCCTGGGTCGAAGGTCCCGCCGGTGAAGTAGATCTTGAACTTCAGCTCTCCCGGGATCTCCGGGATTCCGCCGAGCACCTGCCGCGTCACCGCCGGCGCGATCTTGTCGACCACCCGCTGGTCTTTGGCGCCCCCGGACTGGAGCTGGGCGTCAGCCGTGTCCGAGGGGTGCGCGAAGAATGTGACGCCGTTCAGGGGCTCGGAAAGGCCGTTCGGAGTGTCTCCCGCCGCGTTCGAGAAGTCGAAGTACGCGCCCGATTGGAAGTCCGCGGGATCGCTAGTGATGAACGATGCGCCAAGATCGGCCAGGGCGTCCGTATAGCACGCAGTGCCGCAGCTGCCCGCCGTGGCGCGCAACACGTGCGCCTTGGCGGCGAGCGCCCGGTTGAACGTGGTGAACGACGTGGGATCGCTGAGGTCGAGCGCGTTGGGCGCAGTGCCCGACAAGCCCGGCGGAACGGGGAACGGGAAGGCGGTGCTCCCCGCTCGAAGAAGATCGGCCCGCGCGGAGTCGAGCAAGCCGAGGATGTACCCGTACACGCTGTCCTTCGGGACGAACGGCGCGGGGGGCGCGGTGATCGCGATGTCCACGTCGACCGGTGCGCCGAGCGAGTCGCGCGTCTCGACCAGATACAAGAAGGCGAGCGCCTTCATGGTGTTCGCCATTCCCCGGGCCGCGGCCTTCTCGGCGTCGGACACCTCTCCCGTGGCCACGCGGTCGAGCGCTGTCAGATAGATATTGGCGTTGCGAATGGCAGCATAGCGGCCGGCCCACAGCGCCCCGCCGAAGTTTCCCGTGAGGGCGGCCAGGAAGTAGGGCTCCTGGTAGTCCGGCTGGTTGTTGCCCGAGAGGTTGATCCCCTCCCGACCCAGCGACCCCAGGCGCCAGATGTGCCCTTGGATGTCGCCGCGGGCGCTCGCGAAAATGCCGGTGGCGGCGGCCGCCAGCTTGGCCCGCGTGGGATTGGTGATCAGGTCCTCGAGGTTCGGCTGGTTCGTATTCGGCACGTCGAAGAAGCCCGAGCACGCCGCGCCGAGGAGCAGCGAGACGATGGCGGCGCCGGCCGCGGCCAACCTGCGCGAGAGCAGTGTGGTGGTCATGGTCAAAACCCCGCCGTGATCGAGACGAAGAAGCTGCGCATCGGGGGATACGGGCCGAGATCGATGTTCCGCGAGATGGCCTGCTGGCCGAAGTTGCTCTCCTCGGGATCGTACCCGAAGTAATCGCTGATCAGCACCAGATTGCGCCCCGTGACGCTGATCCGCGCGTTGCGGGCGCCGAAGCGGTTGGCCCAGTGCTCCGGCAGCTCAACCCCGACGCTCGCTTCCCGTAGCTTGAGGAAGGTGGTGGACTGCACGAACGGCCGCGCGACGGCGTACGTGTTGCAGGCGTCGTAGCGGGCCTGCCCGGCGGGGGTGTCCTGATCGGGAGCGAGGCCGTTGCAGTCGTATAAGGACAGCGTCTGGTTCTGCTCAGCGCCGCCGAGCTGCCAATCCCACAGCATCGAGAGCGACAGCCGTTTGTAGGATAGGTCGTTCAGGAACGACCACCGGAACCGCGGATTGGCCTGCCCGAGATAGCGGTTCAGGTACTCACAGTTGTCCGGGGTTGGCACGCAGGTCCCCGGGATCGTGTCGGTGCCGATGATCTGGGTGATCGGGCGGCCCTTCTGGACGAAGAACTCCCCGTAGGGGAGCCCGAATCCGGCGACGGGCGGCCGGAAGCCGCAGACGATGGTCGGATCAGTGAGCGATGCGACGGGACAGACGTCGGGCACGGGCAGATCCTGCACCCGATTCTTGAGCGACGTGAAGGTCGTCCGAAATAGCCAGGTCAGGTTCTTGGTCTGCACGGGGGTGACGCCGCCCGCGATCTCGATCCCCTCGTTCCACAGCACTCCGCCGTTCAAGATCCGGGTCGTGAACCCGTTGGACGTCGCCGGTGTGGCCTGGAGCAGGAGGTCGTAGGTGTGTCGCGTATACCCCGTCACCTCGACCGTGGCGCGGCCGTGCCAGAGCTGTGCATCCACCCCGACCTCGAACTCTTTCAAGCGCTCCGGCTTGATGTCCGGCGCACCCGCCGTCCCGCCGATCACAGTGCCGACGTTGCCGCCGATGACGGCGCTCGCGAGCGTGGTGAACTTCTGGCCGAAGATCGGCTGGTTGCCGGTCTCGCCATATGCGCCGCGCAGCTTGAGCTCGCTCCCTTCACCAAGCAGGCCGGGGAACCGGTACGACGCGGCTGCCTTCGGGAACAGGTAGTACTTGTTGGGGTCGCCGTTGGCGCTCGAGCGCTCCGCCCGGAAGCCGGCCGAGAGGAGCAGGCGCTCGCCCATGGTGAGGAATTCTTCCTGCGCGTAAAAGGCGAGCGTGCGCTCCTTGGGGTTGAACTCGAACGGCTGCCCCAAGACCGAGCCCTGGTCGATGTTGGACTGGCCCGGGAGCAGGCCATGCGCCACGACGCGCGTCCGGCTGAGCTCGCGGTCTTCGACCTGCACGCCGCCCGAGGTCGTGGCCTTGAAGGACCCGCCGGCCGGGGTGTAGGCGTGGATTGCGTTCGCGTTCCAGTTCCACTGCCGGCTATCGGCGTTGCCGCGCGCCGAGGTGCCGGGGTTCGTGAGCGTCTGCTCGAAGAACAGGTCGGGTCGCGAGATGACCACGGCCTTCTGCTGAAACAGGTCGGTCCCGGCCGCACCGATCAGCTGCAGGCTGTGGCGCGCCGTCTGCACGGCTTGCCACGTCAGCGTGGCACCGCCTGTGAACCGGTACACGGTCTCGGTGTTCTTGGCCAAGGCGGCCGTCTGCACCGGGTTCGACCCGAGATAGCTGACGAATGGCTGGGGGTAGACGCCGTTCTGCGGCAGCAGCGGGACGAAGGACGGCACGTAGGCGATCGCGTAGGTGACGCTCGCGCCGTTGTTGTCGTTGTTCGTGAAGCCCTTGTCCGTGGCCGTGCGGTTGAACGCGCTGCTAACGCTCAAGTTGAGACGGTTCGACAGGGCCTGGTCGACGTTGATGCGCAGGTTCTGGCGCTCGTCGAAGGTGTTGCCGATGATGCCGCCATCCCGCTTCGACGTTCCCCCGATAAAGTAGCGCGTATTCTCCGAGCCGCCGCTTACGTCCAGGTTGGTCTCGTAGGCGAACGGCTTACTCCCGGCGATATCCTGGAGGTGGTCGTACACGGGGAGCTGGCCGTTCGCGACGTAGGACTGGATCAACGCCGTGTCGGCTGCCGTCGACGCGTAGATGTCGAGCGCCTGTGCGAGCGTGAAGGCTCGAGATGCCGGGCCGCGCTGCAGCTCGGAGAAACCCATGCGCTGGCTGATGTTGGCGCGAGGCTTCCCGGCCCGCCCCCGGTTCGTCTTGATGATGATCACGCCGTTCGCGGCCTTGGAGCCGTAGATCGAGGACGCCGCGGCGCCGCGCAACACGTCGATCGACTCGATGTCGTTGGGGTTCAAGTCGGCGAGCCGGTTGACCGGGTCGTCCTGCAATTCGCCAGCCCCCTGATTGCGCGAGCTCACGGTGACGGCGAACAGCCCCGTCGGGAGCGACGCATCGCTGTAGATGACCCCGTCCACCACGAACAGCGGATCGGGCGACCCGATCACGGTGTTGCTGCCCCGGATCTGGATCTGTGTCCCGCCTCCCGGCGCGCCGGAGTTCTGGCTGATGATGGCGCCGGGCACACGTCCGGCCAGGGCGCGATCGAGGGAGGGCGCAGGCACGCGGGCGGCTTCCTCGCCCCTTACGTTGGTCGTCGCGATGGCCGCGTTGCGCCGCTCGACGCCGGTGGCCTGGCCGGTGACGACCACGGCCTCGAGGTTGAACACGTCGGGCTCGAGGGTCACGTCGGCGGCGCTCTGATCGGCCGGCACGGACACCTCGCGCCGCTTGAACGCGATGCGGCGGAACACCAGCGTGACGGCGCCGGCCGGTGCCGGAATGGCGTAGCGACCGTCGGCATTGCTGACGGCCGCGAACGCGGTGCCGGTGGCGGAGACGTTGACGCCCGCGACGGGGTCGTTGGTCGCGGCCGACGTCACCCGGCCGGTGATCTGGCGTTGCTGCGCCGACACGGCGACGACACCGACCACCGTCGCCAGCGCCAGCGTGATCAGGGGAATGCGCGTTACCACGAAGGCCTCCTCGGAGGGTGCCACGGAAGTCACTTAGGGGCCGCACGAAGCATCCAATATGCTGCCGCCCGAACCGTGACCCCGCAAGACGGGACGAAGCGGTCGCCGATTGCGCAAAAACATGCGTCGGGACGCATAAAAAACCGCCGAGCGCTCGGGCGCTCGGCGGTGAACCACGACGCGCGGATGATGCTACTGGCGCGCCTGGACCTCGAACAGGTTGATCGGTAGGGTCGAGAACACCGTGTCCTTGGGTATCTTAGGATTCGTGCACCCCGTGGGCCGATCGTTGATGACCGACCCCAGCCGGCCGTAGCGCCGCAAGTCGATCCAGCGGTGCCCGCCCTCGTATACCAGGGAGTACAGCCGTTCGTGCAGCAATGCGGTCACGAACTCGGCGTCCGTGCTGAGTGCCGTCACGGTCGTCGGGTCCAGGTTACCCGAGGTCTGCCGAATGAAGTTCAGATCATTGATGGCCTGCAGCTTGGTCCCCGTCGTTCCGAACCAGTTCGCCTCTGCCCGCAACAAGATGAGCTCCTCGTTGCGGATGATTGGCATCGGCGCGCTTGGGGTAGGGTAGCGGATCCACGACAGCGCCGACTTGAGACAGGCCAGCGGGAGGGTATCGGGACGATCCGTGATCTTGGCGAGGAAGCGCTTGTCTCGCAGCCCCGTGCCGCCCGTTTGCAGCTCGACACTGTCCTTGAGCATTCGGTGCACTACGTTGATGGCCGACGCGGGATCCTGGGACAGCGTGTTCGGCACGTCCAGGTTACCGGTGCCGAACGCGTTGTATGCCCCCAGGTCTAGGGCTGCCGCCGGATCGATGAACGACGCCTGTAACGCCGTCAGCGCGGCATCCCAGCAGGCGGCGCACACCGTCCACCCGAGCGGCGACGGCGCGTACGTCCCGGCTGGGAGGGCACCGAGGCTCGCCCGATACACCAGGACTCGGGCCAGCAGCGCACGGTTGACTTTGAGGAATGTGGCGGGCGTCTTGAAACCTGCAAAACCCGGTCCAAGGTCGAACGGGAAGATCGCGCCCGCCGGCGAGCCCGCCGCCAGGAGATCCGCTCTCGCGGAGTCGAGAATGGCGAGCACCGCCTTGTAGGCCGAATCGTTCCGGACGAACGGCGCCAAGGGCTGGTCGATGGTGCGGTTCACGTCGAGCGGGATGGAGTCCTGGATGTGCGCGTTGAGGACGTTCAAGAACGACAGCGCCTGAATCGTGCGCACAAAGCCTCGGACCGCATTCTTTTCAGTGTCGGGGAGCTGCGCCGTCCCGATCACGTTGAGGATCGCGTAGCCGCTCTGGATGGTGCGGTACTCCGGCTGCCACTGCCCCCCGCCGAACGCGTTGTTGGTCGGGTCGAGCTCGCCCGCCAGGAGCTCCGTAGTGAAACGGGGATCCGCTGCGTCGAGCCGATACCCCTCCCGCGCGAGAATAGAGACCTTTTGGACCCAGTTGGATTGGTCCACGCGCAGCCCGGCAAGCAGCCCGATGGAGGCCGCCGTTACCTGAGCGGGCGTCGCGTTCGGTCCGATGGGAGGCGGGCTGTTCGGATTGGTGACGTCGAAATTGCACGCCCCGACCGCGAGGGTGCCCACCACGATGAGCGCGACAATCGGCTTCGAGTTGTGCGTGCGCATGGTCAGAACCCCAGATCGATCGAGAAGAAGAAGCTGCGGCTCGGCGGGAACGGCGCCACGTCGATGTTCCGCACGATGGCCTGATTGGCGAAGTTGGACACCTCGGGGTCGAGACCCTTGTACGGCGTAAACCTCAACAGGTTGCGGCCGCTGAAGGAGAGGCGGGCGGTTCGCATCCCGAAGTGCTGGGCAACCCCCGGCGCCAGGTTGTAGGCCAGGGTGACCTCACGCAGCTTGAGGTAAGAGCCGTCCTGCACATAGATGGCGGTTTTCCGCGGGGCGGTGGCCCACGCGCTGACGCGCGCGTCTCCGGCGGGGATCTGATCGGCGGAGTTGCCGGTCCCGTCGTACAGCAGCTGGGTGAGGTTCACGATGTCGCCGCCGTGCTTCCAATCCCACAGGAATCCGAGGCTTACCTGCTTATAGGTGAGGTCGTTCGAGAGCGACATTTGGAAGTCCGGGTTCGCGTCGCCCACGACGCCCTCGAAGCCGACGATCTGGGTCGCGGACTTTCCCTTCTCGATCCGGAACGCGCCGAGCGAGAGTCCAAACCCACCCGTATTGAACGCGGGGATCGGGAGCTCCACGATCTTGCTGCGATTTATGAAGAAGGTCGACCGCACCACCCAGTTGACGTCGGGTGTGCGGACCGGCGAGACGGCCACCGCCGTCTCGAGGCCACGGTTGCGCAGCTTACCGCCTTGGAAGACGCGCACCTGGTATCCGGTCGAGAGGGCCGTCGACTGCTCGAGCAGCAGGTCGCTCACGGTCTTCTGGTACACCGTGACGCCCAGCGTCGCGAACTGATTGCCGAGCGTGGCGTCGAAGCCTGCCTCGACTTCCGTGTTGCGCTCCGGCTTGACGGCGGTGAGCCCGAAGCGGAACGGCCGCAGCTGGCCGACCTGCCCGCCGATCGCGATGGTGCTGTCCAGCGTGGCGCGGTCCGGATAGAGCGGCGGGTTGCCGGTCTGTCCCCACGCGGCCCGCAACTTCAGCTCGTCCACGCCGCCCAGGGGTTGCACCAACCGGTACGACGCCGCGGCTTTCGGATAGATGTAGGCCTTGCCCTGGTCGCCGGTCACGGTCGAGCGATCGGAGCGGACTCCGACCGTGAGCAGCAGTCGCTGACTCGCCGCCAGAACTTCTTCTTGCGCGTACAGGCCCAGGTTCCTGATCAGCTGCGACTGTTGCGTCGGGGCGTTGAGACTCGCGGCCTGGTTCACGTTCTCGAGCCCGAGCGCGAGCGTGCGCCCGACGATGTTCGTGGGGTTCAGCTCCCGCCTCTCATACTGGAAGCCCGCCGACGTCGTCGCCTGGAAGGCGTTGGACGCTGGTGTGTACGTGTGCACCGCGCTGCCAACGAGGTTCAACCGGAGGTCGGAGGCCTTCCCGAGCACGACGGTTCCGGGTTGACCGTCTTGCGGCTCGAACTGGAGATCCGCGGGCGACAGGATGTCGTTCCGCTGGCTGAAGTAGTCGAGCCCACCCGTCAGGGTGAGCTGCACTCGTTGAGTCGCCGTCGTCACGGCGTCCACCCTCGCCGTCGACGTGCCCAAGACGCGCCAGACATCCTCAGTGCTCTTGACCTTGGCGAAGGTCTCGAGCGGGTTCGATTGGGAGAACACGTTCACGGGCCAGACGCCGTTCTGCTCGCGCAGGTCGATGAAGCTCGGCGTATTCGGGAATACCATGAACGGGCTTACCGTAGCGTTGTCGTTGTTCGAGATCCCGCGCCGCGCGAGGCTGTGGATCGCGTTGAGGTTCACGCTCACCTTGAACCGACTGCCCACGAGCTGGTCGACGTTGGCGCGGATCGACTGCTTTTGGTAGCCCGTGCCCGTGGCGATCCCATCTTCGTTCTTGACGAGCCCCGAGAGGTAGTAACTCGTTTGTTCGTTACCGCCAGTGACGCTCGCGTCGGTCTCGACGGCCAGGGGATGCCGGCCGTAGAGCACCCCTTCGTTGTCGAACACCGGGCACGCCCCCGTGGGGCCCAGGTTACAGTAGGCCTGCGCCTTTGACCCGAACACCGCGTCGGCCTCGACGGAATCCCGAAACGCACGAGAGCCGAGGTGGCCCGCCACGTCGAAAGTGCCGAACCGTTGCGTGACGCTGAAACGTGCCGCGCCGGGGCGGCCGCGGCGGGTGGTGATGATCACCACACCGTTGGCAGCCTGGCCCCCGTAGATCGCCGCCGCTGACGCTCCTTTCAGCACCTCGACATTCTGGATGTCGTTCGGGTTCAGGTCGGCAATGCGGTTCACCGCGTTGTCCTGCGGGCGAGGATTGCCGCCGGCGGCGGCCGCGGTGATCGCGTCCATGTTATTCACGATCGCATCGTTGGCGATGATCAGCCCGTCCACCACGATGAGCGGATCGACGCCCGCGTTGATCGTGGTCACACCGCGCAGGTTGATCTGGCCACCGCCCCCCGGGGCGCCTGAGTTCATCTGGATCAGGGCGCCGGGGATCTTGCCTTGCAGCGCGCCCTCGATCGTTTGCACCGGCGCCCGATTCAACTGCTCGGCCGGCACAGTGGTGACGGCGTTCGCGAGGTTCCGTTGCTCCACGCCGGTCGCCTGGCCGGTCACCACGACCGCCTCGAGGTTGAACACGTCCGGCTCGAGGCTCACCGTGACGCTGCTCTGTTCGGCCGGCACCTGCAGCTGGCGACGCTTGTAGCTGACAGCGCGGACCGTGATGGTCGCCGCGCCCTGCGGCACGGCGAGCGAGAAGTCCCCACGATCGTTCGTGACGGCGCCGATCGGCGTGCCGACCACGGTGACACTCGCGCCGGCGACCGGCTCGGTCGTCGTCGCACTCACGACCTTCCCGGTGATGGGACGCTGCTGAGCGACCGCGGCACCGACGCCGATGGCGAAGCTCAGGGCGAGCGAGACAAACACGATGCGCTGTACCACGGTTCCTCCCTACCTAGTGCACGGGGGTACCAGCTCTGCCGCACGAAATTTCAACGACCGCTATGTTGCGCGCGATTCCGGAGGTCCGCAAGGAGGGCGAAGAGGGGCGTCAGGGCGTGCGCCCCGGCTCGAGCCGCGCCCGGCGCGCGAGCAGCCCGGCGTACAGGGGTGGCCCGGCGGCGGCGAGCACGGCGGCCACCAGCACTCCCGGCAGCCCGATCGCCCGGCTCTGGACCTCGAGTGCGACGCCCACGACCAGGAGCAGGATCGGCAGGGCCGCCAGCGCCACCAAGACCGCTACCCCCACCGGCAGGCGGAACGCCCCGCGCAGCGCGGGCTCCGCGCGTCGCAACCGCACCAGCGCCGCGAACTCGAGCGCCAACGCCGCACTGTACAGCAGCACATCGCCGGCGAGCAGCCCGCCGAACGGCAACAGCGCGAACACCGAATACACCACCGCCGAGACCAGCACCGCGTTGCGCGGCGTGCCGCGCGCGTCCGTCGCCGCGAGTGGTCCAGGGAGAAGACCGTCCTGCGCGAGCACCAACGGAATACGCGAGTACACGAGCAGCAGCGCGTTGAAGAGCGCGAACGCGCTCACCATCCCGGCCACCGCGAGCCAGCGCCCGAGCCACGGGCCCGCGACGCGAGCGGCGAGGTCCGGCCACGCGCCGTCGGTCCACGCCGTCCAGGGCGTGAGCGCGAGCACGGGGATGACCGACAGCAGATACACCACCGTCACGAGCGGCAGCGCGCGCGCGAGCGCCCGCGGGTACGTCGCGGTCGCGTGCTCGATCTCCCCACCGATCGTCGAGGCATTGTCCCAGCCCGAATAGTTCCAGATACTCTGTGAGACGCCGAGGCCCAGAGCCCCCAGGAACGAGCTGCCGGCGGCATGGAACGGCGTGACCGGGAACGGCGTGGCCGGTTGCCCGAGCCAGCGCGCGATCGCCACACCCACCAGCACGCCGAACGGCAGCAGCACCGTCGCCACGAACCAGCCCGACGCCGTCCCCACCACGAGCGTCCCCCGCAGATTGAGCCACGTCGCGCCCCAGATCAGCGCCAACGCCACGAGCCAAGCGTCGAGCTGCGAGAGCCCCGGGACGAAGAACCGCAGGTACTGAATGAACAGCACCGGGTAGATCGCCATGTCGAGGAGCGAATAGGTCCAGGAGAGCCAGCCGTTCCAGAATCCCCAGAAGCGGCCGAACGCGCGCTTTACCCACTGGTAGTAGCCACCCTCGACGGGCAGCATCGATGCCAGCTCGCCGATGAGCAACGTTTCGGGAATGCTGTAGACGAGCGGCGTCGCGACCAGCAGCAGTACCGCGACGCCGGGACCCACCGAGCCGACCAGCCCCTCCAAGCCGAACGGCCCGCCGGACACGGTGAAGAACATCACCGCCACCAGGGGCCCCAAGCGAAGGGCGGACGGGCGTCGCGTCACTGGTGCATGTGGTCGTGCTTCACGCCCCAGCGCGTCGAGCGACGTACGGGGGCAGCCGTGTACATGATGGGTAACTTAATGGTCACCATGTTCGACGTCGCCGTCGTCGGCGCCGGCCCCGCCGGGGCGACCGCCGCGCTCACCCTCGCCCGACGCGGGCTCTCGGTCGCGCTGCTCGAGCGCGACGCGCTCCCCCGCTACAAAACCTGTGGCGGCGGTCTCGTCGGCCGCGCGCTCGCGCTGCTGCCACCGGACGTGGAGCGGGTGCTCGAGCGGCGCTGCGGGCAGGCGGAGCTTCACCTGCTCGACGGGAACCAGCACTACCGCGCCACGCGCGATCCACCCGGCCCCCCGATCATGGCGATGACCATGCGCGACCGGCTGGACCACGTGCTCGCGTCGGCCGCCGCCGCCGCCGGAGCGGCGCTCCGCGCACCGTGCACGGTGACCGGCGTGACCCTCGAGCCGCGTCACGTCCGGCTCGACACCGACGCGGGGCCGGTGACCGCGGCGTTCGTGATCGCGGCGGACGGCGCCACGGGTGACCTCGCCCGGCTCGCGGGGTGGAGCGACGGGCGACACCTGATCCCCGCGCTCGAATACGAGGTGCGCGTCGACGACGCCACGCTCGACCGGTTTGCGCGGGTGCCCCGCTTCGATGTGGGGATCATCCCTCATGGGTACGCCTGGGTGTTCCCCAAGACGGCGCACCTCTCAGTCGGCGTGCTGACGACGCACCGCGGCGCGATCAACCTGCACCGCCATCTCGAGGAATACCTGCGGGTGATCGGGCTCGCGCCGCAGTCGATGGCGCGCCACGGCTTCGTGATCCCGGTCCGCCCGCGCGCCGGGCCGCTCGCCCGCGAGCGGATGCTCTTGGCCGGAGACGCGGCGGGGCTCGCGGACCCGGTGACGGCGGAGGGGATCAGTCTCGCGGCGCGGAGCGGCGGGCTTGCCGCCGACGCGATCATCGCGAGCGCGCTCGACCCGCCGCGCGCGCGCGCCGGCTACCACGCGGCGCTCCGGCCCATGCTCACCGAGCTGCGCGTCGCCCGCACCCTCGCCCGCCTGCTGTACGAGCACCCGCGCGCGCGCCGCTGGATGTTCCGGCGGGTGGGTCAGCGGCTCGTCGAGGCCATCACCGACGTCTTCATGGGTGCGCGCACGTACCGCGGATCGGTGGCGGGCCTCGCCGCGGCCCTGGCGCTCCGTCCCAGCACGCGCTCGTAGACGGCGAGCTCCGCTCGCGCGATCCGCGGCCAGGCGAACCGGGCCGCCTTCTCGACGCCGGCGCGCCCCATCGCCGCGCGGCGCTCCGGGTCGCCCAGCAGGGCGATCGTCGTGTCCGCCCAGGCCGTCGGGTCGTCCTTCGGAATGACCACCGCTTCGTCGCCGCCGTCGATCACCGAGCGGAAGCCGAGGTTGTCTGAGACGATCATGGGCGT
>Ga0209159_1001502_pt1 | contig 17585 bp, 9 predicted proteins | sample GraSoiAngelo_144_FD_185901 | JGI IMG/M metagenome (GOLD analysis project Ga0209159, IMG submission 185901) | Grasslands soil microbial communities from the Angelo Coastal Reserve, California, USA - 14_1009_02_40cm (SPAdes) (version 2) | ecosystem: Environmental > Terrestrial > Soil > Grasslands ...
GACGGACTCTTACGCTCTCCAGGGAAAAGTGAACGGTTACGGGGCAATGGGAGATCTCAAAACAGCTGAGCTGCACTTTGCAAAACCCGGTTCCGATTCGCAACGACCTCGCTTTCAGGAACTGGCCGCAGAAACACCCAGCCCCTTCAACCAAGACAAGGATCGATCCAAACTGGAATTGGAGAATTTTCAGAACACGCTGGAACTCATTCGCCTTGAGGTGGCTGCTCGGCTTCCCAGACGAGCGGATATGAAATATCCGGGCTAGGCAGCGAAGAAGGCATACTTTCTCTGGAAACCCTTCAGCTCGTATTCCCCCAGCGGACGCGACGGGATTAGATTTACCAACTTGGCATGTGCCGGTTCGGTCAGGCCGCAAAGTTCGTCCAAGGAACCCGCCAGCTTTTCCATGCGGAAGATCAAATTCATTTCCTTGCCCATCAAACTTTCCTCCCCCATCGAGGCCATGCCTCCGATCGCGACGGACCCGAAATGGACCACTATCCGAAATTCCGGCGTGCGCTCTTGTTGCAATTCTTTCAGCGCGCAAATCACTGCGGCGATTTCTTCCGGCTTCGTTTCAGCATCGGGCCAATAGGCGAGAAAGCCGTCGCCCAAATATTTGTTTATGATGCCGTTATGTGTCTCGATGATCTCCTTACAGGTGGAAATCCACACGCCGAGCAGCGCTTCCATGCCTTCGCTCCGCATGCTGCGGCTGAGAGGAGTGAAATTGCGAATATCTGCGACGAGGAGCCAACAAGCGACGTTCTCAATCTGCCGGAGGGTCTGTTGTGCGATGGTTTTGTATTCCTCTAAAATTTCCCCCGGCTGACGAAACTTGAAGACGCTGTCACCTACCGTGATTTGATCGCCGTCGCTCAGTCTAACGGGATGATGAATCCGTCGTTTATTTAGAAAGGTTCCGTTGCTGCTTCCGAAATCGATTAGCCAAAACTCGCCGATGTTTTGCAAATGGATGAGCGCATGCTGTCGCGAAACCTTGGGCGATTCCAGAACGATGCGGTTCGCGGCGGTCCGCCCGAGCGAAGAACTGCCATAAAGCGCGTGGCGCTTGCCATCGGAGGCCTCCAACCAGGCTCCCTCCTCTTCGGATGCGTCCACGACAGTGTATTTACCAAAAAGTCGTGGTCGAAGCAAAGTATCTCCGATGGAGGCGCTAGCTTCTTTCGACAAGCTCAAGACAAGCTCTGCCGACTCCGCCCTTCCTCATTTGAGCTTTCTTGTGCTTCTAATCCTGACTACATTGGAGCTGTGACTGAGCAGCGCTCGGGTGATGTCGCGGAGGCGACGTTGCACGAGTATGGGAGCGGGCAAAAACTTTTCGGCCGTTACACGCTGGTCAAAATCCTTGGGCGCGGCGGAATGGGAATTGTCTGGCTGGCGCGCGATCAGGAACTGGAGCGCGAAGTCGCGCTGAAATTTCTTCCCGATCTAATGATTCAAGACCGGGCCGTGTTTGACCAGCTCAAGCACGAGACCAAACGCTCGCTCGAACTGACCCATCCCCACATCGTTCGGATTTACGACTTCATTCACGACGAACGGTCGGGCTGCATTTCGATGGAGTTTGTCGACGGCGAGACACTGGCAAGTTTGCGATGTAACCAGCCACACCAGGTTTTCGAGCCATCCGAACTGAGCGCTTGGACGAGCCAAATTTGCGACGCACTTGAGTACGCGCATAATCGGGCGTGCATCATTCATCGCGATCTGAAACCGGCCAACCTGATGGTCAATCAGCGTGGCGAGGTGAAGGTCTCCGACTTCGGCATCGCGCGCAGCCTAAGTGATTCAGTCAGCCGGTTGACGATGGAGCAAGGCCGCAGCGGCACACTTGCTTACATGAGCCCGCAACAACTGGATGGGGAACGGGGCACACATTTGGACGACATCTACTCGTTAGGGGCGACACTCTATGATCTTCTTACGGGTAAGCCGCCGTTTTATTCCGGTAACATCGATCGGCAGATCCATGAGCGCAGTGCGCCGTCGATGACTGAACGTCGGAAGGATCTGAACATTGAGCCGGCGCTGGTTCCGCCGGTGTGGGAAGAGACTATCGCGGCATGTCTGGCCAAAGATCCGGCGCGCCGTCCGCAATCGGCTGCTCAGGTTGCACAACGGTTGTCTTCACCGCAAACGCGACCGGTGCCTTCTGCTTCAAGTAAACGACCAAAGAAGAAATTGGTTTTCGCTGCTGGCATCGCGGCAGTTTGTCTTCTCGCAGTTGCCGCATCGTACTTCGGACTCTTGAAGCGGCAGGCCAAACCGGTATCACAGGCGGCAGCAATTCCGGAAAAATCGATCGCGGTGCTGCCGTTTGAAAACCGGAGCGAAGACAAAGCCAACGCTTACTTTGCCGACGGCATCCAGGACGAAATCCTGACCCGCTTATCGAAAATCGCCGATTTAAAGGTCATCTCGCGCACTTCGACGCAGCATTACAAGAGCGCGCCGGAAAATGTGCGCGAGATCGCCAGCCAACTTCGCGTCGCTCATATCCTCGAAGGCAGCGTGCAGAAGAGCGGCGACGCTGTGCGCGTGAACGTGCAGCTGATCAAAGCGGTCAATGATTCCCATCTTTGGGCCGATACCTACGACAGAAGACTAACCGACATTTTTTCGGTCGAGAGCGAGGTGGCCAAAGCCATCGCCGATCAGTTGCGCGCAAAACTCACCGGCCGGGAAGAGCAAGCCATCGGGGCCAAACCGACAAACAATCCCGAGGCTTACGATGCCTACCTGCGTGGCTTGGCTTATACACTGAGAACTTTGCAGACAACCGGCGACGCTCTTACCGCACAGAAATATCTCAGAGAAGCGGTGCGCTTAGACCCGAAATTCGCCCTTGGTTGGGCGCTGCTGTCATTCGTTGATACGGTTAGCTACCGAACGGTTCTTCAACCAACGCTCGCCCTCCGCGAAGAGGCGCGGCAGGCAGCCGAAACCGCGCTCACTCTTCAGCCCAATCTCGGCGAGGCGCTGCATGCGATGGGATTTTACCACTATTCCTGCCTGAGGGATTACGACACCGCGGTGCGTTACTTTGAGCAGGCACGTCAGCTCCTGCCAAATAGCAGCCAGATTCCTGAATCGCTAGCCAAGGTCGCCCGCAGGCGCGGCCAGTGGGACCGGAGCGAGTCCTACTTCAACGAAGCCGAGCAGCTCGACCCGCGCAACGTTTCCCTACTCGGTGAGCACGCGGGTTCCTATGTCTGCCTTCGTCGTTTTCCCGAAGCGCTGCGAAAGCTTGACCAGGTTCTAGATATTACACCGGGCGACGTGGGTGCCCTGGAGCTAAAGGGACTTATCGCACAAGCGGAGGGCGATCTGCCTCATGCTTCGGCGCTTCTCGCTCTGGTCCACCCGGAGGCCACCGACCTCAGCGTGTCGGAAATACAGGTGTACCAAGCGATCCTGGAGCGTCGCCCCGCAAGAATCATCTCTCGGCTGAAGGAAGTATTAGCCAAGCCTGATCCAGCGTTGGGTTTTTACAACGGCGAACTGCGCATTTGGCTAGCCCGGGCGCAAGAAGTCGCCGGCGACCACGCCGCCGCCCAGGAAAGTTGGCGACAGGCGCGCAGCGAACTGGAACCTTTCCGCAAAGAACAGCCAGAAAGTTATTCCCTTGTCGGCGGTCTCGCGCTGACCAATATGGGTCTCGGTGACAAAGCCGCAGCGTTGGCTCTGTCGGAGCAGGCCATGGCCGCAAATCCGATCGAGAAAGATGCGATAGACGGTCCCGCTTCGATTGAGATCCTCGCCCGGGTGGCGGCGCAGACGGGCGAACCCGACCGTGCCATCGCCGCCTTGCAGAAACTGCTCTCGATGCCGAACGGGGGCGCTTTCGTTCCCGTCCCGCTTACTCCCGCGCTGCTCCGGCTCGATCCGATGTTCGATCCGCTCCGGAGTGATCCGCGCTTCCAGAAACTCTGCGAGGAAAAACCGCACTGAACCCCCGGGGGATGTGACTGACCAAGAATCGGGTGATGTCACGTTGCGCGAGTATGGGAGCGGCCAAAAGTTGTTTGGCCGTTACCCGCAGCGCAAGCCGACAAGGCCGGGGTAGCGCACCCATCTCCCGTGCTGGCCAACAAAAAAGGAGAAAAGATTGTTTCGGTGGGGCGCGGAAACCAACATGCGAGACGAAATTCTTGCAATGTGCATACGATACATGCATCATGATATGGATGAGAACGACATTAAACATCGATGACGATTTACTTGCTGAGGCCCGCAAGTTCACTGGGGAAAAAGAAAAGACCGCATTAGTGCACCTTGGACTCCGCGCTCTGATCGAGCGGGAAGCGGGCAAACGCCTTGCCCGGCTTGGCGCCACCATGCCGAAGCTGCGGATTGCGTCGCGCCGCCGATGATTCTCGCGGATACGTCAGTCTGGATAGATCATTTCCGCCGCGGCTCAGCGAGTTTCGCGCGCCAACTCGAGGCAGGCGAAGTCGCGACGCATATTGTTGTGGTAGGTGAGCTGGCCACAGGCAATCTGCTCCATCGGCACGAAACGCTTGCCGCCCTGCGAAGACTGCCCCGCGTAAAGGAAGGGACGTCGGACGAGTGTTTCGCCTATCTGGAGACGTACCGGCTCTTCGGTATCGGCATCGGATGGAACGACATTCAGTTGCTGGTTGCGGCGCAATTGAGCCAAGCCCGGCTCTGGTCGCTGGATCGTCCGCTCGCGATGGCGGCCAAGAAGCTCGATCTTCTCTTTGTCGACGAGGAGTGAAAGTGGGAACGCGAGACGATTTGGGTGCTGGCGCGGATGCGACGGTGCGCGAGTGCGCGAGCGGGCAGAAGGTCTTCGGCCGCTATACACTCAAGACGGTTTTGGGCCGCGGCGGAATGGGAATCGTCTGGCTGGCGCGCGATGAAGAATTGGAACGTGAGGTCGCGCTGAAGTTTCTTCCCGATCTGATGCTGCAAGATCGAGCGGCTTTAGACGGTCTGAAGCGCGAGACCAGGCGCTCTCTCGAGCTGACCCATCCACACATCATTCGAATTCATGACTTCGTGCATGACGAGCGCTCGGGCTGCATTTCCATGGAATATGTGGATGGCGAGACGCTCGTCAGTTTGCGTTGCCAAAAGGAACAAAAAGTCTTTCAACCTGACGAGCTGACAAGCTGGATCGCGCAGCTTTGTGATGCGCTCGATTACGCGCACAATCGTGCGCGGGTCATTCATCGCGATCTGAAGCCGGCGAACCTGATGGTGAATCAGCGCGGCGATCTTAAGGTGGCGGACTTTGGGATTGCGCGCACTCTGGCTGAGTCGCTCAAGCTGGTCACTATGGAGCAGGGCCGGAGCGGCACTCTCTGTTACATGAGCCCACAGCAACTGGACGGAGAACGGGGGACCCATCTAGACGACATCTACTCGTTAGGCGCGACCTTGTACGACCTTCTCACCAGCAAACCGCCCTTTTACTCCGGCAATATCGATCGGCAAATTCACGAGCGAAATGCTCCGTCGATGACCGAGCGCCGGAAAGAATTGGATATCGAGCCGGCGTTAGTTCCACAGGTTTGGGAAGACGCTGTCGCCGCTTGTCTGGCGAAAGATCCCGTACGCCGTCCGCAATCGGCTGCTGAGGTTGCGCAGCGGCTGCAGCTTGCCCCAGCGCAGACGAGAGCAATTACGACGGTGCCTGGCAAGAGCTCAAGCAGGAAAGTGCTGCTCGGTGCTGGCGTGGCGGCCGTTATATTTTTAGCACTGGCAGGATGGTACTTTGGAATACTGAACCGACAGACCAAGCCAGTAGCAGTAGTCACGAAGCCACCCCAGTCGCAAGCCGCCGCGATTCCAGAAAAAAGTATTGCCGTTCTTCCTTTGGAAAACCTGAGCGAAGAAAAAGAGAACGCTTTTTTCGCCGACGGAATTCAGGATGAACTGCTCTCGAATCTGGCCAAGATCAAGGACCTGAAAGTGATCAGCCGCACTTCGGTCATGCAGTATAAGACCGACATCACGCGCAATCTTAAAGAGATCGCGCAGCAGCTTGGAGTAAGCAATGTGGTCGAAGGCAGCGTGCGCCGATCCGGAAATCATATTCGCGTTTCGGTGCAACTAATCGATGCGCAAACTGATCGCCACCTCTGGGTGCAGAACTATGATCGCACGGTGGCTGATTCGATTACGTTGCAGGATGAGTTGGCGACGGAGATTGCTGTGGCTCTGGGCGCAACGCTGAGCCCGCAAGAAAAGGCGCGGCTGGAGGTGAAGCCGACGAACAATCCCGCCGCTTACGATGCCTATCTGCGTGGTCGCGCATTTGCAGCTGGCTCGCAGTTTGATAAGTCCACCGCGGAGGGTGCGATTCGGTCATATCAAGAGGCAGTGAAGTTGGATCCCAGCTTTGTCCTGGCGTGGGTGGATCTCTCCTGTGTGCAGAGTTGGAGTTTCTGGCTAGGAGACGATCCAAGCCCGGAGCGGCTTGCGGCAGCCAAGGATTCCGCCGATCGCGCTCTCGCGCTCGGCCCGAACTTGCCGGAAACTCACCTTGCTCTTGGCTATTATCTCTATTACGGGCAACACGATTTCACCGGGGGGCTGGCGGAATTTCAGCAAGCTGAAAAGGGTCTTCCAAATAACGTTGACGTCATCGGAGCGATCGGCCGTATCCAACGGCGGCTTGGGCATTGGGAGGAGGCGATCGTGGCGTGGCACCGCATCATCGAGCTCGATCCTCGCGACGTCAGTGCTTATAACTATCTCGCGCTTACGTACACGGCCCTGCGCCGTTTTCCCGAAGCTCTAGCCACGGTTGACCGCGCACTTGCGTGGGAGCCGGCCAATACAGATACCCTCGGTCTGAAAGCGAGTGTCTTCTGGGCAACGGGGGATCTTCAGGCAGTAGAACCACTGCTTGCAAATCCCGGTATCGAACCGCTCACGCCTGGCGTAGGGTCGCCCGTACGTGGTGTGCAGGCTTTGTTCCAGCGCCGTTACGCCGCGGCCATCGAGATACTCTCAAGTGCAGTGGCCGCCAAGACCAAACGCGGCGAATCAAGCGACTACGAAAAATTTCTTCTAGGTTTGGGTCAGCAACGGGCCGGCGATGTCGCCGCGGCACGCGCGACTTACCAGAGCGCGGTGCAGGATCTTCAGCGCGATCTCGAGAAGGTCCTGCCGGGTTCTTATGCCGCGGCGAGGACGCATGCCTTTTTGGGTCCGGCTTACGCAGGTCTGGGCGAAGCGGCCCCGGCTATCGCCGAAGAACAAAAAGCCATGGCCATGCGTCCCACTTCCAAAGACCCATTCGAGGGTCCCGAAATGGAGGAGTACATGGCGCGCGTCTACGCGCTGCTGGGGGATGCCGATCACGCGATTCCCATTCTCAAGCGGCTGCTGCAGATACCGTATGCCTTGGCCATTACTCCGGCGGTGCTGCGACTCGATCCGGTGTGGGATCAAATCCGCAACGATCCTCGCTTTCAGGAATTGGCCGAAGAAAAGAAACTGTGAAAGCAAAGAAATCTTAACAACGTCGGAGCGGCAGGCTTCGAATTTTTTGATGGCCGCGGAATCACCAACGCATTTGGAGTTGGAGATTGGCCACGTCCTATTTATGGACGTGGTCGGTTACTCGAAACTGCTCACGAACGAGCAGCGGGAAATCCAGCGGCAACTTACTCAAATCGTGCGAAGCACCGAACACTTTCGCGCCGCCGAGAGAGCTGGCAAGCTTATCCGGCTTCCGGTTGGCGATGGAATGGCTCTAGTCTTCTTCAATACTCCGGAAGCGCCAGTCCAGTGTGCATTGGAAGTCGCTAATGCGCTCAAAGCCTATCCCCATTTGCAACTGCGCATGGGAATTCACAGCGGGCCGGTCAGCGGCGTAACGGACGTGAATGAGCGCTCCAATGTCGCCGGCGTGGGAATTAACATGGCCCAGCGGGTAATGGATTGTGGCGATGCCGGGCACATCCTTCTTTCAAGCCGGATCGCTGACGATCTGGCCCAACAAAGTCGCTGGCGTCCGTCGTTGCACGACCTTGGGCCGGTCGAGGTCAAGCACGGCGTCAAAGTTGAAATAGTCAATTTCTACACCGACGAAGTTGGCAATCCCGAGCTACCGGACAAGGTCAAGCGCGCTCAGGAGGAACAACGCGCGGTCGATCATCGCGCTGCCAGCGTCAGTGCTCGCAAATGGTCCCTGATAATCTGTTTGCTGTTAATAGTAGTCGCCGCTGCCATTGCCGGCTTTTGGCTTCTATCTCATCGGGTGCCTCCGAAATCCAGCGCAATTGCTGTATCCATTCCTGACAAAAGCATTGCGGTTCTTCCGTTGGACAATCTAAGTGAGGAAAAGGCGAACGCCTTCTTTGCTGATGGAATTCAGGAAGAGTTGCTCTCTAGTCTGGCCAAGATCAAGGACTTGAAAGTAATCAGCCGCACCTCGGTGATGCCGTACAAAGCCGGTATCACACGCAATCTTAAAGAGATCGCGCAGCAGCTTGGAGTAAGCAATGTGGTCGAAGGCAGCGTGCGCCGATCCGGAAATCACGTTCGCGTTTCGGTGCAATTGATTGATGCGCTGACCGATCGCCACATCTGGGCACAGAACTACGATCGCACACTGGCCGATTCGCTTGCTCTGCAGGGCGAGCTGGCAACGGAAATTGCGGCCGGTGTGGGCGCGACTTTGAGTCCGCAGGAAAAGGCGCGAGTGGAAGCTACGCCAACGAAGAACACCGCAGCCTATGACGCCTACCTGCGCGGGCGCGCTCTTGCGGCGGGCTTAACGACAGATTTTTCCAACGTGGAGAGCGCGGCCCGGTCATTTCAGGAGTCGGTGACGTTGGATCCTAACTTTGCCTTGGCCTGGGCGTACCTTTCCTCTGCGCTGAGTTCGGCTTACTGGAACGGAATCGATTCAACTCCGACGCGATTGGCAGCAGCCAAGGACGCCGCCGATCGCGCCGTCGCGCTCGATCCCAACCTGCCGGAGATTCATCTTGCGCTGGGTTATTATCGTTACTACGGGCTGCGTGATTTCCGCGGAGCATTCGCTGAGTTCCAGCTCGCGGAGAAAAGCCTTCCTAACGATGTTGGGGTATTAAGGGCGATCGGCTTGATCCAGCGGCGATTTGGGCATTGGGATGAGACGATCGCGGTCATTCGCCACGTCATTGCGCTCGATCCCCGCAACACCGAAGCCGCGGGCATTCTCGCGCTTAGCTATATGGCGAAACGTCAATTTCCTGATGCCTTGGCCGTGTTGGATCACATCCTCGCGTTCGACCCGTCGAATAGACAAGCCATCGAGATCAAGGCATTTTGTCTTTGGGCGATGCGAGACTTTGAGGCTGCTGATCTGCTGCTCACTAGACCTGATATTAGTCTCCATCTCCGCGGCCACCAGGCTATAACTAAAGGTCATTACGCCGCGGCGGCAGATTTTTTTTCAAAAGCGTTGAAGGACGCACATGGTGGTGAAAAGAGGGAGATTCTTGTCGATCTCGGCCTGGCCCAGCAGCGCGCCGGCAATGTGGCCGATGCAAAAGCGACTTTTCAGGAAGCGATGCGAGAGGTCACACAAGAGCTGGGCACCGTACCTGCAGATTCCGGTCCTGCTGCGGAGCTGCATTCTTATTTGGGTGTCGTGTACGCCGCCCTCGGCGATGCCGCCTCTGCCGTAAAGGAAGGGAAAAAGGGAATGGCCATGCAGCCTAGTTCGGAGGATCTATTCGAAGGTCCCGCACGAGAGGAGCAAATGGCGCAGATCTACGCATTGCTCGGCAATGCTGATGAAGCGATTCCGATTATAAAGCGGCTGGTTCACATTGCATCATTCAACTCGATCAGCGTCGGGCTGATGTACATCGATCCAGTTTGGGACCCGATCCGCAGCGATCCTCGTTTTGAGGAATTGGTCGCGGAAAAGAAACCCGTGAATCCAAAGAAATTCTAGCAAGACTGAAGTGTCCGCAGGGTTAGCCCGGATATTTCATAGCCGCTCGGCGAGAAGCCGAGCAGCCCCTTCGAGGAGAATGAGTTGGAGTGTGTGCGGAAAGCCATCCGAGGAGTACGATTTGGATTGATGCTTAGATTGGTTGAAGGGGCTGGGCTAACGAAAAATGCGGGTTAGAATAGATTGACGAGCGCCGAATCCAAACCGGAGCTTCATCCTGAGATAGCTCATGTCCTGTTCATGGACGTGGTGGGCTACTCGAAACTTCTGATCAATGATCAGAGCGAGATCCTCGCACGCAGGAGCCCGTCTACCAGGCTCCTGCGGTGAGCGGTGGCGTTTGGTTGATCAAAATTGATCCACAGATAGACGCGTTGCATGGATGACGCCCCTGTCCTCGGCGACGAGGTTTCCATTCGCGTCGAAGAACTTCTGATCATAAGGTCCGTTGAAGCTATTACCGTCAACGCTGACCGTATTTAGTTCCCTCAACTCGAACCGTACGCTGCCATTAGGGCCACCACCGGGCAGCCATCCTACGTGGAAGAGTTTGAAGGTCCTGGCTCCTGTCTGTGTCCAAGTCCCCATGCATACCCCCGGTGTAAAATTTGGGGTCTCGATTTCCAGTCCGTCACGATGCCATTGCGCGTAAGTTTCAAACGGTCGGATGTAATCACTTACAAAGTGGTTATGCCATAAACCGACGATTGCTTGATCTGCTTTTGCCGCCGGCAAAAACGCAAAGCAGCCAAGCACCAGCAGAATTGTTCCGAATGTAATGTCCGGGTTATCACCTAGCTACCCCACGTCTCGTTAGGAACAGCTACGACCAGTCGCGACCAGTAACGACCCGAAAAGACAGCCATACGGTCAACATGGCGTCAACAGTTTCGGTTCCGTCGTAGAATGGTCAAGAACTCGGGCTGGTGCCCACGCCGGCTTAGCCGCAGCCCTCACGCGCGCGGAACGGTCAGGCAAAGAGCGGGGGGCTGTCTGAGGGCGATAATGGCGCGCAAGCAGATCACGACGGAGAAGTTGAAATTTAAATTCGCTGGGCCCTCGCGCGCGTGCGCGCGGAATGAGTGGAAGCTTGTGCCCCTTAACCAGATTCTGAAGATCCTTGATGATTGGTTAACTACTTTCAACGGGGCGTGTGCCACATCCCCGTCAGCCCGATCGAGCTATAGGATAGGCTTCACAAATGCAGCTAGGGGCGTCAGACTGGGCGCATGAACTTGTTCAAAAGACTGATTGCTTCATTCTCGATGCCATCTCGCCTTCCCGTACCGCAGCAAAGCAGCGTCGAGTTAGGGATGGCAAGAAGCTGCGGCTGCTGGGGCGCGCCGATTCGGCGAGCTGTGGTTCGGAGTTTCCCCCGAGCCACAGCGTTGCGAGCTTTTCATTTGTTTTGCCAGGGCCAGCTAATCCGCGAAGCCTGCGGGACTTCAGCTCTTTTCGCCGGTGGCCTCTACCGGCGCGCTCAGTGTTGTCTTCTTGATGTCAGAAACCGCGCGTTGTTCTCCCGTTTTTTGAGTCGTCACACGTTGTTCTTGCGTTCGAGTGCCGGACTCAGGTTGCGAAGATGGGACAGCGGCCACAGGCTTCGTCTTGGAAGTGGCAGAAGCTCCGCCCGATACGCAGGGCGGGATTTCTTCCAGGTGCGATCGGCCGCTAGTTCCCTCGCAGCGCGGTCCGTCAACGAAAATGGCGTTGTTGTAATTTGCGTAGCAGGGTGGGAGCACCGCGGCAAAATTTATCACTACCGGCTCGGTTCCGTAGTTGAATACACGGTGCACACGGCCAGGCGTTTCAGAGAAGGCACTGCCAGCGGGATATACGTTGAGCGCTGTCCCGCACCCTTCATCTTCGGTGAGGGTTCCGCTGACGATTACGCCCCAAATCGGCCCCGGGTGGAAATGCCAGGGAAAGGACTCTCCGGGGGCGAAGGTGACCTGAAACATCGAGACGATCTTGCCGCTTGGGAGCGTGCCTTCGCCGAACGGAACGAAATCGAATGCGCTGGCGATATTCGCGGAGAGCAGGCCCAGCGCTAAAAGGAGAGTTCCGTAGGGCGCCAGCTTGGGTTTCGCGGTTATCCGTCCAAAGGCCGGTTTTACAGTTTGGATTTCGCTCTGGTTATTTATCGATCTGTTTGCGTTGTTTGCTTTCATGGGTGCTTTCTAAACAGGTGAAGATCACCTGTGTTTTGTTTTTTCCTTTTGTTTGTTGTTTTGGCCTTCTTTGAATTCTCACCGCGCCGCCTTCGTCCCGCACTCACGGGCTACGGCGTGCCAAGGAGAAAATCAGTTTTGGCCGTTCATAGATGTACTGCGCGAAGTTTGGCAGGCTGTTACGCGAAAAATGGAGATTTTTTTGAACAGAAGAAAACCAAGGCAGCGAAGCATCCGTCTAGATTGCGCACGCAGAAAAACAGTCTTTGTTTTCTTCGTTGTCTTCTGTCAAAGCCGTCTAGCGAAATCATTACGGCGCGACCGAAAAACAAATCCGCCCGCCGATTTTTTCACCAGCGGGCGGAAACTTGTTTAACGTTTCGAGTGTTAGTTTAGACCGCGATCCAGAGGGCCGAGCAGATCATTGCGGCCACGGTTGTCGCCCTATCGCGTCGGCGCTGTGAATACCATCGCTTCCCAATGTGCCATCAGCCCTGAGCGTGATGCAGTTCCAAGTCGCGCCGGGCAGCACAACCGCTGCCCGTACCTCCGCAGCCAATGCCGCGGGTACTGTGAGGATGATGCGCGAGCCCGAGACGCTCACCGGAATCGAGTACTGCAAAGCCGGCTGGCCCGTCAGCGCTGGCCGCCGATCTATCAATAGTCCGCTGAACGCCGTTCCATCCCAGAGCGCGCCCACGTAGAACTCTGCCGGAGCAAAGTGCCCGGGAGGCAGCGGCAACCCCGGAGGGTATGTCGAATCGTCAGTATTGAGCGCGAAGTGCCAGTCGAATACACCGGGAGATCCCGGGGGGTTGGGAAGCGCGTCGAGCGAGCCGGCGACATCGACAGTGAGCGTCAGCGTGTTCGAGATGGTGAACGACGCGGCGATGATGTCGAGAAATGCCGGGGCCTCGTGCCCGTTAGTGTAGAACGCGTCGCCCTGCGGGGCAATGACCGTAGCTGTCTGCGCACGGGCCGTCAATGCGGCGAGTGACACAAGCAGCGCGCAAAGGAGCGGACCGACCATTTTTAGGGGTGGCATTGTCCTCTTGAACTGGATGTTTTGATTTTTCATAAACTTAATTTCCTTCTCTTGTTTTGACCTTCTTTGCCTCCGAAACCGTTCGGGGTCATTTCCAGCCTTTCACTGATGTACTGCGCGAGATTTGGCCGGCTGTGACGCGGAAAATGAGGACAACCGCAGATTACACGGATGGCACGGTTGGATTTTGGCCAGCGTCTAACGCCTGGGCTGCGACTATGGCGCGCTAGGAGACTGTTGAAATACTGGAGTGGGTCGCGCGTAGAGGCAGAAGGGCGGATAGCAAGGAGCGAGGGAGGCGCATCCCCGTAGCGGGCTGTAACGACCGAGCGACGCCGCCAGCTGCCCTTCTGCCTCGCGCCGTCGACGGTTGCGTTGATTTTGGCGCTGGCCGGCGTTGCTCGCTGGGCCGAGATCGCTGCGGATATCGGCGCTGCGCTTCGCGCCTTGGCCAACGCCAAAATCCACAGCAACGCGACCCATTCCAGTATTTCAACAATCTCCTAGGCACGGATGGAACGGATGAACCGAACTCAATCTTTGCGTGTTCTTGGCGTGCGCACGGCCCGCAGGGGCGGTGGATACAAAATGAGGCGTGACTTACGAGGTGGTTTCTAGAACCGTTTCTTTAACGCCGCATACCAGACCCGCCCTCTGATATTGGCCTGCCGCTCGTCATAGCCGTTTTCGGGCGCGCCATCGACAAATGGTGGCGAAAGATCCATAACGTTGTCTACGCCGAGGGTAATTGTCGTGTTATTGAGCCATGCACGCCACCCACACGGATTGTACTCTGCGGTTGAGACCGGCATGACGTTCTTGTCCTTATCGCCGCTTGTTTTCACATTCTTGCCGTCCCTGACATAGCCGGCGACGTCGTTTTGGGTGGCCGAAGCAGGCAAGTTAAACGTGTAGTTGACGACCAGATCAAGCGTCGTCCATTCACGAACCTTGCGAGGTGCCCGCAGATTCGCCGTGAAGGCGTCAGATTGCGAATACTGTCCGACGTAATGAACGACAGCACCAGCATCGACTCCGCCGAGCCAAGAGCCCGCTGGGCCGTCATAAAACAGGCTCGCATACGAACGGTTTCTCGGGTAGGAGCCAAATCTCACTCCTATGAATTCGCCGGTAAAATTAACTTTGCGTTCCACCGGGCTCGGCTGCTGGACAAACCGAGCCAGGTAGTTGCCATTGAGAGTCAACGTGAATGTCCCGAAGTTCCCATGGCCGAAGAGGGAGGTATTCAGTTGATAGAGGGCTTCGTAATCGAGACCTTCTGTGATATCCCGGGCCGTATTCCGCAGGGCACTGTCGACGCTTAGGACTGCGCCGCTAACGGGATCGCGCTGAATGAGGTCTGAAAATACCCCGCCTTTGGGAGCGCCGTTGGGCAGGGTCCCCGTACGCGTGGCGAAGTCAAACCCCAAAATGTTACCGGCGTTGAGACCGAATATGACGTTGCGCAAATCGATGTGGTACCAGTCCGCGCTTAGCGTGAGTCCCTTGATCAATTTCGCTGGAGTCCAAACAACGCCGTAAGTCCATTCATACGCCACTTCCGCGTTCAAGTTCGGATTGCCGCCAACCGTTTGTTTGATTCCAGTCCCTGGCGGAGTCAGTGTGGCTGGATCATCTACGGGCACCAAGATCTGCCCCTGGGAAGTATACAATTCGGCAAGGGCCGGAGCGTGATAAGCTTCGCTATAAGTGCCGCGCAACGTCAGCGACGAATCGATGGGCTGCCAGCGAAAGAAGAACTTCGGCTTTTCCGTAGAACCAAAATCGCTGTAGTTATCAAATCTTTCCTGGTAGCCTAATTCCAGGCTGTGGAGACCACACCAGTTCCAGGTGGGGCTTGTGACCGGGACACGAACCTCCCAATAGAGAGACCAGACATCTCGGCTCCCTCTGGTTGGCAGGAAGTCAGCCACCAGGTTCGCCCCAGAAGTGCCGAGAGGAGGTTTAATCGGGTCAGTTATTTGACGGGAAGCTATTAGCGAGTCCGGCTCATCCTTTTCGTGCTCGGTTCGGTGTTCACCGCCGATCGCAAAGGCGATTGGCCCTGCTGGAAGATTCCAAAGGTCGCCGTATAACTTGAGGTCTTCGAGCATGAACGAGGCGGTGCCGAGGCGCTGGGTCGTGACAAGAATTTTATCAAGCACCGCGGGCGAGTTCTGGTTAAGGCCGAATGGATTAAAGGCGGTTGCGGGATTCGTATCGAGTAAGGCAGCCCGCAGCGCACTGCTGTCCACGTTTCCGCCAACGCGCTCGATGCGACTATCTTCGTTATAGCGGAACCCGCTTTCCCAGTTCCAAGTCTTAAAGTAATCGCCGAACTCCCCTAAATTACCCCTGAGACCACCGGTGAACTCGTAGTTATGGGTTGTAATCTTGTCGCTACGTAATCCCGCTTCCAAAGCTGCGTAACGCACACTGGTTGTGAATCCGGTCCCCGGAGGCGCAGCACTGACCTTAGTCTCAGGATGGTTTGGGTCGAATCCGCCGGGGGAGGTGTAATCCGCCACTGTGAATGGATTGAACGGATTCTGAATCGGCACGCTAAAGCCATCAATGCTTATTCCGAGCGGATGAGTTGCATCCGTGAAGACGTCAGGCGTAAACGAGGCGGGTACCTGCGCGCCGTCCCAGAACGTGCGCACGTCTTTGAAGTCGGCAAAGAACTCCAAGTGTTGGTCGCAAAGTTTGTGGTCGAGCGAGCCGTAGAAGTATTCACGGTCGACGGGGGCCATGGCCGGCGTGAGAGCGGCGAAATTAAAACCCTGTTGCGGACGCGGCAGACTGGAGAGTGAAGCGTATTGCGGGTCGCCGGCTACATTTGGAAATGAATGCGGCGTGGGTGACCGCGCACCGCCGTTAAGACTCGGTTGGTAAACGAAGTCTCCAACGCGTCCGGCAAAGTCGCCCGATCGATCATCACCACCGCCAAAACGCGTAAAGTCATTGTTGGAGGAAATATCGCGGTCGCGGCTGTAGATGGCGGCGCGATTGTATACCTCGGCGTAGACGACAATATCGGTCTTGTCGTCACCCGTACCGGCGAGGAGGTATGCTCGCTCTTCTCCTTGATCGTTGGATGCGCCCAGATTCGTGTTGCCATAGCTGGCGTAGATTTCGAGGCCACGAAACCTGTGGATCAGCCAGACATTCACCACACCCGCAACTGCATCACTGCCGTAAATGGACGAAGCGCCATCCTTCAGAATGTCGATGTGATCAATCAGCCCGAGGGGAAACAGATTGAGGTCAACGGTAGGAGTAAAAGAGAAATTGCGGCCGACGTCGTAACCGGCAAAGCCATCAGTTGCGAGCCGACGTCCGTCCTGCAAGACGAGGGTTTCCTTGGAAAACAGACCACGCAGGTCGATTTCCGTCCGGCCGTCACCGAAGACGTTTAGATTTTCATTGAGCGACGCTCCGTTAACTGCGGGCAGCTTCTGAACAAAATCGGTGGCACTGCGCACACCGAGCCGGAAGATGTCGTCGCGGCGATAGGTATCGACCGGCTGCGGACCTACTTCTTCAGCAGTCGGAATGTTTGAGCCAGTCACGATTATCTCGTCGGTTATAGCGCTCGCCTGGACCGCCGTCTGTGGCGTCGGCGCGACGTCCTGCGCGAGTGCGGGAAGGACTGGAGAAAAGAGGCTGGCGATGATCGCGAGCGTTAAAGGCCTCCAGTTGTAACTAGCGGCCGGGCAGCCGGCACGGCTGCCACTACACGAGAGGAGCCTGGAACGCCTGCAGCTACGGTGAGGGCCCAGGGGGCGCATTGGAAGGAGAGTTGGATAGGTGATCCTCGGCCGAAAAAAGCGTTAGCAGATTTGGCGGAGTCGCTCGTTCATCCTGTAACTGGCCGTCGAAATACGCTCTGACAATGAATCCGCCATAGCGCCGTCCATCGGGTGAAGCTGCTTGAGCCTTCGAACGCACATAAGTCGCAGCCAGAAACTTCGGAGTCACAACTGTCCAGTCGCGAGCAGCCGTAAGCCAATCATAACTAACCCGCGCATCGGTTGCCTTCATTTTGTTATCTCTCGTGAGGTCATAGAAGGACACCATAATACTTACGCGGCCATTTTGGATACCTGGTCGGGGCTTGACTCCAACTTTGAGTGTCAGGTGAGTCTGGGCGTTTGGATCGGTAGTCTCCGACACAGTTGTCTCCGTAATCGCCAGGACTTGGTCGTGCGAAGCACCGATTCGCCGGAGAAGATGCGGAAAGCGCGCGTCGGAATGGAGCGGACGAAATTCGGGAAGAAACGCGATCCACTGTAGAATGCCTGAGTGTTCGGCAAAGCCGCGGTCGAGCCAGCGGAAAGCGTCTTCTTTGTCGCCAAGGGCGATATAAACTGCGGCAATCACAGGCGCCGAGACGTATCGCTTCTCCCTCGCTTGC
>Ga0209159_1001505_pt1 | contig 17576 bp, 15 predicted proteins | sample GraSoiAngelo_144_FD_185901 | JGI IMG/M metagenome (GOLD analysis project Ga0209159, IMG submission 185901) | Grasslands soil microbial communities from the Angelo Coastal Reserve, California, USA - 14_1009_02_40cm (SPAdes) (version 2) | ecosystem: Environmental > Terrestrial > Soil > Grasslands ...
GCGTTTCAGAACCTGCCGAAGCCGTTGCAGTCCTCCCATAATTGCAGGCTGGACATCATGAGGGAGCGGACGTTTTGCAATCCACGCAACTCGAATCAACGTCACAGCTGTTATTGTTGCGATTATTTCCCACAAGTCTTCCGCCTCAAACGAGTGTCCGAGCTCTTGCACTCCGGTTCATAAATGACGTTAAGTTTACCGTATCCGAAGCCCCCACTGGGATTGAGAAGCAACGGAAGGATCAAGCCAAGATCCAATCAAGAAATAACAGAATGAGTCGTGTTCTGTCGATTCTAGGCGTCAGGGTTCTTGTATTAGCCCTTTCCTTGACTTTCTAGAGTCTGCAATCTCTATTCCACGCTGGTCCCAATGAACCAACACTATGGTGTGAAAGCTCCCTTGAGTGCGTACGCGGAGCGCGATATGTCAGACTTGCTCGGCAAACGTGCATGGGTGAGCGGAGCCACGATGGCATCGATGGTGAGTAAAGCCTTTAGCATCGTAGGGAATTTACCCCATTTGTCCGCGTATCTGACCATGCCGTTCGTAAACATGAATTGGACTATTTCGGGTGGCAGAACGGCTCTGCTGTAGCTCATCTGGTGGAACATCCTTATCGCAGGGAGAAATACTATTGGCACCTTTTGCGCTGCTGCGCGAGTGAACAGATCCGTGTCTCCGAAATACACCGGGAACTCCAAAGAGAACAAGCCTCCGAGTTGTCGGATAGAACTTCGCTTTATCAGGAGAAAGCTTGCGACTGGATGGTCGACAAGCATAGGGCGCTCAAACAATATGTAATTGTAATGTGATTCCCGAGCGAAGAAGTTTCGAGCCAGAACTCTATTGATGAGACGCCCGGATCTGGTGAGGTTGAAAAACAGACGCGTAAATGTGAATTCTCTTGTACAGTACTGTCGATTTCCATTTGAACTGATAAGTTGAGGGACTAGGATGGGGAAGTCATGTGAGCGGGCGAAGTCGAGCATTTTCCCGAAGTCTTCCGTGAATACTATGTCAGGGTTACAAGCCAGCAGCCATTCTCCGGACGACTTCTCGACTGCAACAGCACTCGCCTGTGACAGACCGGCATTAGTCTCCTGGAAAATGGTCCTGAGGCCCAAGCGCTCTCTGGGTTCCTCTCCGATTGATGCAAGAAACTCTGCTGTGCCATCCGTGGAGTTGTTGTCAACTACTATTGTTTCGAAACGCTTAAGGTCTATTCGTTGTATTGACCTTAGACATTCCTCTATCTGAGATCTGCAGTTCCAAGCAACGATCACTATCGAAAGTATCTTCGACTCTTGTGGCTTCTCGGCAAACTCAGAAGGCTCTGCGATAGCCTCACGACCAGTCCCACGGTGCTCGCTTCTCTGTTCATCGTGCGGAGTGGTTCCATTTTGCAAGTCGATCTGCGTCTCTGGTGTTCTTGTACCTAGCAACGTCTCGGCGTGAGATTCGTTCCTTCTTAGGCAAGAGGCAGGTGGTCGGCTAATTTAATCAGTTTCGTTAGGGTAAGCAAACGGCCATTGCTCCAGATCATGGAGACTCGTTCAGGTCTGCTTGGTAATCTGTAACTGTCGAGCATTAAATTAGGCCAAGGCCCTGCTGACTATGATGAGACTTCAGAACGAGATTGCAATGCGGACGCGGTCCCGTCTCACCGCCCTCCTGAGCCAATCGGACATTTAGGGTTCAGCCTACTGAGCCACTTGCAAGCAACGATAGTTCGGCGGAATCTTGGAAATCTTACCTTGTCTTTAGGTCATAGACGTGACGCTCGAAGAGGGCTGCAGCAGAGACATAGATGGTCGATGAGCCGCGCAAGTCACCAAACAACCATTGATATCATGGTCAAGACACTCTAGAAATGGACAATCCATTCATTCCTGATTCTGGGCAAGCGGATTCGACGGAAAAATCTGGCCTTTCTGCCCAGTCTAACAAAATTGAACACTTCCATGTCGCCGTACCGCCAGCCCAATGGTCCGGCAAGTATCCAGGGATAGATAATCCAGAGATGGGCATGACGGACCCGTGTTTTATACGCATATCTGACTTCCTTTAAACTCATATCGAGAAGCCCCACAAGTACGTATCTCTTGTACCCATCACCTAATGGAAACCTCAATTCGCCAGTCAAGGCTACCCGGCGGATTTCTCTCAATGCTTGATGAGGATTCGCCAAATGTTCTAGGACATGCCAGCATCTTGCATAGTCAAATGCCCTGTCTCGAAAGGGAAGATAGTGGGCGTCAGCGCGAAGATTCAAAACCGACGGTACGCCTATTTGCGTCGAATACCTGACATCTACCCTGACGTCTCCCCAATTATCGGGCCCGCAACCTATGTTGACGTTCAGGGCCAAGGTTGAGCCCTCATTTTTTCTCGGCCCCGTCACTTTAGCTTTGCTGGATCGTCTAGTGGTTTTCAAAGAAACGCTTCGACCAAGCGTACACAGGCAAATTTGGCACACTTGTTAGGCTACAGAGACTTCGTGCGCAGGTACAGGGCGTAAACAGAATCTTAGCTAGAAACTGCCTTTAATAGACTTACAATCCTGCTCTAATCCATATGTTACGCGGAGTCAAGTTGTTAGCCGTTCACGAAAAGCTACCGTGGTGATTTCGAAACCCCGTGCCTCTACCATCCAACAGGGCAAATTACTCATTTCTTAGCTACTTAGCGAGATGAATTGCACTGGGCGTATGAACCAGACATGAACTCTCCTGTACCGTTTTGAAGCGTCAGTGTGAGGGTTCTGACCCATGTGGGAAAACTTGCTTACTTCCCGAGACATGTAGCCGAATACTATATCAATATCCAGAGGGGATTTGCACATGAAAGTCTGATGCAAAAGCGGGTCTTGTTGTTGCCCTTGATATGGGGAGCATACGGCATCGGGCTGGTCGTGGTTCTAAACTATCTCTTGGGGCCTATTTTCAACGATCTCGCCACCATTTTTCATTATTCTGGAAACGATAAGCCGATAGGTGGCTCTTATCTTCCTGCCCTCTTCTTTAATGTAGCCGCATTGTTTGCCATGATCGGATTTAGCCTGTGGGCACTTGGAATCTGGAGCGTCAACCTTTCTGATCCTAAGATAAGGCGGGACTTGGCGGCTATGGGGGTGCTATTGGGCAGCGGTTTTCTTGTTTTCTATAACGCTATATTCGTCTTTTCCCTCTTGGCGGCGCTGGTTTATTTTCTTGCCACGAACATAGAGTAACCTCCGGACAAATGCTCGCGGGTTTCTTCTCTTTCGTGCAATGAGGAGTTCCTCGTTCACAGGGTTCCTAAGGAGCATACCACACAGGATCTCTCCAGGGCCCATTTCCCCCATACAGACTAAAATCTCATACTCATTAGCATGAGCAGTGTGAGAGATCTTGGAAAGGGTGCTGCAATCCCGGTTGGTCCTTGTAGCCTGGGCGCCTTCTTCTCCCAGATTCGATGACTTGGCCCCCCAACTGAATGGACGGGTCATCCTTCTCAATATACTCTTTGGAAAGAAATGGGCAGCTCCCATACGATATCTTATTTTGGCATTGAAGACCTTCTCGCTACTCTCGAAGGAGAGGCCCAACAACGTACTGGCACAAAATCCTCCAATTTTCTGTCCGCTCTTGCTAGTCGTGGCCAGTCGCATCATAGGATTCAAACTAATAGTCGATCACCACGCAGTCTGGAGCATCAAATCCATTCGACAACCATTTCTGTCCCAATTGATCGCCACCTTCGAGAGATTCGTTGTCAGAAACGCCAGCGCTAACACTTCGGCCAACGAGAATTGGACAAGAATGCTTCGAACTAAGGGAGCGAGAGACGTGTTCACTTACCATGACTTCGTTCCAAGACAGAAAACGTCTCGGACCGAGAGAAGAATTTCTGTTCAACGCACTCTTCCCGTCCACAGTTTCCTAGTCATTGCTGCTCACGGAGGGCATCCAGAAGAGCTGCTGGAGGAGGAGGTTTCATCCGTTCAGAGGCTAGAGGGGTATGTTCTTGCTATCACCGGCAGGCCGGAGAAGATGCGGCAACGCCTTGCTAGGCTCACCCCATCCAGAAATGTGATCTACGCAGGTTATCTTAACCAGGCGGACTACGATGCACTGAAGGGAGAGGCAGACGCCGCACTATCATTAAGCAAGGAGCCGAACACAGTTCCACATGCAATACACGAGTTCCTGTCCATTCGAGTCCCGACCATAACCCTGAAGGACGAGCTTCTCCGTTCCATTTTCGACGGCGCTATTGTCGAAGCGGTAGACGCTCGCCCAGACTCCATCAGGGACCTTTTGAGGATGACATGCGAGAACGCGGAATTCAGACAGAAGGTGCTTGAGAGCATAGATCGCAACTACGAGAGACGTTCCAAAATGCACGAAGACGAGATTTCAAGGCTAACACGGATCATAGAGAAATAGCTATCGGCCGTCCTGCAGCTCGCTATTCTCGAACAGCATTAGTCAATGGATAGCGGGATTGGGGGGAGTGGCAACACACATGAAGAACACAGATCTACTTTTAAGGTTACTTGGGATCGAGAGCAGCTTGCAATGCTGCCGGGCGTGAGGGCGTACGATCTGAGAAAGAATGTGGATGAACGCGGATTCTTTGCGGAGATTCTACGTGATGACTGGCTGGACTTTCTTGGAGATGACAAGATCGTTCAAGCCAACCTGTCATTTACACATCCAGGAATGATAAGAGCATGGCATCGTCACGATCGTGGTCAAGTAGACTATTTCGCCGTCCTAAAGGGTGCTTTGAAGATCTGCGCGTATGACGACAAGCAAGGTTCACCAACTAGAGGTCAGCTGGACGAGGTCGTCGCCAGTGGGGAGCGGCTCCAAGTGGTCAGGATACCGGGGGGTTACTGGCATGGCACCAAGACCTTGGGTGGCGAGCCTTCACTTACAGTCTATTTCGTAAATCGCCTCTATGATCTCAAACACCCTGATGAGGAACGTAGGCCCTGGAATGATCCAGCGATAGTTGACCCAAAGACGTCGAAACCTTTCGATTGGAACAAACCGCCGCACAAGTAGAATTTCTTAGGACTGGCTTTACGACGATTTCAAGGACTGCCTCTTCATCTCCCCGATGCCCTCGTCCACCGTAAGAAATTTCATGCCTAAGTTTTTTTCCGCTTCGTCTATCCGAAGGCAGCTGTTCTTCGGTCTTTCCGCGAGCTGTTTGAACTCGCCGCTGGTCACAGGCTGGATTAGGCGTGTTTCGTAGCCGAAGATTTCGGCAACCTTCGTAGCAAATTCAAATCGACTCACGCATGATCCGCCTGCTGTATGGAAAATACCATTCTCGCTGTGTTCTGTTAGTCTGAGCAGAGCCTCCGCAAGGTTATCGGCGAAGGTCGGAGAGCTGTACTGATCGGTCACCGCTTTGACTGTCTCCTTTTTCTTGAGCTTGTCCAAGACGAACATGGCGAAGTTCATCGGCTTACCTGAATCAGAAGCTGTCCTCTTCACCACGGTAGGATTCCAGCCGTATATGACACTCGGCCTGGCGATGGCGTAGCTCGGAAGGCTTGACACGATTTTCTCGGCTTCCAGCTTGGTTTGACCATATACCTGGAATGGGCTTGGAGGGTCCCGCTCTGAATAGTGTCCAGATTTTCCGTCGAAGACGAAGTCTGTGGACACTTGGATAAGTCTGCATTGTCTGTCTCGGGCGGCCTCAGCGAGATTCCTCACTCCATCAACATTCACTCTCTGCGCTTCCTCCTTGTGGGTCTCACAATAATCGACATTGGTAACCGCGGCTGTATTGACAATCGCTTCAGGCCGAATCTTCTCGACCAATTCTCGCGTGGCTACACGGTCGGTTATGTCGAGGTCCAGTGTCTTGGGGAGAGGTGATCTTCGCGAGTGTTGCGTCCCATACCCATCGAACCCGTACCGCTCCGCGAGCGCGACGACTTTTGACCCGACCAGACCTGTGGAGCCTATCACGAGGAGCCTTTCCAATTTGAGCTCGCTATTTCCAGGAGTAGCCTTTTCAAGCTTCGGCTGACCAGTCTCTCGCCAACCGGGCATGAACCCTGGCAATTCGCGACTGCAGATACGACTGACCGAGAGACCATCACATTTCGATACTGCGACCCCCTCTATGAGCAGATTGGTGTGTGCCGTCGAGGTGAGACATTGGACAACCTAATTGTGACAGGCGGACTGGGGTTCATTGGAAGCAACTTCATCCATCACATCATCCGATCAAGACAGGATCTTAGAGTAACGAATATCGATGCTCAACTAACGGGCAGCAACCCGGAGAATGTTCGAGAACTTGCCAGGAATGCTCGATACCGATTCGTCAAAGGAGACCTAGCCGACTACTCGTTTACACGAAGAGTCCTGAAGAAGGCGGACCTCGTCGTCAACTTTGCTGCTCAGACCCATGTCGACAGGAGCATAGCTCGACCCGAGCCTTTCTTCGAGAGCAATGCTAGGGGAGCCTTCAACCTTTTCCAAGCCGCCAAGGAAAACAAGATCACCAAGTTGGTGCATATATCAACCGACGAGGTCTACGGGTCCATAGACTCAGGATCCTTCGGCGAAGAGAGTCCTTTGCGCCCGTCGAGTCCGTATTCCGCCACAAAGGCCGCGGCGGACCTGATGGCGCGTGCTTGGTGCACAACTTACAACCTCCCCGTTGTCACCCTTCGGTCCACGAACAATTTCGGCCCGAGACAACACCCCGAGAAGTTCATCCCCAAGGCTATTGTTAGGGCGTTGCGCAAGCTGGACCTCCCGCTCTACGGAGAAGGAAGACAAATTCGTGACTGGATCTACGTCATAGACTTCTGTACAGCCATCGAAGCTGCCCTTGACAAGGGGACGGCTGGCGAGATCTACAACATCTCAGCCGGAAACGAGCTGACCAACATGGACGTCGCCAAGAGGCTGCTCAAGCAGCTCCACGAACTTGAAACTAGGATAGTCAACGTTGAGGACAGACCCGGGCACGATTTCAGATACAGCTTGGACTCCGAGAAGGCTCGGAGGACTCTGGGCTGGAAGCCCGCATACTCATTCGAGGATGGACTCGCCCTGACAATTGACTGGTATCGCCGAAATGAAGCCTGGTGGCGGCCCCTGGCCACCAAGAAGGTTCTCTCAGAGACTCCTTGGAAGGAACGAAAGTAAGTCTACGAAAGTTCAGGGCGTCTATCCTCCAAACGAAATATGGGTCCAGGCTGAGAATTGAGAATTCGGACAAGTTCTAGAACATCAGAAAAGTGTTGTCGCCGACCACAAACGTTCTTCCAGTGGACTGGGTTTTTCCAGCTGTTATTCGGGAGTTCTTTCCGATGATACTGTCCACTATTCTCTCTCTGCAGTCGATGACAGTCCCATCAAGGATTATGCTGTTCTGTATCTGAACGCTAGAAATTTTCACGTGGCTCCCAATGGAGACATGAGGTCCAACACGGGCTTCTCCGCTGATCTCCGAATTGTCTCCAACTACGACGGGGCCTTGTAGGGCTACTCCCCGGTTCACAACCGTCCCATCTCCTAGCTGAACACTTCCAGAGATGATGACGCCTTGTTCGATCCTACCTTTGTTTGAAGGTTTCAGATCATCGAGGACCAATCGGTTGGCTTCGAGAATGTCTTCTGGTCGTCCGGTGTCCTTCCACCATCCAGACACTTCGTGGAAGACGATCCTTCCTCCCTTGTCAAGTAGGTTCTGGATCGCGTCCGTTATCTCTAATTCGTTTCGCCAACTCGGCCTCAAACTCTCTATCGCCGAGAAGATGGTCGGCTTGAAGAAGTAGACGCCCGCGAGTGCCAGATCGCTAAGGTACTGCTTCGGCTTCTCCAGGAGTTTAACAATTCTCCCATTCCGAATCTCGACGACTCCAAATCTGCTAGGATCTTGAACCCGGCTCAAGACGACCATCGCGTCCGCCCGAGATTCTAGGAATTCACGCGCCAGTTCCGGTATATTGTCTTTCAACAGATTATCTCCCAAATGGACAATGAAGGGCGAGTTCTTCAGAAAATCGCGCGAGATTAGAACAGCGTGGGCTATTCCTCTGGGGTCTGGCTGGTCGATGTAGGTAATATTCACACCGAACTGCGAACCGTCGCCGAGCGCCTCTCGGATCCCCTCATGCAAAGGGCCTAGAATGACCCCGATCTGTTTGATGCCAGCGGATCGTAGCTGGTCGAAACCGTACATGAGCATCGGCTTGTTGGCGATGGGAAGCATATGCTTATTTCCCGTATAGGTCAAGGGACGGAGTCGGGTACCGTGCCCCCCGGCGAGCAATAGTCCCTTTAGATTCGTCAGGTAGCCATGCCTCCAGAGTTGTGCGCATTTATCGCATCAATAAATGAGTTCATGTTCACGTATGGCTTGCCATTACAAAACAAGAAGCACTCTCTGTTTGACTCGGGGGGCTTGGAACCAACGCTTAGGCGAGGCCGCTATCGACCGAAGGTACAAGGGCCTAAGGGAGTGTGTTGAGACGCAGTCTAAGTAAGGCCGACGCTGAGAACACTAGCGGAGTAGACTCCGGGGGAGTCTGATTTGAGGAAAATGGCTAGCGTGACTTGCTGAGGCGTGTTCCATCCTTGGCTTTGCCAGATTGATACAGGGTCCATCCTCACGGTGTTCCAGGCAGATGCCTTTGTAGGAACGACGACGGTAGTGTTGGATGAGTATGTGGTTATGCTCTCCTGGTTCGTCCGGTTCGAGAAGACGAAATACAAGATGTGAGTTCCGTCCGTCACGCTGGCCGCGAACATGACATTCGCCGCAACGCCCTTCGTGCCCTGAGGCTCGAAGTTGATGTTAATGCTGGTGGTGTTGAAAAGGACTCTCTGCGAGAGTGCCAATTGTTCAATCCCGATACCGGCGTTCGTATAGTTCAAAATCATCTGTAGCCCGTCCGTCCCGTTCACGCCCGAAGGAGAGATTCGGGATGCAGTAAGGTCAGTGTTGACAGGGGAAAGTTTCCAGCTGAAGGGCACTTTTTTCCCTACGCTCGCATCCAGTGTCCACCACTTCAGACGCGGGTTCGCGACTGGAGGGGCTGGAATGTTTGCCTTGTAGGACGACGATTCGCCCAAGAGCTGGTTGGTCAGTCTGTCATAGATCATTACGTGGAACTGAGCTCCTCTTGGGACGGCGCTCAAGGCGTCTGGAGCAGTTATGAGGTACGAGTTCTGCGCTCCCGACTCTAGAAGTGCCGTCGAACTTGTGGTCCAGAAGTAGGTCAGCGGGTTCCACCATTTCACGAAGAAGGTGGGCGACACCGGTGTGGAGAATAGATTCTTCAGAGTGACGTTGATCATGGTCGCGGCCCCGATATTGTCCGGGTCCATCACGCCGTTAATCTGGATCGATGCCCGCTGCGTCGCAGCCTGAGATATGTAGGCACCAGACACGCCGACAAAAGCGAAGGTGAGAGCCACCAGCACCATCAGTGAAGGAGTTAGTCTCCTCCTAGTGATTCTTAGAAATGTTTCAGTTGGCGGCCGCCAGTCAATGTTCGGTAGCCTCATCGAGAATAGGGCTCGCAGATTCGGACCTCCGAGACGCGCTAGTTCGATAACTAGGGGGAATCCCCAGTAGGCCATGTAGTTGGGAAACGATCGATAGTAGAGGAAGAAGATGAATATCGGGAAGGCGAAGACCATACTGTTCAAGCCCCGATAGTTTCGAGCGTAGGTGTATAGAAGGAAGCTGGAGGCGCCGAGTACCAAGATCAGATAGAAGGAGGAAGGCAGGGCAACACCAAGGTCTAGTAGGATGTCGGAGAGACCTATGCCACCCGGAACCTGAGAGGGAGAATTCGGCAGATAGGGAACTACGACAGCGCTCCACCATGCATTTGGAGAGGCGATTATGAAGGGAAGGTTGGGCAACAAGAATGCGGTGGTCATCAGCGCAACATTCGTGAGAAGACTACGTGTTCGTGATTGTGGAGTTTCGTGCCAGAGTCGAATAAGAAGGAAAGGTGCGACGACGATGGCAATCTGTTTAGTTGCGATCGCCAAGCCTAGAGTGGCCCAGCTGGCTTTCGGGTGACGGTACCAGAGAAATGCTGTAAGGACGAGGAAGAAGGCCCAGACACTATCAGTCCAGCCGCCTGCGATTACGACCGGAAATAGGCCAAAGGGTGCGAGACTCATGCTCTTGAACTTCGCCGGGGCTAATGCGAAGACGATTAGGATTGAGAGAAGGAAGAAGGTGAAGATCGTATCCCGCAGATCCCGAATGCCTAGGACATAGAATGGGAGGACCGACAGGAAGCTTAGCGAGGGATAGGCCAGGTGGAAGTCGAAGGAGCCGTCAACCCCGGGCGTGTAGAATGAGGGGGAGAAGCCAAACTGGTCGAGCAAAGGCTTGATCGAAAAGCCGTATGGACTCTGCAGCTCGAGAACCTTCAACACTCCCATATAGGTTCCAACAACCGTGTCCGTCGTGTAGCTGACGATGAGGACTCTTGAGACGATAACATACAGCGCAATTATTGCCGCAAGGTGACCAAGCAAAGAGAGCTGATTCGCGCGAATCATGGTGAGCTTCTTTCCATGCGCTGAGATCAGATTGAAGAGGCCGAACCCGATCAACGCTGCTGATAGGCCCAAAACTCCGACTATCCATGGTTGGACTAATAGTAGCAGAACGCCTGCGAGAATCAGGAATCCTCCTGAAGCTCCTAGACCCACACGAGTCCACCTTGCAGCGGTGGAGAGGCCTTCGCGTAGTCCAAGATAATTGTAAAGCTTGTTAATGGCCCGTTGCGGCGAACCGAGTAACCTCGTCAAGAACAAACGTCCTCCCTCCTTGCGCCCCATTCTTTTGAAATGATCGTGGTGCTGGAATTTTCCCACTTAAGGATTACGTGGAAAATAGCTCTATGGCTCTGGAACAGCCTCGTTATGAAAGGAAGATTCGCCGCAACTTTGAATCTCTAGTCGAGAGGTTCTTTCCACGAACTCGTCTCACTTATCATGTCCTCGATCAATTCGCAAACGATGTGACCTATCATGATATGACATTCCTGTATCCTCTGGGCATCATCCGAGGGGACAACAACTCGGTGATCACACAACGAGGCGAGCTGCCCGCCCCCAGAACCAGCCAGGGCGATGGTTATCGCCCCGATCTTCCTTGCTTCTTGGACGCCTCTGATAACGTTCTGCGAGCGGCCGGTCGTACTGATGCAGACGGCAACATCGTCCGGCTCCAGTGTCGCCTGGACCTGACGTGAGAAGATTTCGTTGAAACCGATGTCGTTGCCTATGGCGGTCAGAACTGAGGTGTTGGTCGTTAGGGCAGACGCTCTGAAGGCAGGTCGCATTCTCTTAAACTTCCCAACAAGCTCCGCCGATATGTGCTGAGCGTCGGCAGCACTTCCGCCGTTTCCGAAGAAGACAACCTTTCGACCCTTTTGCAGTGCCATAGTCATAATGTGAGCCATCTCGACGATATCATCGAGACACTCCCTCGCAACTCGTTCTTTTGTTTCGATGCTGCTACGTATGGCTGCGAGTGCCGCGGAGGATCGGCTACCTTCTTCCGCTGGTCGCTTGTGAGCTAGTCGGCTATTTTGCATCGTCTCTCATGGTCCTACTTTGGGCTCCGCCAGGTTTGCAAACCCTCGAGATCGAATCTGACCGGAAAGGCCTTCCCACCGAGATGCTCGACCTCTTTTTCCACATGGACCCGTTTGCCAGGCTCACAGTATAGGAAGAGGAATCCTCCGCCTCCCGCTCCTAGAAGCTTGCCGCCGATAGCTCCGTTCCGCCGGGCGGCTTGGAGTAGCTTGTCGATCTCATCATTGGATATCGCGGAGTCAAGCGCTTTCTTCGTCTCCCACTCAGAGTTCAGCAGTCCAGCGAACTCTGTGAGGTTGCCGGTAAGGAGGGAGTCCTTCATCTGGAGCGTCAATTCCTTCATACGCTCAAGTGCGTCCATGACCTTCAACTCCTTATTTTCGTACGACTCTATCTGCCTCTGAAGAATACCCCCCGAACGTCTTGTCGTCCCGGTGAAGCAGAGGAGGCTACTATACTCCAGTTCGTTCAAGGTCTCTCGCTTTATGCGAAGAGGATTGACGATGTTCGCCTCCTTCTTGAACTCGATCAGGTTGAAGCCCCCAAAAGTTGACGCGTATTGATCCTGCAAACCTCCTGGAATTCCAACATCGTTCCTTTCGACATCATAGGCAAGATTTGCTATGTCGTAGTCTGTCATCGAAGTGCCCCTCCATTCGCGGAAGGCGCCTATCAGTGCGACGCACAGTGCCGAAGACGATCCCAGCCCTGCGCCCGGGACAGCGTCGTATCTGAGATTTGCATCAAATCCTTCGTCCACCTGAAAGCGCTTGGCGACCGCTTGGACGAACTCCACCTCTCCACTAGTCTCCAGCTGACCAAGTCTCCCGGGTCCAGTAGAGACATCTTGGTCTTCCCTGGATACGGTAACCATCCCATCAGTTCGAGAGGCAATGGAGCAGTAGGCATAATTCTGAATCGTAGAAGAGAGAACGACCCCGCCCTTCAATCCGGGATAGGGAGGGACATCTGTTCCTCCTCCCGCGTAGCTGACTCTGAGAGGAGCTCTGGCCCTAATCTTCACCATATCATCTCAGCACTCCCAACCTTTCTCTCCGCCTTGGATGATACTAGAAGCTGCCTTCTGCAAATCTCCCACGTTCGTCTGGACACGAATACCACGGCACCCAGCCCTCTTCGCCGCTTCAAGATCAATCTCCTTGTCACCAATCATCCAAGAACCCCCCAGATCGATCCCAAGGTCCTTTGCAGCCCTTAGAATGAGGCCAGGCTCGGGCTTTCGACAGCTGCATCCCTCTCCAGGCAGGTGCGGACAGTAGTAGATACCATCCACAAAACAACCCACCCGTTTGAGCTCGGACTTCAACTTCTCATGAATCCTGCCCATTTCGTCGTGAGTAGTCAGTCTCCTTCCGACTACAGACTGGTTGGTCACAACAATCAATCGGAATCCGCGATCTCGAAGAGCACGAAGCGGCGGTCCGATACCAGGCAGAATCTCAAGCTCTTTCGGTGTCTTGACGTAGTCGGGTCTCTCTCGTGTCAGCACACCGTCCCTATCTAAGAAGACCGCTTTGAGACTCGTCTGTCTGCCCTCCGTCCCGCTCTTCGATATCTGAATTAATAGTATTTTCCAGAGCCATTATCAGCAAAGAAGATGAGGATAGGTTAAGAGTCGAACAGGTACGGAAGCCTTGACAACTAGCAAGAGGCCGATAGCCGGTATGAAGCCTGAGTCACCCATAACAAAAACGTGAATTGCTCAATATGGAGTCATGGATATATATCTCAGCGATTTCGCTCGCCTTCAGCATACCAGGCCTATTGTTTTCCTACTACAGTGTGATTCTTTTCCTGAGCACACTCCGCTATCCAAGAACCCTCGCGGAAAGCTCGTCCCTTCGAGAGACCCCCTTCGTCTCATTTCTCATAGCGACATTCAACGAGAAGTTCGTCATAGCCAACACGTTGGACGAAATCAAGAACCTCGACTACCCAAGAGACAAGCTACAAGTCGTGGTCGCAGACGACTCTTCCGACGAAACCGTTGAGGTGATCGACCAGAAAGTACTGGAGCTCAACAGCCTAGGCATACAGGCTGTAGTTTCAAGAAGGAAGGCCAGGAAGGGTTTCAAGAGTGGTGCGCTAAACCAGGCAGCCTCGCTACTCAAGGGTGATTACGTCCTGCTCCTGGACGCGGATTCCACAGTCAGGCCGGATATACTGACGAAAGGGCTGAACGCCTTCAGTCGAGACGCTCGGATTGGGTTCGTCTCATTTCGAGTCGGCCACTACAACCGAGAACAGAACTTGACGACCCGACTATTTGCGCTCCAGCTTGACCAAGGAGATACCGTCACAAAAATGGGCGCTTATTCGATTGACGCTCCATACTCCTTCCAAGGCGGGTTTGTCCTAGTCTCGATGGCCGTGCTGAGACAGGTTGGTTTCTGGGCGAACGAGTCGATCGTCGAGGATGCCTATTTGTCCTGTAAAATATACTGTGCGGGATATAGGGGAGTATACTTGAGCGATGTTCGAATATTCAGCGAGGACCCGTCGAGCCTGGAGGTCTGGAAGAAACAGGCTGCTCGTGTAGCGCAGGGATGGGCGAATTGTGCTATTACCAACGGACGAAAGATCCTGAGTTGCAAAAAGCTCTCTATCTGGAGAAGAATCGTCCTGTTTTCCACCTTGGTCGGGCCCTTCCAAGGACTGACTCGGACTAATATTCGGGCTGAGTGCCCCCTCAAACTCGATATTTTCTAGTCCGATCTACATCCTGGTCGTTACATTGCCTGTAGTTTCCTTTTTCGGTTCAGGGATCTATGCTCTCTACATCCAAAAGATAATGAGTCTGCGCAACCTCGCCCTTCTTCCCCTACTCTCCTACACGACCTCCTGCATGACCACCGCGATGACGATCGGCTTCCTGAACGGCATGAGAGGCAAGACGGGCTTTTTCTTCAGAACTCCAAAGCACGGCCTTGGTAAAGGTGGGAACGAGCAGTATCATCGTGATATTCGTCTCGACAGGATTGCAGTCGCAGAAGGGATCTTCGCCGCAACGGCGCTCGCGATGAGCGTGGTCGTACTCTTCGACGGGGTTTGGGCCTTAGGCCTGACCCTTGCTGGTTTCGGCGCTTTGACACTCAAATCAATGAATCTCTCTCGCATTCTCTCACCTAAGTCATTGTAGTATCCTTACGGGATCTGACATGGATAGGATGGTCAGAGGCTCATGACCTATTTCCTGAGCCAGATAAAGTACTGATATCCAACATTCGGGAATGTCGGGGCGCTTACGAGTTGATAGTTCGAGTTTACCCATCTGGACACGCCTTCGGTTCCCGGAAATCCGTACCAGAGAAAATCGTCTGGGTAAGGTACTGGTCCGGTACCGAGGATGAAAACCAGCACCGTGGTGTTGTGCGACTGCCAAGCTTCCACAAATTCGGAAGGCGAAACGGCTCCCAGACCTTCATGTGTGACGCCATCAGCGTCAACATAAGTTGTGTTGAAAATGTCGTTGTAGGCGGCTTGGAAAGGCCATTGAGTAGAATTGGGAGGCTGAATCAGCCTCGACGCGAAGAAGGCGATACTGCCCTCGCTGGTCCATATGGCATTTCCTTCCAGAGTGATGCTCGCAACGTAATGGCCTATGGCTTGGTTCGCCAGAGTGTAGGGGCTGTTGGATAGAAAGCCGGACTGATAGGGAAATATCACGACCGCGCTTACTACTAGGCCAATCACCATCGCCCCATGGAAGTAGTCCCATGGAACCAGGCGGGCTCTCTTTCGCAGAGTCAGGAGAATCTGCTTGGCAATTTTCTCGACTGGGCCAGTCGTCATGCAGACTAGGAAAGGCGTCAGGTAAGCCACATAGTGGTTCAATACTATCCTCGGGATCGCAAATACCATTACAAGATTGGCTATTAGCACCCATGCGGGCAGCAATATCATGGGGTCCGCCCCGGACTTGACGCGGCGCACGATTTCCAAGCTCCCGACCGTAGCCAGTATGAAAATCGGCAGGAGCTGCCATATGGCCTGTTCGATGTGATAGACTCGTTCGACGAAGGTGAAAGCTGGCCTCAAGCTTGTCTGCAGCCCCAGGCTCTGAACGATGAAGTTGGGTAGCGCCGCCCTCCACGTGATCATGAGTCCCAACACCAACAATATCGCAGCAGCGCCACCAACGACTAGGCAGGCCGCCTGCTTCGGAAAAAGTTCAAGGAATCGATTCCTTCTGGCCTTCAGCTGATAGATTGCCAGAAACCCCAAGAGTGACACTGCAAAGAAAAGGGCGGTAAACCAAATCATCACTGCGATACCAAGTAGGACGCCGGAAACAGCGAGGCGAGAGTTCGACCCTTTCTCAAGACCTCTAACGAAGAAGACTGTTCCCAGGAGGATCGGAACATCGAAAATAGTAAACTCCAGAGGAGTAGTAGTCGCAAAGGGTAGGGGATACAAGGCAAAAAGCGCCAATCCCAGCAAAGGATGGATTGACGCCGGACTGGGCGATCGTAAGATTCTGAAGAGCCAGTAGCAAATGCCCGCGTCTAGTAGGTATGTCGATAGGTTGAAGGTTCGCAGGACCAGCAGGTTTCCCTGAGCGAGTAGGGCCGAAGGAATGAGTACTAAGTAGCCAATGGGAGGATGCGCGAGCATTATCTGTGAATAGGGCGTGACCCCTCTTCCGATGGCATAGGCCGCGTAAGCATAGATGGATTCATCACTCAGGAAACCGTTACTCAAGATACCGGGAAAACGGATGAGGAACCCGGCAATCAGGATTACTGCGACAGCTATGGGCTCTCTCGCGGGTCTCTTCGTTCGGAGGGTTTCGTTCGCACTCGAAAAGTTCCTGCATGACAGATTTCTTCGCCTCGAACTGTTCGTGACCGCGGCCTCTAACCCAGGGTCAAAACACGCTTCCGACTTCAAGACTTCGTCCCATCTTTCCCTCGGCAAACGCTTTCTCATTCACGTAAGAGGAGCGCGGGAGCGGAAGGCCACTCAGCTGACTGAAGGCTCGTCTTTTCATGATGTAGAATTGGATCGGAACCAAGGGTTTGGCCATAGAAGATCGTATCACGTTATCTGAAACAATTCGACGGAGTTGTGAGGCTCTCCTCGCCTCTACGACCTGCCTGAGGTTCGCTATCATCCACAGGTAGGATCTCACCGTGTCCATGCCGAATCTGCGTTTTCCTTTCGCGGCAAAGTAGAAGAGTGAAGTGAGGTCTAGGAAGATACGGATTGGAAAGAAGCGGCCCAGCGATGGCAAAGAATAGTTCTTGACCAGAGTTAATAGATTGTTTCTATGTTTGAGGAAGGACGTTCTCGGAACCGGGGTGGCTCCCCCTAGGTGGTAGACGATTGAGGCTGGAACGGACACGACTCTATAGCCCCGCATTCGGAGTCTCCAGCTGAGGTCGATCTCCTCCATCTGGAACTGAAAGAGGTCATCCAAGTAGCCTACCTCTGCTACGGATCTCAGTCTTAGAAACATTGCCGCTCCACTCGCCCAGAATATATCCACTGTCTTATCGTATTGCCCAAAGTCTTCTTCAGTCTGGTCGAAGAGTCGGCCCCGTGTGAAGGGCACTCCGCAGAGATCTAGCATTCCGCCACAGGCGCCGTTATACTCGAAGAAGCTAGGGTTGCTGAGCATTCTCAGCTTCGGCTGGCAAGCTGCGATCGAAGGATCGCATTCGGCCTCCTCGACGAGTCTAGCCAACCATTTTGGGTCGACAACGATATCATCGTTCAGAAGCACTGCATAGGTTCCTGTCACTCTCTTCAGGGCGAAGTTGCAAGCGCGAACGAAGCCCATGTTCCGGAATGTCCTAAGGGTCCTCAGTTTGCCTTTGAAAGCGTTCTCCGCCTTCTCTGTCGACCCGTCTGTAGACCCGTTGTCTACCAAAACAACCTCCAGATTGTCATATTCAGACTCGATCACGGATTTCAAAGCGTTATAGAGAGGGTCGAACCCTCTCACATGGATCACAATTA
>Ga0209159_1001507_pt1 | contig 17567 bp, 14 predicted proteins | sample GraSoiAngelo_144_FD_185901 | JGI IMG/M metagenome (GOLD analysis project Ga0209159, IMG submission 185901) | Grasslands soil microbial communities from the Angelo Coastal Reserve, California, USA - 14_1009_02_40cm (SPAdes) (version 2) | ecosystem: Environmental > Terrestrial > Soil > Grasslands ...
CGAGACGTACCTCGTAGGACGGGTTCAGCCCGACGAGCGTATGCACACCACCCAGGCTGGGCGCGACGACCGCGATTTTGAGACGTCCTAAAAGGGCGCTTGTCTCTTCCTCGCCTCCCCGAGCTTCGAAGGCCAACACGCCCCCGTAACCTTGAAATAGCTCCTTCGCCCGCGTGTGTTGCGGGTGATTCTCCAAACCGGGGTAGATCACCCGCTTGACAGCAGAATGCCCGCCGAGGAAGCGGGCGAGTCGGAGCGCGTTGCTGTTCTGCTGCCGTACCCGGAGCGCCAGCGTCATCAGCCCCCGGTTGAGGAGGAAGCAGGCGTGCGGGTCCAGGCTCCCACCGAGATGATTGAGGCGATGGCGGATGCGCTCGACCTGCTCCCCTCGGCCGATTACGCAGCCTGCCGCGATATCGTCGTGTCCGTTCAGGTACTTCGTTCCGCTGTGGATCGACAGATCAAAGCCCATCTCAAGGGGTCGAAAGTTCACAGGCGTGGCGAACGTGTTGTCGATCATGGAGAGCAGATCGTGCGCTCGGGCGAAGTGAACAACCGCCGGCAGGTCCACTACGCCGAGGAGAGGATTCGTCATGCTCTCGACGTAGATGACACGGGTCGTCGGGCGCAGCAGACACTCCCAGGACTTCGGGTCGGTCCCGTCGATGAAGTCGCAGGAGATGCCCAGCGCCGGCAACTCCTGCGTCACGAAGCCGTGGGGGCCGCCGTAGAGGCAATCCTGGGCGAGGAGATGATCGCCGGCCCGGAGGAAGGGGGCGTAGGAAACTCAAACGGCCTAGTTGGTTGACAGAATCCTCGATTTCAGACGTTGGCCCGCGCCCCTCTCGTGCGCCTTCCTACTCTTCCCCGTGTGACGCTACGCCGCGGACAAGAGGGTGGTCAAGGAAATCGTGAAGAATCGTGGGCCGCGGGGTCGGTCGGATGTCGCCACGGGTGCAGAGGGGCGGGGCGTCGGGCGGCGCGAGACGGGGGGCGCGCGGGCGTGGAGCCGATCCTGGCTGCCCTTACAGCAGCCAGCCTTCGCCGACGGCGGGCGGCGGGCGCGGCTGCGGGACCTCGGTCGGCAATCCGAGGTGCGCGAGAAACTTCCGGATGACGGACGGGTCCTCGATGGTCGCGATGAGCTGCATTCGGCCACCGCACCGCGGGCAGGCGAGGACGTCGATCTCGAATGCCCGGCGCATCAAATCGGCCCACGCCCAGTACCGTCGGTCCTTGCTTGCCGTTGCGAGCTCGTCGGGCCTGGCCGCGGAGGGCTCCAGTTGCTCCGGCTCCGGGCTGCCGTAGGCCACGAGCTTCGAGCGGCTCTCCTCTTCGCGGCCTGGGCCGCCTTGGCGCTCGAGGTCGGGTGCGCGCGCAGAAGTGACCTGATGAACGTGAACGCAGAGGGAACACGCTTGGTCCCGGCGCCCGCCGACAAAGCCGTCGTCGTCTTCCTGCGACCCGAATTCAAAGGCTATGCGATCTCGGCGGCGGTGTACGAGGACGACGCCTTCCTCGGCATCGTCATGCGCGCCACGCTCGACTGGTGCACGAGGCATCGCCGGGAATGCACCGCTAGATGGTCGTCAGTGAGGCGGCAGATTTCCTCGATGCCGACCTGGAGGCGGGCAAGACATACTTCGTTGCCGTTCGCCCCCGCATGGGCGCCTGGCGCGCTCGTTTCAGCCTCGAGCCCATCGCGCCGTCGAGCGGACGGTGGTCGAACCTGACGAAATGGCTCGACGACTCCTATGTCGTCACCACGAATGCGGCGGGCGAGCAGTGGGCGCGAGACAACCAGGCGTCGGTCACGGCGAAGAGGGACAAGTATCTCCGCGCCTGGCTCGCGAAAGACGAGCGGCCTGCACTGCAGAGGGCTGATGAGGTGTCGAGCCACTGAGCATCGAGGGAGTGGCAGCATCGGCATCATCGGCGCCGTTCGGTCCGCGCTCCTCGTCGTGCGCGCCTCTGCGGGGCTCAACCCGCCATGGCGCCGGCGCGCGCAAGCGGCAATGCCGTCTGGTACACGAGCACTTCGGTCGTGCCGAAGAGCTTGCAGGTCCCGTCGAGCTTCGCGCCGAGCTTCTCGGCGACGCGGATCGAGCGGACGTTCTGCTCTTGGATGAGGTGCACGACGCGGTCGGCCTTCAGCGTGCGGTGCACCCAGTTGGCCGCGGCGCGCGCCGCCTCGGTCGCGTAGCCACGCCCCCAGCGCGAACGGTCGACGGCCCAGCCGATCTCGAGGTCCGGCCACCCTTCCGGCCTCCACGGGCCGACGCGGCCGACGAACTCGCCGGTCGCCTTCTCCTCGACGGCCCAGAGCGTATAGCCCCGCAGGTACCAGTGGCCGATGAAGAGGCAGATCGTCCGCCAGGTCTCGGCCGCGTCCGTCGGCCTCCCGTCGCGGCCGAGGTAGCGCATCGACTCCTCGTCGGCCGAGAAGCGCGCGTACGGCTCGAAGTCCTCGGGCTTCCACGGCCGGAGGATCAGGCGTTCGGTCTCGAGCGTGGGCCAGTCGAGGTTCATGCGTACGCCCTAGCATGGGCGCGCGCCGGGCGGTCAACCCCGTCACGCGACGGCTCTTTGCAGCGGTTCGCTGGGCGAAGCCCACATCATGGCCCCCGAGGGGACCTCACCCATGCCCAGGGCTCGCCGTACCGCGGTCATCCTAGCCAACTCCCGCCGAATCCCGCAGCCGCCGTGTCGGCACGCCTCGCTGTCCTTCCGTCGGCCGTCCAACGAGAGATCCGACAGCGCAGCAAGCGCCGCAGGCTGGCCTCCTTGCATGCTTACACGCTTTGCACGTTTCGCCTGGAAGATGCACCCGCTTTCCTGGACACCGCAGGCATCACAGAGATCAGCATGGCAACTGCTCCGGCAATGGCACTGCTCCGGCAATGGCAACTGCTATCCACCTTTTTGACTTGACGCCGCCGACGCGCCTGGCCTAAACATCTGCCTGGATGCGCGCGCCCATGTCTCGCTACCAAGATATTATGAAGCTAAGCACACGGGCCGGTGAGCCGATACCGGGCGCGCGTGCTCGCGGCGAGGTCGCCGGTTCTGTGAGAGCCTTCACGCCTAGAGCGTCGGTGAAAGCGCCGATCACAGGTCGCCACGCACGGACAACGGTCGATCTCGATCGCGCTCCGTTCTCGACGGGTCTGGGGGGCGAGAACCTGGACGAGAGGACCCGGAATGCGCCATCGTTCCGGCGCCGGCTGCCCGCACGCTCACCGCCCAGTTCGCTGCCACGCGATCTCGGAAGGCAGCAGTGAAATTCCAACACGCAGAAGGAGGCAGTGAAATATATGGCCAGTGCTAGTTTGACAATTCGCAAACTGATGCCCCTTGGCACCTCAACCACAGCCCTGGTACTCACCTTGGCCTTCGCGCTAAGGGTGACGCCGGCGTTCGCCGTCCATGACGAGGGCATCTTCCAGCTCGATGGCGATGCGAAGGCGAGTACCTGCTCGGGCAATGGGCCAGGGATTTCGTCGTTCGGTGATAGTGTCGGGTGCACAGGCGAGGACTGGGATGACCTCTACACGTGCACGGGAGGCGGCAGCCTAGGGTCGACCTGTACTAGCGCCATCCCATGCGATGCCAACAGCGACGGCGTGCTGAGCGGAACGGAATGCACTACCAATCATGCCGCCGCGATAGCACTCTTGGCGGTGGACCCGTCACCCCTCAGCATCTTCACGGGTGGCGGCTCGAAGGACGAACAGGATATCACCCAGTGGCAGTGGATAGACGGCAGTGTGCCGGACAAGGATGACCTGATCGAAGCCTTCGCCGCCCTCCATGTCGCCCCGCCAGGTACCAGGAGCGGGGGCGTGTCCGTTGCCGGCCACAAGATCGTCTACTTCGGCGCCAACCGCCTGGCGGTCAACGGCGATGCCCAGATTGGCTTCTGGTTCCTCCAAAACCCCGTTGGTCTCGGCGGCACAGGGCAGCACGCATCACCGTTTGTGGATACTAGCGTTGGCGGCGCCGTCTCCCACAAGATCGGCGACGTCCTGATCCTCAGCAACTTCGTCCAAGGGGGTGGCAGCTCCAACATTCAGGTGTATGTGGTCAACAAAGTAACCTCAGGCAAATGCCCAACTGGATCCGTCGAAACCAAGGCTGGCACAGGAGCCATCTGCCTGGTGCAGCTAATCAATGGCACGGCTGGTCTAAACGGCGTCTGTAATTCCGCAACTACCAGTCCCGCGGTGCCGGCCGACGCCGCTTGCGCGGCGACGAACGGAGCCGTGGTAACCGCGCTCGATCCGGCCTTCACCGCCAAGGCTGGCGCGGCAGGCGGGAACTATCCGATCGTGGGCTTCTTCGAGGGTGGCTTGGACCTGACCGCTATCGGTCTGGGTGGGGAGTGCTTCCCCACGGCCATCGTGGAGACGAGGTCCTCGCAGTCCATCACGGCGGTGCTCAAAGACTTCACGATCACCCAGTTCGAGCGTTGCCAAGCTGAGATCGCGACCGAAATCCGCGACGCCGCCGACAACAACATCACTGGTACGTCGGTCATCCCAGGCACGGTGATCCACGACGTGGCCTTCGTCACCGGGAATCAAGGCGGGCCCGACCCCGGGCAGGGCGGTTCCGGTAGCTGCACGACTTCGCGCCCCTGCACCGTGACGTTCAGGCGCTTCGCCAACGACTCTTGCTCGGGCACCCCCACCAGCACGGAGAACAAACCCTGTGTCTCTGATGGACCGGGGGCGGGTTCATGCACGGCGACCTCGTCCACCTTCACCACGGTTCAGCCCCCTGGCTACTCCTACCTGGCGACCTACAATGGTGACAGCAACTACCCGCCCATAGCGCTCCCAGCTACCTCTTGCGAGGTGGTGGAAGTGGGCAAGTTGAACTCGGTCATCGCCACCGACATCTTCAAGGTGAGTAGCGTCGGGCCGCCTCTGGTTTTGGACGGGACGTTCACCGATAACCACATCGACCTGGCCGGTCAGACCACGGTGCCCGTGGTCGACCAGGCAACCGTCACGCCCGAGCCGCCTCAGACGTGCGGATCGTCGCCACTCCCACCGTGCCCCACCGGTACCGTGACGTTCACGCTGTTTAACAACGGCGCCTGCTCGGGCACCCCGCTACCCACCCAGAGTGGCACCTTGAACGCCAACGGAAAGGCGCTGTCGCAGGTCTTCAATCTGGGTGCGAACGGCCTCTCCTACATGGCCACCTACGGTGGTGACATGGTCTACAACGCCTCCACGGCAAGCAGGTGTGAGCCCGTGTGCGCAATCGACACCACCAAGTAACCGAGAGCGGCGTCACGTGACGAGGGGCCTGGTGGTCGGTGCACCGACCACTGGGTCCAAGGCAGGGAGGTTCATCAGCGCCGGGCAGGGCGGGTCGCCGCCCTGCCCGGCGTATTTTCTTCAGGATGCGTCAACGAAGGGCGGCTCTTCGTGGGCGGGGGGAAAGGGAGAGGCAAGCCATCAACGGCCGGCTGGTCTCGGACGCGCAGCCGCTGGAGAGCTTCGTGCGTCTCAGAGGAGGGCTGCGCGAGCGCACTGACAGCAACGCCAGCGCGCCGGCCTCCGGTGATCGAATGCCCGAGGCTGGCGCGGCGCTGGCTGGCGTGTTTCGTTCGAACGACCAGCTACTTTAGCACGGACCGGGTGTATTGAAGCAGATCGTTATCGGTGTCGAGAGACCTGGGCTACCGTCCATACCATAGCCCATACCCTGCACCACGTGTCGACCCGTTGAGAAACCACCGGTACTCAATAGGAGCAGGTTCCCCGATCGGGCCGAAGCGACGGTTTTCCCGTCCACCAGCAGATAGACGCGCTTTTTGGAATTCCCGTTTGCCACCGACCAGCCAACGTAGGTCTTCGGGTAGAGGACTGCCCAAGTCCACTCGGACTGAGGGATGCTGTAGCCAAGGCAATCAGCCTCAGAACAGGCTGCAATGCCGGTCGCGGGCAGGGTTGTTCCACTGCTGTACACCACGATCTCGACGAGGGGCGCCGCGAAAGCGGTTCTTACCCATATCACCAGCGCGGCAACCGCGAGCCATGGGACCAATCTGATCGCTGAACGGTTTGACTTCCAAAGCACACCGTCCTCCTTTTGTTCCATAGACGACTTCTTTTTCCCTCGCCCGCCTCTTCCAGTTCTCGGAAGGCGCTCGCCGGTTCTGAGCAGGCAGCCTCACGGAGATACGCCAGGCCCTTCGTCGGGCAGCAAATTCCGCACCGGCTGACCCGTCGGTGTTCCCGAGGAGCAATCGTCAGGTGGAATTCGGCGTCGAGAGACGGCGCGACCCGATGGACAGCGTCACGAAGAAGCCGCGGGCCTTACAGTTCTGTTCGGGGCATGGTCAGGTGCCCGAGCCTTCGCTCGCGCGAATGGGTGGTGGCCGCCCGGCGCTCACCAGCCGGCCATCTCCCGATCCCCTGAACGGAGAGCTGTAAGCGCGCCTCACACACGCCACACGGAAGCGAGCAGGTGAGCGGGGCACACTCCCCATGCTCAAACCGGCCAGCGCGCTGTCGCAGGTGCTAATCACATCCGCCCCGGTTCACCGCAATCAGCGCCACCTGCATGGCTGACCTACGCCCTTGAAGACCCTCCCGTGCTTCAAATTTCCGATCGCCAGCCGGATAGCATGCAATGGGGACGCTCTCGAAGATTCCGCGCCAGACGCGCCAGCTGCGCGACCCCCTCTGAGGAGGACGATCAGTGCGCAACTGGTCCTGGCGAGAATCGGCCGCGGGAGAGAAACCGTGGGTGCTGGTTGGCTTTTACGAAGAGGAGGCCCACCGCGCATACCGAACAGTGCGCTTGCCGTCAAGCTTGGAGGACGAAAAAATGCGCACCGCGGAGCGGGGGCATGATCCGCAGAAGCCGCTTCGACCATGTCGTGGACGAGGGCGCGAGGGCCATGTCGAGGGAAGCTTAGGCCCTCGGGCAGCATGGGGCCGGCGGACCTACTAGTGGGCGGGTGGCCGCCGGAGCCAGCAGCTGGGCCAGTGAGCGCAACGGCCCATGCTCGCCGACAACGGATCCCGGGATGGGCGCGGAGACAGGAGTAGAGGACGGACGCCGCTCCCCGGCTCAGTCTGCCCCGCGGCGGAGGAACGTCGGCACGTCGTAGTCGCCGGCGGGCTCCGCCCCTCCTCAGCCTCCAGGCCGCGGCGACGTAGGAGCCGGCGGACCCGCGTGGCTATCGTGGCGAGGACGCGCGCGACCTCCTCGTCCGTCGGCGCGGGCAGCGGATGGAAGCGGACGCCGCCGTCGTCGGTTGCCGTGAACACGCCCTCCTGAGCGTCGTATCGCCACAGCTACCGAATCGATCACGCGCTCGCCGCCGGCGATTCAATCTCGCGGCGGCCGACCCGCCGGACGTCTACCTCTTCGCGCGCCCGCGCGCTCGTCAGCCGAGCCGCTTCACGAGCCCCTGGCGCTGCCGCTCCATCTCCGCCGGCAGCCGCCCGTCGAACTTGCCGAAGAACTCGCCGATGCCCGCCGCCTCGCGGCGCCAATCGTCCTTCGACACGGAGAGCAGCTCCTCCATGGTGCGCCCGTCCACCGTGAGCCCGCTCGTGTCGATCGCGCCCTTCGCGGGGAGCAGCCCGATCGGCGCCTCCGCCGCGGCGCCGCCGCCCGTCGCGCGCGCGACGATCCAGCGCAGCACGCGCATGTTCTCGCCGAAGCCCGGCCAGATGAACTTGCCCTCGGCGTCCTGGCGGAACCAGTTGACGTGGAAGATGGCGGGTGGGCGTTTCAGCGCCTTCCCCATCGCGAGCCAGTGGCCGAAGTAGTCGGCCATGTTGTAGCCGCAGAAGGGGAGCATCGCCATCGGATCGCGGCGCACGACCCCGACGGCGCCGCTCTGCGCCGCCGTCGTCTCCGAGGCGACCGAGGCGCCGACGAACACGCCGTGGCTCCAGTCGAAGGCCTGGAGGACGAGCGGCGCGGTGCGCGCGCGCCGCCCGCCGAACACGAGCGCCGAGATGGGCACGCCTTGCGGATCGTCGAACCTGGGCGAGATCGACGGACACTGCGCGGCGGGCGCCGTGAAGCGCGAGTTCGGGTGCGCCGCCTTCTCGCTCGATCCCCTCTGCCACGGGCGCCCGCGCCAGTCGGTGAGGCGCTCCGGCACCGGGCCGTCGATCCCCTCCCACCAGGGGGAGCCATCCTCGGTCACCGCCACGTTGGTGAAGATCGAGTTCTTGCGGAGGGTCGCCATGGCGTTGGGGTTCGTCTTCGACGACGTGCCCGGCGCCACGCCGAAGAAGCCGGCCTCGGGGTTGATGGCCCAGAGACGGCCGTCGGGCCCCGGACGCATCCAGGCGATATCGTCGCCCAGCGTCCACACCTTCCAGCCCTTCTGCGACGGCGGCGGGACGAGCATGGCGAGGTTCGTCTTGCCGCACGCGCTGGGAAAGGCGGCGGCGATGTAGTGCGTCTCGCCCTCGGGGCTCTCCACGCCGACGATCAGCATGTGCTCGGCGAGCCAGCCCTCCTCGCGCGCCTGGACGCTCGCGATGCGGAGCGCGAAGCACTTCTTGCCGAGGAGCGCGTTGCCGCCGTAGCCGGAGCCGACCGACCAGATGAGCTTGTCCTCGGGGAAGTGGAGGATGAAGCGGCGCTCGGGGCTCAGATCGCCCAGCGAATGCAGGCCCTTCACGAAGTCGTCGCGGGCGCCGAGCTGCTTCATGGCCGCCGCGCCCATGCGCGTCATGATGCGCATGCTGGCGACCACGTAGGGGCTGTCGGTGAGCTCGACGCCGACCTTGCTGAAGGGCGAGCCGACCGGGCCCATCAAGTAGGGGACCACGTACATGGTGCGGCCCTGCATCGCGCCGCGGAAGAGGGCGCCGACCTTCTCCTTCGCCTGGCGCGGCTCCATCCAGTTGTTGGTGGGACCGGCGTCGTCCTGCGCGCGCGAGCAGATGAAGGTGAGGTGCTCGGTGCGCGCGACGTCGCTCGGGTCGCTGCGGTGGAGGTAGCAGTTGGGGTACCTGGTCTGGTTCAGCTCGAAGAGCGTGCCGGCGGCGAGCATCTCGTGGACGAGACGCTGGTTCTCGGCCTCGGAGCCGTCGCACCAGGAGACGTCCTTCGGGTGCGTGTGGCGCGCGACCTCGTCGACCCATTGCTCGAGCGGCGTGGCCATGAAGATTTTCTAACCGATAGGCGGGGCGAGCGCCAGACCGAATCGCCCGTGGCGGGCGGAGCCGGTATGATCCTGCATGCCCTCCAGCCTGGCGCGCTTCTGGACGCTCGACCCGGCGGTCACCTTCCTGAACCATGGCTCCTTCGGCGCCTGCCCGCGCCCGGTCCTGGAGGCGCAGCAACGCCTGCGCGAGCGCCTCGAGCGGCAGCCGGTGCGTTTCTTCGTACGCGACTTGGAACCGCTGCTCGACGACGCCAGGAGCGCGCTCGCCGCCTGCCTCGGCGCCGACCCGGAGGGTCTCGTCTTCGTCCCCAACGCGACCACCGCCGTGAACGTCGTGCTGCGCTCGCTGGCGCTCGCGCCTGGCGACCAGCTCGTGTTGACCGACCACGCCTACAACGCGTGCCGGAACGCGCTCGACTTCGTGGCCGGGGCCGCCCGGGCGGAGGTCGTGATCGTGCCCGTTCCCTTCCCGCTCGCCTCGGCGGACGCGGTCGTCGAAGCGGTGCTCGCGCGCGTGACGGCGCACACCCGACTGGCGCTCCTCGACCACGTCACCAGCCCGACCGGCCTCGTGCTCCCCATCGAGCGGCTCGTGCGCGAGCTCGCCGCGCGCGGCATCGACACGCTGGTCGACGGCGCGCACGCGCCCGGCATGCTGCCGCTCGACCTCCGCGCGCTCGGCGCCGCCTACTACGCCGGCAACTGCCACAAGTGGCTGTGCGCGCCGAAGGGCGCCGGCTTCCTCCACGTGCGGCGTGACCGCCAGGGCGGGGTGCGGCCGGTCGTGATCAGCCACGGCGCCAACAGCCCGCGGACGGATCGGTCGCGCCTCCTCCTCGAGTTCGACTGGACGGGAAGCCACGATCCGACGCCGTACCTCTGCGTGCCCGAGGCTGTGCGCTTCCTGAGCGGGCTCCTGCCGGGCGGCTGGCCGGCGTTGATGGCGCGCAACCGGGCGCTCGCGCTCGAGGCGCGGCGCATCCTGTGCGACGCCCTCGATGCAGAGCCGCCTGCCCCGGAGGACATGGTCGGTGCGCTCGCGGCTGTGCCGCTGCCCGACGGCGCCGCCGCGCCACTCCGCTCGCCGCTCTACGCCGACCCGCTCCAGGACGTGCTGCTCGAGCGCTACGGCATCGAGGTGCCGATCGTCCCGTGGCCCGCGCCGCCGAGGCGCCTGGTGCGCGTCTCGTGCCAGGCCTACAACGCGCGCGAGGACTACGAGCGGCTGGCCACGGCGCTGCGCGAGCTCACGCGCGGCTGAGGGGGTGGGTTGCTACGTAGGCTCCGGTGAGCGCGGGCGGAGCGTGAGCGGCACGCCGTGACACCGCTCGGCCCGAAGGTGCACCGCTCCCGCCGCGCGCACGGGGTCGAGGGCGGCGAGCGCGGCCGCGGCGCCGGGGAGGTCGCGGACGGCGAGGACGAGGGCGGCGAGGCCCTCGCCCTCCTCGGCCGCGGCGCGGAGCCGAGCCGCCTCGGCGCCGCCGGAGCGCGGGTCGGCGCTCACGAAGCGCAGGCGGACGCCGCCCACGCGCACCGCGACGGCGGCGAGGCCGGCCTCCGCGCCACACGCCTCGCGCGCGAGCCCGAGCTGGCTCGCGAAGAGATCCGCGGCGCTCGCCGCGTCGCGGCTCCGCGCCGTCACCTCCTCGAGCGCCAGGCCGGCGAGCGGCCCCGTGCTCGCCGCCGGAGGAGCGTGCTCGCCCGGCGGCGGCGTCGCGAGCTCCACCAGCACGCCGCGCGTCCCCTTCGGGTGGAGGAAGCAGATCATGCCCGCGAGGCCCTGCCGGGGGGCCTCGTCGATGAGCGGCAGCCCCTTCGCGCGCGCCGCCGCCAGCTCGGCCGCCACGTCGGGCGTCTCGAAGCACACGTGATGCAGCCCCTCGCCGCGCCGCTCGAGGAACTTGGCAACGCCGCCGTCGGCGCTGATGGGCTCGAGGAGCTCGATCTCGCTTCGCCCGATGGGGAGGAGCGCGGCGCGCACGCCCTGATCCCGCACCGTCGCCTGCTTGGAGACGTGGAGCCCGAGCACGTCCTGCCAGAAGGCGAGGCCATCCTCCAGGCGGCGCACGACGAGGCCGACGTGGTGGACGCGGGTCAGCATGCCGCTAGCGAAGCGCGCTCGCCGTGCCGACCAGCGCCTTGGTGCCGTCGGCCTTCTCGCACCAGACGTCGAGGTGGACGCGGCGATGGCTCCCCTCGGCCACCTCCTCGCGCACCTTCCCGCGCGTGGCGAGCACGTCGTCCACCCACACCACGTTCACCAGGCGCACGTCCATCTTGCCGCCGAGCAGCCAGCCCGCGCCGAACGCCTCGGTCATCAGCTCCGAGACCAGGCACACCGACAGCATCCCCTGCACGACGATGTCGGGGAAGCCGAGCATGCGCGCCATCTCGCGATCGTTGTGGTAGTTCTTCGCCGGCCCCGAGAAAGCCTCGCACATCGCGAGCGTGATCGGGCGCGTGAGCAGGCCGATCGGCTCCCCGGACCCCTCGCCGACGGTGAACACGCGCTCGGGCCGCTTCTCGCGCTCGCGGTCGACGACCGTGTCGCGCCGCTCGTCCTCGATGAGGAAGCTCTGGTGCGTTCGGCTGCGCTGGAGCCAGCGGCCGTCCGCATCGGTGACGAGGACCTCGTTCACCACGGACTCGCGGTTGCGCTTGCGGTAGCGGTCGACGACGGTCGAGCGGGTGCGGATCGGCTGGCCGACGAGGACCGGTGCGAAGAGCTCCCACTCCTGGCGCGCGTGCAGGTTCCCGAAGATGTTGGGCAGGTACCAGGCGAGCGAGCGGTAGACCTCGGAGTGGAGGATGAGCGCGGGCGCAGCGCCGGCCGGACGCCTGCTCACCCCGCCCGTCCCAGCCTCGTAGCGCGCGACCTCGGCGTCGCTCACGCTGAGCGTGCGCCCGCCCACGTCCTGGCCGACGTGGACCTCGTGCTGCGCGAAGAACGCGCCCGCGCTCATCGGGCGAAGCCGTAGAGGCGGGCGAGGTCCTGGTCCTTGGCCGCGAGCAGCTTGGCGAGCGTCACCATCACCTTGCACTGCTTCCAGGTGGCGTCGTCCTGCATCTTGCCGTCGAGCATGAGGACGCCGCGCCCGTCGGGCATCGCCTCGAGCACGCGCTTGGCGAAAGCGACCTCCTCGACCGGCGGGCTGAAGACCTTCCTTGCGATCGCGATCTGGCTCGGGTGGAGCGACCAGGCGCCGACGCAGCCGAGCAGGAAGGCGGCGCGGAACTGGTCCTCGCAGCCGAGCGGGTCGGAGATGTCGCCGAAGGGGCCGTAGAAGGGGAGGCACCCGGTGGCCGCGCAGGCGTCCACCATCCGGGCGATGGAATAGTGCCAGGGGTCCTGCTGCGCCGTCGGGCGCGGGGCATCGGGGTGCTTCGGGTCGGGGTCGGTGCGCACCAGGTAGGCGGGATGGCCGCCGCCCACGCGCGTCGTCTTCATGCGGCGCGAGGCGGCGAGGTCCGCGGGCCCGAAGCTGATCCCCTGCATGCGCGGGCTCGCGGCGCAGATCTCCTCGACGTTGGTCACGCCGAGCGCGGTCTCGAGGATGGCGTGCACGAGGAGCGGGCGCCCGAGCTTGTGGCGCGCCTCGAGCTGGGCGAGCAGGCGGTCCACGTAGTGGATGTCCCACGGCCCCTCGACCTTGGGGATCATGACGACCTCGAGGCGGTCGCCGATCTCGCCGACCAAACGCATGACGTCGTCCAGGAACCACGGGCTGTCGAGGCTGTTGACGCGCGTCCAGAGCGGCGTGTCGCCGAGCTCGACCTCGCGCCCGATCTCGACCAGGCCCTCGCGCGCCTCGAGCTTCTTGTCGGCGGGGATCGCGTCCTCGAGGTTCCCGAGCAGGATGTCGGTCTGCTTGGCCAGCTCGGGGAGCTTGGCGGCCATCTTCGGGTTCGAGGGGTCGAAGAAGTGGATGCAGCGCGAGGGCTTGACGGGGATCTCGAGGACCGGCTGCGGGGCGCCGATGGCGAGGGGTTTCGTGAAGTCGCGGGGGCTGCGCATGGGTCTGCCTCGAACGGGGTCTAACGTGGGCGGCCGGGAGGGGTCAACCGTGTCGCCACGCACGGGCATTCCATGCTATCAGCACCGTTGAGCCGCGTCTCCGTTCTGCCGGCCGTTGGCTCAGAGGGTTGGTGGTTCGATCCACCAACGATCGTTCCGTAGCCGGGTTACTTGCCAGAAGGGTGACCATGGTGGTGTTGACAGGGAGACCCCCGGGGCGGGTGTGTAGGATGCGAGCGACGCCCAGGCTGACGGCGGCATTGCTGCTGGTTGTCTTCGCCTCTGCAGCGGAGGGCGGACCTGGCAAGCAGTGTCGGCGCGCGTGCGGGAGCGCCGTCCGGTCCTGCATGACCGCCAGCGGGCAGGGTCTCCGCGCCTGCAAGGAACAAGTGCTACGACGGTGCGCGCGGGAGGGCCTTCCGGCGTGCTCGTCGTCGCCTCTACCACCCGGCGCTAGCCGGTGTTCCGAGAGTGGAGCGCCCGCATGTGCGGGCAGCTGCCCACTCGCAGAGTTCAGTTGCGTCCCGAATCCACGGGGCGGATGCAACTGCGAGGCGCCCGCCTGCGATCGGGCGCGCAGTAGTAGCTGCAACGGTGTGTGTCGCCATGCGGGGCGGGTCTGCGTCGCCCGCGGCGGCCGCTGCAAGTGCGTGTAGGGCGCGACCCGGTCGTTGCGTTCGTCGAAGCCCCCGTGAGGGACCGCCTGGTCGAGCGGACCGGCGGGCCCAGCCGAGCTTCGCCCGCCTTGCCGGTGTGCCGGATCGGCGGCAATCTGCCTGCCGATGACCCGGTTCGGAGAGCTGGTCGCGGTCTCCGACGCCGTCGCGGCAACCCGCTCACGCACCGAGAAGGTGCGGAGGCTCGCCGATTTCCTCCGTGCCCTGCCGCCCGGCGCGGTGGCTTCGGCGCTGCGGTTCCTCTCCGGGCGTTCCGGACGCGAGCGGCTGGGAGTCGGGCCGGCGGCGGTCGATGAGGCCTGGAGGACGGCCGCACCGGCCCCGGAGGCGACGCTCGGCCTCGAGGACGTCATCGATGCCCTCGCGGCGCTTCGCGACCTCTCCGGGGAAGGGTCGGCGGCCGAGCGCTCGCACCGGCTCGGCGAGCTGTTCGCCCGGGCCACGGCGCCGGAGCGCTCCTTCCTGGCGCGCTGGCTGGTCGGCGAGCTGCGCCAGGGCGCGCTCGAGGGCGTGCTCACCGAGGCCGTGGCCGCGGCCGCGGGCATCGAGGCCGCGACGGTGCGCGACGCGCTCATGGTCGAGGGCGACCTCGAGGTGGTGGGCGCGCAGGCCCTCCGCGCAGGCGGGGCGGGGGGCCTCGCCGGAGGCGCCATCCAGCTCTTCCGGCCGGTCCTGCCCATGCTGGCGGGCACCGCCTCCTCGCCGGCGGAGGCTCTCGAGCGCTTTGGCGAGGTGGCCGTCGAGGCGAAGCTCGACGGCGTCCGCATCCAGGTGCACAAAGCGGGCGAGCGCATCGAGGTGTACAGCCGCAAGCGCAAGCCGCTCACCGACGCGCTGCCCGAGGTGGTCGAGAGGGTGCGCCGCCTCGCCGCCGGCGAGGCCATCCTCGACGGGGAGGCGATCGCGCTCCGCGCCGACGGCCGGCCGGAGCCGTTCCAGGACACCATGCGGCGGTTCGGCCGCAAGCTCGACGTCGACGAGGTGCGCCGCGAGATGCCGCTCAGCGCCCGCTTCTTCGACTGCCTGCTGGTCGGCGAGCATCCCTGCATCGCCCAGCCGCAGCGCGAGCGCTGGCGGATCCTCGGCGAGATCGTGCCGCCCGACCTGCGCATCGCCGCGCTCTGCACCGCCGAGCACGGCGCGCTCGACCACTTCCTGCAGGAGACCCTCGCGCAGGGCCACGAGGGGGTGCTCCTCAAGTCGCCGGCCTCTCCCTACCGCGCCGGCCGCCGCGGCACCGAGTGGCTCAAGTGGAAGCCGGCGGTCACGCTCGACCTCGTGGTGCTGGCCGCGGAGTGGGGGCACGGACGCCGGCGCGGCTGGCTCAGCAACCTGCACCTCGGCGCGCGCGACCCGGCGAGCGGCGGCTTCGTCATGATCGGCAAGACCTTCAAGGGCCTCAGCGACGAGATGCTCGCCTGGCAGACGGAGCGGCTGCTCGGCCTCGAGCGCTCGCGCGATGAGTGGACGGTCCACGCCGAGCCCTCGCTCGTCGTCGAGGTCGCCATCGACGGCGTGCAGCGGAGCCCGCGCTACCCCGGTGGGGTGGCGCTGCGCTTTGCCCGCGTCAAGCGCTACCGGACCGACAAGAGCCCCGCCGAGGCCGACCCCATCGACACCGTCCGCGGCTTGCTGCCCTCCCGCCGCCCGCACCCGTTGCGGGATGCAAGACCTGCGGGGGGTTCGTGAGCGCTCGCTCGACAGGGGCGGAGAATGCTCGACGCCCTCACCGCTTGCCCGTCTTGTTGCGCGGATCGTCGGCCGGGTTCACGAAGACGACCTGGAACGGCCCCATGCCGTGCACCTGGACGATCCCCTCGCCCTTCCTCGCTACCCAGCCGAAATGCGGCATCTTCGCCGGGAGCATGAGATAGGAGCCGGCGGGAAACTCGCGCGCCCCCCGCTTTTGGAGCTTCTCGCCCATCCCGAGGAACAGCGTTCCCTTGACGACGGTCACGTGCTCGTCCACCGGGTGCCAGTGCGGCGGGGTCTTGCCCCCCGCCGGCTGCCGGATGCGGATGACGAAGGGACCGGACTTCTCGGGATCCCCGGACAGCACCGCCAACCTGGCGCCCGGTCCCCCCGGGGGGAAGGGCTGCCACTTGAGCGCCCCGGGTACCAGCATGACGTGCGCCCCGGCCGCCTCGGCCGGGGGCGCCGGCTTGCCGGCGGGCTCGGCCTTGTGCGTCCACCGCGTCCACGTCGCACAGCCGGCGACGCCAGCCACCGCTGCGATCACGAGCAGACGAGACGGCCATCTCTGCATCGCACCCTCCTTGCCGGCGCGGGATCTGCCGCGCGGCCTCTATCGCTCATAGAGCTTGAGCACCTGCACCTTCCCCGCGGGTGCGGCCTGGATGCAGAGCTCGCACAGCACGCACTCATCGAGGTTCTCCTCGACGATGCGGAGCCTCCCGTCCGTCTCCTGCGCGAAGATGTTGACCGGGCAGACCTCGACGAGCTTCTTGGCGAGCGCGGCGTCGGCCGCGACCGTCGGGTCCACCTGCACGTCGATGAACATGCCCGGCATCAGCGCCCTCGCAGGCGTTCCTGCACCAGCGCCGGGATGTCCTCGATGCGCTCGGCGACCGAGATGCCGGCGGCGGTCATGCGCGCGATCTTGTCGGCGGTGGTGTCCGCCTTGCCCTCGACGATCGTGCCCGCGTGGCCGAAGCGCATCCCCGGCATCTCGTCCATGAAGCGGCCGGCCATGAAGGCGACGATCGGGAGGCGCGAGCGGTTCTCGCGCACCCAGTCGGCCAGCTCGGCCTCCATGCGGCCGCCGGGCTCGGAGTAGATGACGATCGCCCTGGTCTCCGGGTCGGCCTCGAAGAGGGGCATCAGCTCGGCGTAGGTCGAGCCGATGATCGCATCGCCGCCGATCGAGACGGCGGTCGACTGCCCGAGGCCGGCGGCGGAGAGCGTGTTGCAGATCTCGGTCGTCATGCCGCCCGAGCGCGACATGACCCCGATCGGCCCCTTCTTGAAGGCGCGGCGGACGTTGACGGCCGGGCCGCCGAGGCCTCCCATCTTGGCCTCCTCGGGCGAGAGGATGCCGAGGCAGTTGGGGCCGATGATGCGCGCGCCGCGGAGGCGCGCGAGCTCGACCATCTGCGCCACCTCGCCGCGCGGGATGCGCTCGGTGACGACCACGACGAGCTTGACGCCCGCCTCGATCGCCTCGAAGACGGCGTCGCGCGTGAAGCGCGGCGGCACGGTCACGATCGAGCCGTCGACGCGCTGCTTGGCCGTGATGTCGCGCACGCAGTCGTGGACCGGCACGCCGTACACGTCACGCCCGGCACGGCCCGGCGTCACGCCGCCAACGATCCTCGTCCCGTAATCGAGACCCTCGCGCGTCAGGTTCACGGCCTCGCGCCCGGTGATGCCCTGGATGATGACCGCCGTGTCCTTGTGGATGAGGATCGACATCAGCCCTTCATCTTCGCGACCGCGCGGCCCGCGGCCTCGTACATGGACACCGTGCGGTCGCAGTACTCGACGCCGTACGTGCGGAGGATCTTGAACCCGTCATCCTCCCACGCGCCCGGGATGCGGAAGATGGCGATCGTCTCGGCAGGGGTGCGGCCCGCCTCGACGCAGCCCTTGATCACGCCGCGCGCGACGATGTCGACGCGCGTGTTGGAGACCACGTTCATCATGACCGCGATCTTCCTGACGCCCGGCTTGGAGAGGATGAGCTTGGTCAGCTCGCACG
>Ga0209159_1001511_pt1 | contig 17523 bp, 19 predicted proteins | sample GraSoiAngelo_144_FD_185901 | JGI IMG/M metagenome (GOLD analysis project Ga0209159, IMG submission 185901) | Grasslands soil microbial communities from the Angelo Coastal Reserve, California, USA - 14_1009_02_40cm (SPAdes) (version 2) | ecosystem: Environmental > Terrestrial > Soil > Grasslands ...
AAGTTGTAACTTCTTCAATTGGCTTGCGCCCACATTCCGTTACGTGCATGCCGTCGGCGCAGAACTTCCGCAGGAGTGCATCGGCCTTATGACTCCCACCTTTCTGAGTGATCAGTTCGATACGATGTATTATGTGCCATCATATCGCGCCTGGTTTTTTCGGCAGGATTTGCGGCCCGCATATCAATATCATTACCGGTTTCTTCAACACCTGCAGTTTCGGCGGGCTGCCCACCGCTGGATATTAAAGGCGCCTACTCACATGTTTGCCATCCCAGCGTTGCTGTCTGTCTACCCGGATGCGCTGTTCGTGCAGACTCACCGGACGCCGGTCGATGCGATGGCTTCGGTCTCGAGTCTTGTGACCATCCTTCGCAGCGCCTTCAGCAATGCCGTCGATCCGTTCATAGCCTGCCGCGAAGCCATCCATTATTGGTCCGAAACATTGCAGAAATTTTTACATGAACGCGATCAACTGCCCAATAACCGTATTTGCGACGTAGACTATCACGAGATTTCTCGCGACCCCATCGCAGCCGTCAGGCGAATCTACGACCGTTTTGGCTGGTCGTTGTCGAGAGAGGCAGAGCAGCGCATGCGTGTCCTGGTTACAAGCCACGCCCAGCGACAACCCGGAAACCATCGCTATCATCTTTCGGACTTTGGTTCTTCTGCGGAGGAAGTCCTCGGGGCGTTCGAGGCCTATTGTAAGCGATTTGGCTTGTTCTCGTTCGATGGTGAGAAAGATTCGTCAGCACCTCGAAATTCTTCTCTCTCGCAAGTACAAAGACGTTCTGGCTTCGTCTCGTTTACTAGAAATAATGGTGAAGTTGCCGGGTAACGCGCCTGGACCAAACGCTCTCGTGGTATGCTGCCAAGCGACAGTCCATGATTCGCCAGATTGTCTGATTGTGGTAGAGGACGGAAACTTCGCGAATGAACGTTAAATTCAACCGTGCAATTGGTGCTGATCATCCCAGCTTACCCGGACATTTTCCCGGTGCCCCACTTGTACCGGGGGTGGTGATCCTCGACGAAATACTGGCAGCGTTGCTCGAGTGGCGCGAAGAATGTGAGCTTACCGGCATACGGAGCGTCAAGTTTCTTGCGCCACTCAAACCTGAGCAGCCATTCACGATCAGTTTTTCCGCGGATGATCAACGGGCGGGCGAAGTCGATTTTTACTGCCGTATCAAAAAGCGAATAATAGTTGAAGGTCGACTTGAAGTTTGTTGGGAGACAAAGTGAGTTCGTGAACGCGCTCGTACTTGACGCGCATAAGTTTGAAACCCGGCCAAGCGATCCGCGTCTGGCGGAGTGGCTCCAGCGATTCCCACCGGCAGTGTTCAGCGAACGCCTATATCAAAGCATTGAATTGATGGAGCGCTACAGCATCGAACTGGCCGTTGATTTATCGCGTCAGTTGAATCTCGTCGATCAGCTCGGCGAATGGCGATCAGCTGATGAACTTTGTCGCATGCTCTCTTTTCAGCCGCGTTTCAAGTTCGCCTTACGCTGGATTTTGGAGCGCCTGGTCGAAAGTGGCTGCGCAGAGGGACGAAACAACGAAGAGGCTCGGTGTTATCATCTGCGACACGCGCTATGGCAGCCTGACCTCAAAGCCTTGCGCGCGATAGGTCTCAGCATCGATCCTTCTAACGCTGCGACCCTGGACTTGTTAGATCACGCCGCAATTCTGTATGCGGCCGTTGCCAATGGCCAGCAAAGTGGTGATCACAATCTGTTGGGACCACAAGGCGTGCCTCTGTGGCTGAATTATTTCCACAACGATAATTTAACTTACGCAGTAAACAATTGGGTGGGCGCCGTTCTGGCTGCTGATCATCTTTCCACTCCGCGCACACTCCGAATTTTAGAAGTCGGTGCCGGCACCGGCAGCGCGAGCGAAATCTTGCTGCAGTTAATGAGCGAACGCGGCCTATTGCCACGGCTGGAGCGCTACCTCATCACAGAGCCGAACGCATACTTCCGGCGCTGCAGTCAACGTAAACTGACGGCGCAGTATCCTAATCTGCCGCTGGAATGGGCGCCTCTGGATGTCGATTCGCCGTGGAACAGTCAAGGAATTCCTTCCGGAGAATTCGATATCGTATATGCGGTTAACGTGATGCATATCTCCAAGGATCTCTTGTTTAGCTTGCGTGAAGCGCGCATGGCTTTGGTACCCGATAGCTGGCTTGTGATCGGTGAATGCGTGCGGCCTTACGATAACCAACCCATCTATCCGGAGTTGATGTTTCAAATTCTGAATAGTTTTACAAATGTCCAGACAGATCCAGAAATTCGCCCGAATCCGGGCTTTCTAACTGCGGAGCAGTGGCGCCGCGCTTTTTGGCGCGCAGGCTTCAGTCATGCCAGCGTGGCGCCGGACATCGATCGCATTCGCGAGATTTATCCGCATTTTTTCACCGCCGCGATCTCTGGACAAAATACGGCAACCGCAAAATGATGCCGGAAGCTCTTGGGACTAAAGTTTCGGAAGCAGATCGCTGGACGACCCTGCCGGAACGCGGGACGCCCGCTTCACTGCGGATAATCGCCTGGATCGCAGCGCACATTGGGCGCGGTGCAGCAAGGCTGCTGCTGTACCCGATCACACTTTATTATGTGATCACGGCACATGCCGCACGTCGGATGTCTCGCGAATACTTGAAGCGCGTGCGTGGCGGTTCAGCCCACTGGTGGCATGTTTTCCGCCATTTTTATTGCTTCGCCGCGACGATTCTGGATCGCGTTTATCTGCTGCACGGTCGGTTCGAGCGCTTCGGCGTGACGGTTCATGGGAAGGAAATCTTGCAGCGCCAGATCGAAAGCGGGAATGGCAGCATTCTCCTCGGTTCCCACCTGGGCAGCTTCGAGGTGTTACGCGCTTTGGGAGTGATGCAGCGCAGGTTTCCGCTGAAAGTGTTGATGGACACTGTGCACAACCAAAACATCACGCGTTTTTTTGACGCGCTAAACCCGGAGATCGCTGAAACCGTAATTGCACCCGATCGAGCGGATACGTTGATAAGAGTCAAGGAGAGTTTGGATGGTGGTTACTTCGTCGGCATGTTAGGCGACCGCGTCTCCGGCGGCGACAAGACGACCCAATGTCAGTTCCTCGGTACGCCGGCGACATTCCCAGCCGGTCCCGTCCTGCTTGCTGCCATGATGCATTGCCCCGTCATCTTGTTTGTTGGCCTGTATCGCGGTGGGAACCGTTACGAAATCTATTTTGAACATTTTGCCGACGAGATCGTTATGGACCGTGATCGTCGGGCCGAAAGCATCCAGCTTTGGACGCAGCGTTACGCCAGGCGCCTGGAACATTATGCGCGCCTTGCGCCTTACAACTGGTTTAACTTCTATCCGTTTTGGGACTAACGACCTCTTATGTGAGCGAATGACGGACGCCGAAACAAGCCCCGTCGATCGTATTCTGATAGCAATGGCTAACGACCTGCCGATTAACAAAGCCGAAATTCGCACACTGATCCCCCACTCCGGTCTGATGTGCCTGTTAGACGAGGTTACGCAGTGGGACGATCGATCGATTGTGTGCATCACTAACACCCATCGCGATCCGGGTAATCCATTGCTACGCGAGGGGCGCTTGTCAGCGTTGCATGCTTTCGAATACGGCGCGCAAGCTGCGGCAGTGCATGGAGGATTGCGAGCCCGCTCAGTGGGTACTACGGCCGCTCCGGGTTATCTGGCCGCATTGCGAGACGGACGCTTACACATAGCTCGATTGGATCACATCCACTTGCCGCTTCGGATTTGTGCGATGCGTCTTTTCGGCGATCGCGCCAATACGGTGTATGAATGCCTTGTCTCGGCCGCCAGCATCCTTGTAGCAGAGGGACGTATCATCATCATGGAACGCACGTGATGGTAGTCACCTCGAACACGGCTCACAGAGCGGCGGCTACAACCTTTACATTACGATCCCGCCATCGACGCACAGCACCTGGCCGGTGATGTAGGCGGCTTCTGCAGATGCCAGGAATGCCACCGCACTCGCAATGTCGTCGGGTGTGCCGGTTCTTCCGAGCGGGATTTTAGCATGAATCGTGTTCTTAATTTCGTCGGAAAGTCCGGCGGTCATGTCCGTAGTAACAAAGCCGGGCGCTACGGCGTTGACCGTAATATTACGACTCGCCAGCTCGCGAGCTAGCGATTTGGTAAAGCCGATCAAGCCCGCTTTGCTCGCTGCGTAATTCGTCTGGCCGGCGTTGCCCATGAGTCCAATCACCGAGCTGATGTTGATGATACGGCCGCTACGTTGTTTGGTCATGGTGCGAATGATCGCCTGAACAAGACTAAACGCGCCTCGCAGATTTGTGTTGATGACTGAATCCCAATCTTCCAGCGACATCCGCATCGCGAGCGCGTCACGCGTCACTCCTGCGTTGTTAACCAGGATGTCGACTCTGCCAAAGTCATCGAGAATTCGGGCCCCCACTTTTTGGACGGCTGCATGATCTGCAACGTCGACCGCATAAGCGTTCGCCGAATCCGCGCGCAACGCGTTAATCTCGTCGGAAACTTTCTTTGCGTTTTCCTCCGTTCGGCTGACACACGCCAAGCGCGCGCCTTCATTCGCGAGCCGTAATGCGATGGAATACCCAATCCCCCGCCCCGCTCCCGTGACGATCGCCACTTTATCTTCAAACCTCATATCGCTTTCCCGTTCTGCGCTAAAGAATAGCGACTTACCTTCAGGCCTGTCGAGGGCAGCGTTTTGCACCAAAGTCCAAACAGCGAGCCCAAAGAGTTAATGAACACGGAATAATAATCCTCTTTGCGTATCGTAGAACAGACGTCCGTTCCACCTGAGATTCTTGAGTGCGCACTGCTGGCCTGAGGGAAACCCTGCTATAGCACCACTCCGTAGCGACGCTGGCGGCGGCCGAATTCTTCTACCGCGCCAAAGAGGTCTTTCTTGGTGAAATCAGGCCATAGCTTTGGCGTGATGTACATCTCGGTATACGAAGTCTGCCAAAGCAGAAAGTTAGAGAGACGCATTTCGCCGGAAGTGCGAATAAGGAGGTCCGGGTCGGGATAGTAGCGCGTGTAGAGATGTTTACTGAACATCTCCACGTCGATCATTGCTCTATCGATGTGACCCAGCTCAATCGCGCGAAGTAAGCTTTTGATGCCGTCGATGATTTCGAGCCGGCCACCATAGCTCAAGGCCAGGATGAGAGTAAGGCCGGTGTTGCCGGCAGTTTGCTCGATGGTTTTATGGAGTTGTTGCTGCGAACTTTGGGGCAAATCAGTTAGTCGGCCGATTGTCTGAAGCCGTACATTCTTTTCAATCAGTTCCGGCGTTTTTTCCTTTAAAAATTTTTCCAGTAAACGCATCAGCGCGATAACCTCGCTTTTCGGGCGCTGCCAGTTTTCAGCGGAGAAAGCGTACAGAGTCAGATATTCCACCTTTAATTCGCCGCAGCCTTCCACACACTCGCGAACCGCCCGAGCGCCGGCTTCGTGGCCCTTGATACGCGGCAGGCCGCGCGTCCTCGCCCATCGGCCATTGCCATCCATGATGATCGCGATGTGACGGGGAACGTTCTTCACGCCGGGAGGACTACCTACAAAACGATTGTCTCACCGCGTGCCGGGCCGACGCTGACCATCGACAATTTTGCTCCGGTTAATTCGGAGATATATCGGACATACTTCCTCGCCGTTGGAGAAAGCTGCGAAAAGCTTCGCGCTGCGTGAGTAGACGCGTTCCAGCCGCGCACCTCTTCATAAACGGGTTCGCAATTAGCCAACTGGCCCGCATCGCACGGTGGAACATCCAGGCGTTTTCCGTGTACCTGATAGGCGACACAAACCCGGATTGGATCGACGTGATCGAGTCCATCCAAGTTCGTGATGGCGATCTCGTCGATTCCGTTGATCATACACGCGTAACGAGTTGCAACGGCGTCGAACCAGCCACATCGGCGCTTGCGTCCCGTTGTCGCGCCAAACTCGCGTCCCAAATTATGCAGCATTTGTGTCAATTGCGCGTCTTCGGTGGGCAAAGCTCCCTCGCCCACGCGCGTGGAGTACGCCTTCATCACGCCTACGACGCGGTCCATCCGATGCGGTGGCACACCGGTGCCTGTGCAGGCGCCGCCCGCCGTCGTGTTTGAAGAAGTCACATAGGGATAAGTGCCGTGGTCGATATCGAGAAAGGTTCCTTGTGCACCTTCAAACAGAATTTCTTTGCCGCGCTCGATGGCACGATGGAGATACACGACCGTATTGGCTACAAAAGGCCGCAATTTTTCGGCGGCTGCCAGATAAGTTTCGTTGACCTCACGAAAACTGATTGGTTTTGCGCCGAGCGCCTGAAGGATTCTGTTGTTCTCGATTACTTTGGCTTGCAATTTCTTCGAGAACACAATCGGGTGCATCAAGTCGGACATCCGCAGACCCGTGCGCGCTGCTTTATCTCCATAGGCCGGTCCTATCCCACGTTTCGTGGTTCCGATCCGGCCCCGACGCAGTTCGCGCTGCTCGTCAAGCATGCGGTGGTACGGCAGAACAAGGTGAGCGCAATCGCTAATGAGCAAGTTCTTATCAATCTTGATTCCCAATTTGTGCAAACCATCGATCTCGGCGACGAGCCCGACCGGATCGATCACGACGCCGTTTCCAATCAGGCAAATCTTGCCGCGCCGGAGGATTCCCGACGGGATCAAATGCAGAACGTACTTCATGCCGCGATAGATCACGGTGTGGCCGGCATTGTTGCCACCCTGACTGCGCACAACAATGTCTGCCTGGGCAGTAAGCACGTCGATGATCTTGCCCTTGCCCTCATCCCCCCATTGCATCCCAATTAAAATTGTATTCGCCATTGAACTTAGAAATGGGCAAAAAATTTTCCCGATGCATCCGGCAGGACACAGTCGGGACTGCCTACAAATGATAAGTTAGCAAGGTCTTCGCGCAACAAATTTCGCGCTTTGTGCTCTTCCGCACTCTTTCTGCAGAGGAAGCTGGCGGCTTTCCCGACAACGTCCCTGTCGGTTAAGGCGCGGGCGTTTGCTCGCTATGAGTTTGCGCCTTTGGCGAGGGTGTAGCACTTGGCTCCTCCCTTCCAGATTCGATCATCGTCGGCCGAATCGGGCCGATCCCTTCCAGCTTGTTACTTCGTGGCTTGGACATGGGTGACGTGCTTCTTTGCTCGACTGGGCTTTCCCTTTTCACTGGCCTGGGAGTTTCGGCAACAGTCGGAACGGGTGCTGGAGCAATCTCTCTGGTGGATTGTGGAAGAGGCCGATTTTCTAGCCCCTCAGCAGCACGCGCTCCGGCCATTCGCATTTGCTCCAGCGTCGGCACTGCGGACCCTGATTTCTCCTGGCGCGACTTGGGTTTGGCTGGTTCCGGCGCCAGCGATTCAGAAGGGCTCTGCTCCGAAGACGGCACTGCTTGCTTGGGAGCCTCTGGTTTCGTCTCGCGAGCAACGATTACCTCCTGCGCATGCAGGTAGGTCGAAAAGATGAAACTGCAGAGTGCCGCGCTAAAAAATGCGTTCCGCATGACGAACCGCAAATAAACAACCACAACCCATTAGAAAGCCCTCATGAGAATACGTTGCGAGCTTAACCAGTTGGCCGCGTGACTTGGATCACCGGCAAGGGAAACCGCAGCCGCAATTCGTTTTCCAAATAAATCTCCACGTGATGCAATCCGTATTGCTGAAATTGCACGCCGCCAAAATAATGAACGTTCGTTGCATGCCCTTCCATCTCCTTTAACACGAACTCAACCTCAGCCTGCCCGATGACCTGCTGTTCGTCCACACCGACAATGCGGGATTTTTGCCGAAATTTTCCCGCCCCACTGCACCAGCGCGTCCAGATGCAGAGCCGCATATAGTTAATCGGCAACGCCGGCGCCGGGATCACGCTGAGCACGCCTACGAGTGTTTGCATCCCGTTGATTTCGCAGCGGACGTCTTCGCAAAGAACGGCGCTTTGCAGATCTGGAAGAATGACGTCCGTTTCCATGGGTAGTGGATTATACCATCCCGCGCACGAGCAGAATCAATAATCCGATGCCGAGCACAATCCGGTAAAGAGCGAACGGCACAAACCCGCGCGCACGCACCCAGTTCATAAACCAGGCGACCACCGCCAGTGCGACCAAAAACGAAACGACAAAGCCGATTGCGAGCACGATCCATTCGTGAAGATTCATTGCCAAGGGTGCAATATTCGCCTCGTGATGATGCGGCATCACCGTCTTCAAGAAATCGAACCCCGTGGCTACCAGCATCGTGGGCATCGACAGAAAAAAAGAAAATTCGAGCGCCGCCGGACGCGACATGCCGGCAACTTGGCCGGCAGCGATGGTCGACATTGAGCGCGAAGTGCCTGGAAAAATGGCGGAAAGAATTTGCGCTGCGCCAATCCAGACCGCTTGCGGCAGGGTCATTTCCTCCATGTGCATCGTGCGCGGCCGTGTGAAAACGGCGTCAACGATCCACATGATGATTCCACCAATGAGAAGCGCCAGAGCCATAACCCAGAGATTCTCGAGGTTTTTGCCGATCTGTTTTGCAAGAGCCCACGCCGGAACCGCAGTCACAACAAACGCTATCAACGTGAGACTCAATGGATGCGTTAAAATTGTGCGATTGCCGCGTTCACCTTTCGGGAAAGTAGAAACGAACTGCACGATGCGGTGCCAGAAATAAACCGGCAACGCCAGAATGGCGCCGAGCTGAATAACGATTGTGTACATTTTCCAGAAGCCATCGTGAAGATCGATATGAAGCAGCGCTTCGCAGATGCGCAAATGCGCGGTGGAGCTTACCGGAAGAAATTCGGTCACTCCTTCGACGATTCCGAGAAAGATCGATAGCAAGTAATCGTGCATGGGTTGGACCGTCAAAAGTTACATCGTTACAGCGGCGTGGCGCACGCAAATATTGCGTCGTAAAGAACAAATGCGGCACCCTTTGTACCCTTTTAACGATTTAACTGCGTAAGCGCTCCGCGCTTACAGCGCCTCCATTCCCCGTTCGCCGGTTCGGATGCGCACGGCTTCTTCCACTTCAGTTACAAAAATTTTGCCGTCGCCAATTTTCCCAGTCTTTGACGCGCCCAGAATGGCTTCTACCGCTCGTTGCGCGCGATCGTCTGCAATCACGATTTCGAATTTCGTCTTCGGAAGGAAATCCACTGTGTACTCGGTGCCGCGGTAAATTTCACTGTGGCCCTTCTGGCGGCCAAATCCTTTCACTTCACTGAGAGTCATTCCTTCGACGCCTGCGGTCATTAGCGCTTCTTTCACCGGCTCGGTCTTGAATGGCTTGATGATGGCCTCGATTTTCTTCACCGCGCCAAAGTAAAACCAGCGTTCTAAATGGCAAGCAGCGCCCGATGTCCGTAATACCGAGCAATCAGTAGGAGGTTTGTAAACAACAGGCTGACTGGGAATAACACGTTAATTAGCGTGATTGCCGGGAAGCAACCTTCATTGCTGTTTTTCGGGCGAACATCACCGATTGTCTCTCATCAGATTTTGCGTCCGAATTTTTTCTCCAGTTCAGCCAGCGAAATCTGGATCATCGTTGGACGTCCGTGCGGACAGCAGTAAGGCAGATCGCAGTCGAGCAAATCACGGATCATCTTTTCGACTTCAGGGTAACGTAACGGATCGTTGGCTTTAACAGCGTGGCGGCAAACAGTTTTGGCAATCATCTCTTCACCCAGTCGCATCGCCGAGGTGCTGTTGCCGGCGCCTTTGAGATCATCAATCACTTTGCGCATAAATTGCACCGGATCTGAGACATTCAGAAAACTCGGAACAGTGTCGATCTTGAACGTCTCTGGACCGAAACTCTCTATTCCAATTCCCATTTTTTGAAGGACCGACAGGTTGCGCTCAATCCAGTCGGCGTCGCGCGGTGGCACGTCGAAGGTCTGCGGCAAAAGTAACTTTTGTGCTGGGACCCCCTGCTCTTCCATTCTTCGCCGCAATTCTTCAAAGAGAATACGCTCATGCGCGGCGTGCTGATCAACCAGGACGAGGCCATCCGCGTTTTCCATTAAGACATAAAGCTTGCTTAGCACACCGATGATCTGGAATTGCTGCTGACTGCGATCGGGTTTGGGTGGAATTGGCGGTGGAGGTTGATCCGTCGTAACCTTCGTGCCGGAGTGAAGGTCTCCGGCTACAGCGGGTCTGGATATAACAGTTGGACCGAGATGTGGTAACTCGCGATGTGACTCCTCGGAACCAGCGATGTCCGGTCGCAGCGTTAAGTCAGGAACAGCTTTCCCGGAAACGGCCGGCGAACTGCCGGGTGCACGAAATTTTTCCTGCCATGCTGCTCTGCCACCTTCCAATGTCTGCTGAATGCAACGAACAATCGCTTCACGGACCCCGTTGGGATCACGAAAACGCACTTCGCGTTTTGCCGGGTGAACATTTACATCGACAGCCGCTGGATCGAGCTCAAGAAATAGAAATGTAACCGGATACTGCCCTTTCATGAGAGCGGTATGGTAGCCTTCGCGGATACCGGCAGTGATGAGGCTGCTTTCAATCGCGCGGCCATTTACGAAGACGAGCTGTTGCGTTCGGGTTTGGCGACTCAGGCCTGCTTGTCCGATAAAGCCGTAAACTCGAATACTCGGTGAAGCGACGTCGATTACCTCGGCCAAGCGCTGCAACAACTCAACACCATACAAATCGCGGATTCGGTCACTGAGCGTCGCCGCGGGTGGTAACTGAAATAATATGCGGTCATCTCTCATTAACGAGAAGCCGATTTGAGGGTGACCTATTGCTTGTAAGTGAATCTGATGCTCGATGTTGCGACTCTCGGTGTTTTCGGAACGAAGAAACTTCCGGCGCGCCGGCAGATTATGGAAAAGCGAGCGCACCTCGACCTGTGTTCCGGGGGCTTCACCGCCGTCGCGCACAGTTTCGAGCTTGCCGCCATTGACAATAATTTCGGTTCCCGCGACCGCGTCGGTTTCGCGCGTGCTCAGGCGAAACCGCGACACGCTGGCGATACTTGGCAACGCTTCGCCACGAAATCCCAGCGTGGCGACCGCTTGAAGATCAGCAGCAGACCGGATTTTACTGGTCGCATGTCGCTCCAGCGAAAGCAGCGCATCATCACGATCCATTCCACAGCCGTCATCGATCACGCGAACTAGTGAAATTCCTCCCCGGCGAATGATGACATCGATTTTCCGGGCGTCGGCGTCGATGCTGTTTTCGATCAGTTCTTTCACCACTGATGCCGGGCGCTCTACTACTTCGCCGGCCGCCACCTGGCTGGCCACAGTCTCAGGAAGCAAACGAATGCGGCTCATTTTGTATCGGAGATTGTAGGTTCCAGATTGCCGATTGCGAAGAAAAACGAATGCGCGGGACGGCGCGGCGCGCGATGGCTACCTCTTTGACTTGCGGGCGCCGAAGCCGTATTTTTTACAGATGATCAACGTCACGGAAAATGCTGTGCGACAGCTCCAGAGTTTGCTTTCAGAGGCAGCGGAAGATTCGCCGAAGGGCTTGCGAGTGCAGGTCGCCAAAGGCGGTTGTTCCGGTCTGCATTATGAAATGACACTTGACGAAAAACGAGATGGCGACGCGGTGGTAGAGCGTGATGGAATGCAATTTTTTATCGATGGCGATAGCGTTCCTTATGTGCGCGGGGCGACTCTGGATTTTTGCGATGGCTTGACGGACACGGGGTTTCGCGTCCTTAATCCAAACGCGTCGCGCACGTGCGGATGCGGTTCGTCATTCGAAACGGCGCAGTCAGGTTGAAACCGGGGAATCCTCGCGCACAGGACTGATGGACTATGGCACTCACCCATACGATCCGTACGAAGAGCCGTACACGCGTCCACGCCGCCGCATCAATTATTTTGCCTGGACCGTTGCCATTTTGCTTTTGACCGGCTTTGCGCTGGCAGCGTGGCTGGGCAGCTTTTACATCTTTGATCAACCAGAGCGGCCAGACAGTTATCGGATTCTGCAAAGACTGCACAAGATTGAGCCGCCGAAGCGGTTCGAGTTGACTGCTGCGCCGGCAGGCGAATTTCTAAACCCACAACAGCTCTATGAGCGCTACGTGGAGATGGGCGCTGCCGAGCTTGCCAGGGCGAACGCTGAACTGGCACGCAATTACATTCGAAACTATCAGCAGGTGCGCGGCCTGGTGCCGTACGTAGTAGGCAGGTACAGAATCATTGCAACGCGCGAGCTTGGCCCGGGAGATGTGTTTACCTCGGGCATGGTCGCCCTGACGAATGCCATTGATAACGGGGAGCTCGTCATGGAGCACCTCTATCCCGCGAATCCTGAAGCCTTGCCTCTCATGAAGCAGACCCTCACCGTTGGATTGGAAATCAAGCTGGAACGCACGCACGATATTTCCGCGGTGATTCACGCGGAGCGGCTGGTTGATGGCCGCATCATGGTTACGGCTATCCCGTTGCTTTACGGAAGCTATACGGTCACACGTGGTCTGGGGACTTTTCGACTTGAGCCACCGCTTTCTTTGAACCTGGCGGCAGGCTGGCCACTATTTAAGGCGCACGAGCGTGCTGGCGTTGAGCAACGCTACGCAGAATACCGGCAAAAGACCGCAGCAGCACGAGGCGGTCCGGTCCCCGTACCTGGCCTGAGCCCCAGCACAACACCGCCGCCGGCCGAGAATGAATTGGTGCGCGTCGAACAAGCCCGGCCTGTTATAGCGTTTTCGCCCCCGCCTGCCTTGGCAAAGAACGACAAGCTCGTCAAGACAACTCCGGGCTCGAAAGGGAAAAAATCATCGAAGAAACAAAAACTGGAGTCTCCGTCGCCGGCGTCAAGTCCTGCGCGGCCAGTGATCGCTCAGAAACAAAGTGCGCCCACTCCGACACCAATTACAGTTGCGTCTGCGCGTACGCCGCCAAACGCTCCAAACTTTTCCGCTGTTTCACCGGCGCCAGTGGCGAAAGCTCCCGTAGCTGTGACTCAACCTGTAGCCCAGGCTCCGGCTGTTCCGACCGCCACGCCGGTGCCGGTGCTTCCCGCACAGCCCGCTCCGGCTGACAATTCCAACGTAGCTCTGGCGTCAAACGCGGGCGGTGGCAGTTGGAAAACGTTTCCACCTGGCAAGATGCCACTTGGCCGGCTTATCGCCACAGGCGATCTGCGAGACGTCGCTGACCATGGACTCGCGGGCGAACGCGTTTATTTGAAGGGACAATTCGTGGTGAATTTTTCTGACGCGAATAAAGCCGTGTTGCGGCCGCGCACGAAATTAACAGACAAAGTGCTGCACTTCGGCGGCGGTTCATCCGCGCGCATCATCGTAGAATTTCCCGGTGGCTATACCCCTCCAGCGCAGGGCACGGTAGTAAACCGGGATGAGTTGCGGCCTTACGAGATTACCGAAGTGCGCAAACAAGAAGACGGACAGCTAAACGTCTTCGTGCGCGAAATCATGCAGCCGAATTGATCGACACGCCAGCTGTCGTGCCGTAAGAAGTCGTCCTCGCTACTCAGTGCGGGATCGAAGAATCACTTTACCGTCGCGTACCTCAATCGTCCCGATGCCATGAATGTTTCGATAATCGCTGAGGTAATCGTGCAATCGCCTGGAGCGATATTTCCATTTCAAAAGGTCACTCGGCATCTGCTTCCCGTTCACAATTATCCGATTCAACTGCGGATTCTCCAATGATTCCGCACCCTTAAATTCGACCGTAATGTCGCCGTTAAAATAATAGCCTCGACGGCCGATAAGTTCTCCAAAGGGAATACTCGTTTGGAGACGAAGTTGGTCGCCCTCAATTGACACAAAAACTTTGCCGCGCACGTCTCGATTAGTGAGAATGAATGTGTTAATATCGTCCGCTGTTAGTTCAATCTCGGCGGGTTGACGTGCACGCGTCTTCTGTTCGAAATCCTGCCACCGTTCGCGGACACTTTGAATTTGATTATCCGACGCGCTGAATTCAGGCAGGGAAACCGGCGCTTCCGCGATCGAATGCGTTTTCGCCAGCCAATAAATAGCGTGCACTATTGCCGAGTGCCGTTGAAATCCCCAATACACGCCAGCAAAACAAGCGATCGCCAGCACAACCGCAAACACCAAAAGAATAAGGCAGCCCCGGGCGAAACAGCCCAATCCTTTTCGCCGCGGCGGCGCCTCGACCCAACCATTCATAAAAGCGTGATCAGTGGTTGGTGGTCAGTGATCCGATGAAGCTCGTGCCTGGAATTGGAATTTTCAGATCACCGATCACAGATCACCTCCTGCCATTTTTGCCTGAACGTCCATCAATTTGTCATAAAGCGCGTGCAAGCCTTCCGAAAGGACCCGTGTTCCGGCGATGATCGGCATGAAATTCGTATCACCACTCCAGCGCGGCACGATATGAATATGCAAATGATCGAGAACACCTGCCCCCGCGCATTCGCCAATATTCAAACCAATGTTAAACCCTTGCGCTCTTGTCGCGGCGCGCAAAAGCGCCTGCGCATGCACGACCAAATTCCAAAGCTCGACGACTTCGTTCTCGCCGAGCGACGAGAGCTCCGCCGTCTTGCGATACGGTACCGCCATCAAATGACCGACCGCGTACGGATAACGATTCATCATCAGAAAACTGTTCTTTCGGCGCGTGATCACAAAATGCTCGGCGTCATTGCTCGCCCGAGCCGCGGCTTCGAGAAAATTCCGGTCGCGCGGCTCCTTTTCGAAATACTCCACCCGCCACGGAGCCCACAACGTCTCCATTTGTTTCCTCGGAAATTCTTCGGTCGCCATTGCCTGAGTTGCTCAGGAGAATAAAAAATCATCCACCGCAAAGTCGAGCGACCATTTCCGATCCTTTCTCCCTTCTTCGAAACAATGGCGCCGACTCATCAATTGGAAGTGATCGAGCGTTTTGGCTTGCTCGGTTCAGGCAGGCCTGACAAAAGACGCACCACTTCTTTGTGCGGTCACCATGAAAACAATATTACTTGACGTTTGTCACTCTAGCGCTGTCGCTGCCGGTGAACAACATCCAGGCGGGCGACCAGCAGGATCTGGAGAAGTTCCAAGGTACTTGGAAGCTGGTTTCCCGACGCGAGACAGCAAGGCGTTGGCCGACGACAAGGTCAAACAGACCACCATTGTCTTCAAAGGAGATACCTTCCGTTTTCCGGAGCTAGCCGAGTACGCAACCAGCAAAGAGGGAACGATCAAGCTGGACGCTACGAAGACGCCGAAGCAGATGGACGCCACCTCGACCGGCGGAGAAGTTATGCTCGGCATTTACGACTTGGAAGGAAACCGTTACAAGGTTTGCTTCGCCCCGGTAGGCAAGCCACGCCCCAGCGAGTTCGTTTCCACACCTGGGAGTGGCTACATCCTGCAATTTTGGGAGCGCCCAAAGCTTCCGTGATCACCAAGCCTGATCGGTCAGCAATTCGTCAGTCGCTGTCCGGATCCGCTTCGCCTTCAGTGGATGGCTTTGACTGATCTTGTGCCAGCGCGTGCAGGATTTGCCGCCCAATCCCAGTGGCGCGTTGTTTACCGCGGTTAACGAGAATAACAACACCGAGTTTCTGTTGCGGAGCGAAGCCGATGTAGGTCGAGGTGTTTGGCAACCCGCCGTTCTTATCGACGATGGTGAGGTTGCCGGCGCTGACATCTTGCCATGCGAGCCCTTGCTTGAAGTGCGGGTTGACGGTGAACACGGGCTGTTGAGCGAGCGCCATGGCACTCTCCATCGGGCGGCGGTCGGGAAGCTCGCCCATGTTCGCGGCCAAAAACGTAGCCATGTCGCGCGACGAAGAATAAATTTGGCCGGCGCCAGGCCACTTGAAAGTGCCCGATTCTTCACCCGGCCGGCTGATCGGCTTGCCCATCTGGCCGTAACCTTGCACGGCGCGGCCAAGCAAGTCGCGCGGCAGAGGCAGTGCGGTCGAGGTCATCCCGAGCGGGACGGTTATCCGTTCGTGCATCAAGGCCGCGAACCGTGTGTTGAAGCGGCGTTCGAGCGCAACCCGCAACAGGACCATTGCAGCATTGGAATAAAGATATTGTTGACCAGGCTCATGCTTCGGGTCCGCCTTCCACGAATTAAGGAAGCGGACAAAATCCGGCCACGTGTAGTTGCCTCGATGCCAGTGCTCATATTGCTGCGGCACGCGCGGCAATCCGGACGTGTGACTAGCAAGCTGTCCCAGCGTTACCCGGCGGATATCATCGCCTCGTTGTAACTCGGTAACGTATTTGGCAACCGGGTCATCGAGGCTGAGCTCGCCCTGTTTAACTGCTTGTGCAAGCAACGTGGTCGCGAACACTTTTCCGACCGAGCCAAGATTAAAGATCGAGTCCTCCGTGACTCGACGATTCTGCGCGTTGTTGGCAAAGCCATAGTTGAAGAACGAGGTCGTGCCATTCATTCGGACCGCCACCGCAACGCCTCCTCCTTTACCATTCTCCGGCAATATCGGTTGAACTTTTTGCGCGACGATCTGTTCAACGTTGACCTGTTGAGCGCGCGCCGCACCCGCAGCCAGGAGAACCCCGATCACAGTCGGAATGAGGATGCTTTTTACAATCATGGCCGCGACTCTTCACCGCTTAACCAGCTTGCGCAACGGCGAGCAACGGCACGATTTGCTCGCAGCTTAGCTTGCTCGGTTCGGCACGCCCTGATAAATAAGGAACTCGTGCCTTCCTTTTATCGGCATCTACTCCTTAGACAGAGTGGAAACAACTTTTCGTCGAATCGTAGTTAGATGACGCAGATTAGTACTTATTATGCCGTGGCTTCTTAGGTTTGCGATTGGCTCGCTTCTCTTATTTGTCATCGGCGCAGTGATAATCACATGGGCGTGCATCTCCACCGGGTGGGAAGCGCTCAGCCGTTTCGCGTGGGGTTCGCTCACCGCCGGAACCAGACTAATTGGGAGCGCCTTTTTCTCTATCGTGAGCGTGGTGATTCACCAACCGTGGCGCACATTTTCTCTCGCGCTCTTGAGTGCCTCGGTTTTGCTGTTTGTTCTGCTGCTCGTTTTTGCCAAGTTCGCGTGATGAAACATCGGCTTTTTGTACTCCCGACCGGCTGTTCGTTTCATCTGGTATTCAGTTGATGCAAGCTGACGAGAAACCGTTAACAACTCCGGAACCGATAACCGGTTCGGCGAACAAGCGGGCGCAACGCGAAAACATTCCGTGATGGGTGGTAGAATTGTTTTCTGCGACAAAGCTGAACGAACATGCTGCTCGGTGCCGAGCATCCAACTAGGCACTGCCTTCGGCTTGTTCGTGTACCGACTGTTTCTCATTCTGTTATAGATCGCAGTTAGGTTTAGCGCCCGAGATTTGCTGCCGCAGAAAAAATGATTTTAGCCGCATCAGATTTCGTAACTGCTTTTGAGATCGCCAGAGGCAGTAATGGGGTTTTCGCAGATGAAGTTTTCCGATTGCTCATCGGCGTAGCTGCCCTGATTGGCGGCATGACCGCTTTGGTCCTTAACTGGGAAAACAAGAGTGTAAAA
>Ga0209159_1001518_pt1 | contig 17483 bp, 19 predicted proteins | sample GraSoiAngelo_144_FD_185901 | JGI IMG/M metagenome (GOLD analysis project Ga0209159, IMG submission 185901) | Grasslands soil microbial communities from the Angelo Coastal Reserve, California, USA - 14_1009_02_40cm (SPAdes) (version 2) | ecosystem: Environmental > Terrestrial > Soil > Grasslands ...
TCGCGGCAGCGGAGACCCTTCACGTAGCTCATGGGGCGTGACTCCTTTCGACGGCGCGCGGCGCGCACGCCGGGCAGCGCGGATTCGGAGCGACCGGGACGGTGCGCCAGCGCCCGGCCTGCGTGTCGAGGGCGAGGAGCGCGTTCGCCCAGGCGGGGGGCTCGCCGGCGAGCAGGCGGATCGCTTCGGCGGCCTGCAGCGCGCCCGCGAGCGCGGCGACCGGCCCGAGCACGCCGGCCTCCTGGCACGACGGCACGTCGCCCGGCGGCGGCGCCTCCTCGAAGACGCAGCGGTAGCACGCGCTCCGCCCGGGCAGCACCGTCAAGAGCTGGGCGCAGAAGCCGAGCACGCCGGCGTGCACCAGCGGCACGCCCGCGGCCACCGCGGCGTCGCTCACCACGAACTTGGCGGCGATCGTGTCCGTACCGTCGAGGACGACGTCGAAGGCGCGGAGGAGGTGGGCGTCCGACGGGCCGAAGCGCGCGCGCCAGGTCTTCACGCGGAGCGCGGGCGCCAGCCCCCGCAGCCGCTCGGCCGCCACCTCGACCTTCGGCCGGCCGAGGTCCGCGCCCGTATAGAGCGGCTGGCGGTGGAGGTTCGAGAGCTCGACCGCGTCGGGATCGACCAGCCCGAGCGTGCCGACGCCCGCGGCGGCGAGCGCCGTCGCGGCCGGCGCGCCGAGGCCGCCGACGCCGATCACGACGACTCGGCCGCGGGCAATCTTTTCGTCGATCGTCGACATGGGCAACAAAAAAGCCCCTCTCCAGTCAGGAAGAGGGGCTCACCAGCGTGCGAATCCTTATCTTTCGCTGCCCGCGAGGGCAGCGTCGGAATTAGCACCAGCGTCCCTTTCGGGACCGGTTGCTGTGGCGTCGCCGGGCCTGGCCCTCAGCCACTCTGGATAAGGCTATGTTTTATCGTCTCTCTCGGAGGCGGAGCTAACCCGAAAGGAGCGCTTGTGTCAATGCGCGCTACCGCGTGGGCGGGGTGGCGCCGCCGATGTCCGGGTAGGCCGAGACCGTGTTCGGGAGCTTCTGCCGGTCGGCCTCGGTGCGCATGCGCTCGATGTGGGTGAGCAGAAGCTTCATCGGGTCGTCGCCGTCGAGCGAAGCGGCGGCGGCCCCCAGGCGCTCCTTGGCCTCGCGCCCGAGCGGGCCCTCGGGATGGTGGCGGGCGAGGGCGGCGAGCGCGAGGGTCGCCCCTTCGGCTTCGTTGCGGGCGGCGTAGACCTGGGCGAACCGGTAGAGGCACTCCGCGGCGGCGTCGGTCTCGGGGTAGTCGGTGAGGATGCCCTGCAGCCGCGCCTCGGCCGCCTTGATGTTCCCGATCTTGAGATAGTAGGCGGTGACGTCCGCCTCGTGCTTGGCGAGCGCCTCGCGGCACTCGCGCACGCGGAGGCGCGCCCGCTCTGCCCACGGGCTCTGCGGGAAGCGGTCGATCAGGTTGCGGAAGTAAGTGAGCGCGTTGGCATGCGACTGCTGGTCGCGGTCGCTGGTGCTCGCCTGGGCGAGGTACGCCATACCGAGGTGGTACTCGACCGCGGGCAGCTCCGCGCTGGTCGGGTGCATGCGCTCGAAATCGCCGAAGGCGGCGATCGCCTCGGCCCAGCGCTGCGCCTTGTAGTACGAGAGCGCGATCTTCAGCTCCGCCTCCTCGGCGTGCTGGTCGAAGGGGTGCTGGTCGAGGAGCTTCTTGTAGCGGTCGACGGCCAGCTCGTAGGCGTCGATGTTGAAGGCCTCCTCCGCCTCGCCCCACAGCTTGTCGGGCGGGATGATAGGCTTCTTTCCGGCGCACCCGAGCGCGACGAGCGCGACGGCAAGCGCGCCCAGGCGGCGGCGGCGCATGGTGGCGGCGACGGTACTGGAAGCGTCCCCGGCAGTCAATTCAAAGTGCGGCCGCCGGCACGACCATCTGCTGGCGCAGACGCTCTGCGGTGGGGTGGTCCACCAGCGTCGCGACCAGGGTGAGCGCGAACTCGATCGCCGTCCCCGCGCCGCGGCTCGTGATGACCGGCCCGTCGGCGACCACGGCGTCGGTGCGGTACGTGATTCCCGCCTGCGCGAGCTCTGCGGCGACCGAGGGGTGGCTGGTGACGGCGCGCCCCGCGGTCACCCCCGCGGCGGCGAGCACCGTCGGCGCGGCGCAGATGGCGGTCGTGTAGCAGCCGCGCGAGGCGAGCTCGCGGACGATCCGGCGCACGTCGGCGTGCTCGCGCAGGTGGAGCGTGCCCGGCATGCCGCCGGGCAGCGCCACCAGGTCGTAGGCGCCGGCATCGATGCCCGCCAGCGGCCGGTCGGGCGTCACCGTGATGCCGTGCGAGCCGGTGATCGGCCCCGGCTCCGTCCCGGCGACCTCGACCGTGACGCCCGCGCGGCGGAGCACGTCGATGATGGTGATCGCCTCGATCTCCTCGAAGCCGGGCGCCAGCGGGACGAGCACGCGCTTCACAGGCGTTCCTCCGGCGGGTTGGAGCGCCGCCGCAGGTAGACGAGCGCCAGCAGGTTGTAGACGCCGTGCGCGGCGACCGGCGCGGCGAGGCTGCCGGTGACGGTGAAGAGCACGCCGAGGCCGGCGCCCGCGCCGGCGGCCCACAGCACGTAGGCGATGCCGAGCGGGTGGAGGAGGCCGAAGATCGCGCTCGCCGCGACGATGCCCACCTCGCGCTGGAGGACGCCGCGGAAGAGCACCTCCTCGGAGATCGCCGAGCAGAGCGCCAGGACCAGCACCTCGCGCACGCCGAGGCTCGGCCCGAGGTCCGTCTCGAGCGAGTCCCAGGCGCGGCGCAGCCCGCGCAGGAGGAGCATGCGGTGCGCCCAGGGCGCGGTGACCAGGGGCAGGCTCGCGGCGAGACCGAGCCCGCACGCGGCCCCCACGGCGAGCGCCGCGAGCGACGGCCGGACGGCGGCGGCCAGGTCCAGGCCGCGCACGGCGCCCCACAGGGCCGCCACGCCGAGCAGCACGGCGCTCGCGACGAGCTCGAGGCGCACCAGGTATCGTCCCTGTGAGGAGCGCAAGCTTGACCTACCTCGGGGGCGAGTATAACGCAGCCGCGGTCGCAGGGTAGCAGAAAAATGCGGGAGCTGTTCGCCATGTGGAGCAACACCCGGATGGTCGTCCTGACGGCCATCTGCGCGGCGCTCTATGCGGCCATCCTGATCCCCTTCAAGGTGGTGCCACTCATCCCCGGCATCACCGAGTTCCGGCCGGCCAACGCGGTCCCGGTCGTCTGCTCCTTCCTCTTCGGGCCGGCGGCGGCCTGGGGCTCGGCCTTCGGCAACCTGATCGGGGACTTCTTCGGGGGGCTCGGGCCGGGGGACTTCTTCGGCTTCTGGGCGAACTTCCTCTATGGCCTGGTGCCGTACCTCGTTTGGGAAGCCGTGACCGACGCCGAGCCGGTGCCGCGCACCGTCGGATGGCGCTTCTGGCGCTGGCGCCGGAAGGATTTCGTGACCCTGGTCGGTCTCGTCTTCGTGATCACGCTCGCCGCCATCCTGTGCGCCACGGTGGTCGGCTGGGGGCTCCAGGCGCTCGGCTTCCATCCCTTCTATATCCTCGGGAGGCTCGTTCTCCTGAACAACTTGGTGGTGGCGCTCGTCCTCGCGCCCCCCCTGCTCACCGTCCTCTACCCGCGCATCCGCCACGCGCGGCTCCTCTACCGCGACCTGCTCGGGCCGCGCCCGGCGCTCCCGCGGTGGCGGATGGCGCTCGGCGTCGCGCTCGCAGTCGCGGGGACGACCGCTGCCTACGCGGCGGGGGACCTGATCGCGAGCGGGCGCTGGCTCGCGCCGTGGGCGCCGTACCACACGGCGACCGGCGCGTTCGAGGTGGGTCTCGGGCTCGTGCCGCTCCTCGGGCTGGCCATCGCGGGCCTGGCGCTCTTGTGAGCGACGCCGCGGTCGCGGTGCGCGGGCTCCGTTGCGCCTACCCGGGCACCGCGCGGCCGGCGCTCGCGGATCTCGACCTCGAGCTGGCGCCGAGCGCGCTCGCCGTGGTGATGGGCGCCAGCGGCGCCGGCAAGTCCACGCTGGCGCGGTGTCTCACGCGCCTGGTGCCCTGCTTCGTGCCCGCCGAGGTGACGGGCGACATCCGGCTCCTGGGCGCGCCCATTCACGAGCGGCGCGTCGGCGAGCTCGCCGGCACGATCGGCATGGTGTTCCAGGACTTCGAGGCGCAGCTCTTCTCGACCGACGTGACGCAGGAGGTCGTGTTCGGGCTCGAGCACACCGCCGTCCCGCCGGCCGAGATGCCCGAGCGCATCGCCCGCGCGCTCGCGACGGTCGGCCTCGCCGGCTTCGAGGGCCGCGACCCGACGACGCTCTCGGGAGGCGAGAAGCAGCGCCTCGCCATCGCCGGACTGCTGGCGATGCGCCCGCCCGTCATGGTGCTCGACGAGCCGACCACGGACCTGGACCCCGCCGGCCGCGCCGAAGTGCTGCGTACGCTGGCGGGGCTGCGCGCGGATGGGCTGGCGATGCTCGTGATCGAGCACGACACGGCGGCGGCCGCGGACGCCGACCTGCTCCTCGTCCTCCGTGAGGGCCGCGTGGTCGCGCGCGGGGCGCCGCGCGCGCTGCTCGCCGACGTGGAAGCCTGCACCGCGGCCGGCATCCGCCCACCCGACACCTGCCGGGTGTTCGCGGCGCTCGGCCTCCCCGACGCGCCGCTCGACGTCGCGACGGCGGCGGAGCGCCTGCGCGCGGCGGGTGCCGTGCCGAAGCCCCCGCGCTTCCTCCCGCCGCCTCGCCCCGGGGGCCCACCGCTGATCGACGTGCGCGGCCTCCACCATCGCTACCCGACCGGGCACGAGGCGCTCGCCGAGGTGAGCCTCGCCATCCGGCCGGGCGAGTTCGTGGCGCTCGTCGGCCGAAACGGCTCCGGCAAGACGACGCTCGCCAAGCACCTGAACGGCCTCCTCGAGCCCACGGAGGGCGCCGTGCGGCTCGAGGGCCGCGACCTGCGCGGCCTCGCGCTCGAGGAGCTCGCGCAGCGCGTGGGCTACGTCTTCCAGGACCCCGATCACCAGCTGTTCGCGGCCACCGTCGAGGAGGAGGTCGCCTTCGGGCCGCAGAACCTGGGGCTCGCGGCGGCCGAGGTCGAGGCGCGCGTCGCCGAGGCGCTCGCCGCCGTCGGCCTCGAGGAGCGCGACGCCGACCCCTTCCTGCTCGACAAGGGCGTGCGGCAGCGGCTCGCGGTGGCGGCGATCCTGGCCCTCCGCCCCGACGTCCTCGTCCTCGACGAGCCGACCACGGGCCTCGACTTCGCCGAGCAGCAGAAGATGATGGCGCTCCTCCGCGCGCTCCACGCCGGCGGCAGGACGATCGTCATCATCACGCACACGCCCTGGGTGATCGCCGAGTACGCCGAGCGCGTCGTGCTGCTCGCGGGGGGGCGGCTCCGCTTCGACGGGCCGCCGCGGCAGTTCTTCGCCGACGACGAGCTGCTCGCCGCGGCAGCGTTTCGCGCCCCCGACGTGACCCGGCTCGGGCGGCTCCTCGGCTGCACCCCGCTCTCGGTCGCGGAGCTGGTGTCGTGGATGCCGCCGAGGCAGGCGCCGTGCCCCTGACGCTCTACGTGCCGGCAGCGAGCCGGCTCCATCGCCTGCACCCGGTCACCAAGCTGGCCGGGCTGGCCGCGTTCATCGTGGCCGCCTTCGTCGTCGATCGCCCGCTCGCGCTTGCCCCGCTCGCGGCGGCCATCGCGGGGCTCCTCGTGCCGGCGGGCGGGCTGCCCAACGTCCGGCGGCTACGCGTGATGTTCGTCCTGGTGTTCGTCTTCTCGCTCGTCGTGTGGACGCTCTTCTACGGCGGCCGCTTCGGGGCGACCTACGCGGGCTTCCTCTACGGGCTCTCGACCGCGATCCGACTCGACACGTTCCTCGCCGCGGGCATCCTCTTCCTCACCACCACGCGCGTCGAGGAGGTGGCCTACGCGCTCGGTCGCCTGGGCGTGCCGTACACGGTCGGCTTTACGTTGACGCTTTCCTTCCGCCTCGTGCCGGTCTTCTTCGACGCGGCGCTCGCCGTCGTGCAGGCGCAGCGCTGCCGCGGGCTCGAGCTCGGTCGCGGCGGGATCGTGGCGCGGCTCCGGCGCTTCGTGCCGATCCTCGTGCCGGTGCTGATCGGTGCGCTCCGCCGCGCCGACCGCATGGCGATGGCGCTCGAGCTGCGCGGCTTCAACTCGGGCCGCCCGCGCACGACGTACCTGCGCGCGCGGGCGGGCGGGGCCGACGCGCTGGCCGGGGCGGTGCTGGCGACGACGACGATCGCGTACGTCGCCCTCTGGAGGTCGGGCCTGGGGCTCCTCTCGGGATGAGTCTGCGGGCCATTTACGGAGGGGCCAACGTACCCTAAGGGGGTTATTGAGCCCTCGCGCGTCTGGGGGTATCGGGGACGTATCGCCAGCTCGGCGTGTCGTGAACACCCGGTGATCGTGGGCCTCGGAATCCGTGCGGTACATGAGATCGCCGATGGGGTGTGGCGGGAGCGACGGTGTCTGCGGAAACCACTAGACCTCGCGCCCGGGCCGGCCTCCGCATGATCGAGGGCGGCCTGCCAACGAGAAAGCGACGCCAGGGCGGGCGTTCCGCGCCCGAGCACGGGAGCCTGCACCGGGGCAGCTCTCACGCGCGCATCACGCCGGCGGAGGGTCCGGCGCCGCCCGTACGCGTGCTGCTCGCCGATTCCCAGACCGTCGTGCGCCAGGGACTCCGACGCATCCTCGCGACGGACCAGGCGATCGAGATCGTGGGCGAGACCGGAGACGGGCGCAGCGCCGTCGAGATGGCGGAGCGGTTGCAACCCGACGTCGTCGTCATGGACGTGGCGCTCCCCGAGGTGAACGGCATCGACGCGACGCGCTGGATCGTGCAGCGCACCAAGCGCACCAAGGTGCTCATCCTCACCACGGTCACCGACGACATGGCCGTGCGCCGGGGCCTCAAGGCCGGGGCGTCCGGCTATCTCCTCAAAGCCGCGGAGGACCTGGACCTGCTGCAGGCGGTGAAGGCGATCGCGTGTGGCGCGTCCTCCTTCAGCCCCCTGGTCTCGCAGATGCTCCTCAGGGGCTACCTCGGCAACAAGGGCGGGCGGTCGGTCGAGGACGATCTGGCGCTGCTCACGGACCGCGAGCGGCAAGTCCTGCAGCACATCGCCGAGGGCAAGGTCAACAAGGAGATCGCGGCCGCGCTCTCGATCAGCGCCAACACCGTCGAGACCCACCGCAAGCGCATCATGGAGAAGCTCGACCTGCACAACACCGCCGCGCTGGTCCGCTTCGCGATGCGGAAGCGGATCGTCAGCTAGGCCGAGGGCGCGGCCCGCTGCTCGAACGCGTCCTGACCGCGATCGCGCTCCTCGCGATTCTCGCGCTGGAGGGGATGGCGTACGCGCGCGGCGGCGTGGCACCGGCCCCACCCAACATCGTGTTCATCCTCACCGACGACCAGCGCTGGGACACGATCAACAAGAAGCACTCGGTCGACGGGCGGACGCCGGTCATGCGGCGGGTGACTCGCTTGCTCGTCGACAAGGGCGTGCTCTTCCGGAACAGCTTCGTCACCACCGCCCTCTGCTGTCCGAGCCGCTCGAGCATCTTCTCGGGGAAGTACGCCCACACCACCGGCGTGCACACCAACGGTGGTCCCGATGGCGGCGCGCACGTGTTCGACGACTCCTCGACGCTCCCGGTGTGGCTCCACGCCGTCGGCTACCGCACTGGCATCTTCGGCAAGTACCTGAACGGCTACGCCGCCCTCGCGCCGTACCAGGCGCCGGGATGGGACGAGTGGCACGTGTTCAGGTCGCCGGGCTACTTCAACTACCACCTGATCGAGAACGGCGTCGACGTGGTCTACGGATCGGCCGCCACCGACTATTCGACCGACGTGCTGCGCGACGAGGTCGTGCGCTTCATCGCGCAGTCCACGCCGCCCTTCTTCGTCGAGTTCACCCCCTACAACCCGCACGGGCCGGCCACGCCGGCGCCGCGCCACGTCGGCTCGTTCGCCGGCGTGGCGCCCTGGCGGCCGAAGAACTACGCCGAGCCCGATGCGTCCGACAAACCGGCCTGGGTGCAGTCGATCGTCTGGACGCTGGCGGACCAGCAGACGACCGACGCCTTCCGGCAGCGCCAGCTCGAGTGCCTCCAGTCGGTCGATGAGGCCGTGGACGCGATCGTCCAGGCGCTCAAGGCCAAGGGCGTCTTGAGGAACACCATCATCCTCTACGCCTCCGACAACGGCTACGCGTGGGGCTCGCACCGCTGGAAGCCCAAGCAGTGCGAGTACGACGAGTGCATGCGCGTGCCGCTCGTCGTTCGCTACGACCGCCTGCTGCCGACCAAGCGCACGGAGCGCCGGGTCGCCCTCAACATCGACTACGCAGAGACGTTCGCGAAGCTGGCCGGCGCTACCCCCGATCCGGGGGTGGAGGGTGTCAGCCTGGTGCCCCTCCTCGCGAAGACCGCGACCCGCTGGCGTACCGCCATGCTGAACGAGCACTGGAACGGCGCGATTCCGACCTTCGCGCAGGTGCGGGGCAAGTTCAGGAAGCCGGGTGACGTGAAGCACGTGTGGAAGTACGTCGAGCTGGTGACCGGCGAGAAGGAGCTCTACAACGAGGACCGCGACCCGTTCGAGCTCACCAACGTCGTCACCGACCCCGCGAACGCGGCGCTGGTGGCGATCATGGCGGCGCGCCTGCGCGAGCTCGATCCGGGCTGGACCGGCAGCGCGCCGGCGGCGACGTCCCAGGGGGCTGCGGGGCCCGACTACATGGACGACGACGCGCTCGAGTAGCGGCGGGACAATCGTAGGCGAGCGTTCGCGCTCCGAGCGCCCGTTGACCGACGGGACGTAGCTTCGCGCGCACTCCCGTGCTACGCAGCCTCATCCGTGGCGGAAGACCGGCAACCCACACGCTACACCTGCGTGCGCGACGTCCGCGCCCCGACCTTCCTCTACGGCACGGCGTGGAAGGAAGACGAGACCGCCCGCCTCGTGCGGATGGCCATCGACGCCGGCTTTCGCGGCATCGACACCGCCAACCAACGCCGCCACTACGACGAAGCCGCCGTCGGCGAGGCACTGACTGACGCCCTCGCCTCCGGCCATTTTCACCGCGAGGATGTTTTCCTCCAGACGAAGTTCACCTACGTCGATGGCCAGGACCACCGCCTTCCCTACGACCCAGGCGCGCCCCTCGCCACGCAGGTCGAACAGTCCTGCGCGAGCTCGTTACAGCACCTCGGCGTCGACTACCTGGACTCCTACGTCCTGCATGGGCCCTCGGTCCGTCACGGCCTGAGCGCCGACGACTGGGAAACCTGGGAGGCGATGGAGCGCCTGCACGGCGCCGGCAGGACGCGGCTCCTCGGCGTTTCCAACGTGAACGTCGGGCAGCTCGCGGAGCTCTACGCCGGGGCGTCCACGAAGCCGGCCATCGTGCAGAACAGATGCTTCGCCGCGCTGGGCTGGGATCGAGCCGTGCGGCAGTTCTGCGGCGAGCGGGACATCCTCTACCAGGGCTTCTCGCTGCTGACAGCCAACCGAGAGGTGCTGCGGCATCGCCGAGTGCACGAGATCGCCTCGAGGACCGGCAGGACCGTGCCGCAGGTGATCTTCCGCTTCGCGCTCCAGGCCGGCATGACGGCGCTCACCGGAACGACGTCTGCTCCGCACATGGCCGAGGACCTGAGCGTCTACGACTTCGAGCTCCAGCCGGGCGAGGTGCGAGCCATCGAGGAGCTCGTGGCTTAGGCTGACCTCCGCGGGCATCGCGCTACCGCTCCGCTTGCCCTTTGGTGGCGCGACTGCAATCGTCCGGGCAGAGGGCGTCGGCCGTCGGATGGAGGCACCCATGGGCGACAAGTCACCCAAGTCGAAAGAGCGCGGCCAAAAGCAGAAGAGCGCCGCAACCGCACAGAGCGCGGCGGCGGCGAAGTCGAAGCAAGACAGCCACAGCCAGGCCAAGCCTCCGGCGAAGGTCGGAAGATAAGCGCGAGTCGAGAAGGAGCCCGCGATGGCAGCCGTCACCAACAAGACCGCGAAGCCCCTGAGCATCCCTCTGCCCCGCGGGAAGACGTTGCATCTGGGCCCCCGGAAGAGCGGACAGATATCCTCGCACGACCTCGAGCACCCGGCGCTCAGGAAGCTGGTCGACGCGGGCGCGATCGAGATCGTCGCGGAGGATTCGGGGTCGGGCGGAGGAGGGGGAGACGTCAAGCACGGCCGAGCCCCGATGGGCGGCGAGACGGCGGGCCGCGGCGGTCGGCGTAGCGGGGACCGCTGAGCCTCGACCTGGGAGACGACACATGGCGCGGCCGTGAGAGGGCATCGCGATGGGCGCTGACGCGTCGTTCTGGAAACGGTGCTCCACCTGCAAAAAGGAGCTGCCGTTCGCCGGCATGTACTGGGCCTGCAACGTGTCGACCTGCAACCGTCCGCGCACGGCCCTGGTGTTCTGCTCGGTGTCCTGCTGGGACGCGCACGTGCCCATGCTTCGCCACCGTGATGCGTGGGCAGAGGAGCGACGATCGCCGACCGCGGCGGAGTGGGCCCGGGAGCAGCGGGAGGCGGAGCGGAAGGAGCGCCGGCGTGCGGACCGCGCTCGCCGCGGCTCCAGTTCGTGAGGGGACGCGCCGGACGAGCTACACGGCGCCGCTGCCCCGCGAGATCGAGACCGCTCCCAACTACGACACGATCCGCGCACGCCCGCGGCCGAGAGCCTGCGGCTCTGGGCCCGCGGTCACGCGGGGGCGTCTCTTCAAGGCGGCAAGTAGACGGAGGGCGCAGCGATTCGCCGCCACCAACCGCGAGATCATGATGCAGCACGTGGTCGACGCCGTGCGCGGCGTGCCGGCCCTGCCGCCGTTCGAGGCCCACCTCGAGGCGGTGAACTGTCATCACAACTACGTGGCGCAGGAGACTCACTTCGGGGCGCGGGTGTTCGTCACCCGAAAGGGTGCGGTACGGGCCGGCCGCGGCGATCTGGGCATCGTTCCGGGAAGCATGGGCGCGCGGTCGTACATCGTCCGCGGCAAGGGGAACCCCGAGAGCTTCGAGAGCTGCAGCCACGGTGCCGGCCGGACGATGTCCCGCACCGAGGCCAAGCGCCGCTTCACGGTGGCCGACCATGCGGCGGCGACCGCGGGGGTCGAGTGTCGCAAGGACGCGGGCGTGATCGACGAGACGCCGATGGCCTACAAGCCGATCGACGCCGTGATGGCGGCGCAGGAGGACCTGGTGGAGATCGTCCACACGCTGCGCCAGGTCGTGTGCGTGAAGGGCTAGGTCTCGAGCGTGCTCGTCATCGACGGCGCGGCCGGGGAGGGCGGCGGGCAGATCCTGCGCACCGCGCTCGGTCTCTCGCTCGCCACCGGCACGCCCTTCACGATCGAGCACATCCGCGGCGGGCGGCGCGAGCCGGGTCTCCTCCGCCAGCATCTGACGGCGATCGAGGCCGCGGCACGGGTCGGTGCGGCCGAGGTCGTGGGTGTGGCCATCGGCTCGCAGGCGCTCGTCTTCAGGCCGGGGCGCGTGCAGCCCGGACACTACACGTTCGCCGTCGGGACGGCGGGGAGCGCCACGCTCGTCCTCCAGACCGTCCTGCCCGCGCTCGTGACGGCGCGAGGAGAATCCACCCTCGAGCTCGAGGGTGGCACGCACAACCCGTGGGCGCCGCCCTACGATTTCCTGGAGCGGGCCTTCCTTCCCCTCCTCGGCCGCATGGGGCCCCGGGTCACGCCCGTGCTCGAGCGTCGCGGCTTCTATCCCGCGGGTGGAGGGCGGTTCACCGTAGGCATCGAGCCGGTCGAGCGCCTGACGCGCCTGGACCTGCCCGCACGCGGGGAGCTACGGGCGGTGGTGGCGCGCGCGCTCGTCGCCTCGCTTCCGGCCTCGATCGGGGAGCGCGAGCTGGTCGTGCTCCGCGACCGGCTCGGGCTCGAGCGTGGGGCGACTCATGTCGTCCAGGATCGCACCTCGCCGGGACCAGGGAACGTCATCATGGTGGATGTCGAGGCCGAGCACGCGACCGAGGTCTTCACCGGCTTCGGTGAACGGCGCATTCGCGCCGAGGCGGTGGCCGAGCGGGTGGCGAACGAGGTCAAGCGCCATCTCGGCGCGGAGGTGCCGGTAGGCGAGCACCTGGCCGATCAGCTGCTCGTCCCGCTCGCGCTCGCCGGCGGGGGTTCCTTCGTCACCCTCCCCCTCACATCGCACGCCCAGACGAACATCGACATCGTGCGGCGCTTTCTCGACCTGACGTTCGCCGTGGAACCAGTCGGCCACGGCGCGGTGCGGGTCGCGGTGAACGCCTAGCCGACCGCCGTCCGCTTCGTCATGACCGCACGCCGACGCCGCGCCGAAGCCGGTTGCTCCCGGGGTAACGACTGGCCACGAAGGCCCTCGTGTCAGTGCCCGGAGCCGTGCCCGCGTACGCGCGGCAACCACCGGGGAACGCGGCGGCAGTAGGCGGCGTACTCCTCGCCGAACTGCCCGCGGAGCGCCGGCTCCTCGTAGAGCACGACGAAGAGGTGGAAGCCGAGCGCCAGGCAGGCAGCATAGGCCAGGACCGCCTTGCTGCCGAGGAAGAGCCCCTGCCCGACGACCATCGAGACGACGGCGATGTAGCCGGGATTGCGCACGTAGCGGAACCCGCCGCTCACGACCAGCCGCTCGGGCGGCGCGATGGGCGCCGGGGTGCCGTGACCCCTGCGGACGAAACCGACGAGGAAATCCAGAAAGACGGGAAGCGCGAGCAGGAGCAGGACGAGCCCGATCCAGCGCACGGGCGCCCACGCGAAGAGCGGCGGCTGGATCCTCCATCCCGAGAGCAGGCGGGGCACCACCACGATCACCGTTCCCGGAACCAGGGCGACGAACACGACCGTGCCGAGGGTCGCGGCGAGCAGGGACCGCTCGCCTGGCCTCGTCACGCCGCGAGCCTGAACGCGCGCGCCGCGTTGTCCCACAGGATCTTCCGCTTGCTCGACTCCGGGATCGGCTGCGCGGCGAGCCGCTCGATCCCCCAGGGGAAGGTGCCGTCGGGGTGCGGGTAGTCGGTGTTGAAGACCAGGTTGTCGTCGCCCGCGAGCGCGAGCACGGAGGGAAGCGTCATCTCGTCGCCGCGGCAGGCGACGAAGACGTTCCGCCGGAAGTACTCGGTGGGGCGCATCTTCAGGTCCGGATGCTCGGCGTTGCCCGAGAACTCCCAGTGCTGCTCCATGCGCTGGAGGAGATACGGGACCCAGCCGGCGTCGGCCTCGACGTGCACCACGGTGAGGCGCGGGAAGGCCTCGAATACGCCGTACCAGATCAAGCTCATCATGGCGCCCATCGCCTCGAAGGGATGCGCCAGGATGTGCCCCGTGGTGTGCGTGTCCATGCGGTCGCCGTAGGAGGGGAGGTGGGGCGAGCCCGAGTCGTGGAGGCAGACGGGCTTCCCCAGGCGCTCGATCTCGGCCCAGAGCGGGAGGTGGTCGCGGTGGTAGAGGTTGCGGCCCCCGATCGGGTTCGGGCGGAGGTAGAAGCTGACCGCCCCCAGCGCCGCCGTGCGCCGCGCCTCGGCGCACGCGAGCTCGACGTCCTGGAAGGGCAGCATCGCCGCCCAGCGCAGGCGCTCGGGGGCGGTGGCCGAGTACTCCGCGCTCCAGTCGTTGTAGGCGCGGCAGCAGGCGGCGAGCAGCGCCGGGTCCTTGAACTCGCGCCCGAGGAGCTGTCCGCCGACGGTCGGGTAGAGGACCTGCACGTCGACCCCCTCGCGGTTCATGTCGGCGAGGCGGCTCTGCGGGCTGAAGCCCGCCTCGCGCGCCGCGAGGAAGCGCTGCATGCCCTTCATGAGGGCGGCGATGAAGTCGGGCGTGTGGAAGGGGTACTTCCCCTCGGCGGTCAGCGGCTCGCCCTCGACCAGGTTCTCGCGGCCGCCGGGCTGGAGCCGCGGGGCGCGCGCGCGGAACTCGGGCGCGATGTAGCGCTCCCACATGTCCGCGGGCTCCATCTGATGGGTGTCGGCGTCGAGGATCCTGCGGCCGTCGCGCATGAGCCACCTCCGGCTAGCGCAAGTATCGTTCAACCGCCGCGGCGAATTCCAGGGTGGTCGCCGTGCCGCCCTGATCGGGCGTGAGCGGACGGCCGTCGGCGTAGACGTGCTCGACGGCGGCCTCCAGACGCAGGGCCGCCTCCGCGAAGGCCAGGTAGTCGAGCATCAGGGCCGCCGAGAGGATGGTCGCCGTCGGGTTGATGATCCCCTTCCCGGCGATGTCGGGCGCCGAGCCGTGCGCCGGCTCGAAGTAGGCGTACCCGGCGCCGTGGCAGCCGCTCGGCGCGAGCCCGAGGCCGCCGATCACGCCTGCGGCCGCGTCGGAGAGGATGTCGCCGTAGAGGTTCGGGAGGACGACGACGTCGAGCGCCTGCGGCTCCGCCACCAGCCGGCGCGCGAAGTCGTCGACGATGAAGGTCTCGAAGCGGATGTCGGGGTACGCGGCGGCGAGGCGAGTCGCAACGTCGCGGAAGAGGCCGTCGGTGCCCGGCAGCATGTTGTGCTTGGTGGCGCAGGTGAGCTTGCCGGGCCGCCCGGCGGCCTTGCGGCGGCGGGCCAGCTCGAAGGCGAAGCGGACGACGCGCGCCGAGCCCTCCTCGGTGATGACCTTGAGGGCGAAGCGGCCGGGGCCGAGGTCGGCGACCGGGCGGCGCATCATCGGGCTCGAGAGCGCGAGCGGGCGGAGCGCGGCGAGCTCGCCCTCCACGCCGACGTAGAGATCCTCCAGGTTCTCGCGCACGATGACCAGGTCGATGCCCTCCGGGCGCGCGAGCGGGCTCCGGTAGCCCGGGAGCCAGCGCGCCGGGCGGACGTTGGCATACGTCGCCTTGCCCCAGCGGAGGTAGAAGAGCGCCGCCGCGCTCCGGCCGCTGGTCGCACCGAAGAGCGCGGCGTCGGAGGCGTCGATGGCGCGGCGGGTGGCGTCGTGGTCCTCCACCGCCGGACGCACCCAGTCGATGGGGAGGCCGAGGCGGTCGACGAGCGCGACCGTGGGGCGCACCGCCTCCGGCGCGGCGTCCTCGCCCTCGATGACGACCACGCGCGCGCGTCCGCTCATCGTCGGCTCTTCGCCGGCGGCTCGTTGGCCGCGAGCACCCGCAGCACGTTGCCGCCGAGGATCTTCTCGACGTCGGCCGGGCCGTAGCCGCGCCGGCGTAGCTCGGCGGTGAGGGCCGGGAGCTTGGAGGTGTCCTCCAGCCCCGCCGGCGTCGCCGGCACCCCGTCGAAGTCGCTCCCGAGGCAGACGTGATCGATGCCCGCCACCTTGGCGACGTGGTCGATGTGATCGACGAGTCGCGCGAGCGGCACGGGCGGCAGCCGGGCCGTCTCCTCGCGCACCGTGCGCCACAGCTCCCTCGGCGGGAGGCCGAGCCCGCGCACGCGCGCCCAGACGGCCTGCTCGCGCGCGTAGAAGTCCTGGTCGAGAAAGGCGGAGCCGTAGTTCACGCACACCGCGCCGCCGTTCCGCGCCACCGCCCGCAGCATGGCGTCGCTCATGTTGCGCGGAACGTTCGCCAGCTCCCGGGCCGAGGAGTGGGAGGCGATGACCGGCTTTCGCGCGTAGCGGATGACGTCCCAGAAGAGCGGATCGGAGACGTGCGAGACGTCGACCATCATGCCGAGACGCTCCATCTCGTCGATGATCCGGCGACCGACGTCGGTCAGCCCCCGGCCGTCGCTGTCGTCGCCCGAGGAGCCGCCGAGCGGGCTCGCGATGGACCAGGTGAGGGTCAGGTAGCGGGCGCCGCGCGCGTGAAACGTGCGCAGGTGCTCGAGCATCTCCGTCTCGCCCCCCGGCAGCAGGGCGTGCCCGCCTTCCACGCCGAAGAGGGCCGAGATGCGCTTGCGCTCGGCGTTGGCCCGGACGTCGGCGGCGGTCCTGGCCCATGCGATCGTGTCGGGGTTCGCCCGGATCATCGCGTGGACGGCGTCGAACTGCTTGAGCGCCTCGGCGTAGTAGCCCTCCGGCCCGGTCCGCCAGGGACCCACGAAGATCGAGAAGAACTGCGCGTCGAGGCCCCCGGCGCGCATCTTCGGGAGATCGACCTGCATGTCGGGTTGAGCCGTGGCGAAGTCGATCCCGTCGTAGGCGATGCGCTGGGTGCAGTCGGAGTGCGTGTCGATGACGATGGCGCGCCGGTGCAGCTCCAGGTCGGAGACGGCGGTCGCGGGTCGCGAGGGGCAGCCGGCCATGAGCAGCAGTGTGCCAGATGTGATGGCGGCGAGCCGCGGCCGGCTGCTCATCGTGGCTCCCGGCTATCACGGGTCGCGCGTCCAAAGCGACCTTGACTCCCCCGCGCGCGGCGCTAGCATTGCGCGCCTTGAGCGCGCCGAACGGCACACGCCGCCGCGTGGTGGTGACGGGGCTCGGCCTCGTGACCCCGCTCGGCACCGGCATCGAAGCGAACTGGGAGAGCCTGGTCGCCGGCCGCTCCGGCATCGGCCCGATCACCCGCTTCGACGCCTCGGCCCTCCCGGCGCGCGTCGCCGGCGAGGTGCGCGACTTCGAGCCCGAGCGCTTCATCGAGCGCAAGGACTTGAAGAAGATGGACATCTTCATCCAGTACACCGTGGGCGCCGCCGAGCTGGCCGTCGAGGACGCGGGCCTGCCGCTGCCGCTCGCCGCGCCGGAGCGGACGGGCGTCATCGTCGGCGTCGGCATGGGCGGCATCTCGAGCGTCGAGGAGATGTACTTGAGCCTGGCCGCGCATACCGTGCGCCGCGTCTCCCCGTTCCTGATCCCGCGCATCATCCCGAACATGGCCTCGGGACAGATCGCGATCCGCTACGGCGCGCGCGGTCCGAACTACGCCACCACCAGCGCGTGCGCCTCGGGCGCGCACGCGATCGGCGAGGCGCTGGTCCTGATCCGCGACGGCCGCCAGGACGTCATGCTGGCGGGCGGCGCGGAGGCGCCCATCTGCCTCCTCGGCGTGGGCGGCTTCAGCGCCATGCGCGCGCTCGCCACCAACTTCAACGACGAGCCCACGCGCGCAAGCCGCCCCTTCGATGCCAGGCGCGACGGCTTCGTGATCGCCGAGGGCGCCGGCGTCCTCGTCCTCGAAGAGCTGGAGCACGCGCGCCGTCGCGGCGCGCACGTCTACGCCGAGCTCGTCGGCTACGGCGCCACCTGCGATGCCTACCACATGACGCAGCCCGCGCCCGAGGGCGCGGGCGCGGCCGAGTGCATGCGCCACGCCCTCGACGACGCCGGCATCGAGCCCGGCGCGATCGGCTACATCAACGCGCACGGCACCGGCACGCCGTTCAACGACGAGGCCGAGACGCTCGCCGTGAAGCGCGTCTTCGGCGCGCACGCGGCGCGGCTCCCGATCAGCTCGACCAAGTCGATGACCGGGCACCTGCTCGGCGCGGCGGGCACGATCGAGGCGGCCTACACCGTGCTCGCGCTGGCGCGCGGCGTCCTGCCGCCGACCATCAACCTCG
>Ga0209159_1001519_pt1 | contig 17481 bp, 18 predicted proteins | sample GraSoiAngelo_144_FD_185901 | JGI IMG/M metagenome (GOLD analysis project Ga0209159, IMG submission 185901) | Grasslands soil microbial communities from the Angelo Coastal Reserve, California, USA - 14_1009_02_40cm (SPAdes) (version 2) | ecosystem: Environmental > Terrestrial > Soil > Grasslands ...
CGTCCCCGCGGCGCCCACGCCTGGCTCGGGGCTGAGCTTGAAGATGAGGCCGCTCGGGCTGGAAGATACGTTCGACGAGGTTTCGGGACTGGGCGAGGGCGACGGAGACGATCCCGACGTGGCGCCGCAGGCCGCCGCACAAACGGCGAATGCAACCACGGCGAACCATGCCCTGACGCACGTCAATCCGGCTCTGCACCGTGTTGTGGCATTACCGCTGCAGGTTACTGGAGCAGGCCGGGAGTTGATCCCGGCCTGCAGTTCGAGCCGGCTATACGTGTCGGGGCAGCGGCGCACGGCGACGGCGCCACAGCAGAAGGCCGAGCCCGGCCAGGACGAGGAACGGACCGATCGCGCCGAGACCGGTGACGAAGTAATTGATGGTGGTCACGAAGTTGTGGGCCGCGTCGCTCAGCGCGGTCGCAAAGCCCCAGCTGTCAGCTTTCGCGGTCGGCGCAGGAGCCCCCGACTCAGCCATGGTGACGCTGATCGAGCTGTAGGAAGTGTTGTCGTCGAGATACTTGATCTGACCCTTCAGCTGTTCGATCTGAGACGTGATCTGGCCGATCTGATTCTGCACCGCGATGATGTCGTTGATGTTCTGCGCCTTGGTCAGCAGCGCAAGCATCGCGTTGTGCTGAGCTTCGGCGTTGGCGAGCCGGGCGCGAAGGTCTACGTACTGGGCGCTCACGTCGCTGCCGGTGATGTGCTCGCTCTGCACCTTGCCGACCTTCGCGAGCTCGTCGATGGTCGCGTCGAAGTGCGCGGCTGGGACCATGAAGTTGACGACCCCGGTTCGGATCTGGCTGGCCTGGCTGGCCGTCTCAGGGCTCGCCTGGGCGTCGGTGCCGGCGATGAAGCCGCCCTGCGACTCGACGAGGGTGCGGACCTGCGCGAGCTTCGAGTCAAAGGAACCTGAGCCGACGCTGATGGTGAGCTGTGCCTGGCGGATGACGGGCGGTCCCTGCAGGGTGGGAACGGTCTCGTTCGGAAGGGTGGCGCCACCGGTGGTGCCGTTGGGCAGGCCGGTGCTCTTCGACGGCTGATTGGCGTCGGCGCCGCCCCGGGCGGTGGGGGCATTTTGGCTTGTGCCGCCCGATGAGCTGGAGCCTCCTGCTCCACCGCCGCAGGCAGCCGCCGCGGCGAGGACCGCGATGATGACGATGACCTTCTTCATTTGACGACGGCCTCCTGGACGCAGATTTACTGACAGAACGGCGCCCGCTGCAAGACGTAACAATTGGGGGCCGTGCTCCAGGTCAGGAACCTCGCCATCGACGTCGCCGCGCGCCGCGTCCTGTCAGACGCGAGCTTCACCGTGGGCGCCGGCGACAAGGTCGGGCTCGTCGGCCGCAACGGCGCGGGCAAGACGAGCCTGCTGAAGGTCCTCGCGGGCGACGACGACGCGGCCGGCGGCATCGTGCTGCGGCGGGGAACGCTTGGATACGTGCCCCAGAATCCCCGGCCACGTGCCGAAGCTGCCGCCGGGCGCGCGCACGGCGCATCAATCACCTACACGGCGCTCTCGCACATCCTGTCGGGTCGGGGCCTCGACCGCGCGGCGGCGCGCCTTGCCGAGCTGCATCGCGGCCTCGAGCACGATCACTCCCTCGCCAGCATCGAGCTCTACTCCACCGCGGAGGAGAGGTACCGGCTCGATGGCGGGTATTCGAGCGAGTCGGACGCGCGGCGGCTCGCGACGGGGCTCGGGCTCCGGCTGGACCGCGTCGACCTGCCGTTGAGCGTCCTCTCCGGCGGTGAGCGCAGGCGCGTCGAGCTGGCGAGGGTGCTGTTCGCCGACGCCGACCTTCTGCTGCTCGACGAGCCGACCAACCACCTCGACAGCGACGCCAAGACATGGCTGATGGATTTCCTGCGCGATTACCGCGGGGCTGTGATCGTGGTCAGCCACGACCTCGGCCTGCTTGACACGTCGATCACCCGGGTGCTGCACCTGGACGCCGGTCGCCTCATCGAGTATCGCGGGACGTATTCGCAGTATCAGCAGGCGCGGCGCCTAGAGGAGAAGCGGCTGACCTCTCTCGCGCACCGGCAGGAGGCGGAGATCAAGCGCTTGAGCCTGCTCGCGGAGGTGATGCGCCGCCAGACCGAGAAGCGCGCCAAGCAGGCGAAGTCGATCTTCACGCGGGTCGAGCGCATGAAATCGCAGCGCGTGGTTGCACCGCGGCGCGAGCGAAAGATGAAGATCAGCTTTCCCGAGCCGCCGCACAGCGGACGCGTTGTGCTCGGGGCGAATAGTCTGGCCAAGGGTTACGGCGGTCCGCTGGTGTTTCGCGACGTCGCATTCGAGGTCGAGCGTCATCAGCGGTTGCTGGTGATGGGACTGAACGGTGCGGGCAAGACGAGTTTGTTGCGCATCCTGGCGGGACAGAGCGAGCCGAATGCCGGGTCGTTCCGGCTCGGCCATGGGGTGTCGCTCGGGTACTACGCGCAGGAGCACGAGGGGATCCGGGCCGGGGTGAGCGTGCTTGCGCACATGCGGGAGCAGTCGGATGCGGAGGAGAGGATGCTGCGTGCCCTGCTGGGAATGTTCGGCCTCAGCGGGGACATCGCGCGGCAGGACGCGGGCACGCTCTCGGGTGGGGAGAAGACGAAGCTGGCGCTGGCGCAGCTGGTCGCGGGGCGGCACAACCTGTTGCTGCTCGACGAGCCCACGAACAACCTGGACCCGCCGTCGCGGACGGGGGTCGCGCGGGCGCTCGCGGAGTGGCCGGGGACGATGGTGATCGTCAGCCACGACCGCGAGTTCGTGGCGTCGCTGCGGCCGGGGCGGGTGCTGTTCATGCCTGAGGGGCGGGTCGATTACTGGGAGGAGGATCTCCTCGACGTCGTGTCCATGGCGTGACGAGGGACGGACTGGGAAGAGGGTGTCGGGGGTGGGTCTGGCGGCCGGGAGGGGTGGGGAGAAGGGGTGGAAGAGGGTGTCGGGGGTGGGTCTGGTGGCCTTCGGAGTGCGCTGATTTGAATAAAATTGTTGCCTGGAATTATACGAACTTAAGTTCGTAAAGTCAAGACCCGCGCGGTTTCGACACCGACTCCAAAGATGACTTCGAGCGGCGCTGGCTCCAGGTCAGGGGGAATGGCAGATCGTAAAGGCAGGCGATGAGTTTCACGTCATCCCGCCCGAGCGACTCAGGTCGATCTTCGTCCGCGGGCCGGACGTGACTTGGGCGGCGTGAGCGACCGACAATAACTGCGTGAGTAGTGAAGTTCACGAAGTTGTCATGCCCGAGCTGCAGGGGGCGGAAGAGATCACGGTCGGCGCGTGGAGCAAGCAGCGCGGCGAGCACGTGGCCGAGGGCGAGACGTTGATGGAGGTCCACACCGACAAGGTCAACGCGGAGATCCCTTCCCCCATCGCCGGCGTCGTCGAAGATCTCCTCCTCGAGGTCGGCGATCCCGTCATTCCAGGCCAGCCCGTAGCGCGCATCGCGCCCGAGTAGTCGATGCGGGTGGCGGTGATCGGTGGCGGCGCAATGGGGGCAGCGACTTCGTGGAGGCTGGCCAGGCGCGGGGTCGACGCCGTCTGTTATGACCGCTATTCGCCGCCTCATCCGTTGGGCTCGACGCATGGGGACACGCGCATCATCCGGACCGCCTACTTAGAAGGCCCCTGGTACGTGCCGCTGCTTCAGGAGGCCTTTCCGCTGTGGCGGGAGCTCGAGGCGGTCAGCGGAGCACAGCTGCTGACGATGACCGACGCGTTGATGATCGGCGACTCGTCATCGGAAGCCGTCACCGGTGCGAACGCGTCCGCGCAGGCGCATGGTCTCGATATCGAAGTTCTCGACGCCGTCGAGCTGCGCAAGCGTTATCCCGGCCACGTGGTTGGTGACGAAGACATGGCTGTCCTCGACAAGCAAGCCGGCATCCTCCGCCCTGAGGCGGCGGTGGTCGCGATGCTCTCCCAGGTCCCGCGGGTCGTACGCGATACGCGGATCACATCGATCGCTGAAGTGATGGACGACTTTGACGCTGTGGTCGTGGCGGCCGGTCCGTGGACACCGGAGCTCATCGACTGGATTCCGCTCAAGGTCGAGCGTCAGGTCCATGCCTGGCTTGCGATCGAGCGCGAAGCCGGCTGGCTGATGCCGGACCGGTTTCCCGTCTTCATCCGGCAGTCGAAGACGTTCGGTGACGTCTACGGCTTTCCCACGCTCGACGGAGTGGCCGTCAAGGTCGGACGGCATCACGAGGGTGAGTTCACCGACCCCGATCACGTGCGCCGCGAGGTGGGCGCGACGGATCTCGATCCGCTGCGCCGCATGGCCGCCACCTACATGCGAGGGGTCAGCGGGCGGGTGACCAGGACTCTGACCTGCATGTACACCAACACGCCGGACGGCCATTTCGTGATCGACTTCAGCCCCGACGACAAGCGCGTGGTCGTGATCAGCGCCTGCTCAGGTCACGGTTTCAAGTTCGCGCCGGTGATCGGCGACATCGCGGCCGATCTCGTGTGCGACGGCGGCACCAAGCGCGACATCTCACGTTTTGCCGCCGCGCGGTTCGCGCCCTCGTACGTACCAGACCACAATCACGATCGCAACTAGAAGCGCGATCGCGATCGCACCTTTCTCCAGTGGGCCGCTGATCCGGTCGTAGTTGCGGCCGAGGACGTAACCGACCAGGGCGAGGGCGGCACACCACGGAAGCGCGCCGACAAGTGTCAGGACCGAAAACTTCGCGAGGTCGATTCGTGCGAGGCCGGCGGGAAACGAAATGTACGTGCGGATCACGGGAAGCACCCTTCCGAGAAATACCGCCAGCAGTCCCCAGCGGCGAAACCATCCGTCGGCCAGCTCGAGGTGGTGACGGCGGATCCCGATGTAGCGTCCAGGGCCGAGCAGAAGCGGCTCCCCAAAACGCGCCGCCACCCAATACGCGATCAGCGACCCGACGAGGTTCGCGAGCCCCCCGGCGATGATCGCGGCGACCAGGTTCATGTGCCCGGCGGCGGCGAGCACTCCGGCGGTTGGCATGATGACTTCGCTCGGAAACGGGAAACCGCAGCTCTCGCCGACCATGAGGACGAACACGGCGAGGAGGCCGTAGCCGGCGATGAAATTGCTGACGGCGGCTGTCACACCGTCTCAACCGTGGCTGCTTTCACCGCGCGAAAAGGCAAGGTGCGTACCTGTTGGTCGTCGATCAGGATCTCGAAGTTGTAGAAGCCGGGCTTGTTGATCGGGACGGTGGTGAGGTTGATGACGATGCTCGCCGAGAGATCCCAGCCGTGCGGGTACTCCGCCGGCACCTGGCGCGCCGGCAGGTTCAGCACGATCGGCTGAGGCAGCAATGGGTTGCCGTCCTCGTCGGTGCAGTGCACTTCGACTTTGTGCGGTCGTTCGGTTTCCAGGCGCGTGGTCTGCAGCCGCAGCACGATCACCCCGCCGAAGGGGGTCGGATACTGGTCGCGGATCAGGGTGTCGAAGCCCGCGCCGAGGATGTAAACGAGACCATTGGGTGGCGCTTCGGCCGCGTTTGCAAGCAGGGCCCAATCGAGCCTCATCCTCGGGCCATTATCGACGGGGTGAACGACTCGGGTGGGCCCGGTTCCTACGCGGGCCGCCACCCCAAGTGAATTCTGTCGTCGATCGATTCCGCGCGGTTCGCCCTGGAGGCTATGCGCTAGAACTGAGAGCTCGTGGCCGGCCAGACGGCCTGCACCTGGTCGATGACACTCGCCATCATCATCGCCTCACGATTTATCCGCATCTGGAACTTCATGCTCACCCGCGGGGGGCGCAACACTGAAACTGGGTCGGTGCCTCGCCCGCTACAAAACGGACCGCTTGATCGCTTGCGCTTGCAAGGTTGAAGGCGCGGATGACGCCCGTCGGCGAGGTGTCACCCGCCAGACCGCCTTCGGTGGACGGCCCCTCCTCCGCATACCACACCACGGTCGGAGTTACGAATCCGGGGCTGCTGGCAAGGCCGGTTGGTTGGAATGTCGTTCCGCCACCGACCGCAACAATCAGCCCGCGCGGCTTTGAGTTGTCGTAGCTGTTGGCATCGAGCTTGGCGAACAACATACCCGCGAGCCAGTGCCCGTCCCCCGAACCGGTTACGCCGTACCAGTATTCGGACCGAAGCAACGTGACGCCTGTGCTTGGCGACCACTGCATCAACGACCCCGATGCCCACACGAATCTGTCATTGGCGATCCAGGTTCCACCGGTGGGTGTTCCCTTAGTCACTGCCTTCTGTCGCTGGTCCGCGAGCGAGAAGATCCTGACGTTTTCCCCGTAGATGTAGAAGGGGAAGTCAGAGATCGCCAGGTACCTGCGATCCGGGCTGAACGCCAGGAGGCCGCGGGGGCCCCAGCGGCCCTCGAGCCCTCCCGGCCCAGTGTCGAGCGTGTACAGCACGTGATCCGCGCCGTTCGAGAAGAGATGTACGGAGACCAGCGATCTCCCATCCGCACTTGGTGTACCGGAGGTCGAATAGACCTCCAATGATCCGTCCCACGTCCAGCCTGCCCAGGCCCAGTAGTAAGGACGTGGGGCTATTCGCAGCTGTGCGATTCGGGACTCAGCACCGGTGGTCAGGTCGCGTCGAACGATGACAACGTGATCGGCAACAACAGCCGTGTAGGCGATGGCATTGCCATCGAGCAGGTGAATGACCGTATTGGCGCTGCGACAGACCAGTCGAGGGCGAACTGGGTCGGCAACGTCGTACACGAAAGCACCTGCGACCACGGACATGGCCGTCGCCGGTCGGCCCGAGCACGTGACCGATGCCGTGATGCCGTCCTGCGTTGGGATCGGCGTCGCGATCGGACTTGTCTCCGCTGGGCTCGGCGCTGGGGAGACATGGGCACTCGGCGCCACCCTGGGGCCACAGGCCATGAACACGAGCCCGGCGAACGAGAGCGCCGTGCCGCGTCTCCAACCCATGTTGCTGCGGTGAACGGTAATGGGACCGGATGGTTATGGTGGGCCCGGGCGACGTTACGTTCCATAAGCCGAGGCGCCCTACACGACTATGCAGCGAGCCAACACGGAGGCGTAAGTCAGCTCGTCCCACGTCGGGTCCCACGGTTCGAGTCCGTTGATGGCTCTGATTGCCTTCTGTAGCCGAATCGGCGCAAAGCTGGTGGGGTTGGTTAGTTTCTCGAGCTCGCCGGGATTGGGCAGCCTGCGTCGAGCGTGGTCGAACGTCTCGACGAACCAGCGGTCTGCTGCTCCTACCGTGATGCGATAAGCCGGAAATGGCACTCGATCGAGCTCGGGTGCCAGATTGCCGACCAACGGCCACCTGCCGTGCCAGATCAGGGCATCCATGGTGGGCGCGACCAGCGCGATCTCGTCGGCGACGATGTCTGTCATGTCCGGCTTGGCGTCCAGCGCCCAAGCTCGGCGAAAGACGACGACATACAGAGGGCCAGGGCCAGAGTTAACCGCTACAACTTGGCCGTGACTGACCCGGCCGGGATCCAAGGGGATTTGGAAGACATCTCCAATTCGTGCCTTCGGTCGTTTGACCACTGATCCTCCAAAACTGTTGTCAGAATTGTTGTCAAACCGCCTGCCGACGGCCGCCACCACCACCAAGGAGGCTCGCGATGAACTCGAAAATGGGTGGGCCCGGGTGGCCTCGATCCACCGACCAGCCGATTATGAGTCGGCCGCTCTAACCAACTGAGCTACGGGCCCTCGGGGCTGAGTCTATCCACGGCCCTGGGCGGGTTGCGGGGGCGCCCCCACGTTTCAAGCCTCGAGGCCGCGGGGAATTTTCGTCCGTGTACAAACGTTTTGGTTGCGGAGGTTTGACATAGCAATGGTTGCGTTGGGAATCTTGATTCTTCGCTTGGTGATCGGACTTACGCTCGCCGCGCACGGCGCCCAGAAGCTGTTCGGCTGGTTTGGCGGCCCAGGTATGAATGGTTGGACCGGGGCCATGAACCACATGCGCATCCGTCCCGCGACTCCGTGGGCCTGGATGTCAGCCCTGGCGGAATTGGGCGGCGGGCTCGGACTTGCCGTTGGGCTTCTCACCCCACTCCCCAGCCTGGCCATCGCCGGGTCGATGCTGGTGGCGATCGCGCTCGTGCACTGGCCGCGTGGATTCTTTGTCACGAAGGGTGGCTACGAGTTCAACCTGGCCATCCTGGCGGGCGTCGCCGCCGTCGCGCTGACTGGCGCGGGCGCCTACTCGCTCGACGCGGCTCTCCGGATCCATCTGCCCGAGCCAGTGACGCTCATCGTGGGCACGATCCTGCTCCTCGCTGGGGTCGCGGTGGCCCTCACGACGCGCGCCCCGGAGCCCGCGGCCGAGGCCAGGCCCCAGGTTACCTAAGCCGCCACCGGGCGGCCTGGTTCTGGTCGCGCCGGCGAAAGCGCGGATCGGATCCAGGCCGCCGTCGCCGGCAGCGGCGGCACGTGGACGCGAACCAGGGCGACCATCACCTCGGGAAGGGTCGATGGGCTCGGCACGACCAGGTAGCGGTCCTCCCAACGCGGTCCGAACTTCTCCTTGAAGCGGTGCAGGGATCGGCTGCGCTGGAACCGATCGAGGCCCCAGTACATCGCGCGCAACGCAGCCTCGAGGCCGCGCGGCGCGTCCGGTGAGGTGATGATCCTCGGCGCCACGCCAAGGCTCACCTCGGTGATCCCTCGCTCGCGGGCCTCAGCGACTGACCGCACGATCAGCGCCTCGACCACCCCGTATGTGCTGTCCGGGCGCCGGCGGACGAGATCCAGCGTCCACGCCTTGCGAGCTGGAACCGGCAGCCAGCTCACAAAGGATTCGAGCCGGCCATCGCCCCCGAACCCCAACCCGACCACGATGTCGGGGTCGGCCAGGGTGGCCAGCGTCCCCAGGCTGTAACCCAGCTCGGGCGAGTGGCGGCTCTGGAGCCACCTTCCTGATACCGCTCGCACCTGCTCAGCGTGCTCGGCCGCGACCTCGGGGCCGGGCGCGAAGACACAGCGCACGCCGGCTTTCTCGCAGCGGTGAATCGCGTAGCGGAGGTCAGCGCGCTTCTTGCCCGTGAGCTCGAAAGTCGCCGGCTGAAGGATGGCCTCGGCCCCGATCGGCACCAGCGTGAGGTTCAGCTCGCGGTATGGAGCCGGCTCGTCGACCTGGTAGAAGGCCGGGATCCAGTCCTGCCGGTCGCAGTAAGACAGGAAATCAGGAATGGCTCGGCGGGCGATCCCTGGCGGCCCGATGGGGTCGCCCAGCGCAAGCGCGGTCCGACCGCGGAGCGTAAACGCGACGCACGCCTCTCCCTCCACCCAGTGATAGCTCGACGCTCCATGCACGGCCAGGTGCGAGATGTAGTTGCGACCCCAAGAGTTGATCAGGTTGTGCAGGCGCTCCCGGTCTGCCGGCGCTACGCGCGGCGCGAGCATCGGGCGCAGCAGCAGCGTGAGGGCGGCAATGATCAGCGCGTAGCTGACCAACGGCAGGGTGCCGAGCAACCAGTCCGCGCCCGCAAATGCGTAAAGCAAGGCGGCTGTCAGCCCGGCGGCAAACACGACAAGGCCCCAGCGCAAACGCGATGGATCGGAGTCGGCATCGAAGTGATGCCGGAACCACCACAGGCCGAACAGGATCCAAGCAAAAAGCGAGGCTTCTTCGAAGTCGAGGTCTTTGACCAGTTCGAACGCGATGGTCGCGATGAGCACCGCCACCGTCAGTCGAAATGCAATCCGCTTGCCGCGGGCGATGCCCACGGCCAGCAGCAGAAGCGAAACACCCGACAGCAGCGCGCCCGCGCGGCCGCCCAACGTCACGGTCGCCGGCAGCAGGGTCTCGAGCACCTCGCTTCGCGTTTGCCGGTGCACCAGCAACGCTCCGACGATGTCCAGCGCCGCGCTGATCACCAGGAGGCCTGCGAAGAACAACCGCACCCGCCTGCGCTCCATGCGCAGGTCGTGGTCCATGCGCTAAAGCTACGCCGGGCCGATCACCTCGACTTCGTTCCCGTCCGGATCGTCGACATAAAAGGTGCGCACGCCCTTCAGCACGGGGTGAACCCCGTGGCGCACCTCGACCCCGGTTTCGATGAAGCCGTTCTCCAGCTCGTCGTAGGAACGCCGGTCGACCCGAAACGCCAGGTGATGCAGCACCCGCTTTTCTTTATGTCGGGGGAAATAGTCCTCTGGGTGCGGATGCGGAATCAACACGATCATCTCCGGGATGCCGCCTGGCTTGGCAACCATCAAGAACTTGTTCGGCAGCTCCGGCGGCGACATGATCTCCAGCCCGAACTGATCGCGATAGAACTGAAGCGCCGCCTCCATGTCGGCGACCCAAAGCACTATCTCCGCCAATCCCTCGACCCGACTCATGCCGCCATCGCCGATGCTATCGCCTCGAGGTTGGTCTCGCGGACGCGCGGCGACACCGAGCAACCGGGTGCCAGCAGCAGTCCCCGTCCGCCGGTTTCCTTCACGGCTCGGTCGGCCTCGGACTTGATCTTCGCCGGCGGCCCATACACAAGTGTCGACCGTTGGCTCAGCCCACCCATCACCGCGCGGCGGGCGATCTCACGCCCGGCTGCCAGCGATGGGTTGCCCTGGTTGTGGATCGACCAGCTCACCGCCTGGGACGGCAGGTCGCGAGCGAGCCCGAAGTTGAGATTCGACCCGCATAGATGGACGGCGTTGAACCATGCGTCCGCGGGCAGGGCGCCGAGGACCGACTGGTCGGACGGCAGCACGAGGTCTCGGTAGGCGTCCTCGGACATCACGTTGCGGCCCGCGTACCCCGAGATCGCGTAGAAGATGCCGGCCGCGCCTGCCTTGACAGATCGCCGGCTGAAATCCACCAGCGCGTCTGCGATCCGCTCCAGGACAGGAGCGACCACCTCTGGATGCTTGCGGAGCTCGCGCACGACCCGCGACTGGGATTTGCCGACGAGGTAACCGCCCACCGTGATCGGGCTGAACACCGTCTGGATGACCGGGACGTGTGGTCCGAGCGCGCGCGCGACCAATCGGATCGAGTCGACCTGGTCGTCCAGCGCCTGGCGATTCATCAGCTCAACCGAGGCCCACGAGTCCAGGTCGGGGACCGCGGGCCGGATCAGGATCGGTGCGCGCAACCTGTGTCCGGAGGGGTGATAGACGGATCCAAACGCCTCGGCGAAGCAGCTGGCGCGCACCTGGAACTTCACGAAGTCCCAACCAAAGCGCCGCGCCCGCTCGACTGTGACGGCGGCAAGGTCTTCGGGCGCCCATTCCTCGCGGTAGGTGTGGCCCCACGCAGCAACGGGCGGGCGGTCGGCGACCTTCATCGCCAGCGCCGACTCCACGCGCTTGCGGCCGGTCATCGGTTCGAGTTTAAGCTGAGCTTCCAGATGGACATGGAGAGCGAGGCGGCGCGGCTGCGCTCCGCTGCCGAAGCCAGGCCGCTCCGGCTGCCGGTCAATCGAAAGGTCGACGAGTCGCATCACGCGGTGACGCCCGACGGGCTGTCGGTCTGGTACACGATCCAGGTCTCGCCCCACAGCCGCATCCAGGAGGCAGTGTTCGAGCGCGCGGACCGGATGCCATCGGATGAGGAGTGCCGCCGATGGTTGGGGCTGCTGATGGTTGGCGCCGATGCGAATGAAGCGCCGAGCTTTCCCGGCGCCATGACCCGTCGCTTCGAGGCCTTCGAGCGCAACCCTGAGCTGGAGGCGCCGATCGCCTAGTGCCACTGCCCCAGCCGGTCGCTGAAGAGCTTCGGCGGATCGTCGGCCGCGAATCGGTCATCGACGCGCCCAACGACCTCCGCATCTTCGAACGCGACGGCTCGATCGAGGGAGCGGTCCCTGACGCGGTGGTGCTCGCGTCGTCGACTGAACATGTGTCCGCCGTGATCAAGGTCGCCGCCAAGCATCGAATCCCTGTGGTGCCACGGGGCGCCGGCACCGGCCTTTCCGGCGGCGCGGTCACGATCCGCGGCGGCATCGCGCTCCAGGTGACACGCATGCGCAAGATCCTCGCGATCGACCCGGTCGCGCAGACGGCGCTCGTCGAACCGGGTGTCGTCAACCAGGAGCTTTCCCTCGTGGCCGCGCAGCATGGCCTCTTCTACGCGCCCGATCCATCGAGCCAGAAGGCGTGCACGATCGGCGGCAACGCCGCCGAAAATTCAGGCGGCCCGCACTGCCTTTATTACGGTGTCACCACCAACCACGTCCTGGGCATGGAGGTGGTGCTGGCCGACGGCAGCGTGCATTGGGTCAGCGGCGATGCTCCCGACCGCGTCGGGCTTGATCTCTGCGGCGTGCTCGTCGGCTCTGAAGGCACGCTGTGCGCGATCACGAAGATCAAGGTCAGGCTCCTTCGCATCCCGCCCAGCATCGCGACCATGCTCGCGGCCTTTCCAAGCATCGAGACCGCGAGCCAGGCGGTGTCTGCCGTCATCGGACACGGGATCGTGCCCGCCGCTCTCGAGATGATGGACAGCGTCACAGTCGGCGCCGTGGAGGCCCATTACCACGCGGGTTATCCGACCGACGCCGGGGCGGTGCTGCTGGTCGAGGTCGACGGGATCGCGGAGTCCACGCGGGAGCTGATGGCTGCGATCGGCAAGATCCTGGGCGAGAACCAGGGCTACGCGATTCGCGAGGCGCAGACCCCCGCCGAGCGCGAGCTGCTGTGGGCGGGCCGGAAAGGTGCGATCGGAGCCCTCGGCCGCATCAAGCCGAACTACTACCTGCACGACGGGGTGGTTCCGCGGTCACGCCTGCCGCAGGTGCTGTCAGCCGTGGGCGAGATCGGCGAGCACTACCAGTTGCCGGTCGCCAATGTCTTTCACGCCGGCGACGGCAACCTGCATCCCAACATCCTGTTCGATCTGCGCGATCGCCAGGTCCTGCACCAGGTCGAGGCCGCGGGCGAAGAGATGCTGCGCGCGGTGGTCGAGCTCGGCGGGGCGCTGTCCGGAGAGCACGGAATCGGGCTCGAGAAGAGCGCCTTCATGCCGTGGATATACAACCCTGACGACCTCGGCGCGATGCACCGCGTGAAGGACGTCTTCGACGCGGACGGCATCCTCAACCCGGGCAAGATCTTCCCGGATCCGTCCCGCAAGTCGGTGCACCTGGCGGGACGCACCGGGCTCGCAGTCGAGGCGAAATGGTGGTGACCGCCCCCACGGTGGAGAAACCGGCGAGCGCCGAGGAGCTCGCCCGGCGGCTGCACGAAGCCGCGGCGTCGAAGCTTGCGGTGGCGCCCGTCGGGGGCGGCAAGGCTCGCGGCATGGGCGGTGTCATCGAGCGCTGCGACGTGCTGCTCCACACCACCCGCCTCGATCGGATGATCGAACATTCGCAGGCGGACATGGTGGTGAGCGTCGAGGCGGGAATCACCCTGGAGGCGCTGCAGGCGGAGCTCGCCAAGACCGGCCAGTTCTTGCCCCTCGATCCTTTCCACTCCCCCGGCCACACGATCGGGGGTCTGCTCGCCACCGGGTGGACCGGGCCCCTCCGGCTCCGCTATGGCTCGCCCCGGGATTTTCTGATCGGCATCCGCGTCGCGCTGCCCGACGGCACGCTCGCCAGCGGCGGCGGCAGGGTGGTCAAGAACGTCAGCGGCTACGACATGATGAAGCTGCACTATGCGGCGCTCGGCTCACTGGGCGTCATCGTCGCGGCCTCTTTCAAGGTCTTCCCAAAGCCGCTCCACGATGTGACGGTCTCCAGCCATGGCGGCTGGACGGACATCGACCGCGCGCTGGGCGCGCCGGTGGCACCTGCCGCCCTCGAACTGTTCTCCGACGGCGGTGTGCTGGCGCGCTACTCAGGGAGCCCCGACGCGGTCGATCGGGTGGTCACGGAGCTCGGTTGGAGGCGGGTTGGCGGCGAAGTATGGGACGAGCATGCGCGGCGCGGCCCCGAGCGCTGGGCGCGGATCACGGTGGCGCGCGCCGAGCTGCCGAAGGTCATGGAGGCGCTGCCGCCCGGCGCGCAGTGGTGGGCGTCGCCCGGGGCCGGTATCGCGCACTGGGCGAACACGAACGATGCGGGCTCGATCCGCGTGGTGCGCTCCGCTGTCGAGGCGAGGGGCGGGACGCTGGTCATGCTTGCGGCGCCGGACGAATTCATGCGCGAGGTCGGCGCCTGGGGCGCGCCGCCGTCGACGCTCGAGATCCAGCGGCGGCTGAAGAATGCCTTTGATCCGGACCATGTCTTGAATCCAGGCAGGTTCGTGATTTGAGCGTGGACGGCTTCCCTCCCCGCTCGCCGGGGAGGGCCAGGGTGGGGGCGGACGCATTTGCAAGACTGTCGGACGACGATCTCGCCACCTGCGTTCACTGCGGTCTCTGCCTCGACGCCTGCCCGACCTTTCGCATCACCGGCCTCGAAACCGAGTCGCCCCGCGGCCGCATCTACCTGATGACGCAGTGGAAGCGCGGAACGCTTCCCTTCGACGAGGAACAGGTCAAGCACATCGATCTGTGCCTCGGCTGCCGGACGTGTGAGGGCGTCTGTCCCTCGGGCGTGCCTTATGGACGCATCATCGAGGCAGGGCGCGCAGACGTGGAGGACCAGAGACGCCCGTCCTTGAAGCGGGCCACCAGCCGCGTCGCTTTGCGACAGCTCGTCGGCCACCCTGGCCGTCTGCGCGCCGCCGGGGCGGCGGCGCGCGTGGCGCAGAAGCTGCACCTCACATCGGTCGCGCGCTCAGGCCGCATGCTGCCGCGCTTGCGCGCGCGTTTCCGCGCCCCGGCGGGCAACATCGCCCCCGCTATCGGTCAGCGCAAACATCGCGTGGCTTTTCTCGTGGGCTGTGTGATGCCGATCATGTATCCCCAGTCACACGACGCGGCCGTGAAGCTGCTCCAGCTCGCGGGATGCGAGGTTTGGTTCCCGCCAGGGGAGCGATGCTGCGGCGCGCTGTTCGCGCACAACGGTGACCTCGAAGGCGCGGAAAGGCTGCGCGAGGCAAACATGCGCGTATACGAGGCCGGCACGTTTGACGCGCTGATCGTCGACTCAGCCGGTTGCGGCGCGCACTTGAAGGACTTCTACCCCGGGCTCAAAGGCCGGGTGAAGGACCTCACCGAATGGCTGGCCGAGGTCGGCCTGCCCGAGCCGAAACGCGAGGCCAGGATTCGTGTCACGTACCAGGACGCGTGCCATCTCGTGCACGCGCAGCGCATCAAGAATCAGCCGCGGGACCTCATCCGCGCTCTTCCCGGCGTGGAGTGGATCGAGATGCGGCACGCCGACATCTGCTGCGGAGCCGCGGGCCTGTACAGCACCCTCGAGCCCGACATGTCGAACCGCATCCTGCAGCAGAAGCTTGAAGACGTTCTCGCCACGCACGCCGACGTCATCGCGGTGGCGAATCCGGGTTGCCAGATGCAGCTGGAGGTGGGCCTGCGCGCTCATGGCTCAGCCATGAAAGTCGAACACGTCTCGGAGGTCCTCCTCCGGGGGTACTAGATCTTCAACTTCGGCAGCACCGCGGTCTTGGTCACGTCGACCTCGACTCGGGCGACGGCGAGTGTGACGTTGTCGGGGGCGCCCAGCTCTCGGCACCGCTCGATGACGCGCTCGGCCCCGCGGTCGAGGTTGCCGTCCTTGAGCAGCAGACGCCCCATCTCCTCGACGCTCACGCCTGCGGTCTCCACCCCGTCGCTGCACAGCACCACCGCGTCGCCTTCCTCGAGCTTCATCTTGTCCGTGAACGGCTGCACCTGATCCCACACGCCGACCGCGCGCGTCAGCTTGTGCTTCTGAGGATGGTTGGCTGCTTCCTCGGGCTTGATCAGGCCCAGGCGGACCTGCTCGGCCGGCCATGAGTGGTCCTGCGAGATGAGCTTCGCGAACCCGTTGCGAAACAGGTAGGCCGGGCTGTCGCCGACGTTGAGGAGGGCGACCTCGCCGGAGCGGATCGCGGCGATCACCATCGTGCTGCCCATGCCCAGCCATTCGGGATTGTTGTTCGCCGCGTTGAACACGGCCTTGTTCGCCTCTTTGCACGCGCGCTTCAAGCGCTCGACGTCCGGGCCCTCCTCCCCATCCTCGGCGAGCGCCTTGGTGACGGTCTTGACCGCCAGCGAGCTCGCCTGCTGACCGGCCGCGTGGCCGCCCATCCCGTCGCAGACCACGATGAGCGTGTCCAGCCCGGCCTTGTTGCGCCACACGGAAACCGAGTCCTCGTTCTCCTCACGCTCCAGCCCGGGATCGGTCGCCCACGCGATACGTAATCGCATTGGTTTACCTGGCGAACCGCGTTATCACTACGCCCCGAGAACCGCGAAGTGGACTGAGTTCTGACCGATGGTCAGTCGATCGCCGTCGTTCAGCTGCTTCTCCTGGATCGACTCGCCGTTGACGAAAGTCCCGTTCGTGCTGCCGAGGTCGACCACCCAGAACTCATCGCCGCGACGCTCCAGTCGCGCGTGGTGCCCGCTCGTCGCCGGGTCGCGCACGATCACGTCGTTGTCGGGTGACCGGCCCAGGCGCAGCGCTTGGTCACCCGCACGGTGGGTGTGCCCGGCGTCGGGACCCGACTCGATCGCCAGCTCCGCCTGCGGTCCGGCCGCCACACCTGGCGCCGGGGGTTGCGTCCGCGCGGGCATGGCCATCGTCTCGGCCACGGGTGGAGCTGCCGAAGGCGGCGGCTGCCACGCCGGCATCAGCGTTGTCGGCTCGCGGTCATCTCCCGGCAGTCGGCCCGTCGTGTCGGACGGGGGCGGGGCGACCATGGTCGCGGCCACGTCGGCGCGGCCGTCAGACGACGGCGGCTGCCACGGTGGTGGAGCGGGGGCTTCGGCTTCGGGAATAGGTGCCTCGCCCGGTGGCTCCGGGGCGGATTGCGCGCCCGCCGCCAGGTCCGCATCGGTCGATGGCGGGACGGCCGAGGCATCGGCCGGGGCCGACCATGCGGGGGCCGCCGGCGGGTTCCACGGCGGCGGCGCCGGAGCGGCCGGCGCGTCGCTCTTGGGAATGTCCCAGGCCTGCGCGGCCGACTCTGTCCACGAAGGCGCCGCCGGCTGCGCAGCGGCGGGACCCTCCCACGACGGGGCGACGGTCGGCGGCGAGGGCGGCGCGGCCGCGGGCGGCGGCCCCCATTCGTTTGCCGCGGGGGCCGGGGCGGCGGGAGCCGCCGCGGCGGTCGGATCCCAGGCAGGAGCCGCGGGTGGATTCCACGACGGGGCGGTCGGAACCGCGGGCCGTGCGGGTTCGCCGGCCGGCGCGCCCCACGATGGAGCCGGCGCGGCGGGCGGCGGCGCGCTCCACCCAGGCGCGGCTGGCGCGGCAGGCGCGGCGGGCGGTGCCCCCCACGAAGGAGCGGGCGGCGCGGGCGCGGAGGCGGGCGGGCCCGCGGGGGCGGGCGAGCCCCACGTCGGGGCGCCACTCGTGGGCGGCGAGGCCGGCGGCGTGCCCCATGAAGGCGCGGGCGACGATGCCGGCGCCGAGGCCGGAGGGGGAGGAGCGGCCGCAGCCGCGCCCCATGCGGGCGATGGCGCCGGCGGTGCTCCCCAGTTCGGAGACGCGGACGGGGG
>Ga0209159_1001521_pt1 | contig 17476 bp, 10 predicted proteins | sample GraSoiAngelo_144_FD_185901 | JGI IMG/M metagenome (GOLD analysis project Ga0209159, IMG submission 185901) | Grasslands soil microbial communities from the Angelo Coastal Reserve, California, USA - 14_1009_02_40cm (SPAdes) (version 2) | ecosystem: Environmental > Terrestrial > Soil > Grasslands ...
CGAACGGTTGGCCCTGATAGAGCGTGTGGCCGTCCGGGGCCAGGATCGCGGTCGCGTAGTTCGGCGTCGTCCCGTGAGGGTTGCCGCCGCCGTTGCCGGGGACGACGAAATCCGTCGGAATCGGGGCGTTGAACAGGACGCCCCCTTGCACATCGCACCGGCCCGGCACCTTGTCCCAGGCGTCTCCGTTGTAGTAGACCGGGGTGTCGGGCGCCGACGGCGTCAGGATGAGGACGTCCACATCGGCCGTCATGCCGGCAGCGGTCGCCTTCTGGATGTGCGCGGGGACGTAGACGGCGTCCGCGCCGATCGGCAGATTCCAGATGCTGTCGCGGGTGAAGGGCCAAGTGAGCGGGTCTCGCTCCGGATCCCCGTTCGGAGCGGGGGAGCCGGAATGCGAGGTCGTCGAGGTGGTGGAACGAACTCCATGCGGGACGACGGCCGAGCCCGCGAAGAGAACGGCGAGGGATCCGGCAACGAGCACTGCGACCAAGACCAGCACCAAGAGGAGGGGACGCTTCCGGTCCTCCTTCGGACTCGTCGTTTTTAGGCGGATGCTGGAAACCGTTCTTGTTGCGATCCGAGGCACCAGCGTTTGGGGGGATTACGCCGTGACTTTTGGCTCACTACATACTCCTTTGTGTACGGTGGTCGAAGATTGTTACCGAATTTCGGAATAGCCTACTGAAGGTGAATCTTATTGCCGGAGAATCGTCACTCGCGTCCGTTTGCCAACGCGAGTACATGGAATCCGTCCTCGGTGCGAAGTCCGGTTCCCTCCAGACGAAAGTTGAAATCGAGCCCCTGTTTCCATGGGACGGAGGCGGACCCCGCGCGCGCTCACACGATCGTCGCGGCCCTCGTCCTCCTCTGGTGTTGGGGCACCGCGCTCCTGGTCGCGCTGAACGACATCGACTTCTTCTCCCTCCACGATCTGTTCGACACGGCGCATCCGCACCACGAGCACATCGTGGTCGCGCTCGGAATCGGGGGGCTCGTCGCATCGGGGATCATCTTCCTCTGGGGCCGGCGCGTCCCCGTTCTCGCGGCCTAATGCCGCGAAGAGCGACGAGACTCAGCCCGAATCACCTTCGCGGTCCTCCTCGGCGGAGCCTTCGTTGTCCCACTGCCGACGTCGCATGAAGCGCACGAGTACGAAGCTCACCGCAAGCAGGACCAAGGCGATGGCGGGGAAGATCAGCGGGGCCGCGATGGCGGGGAACGGGAAGACGATGGACGATCCCTGCCCGTTCGAGAGCGCATAGGAACCGCCTCCCGCCGCGGGGGTGACGAAGCTCAAACCGCCGCTGGCCGACGATTGGGCCGTGAGGACGGTGGCGCCGCCCTGCGTCAGCGTGTAGGAGGTGCTCGGTGCGAAGCCCGACCCTTGGAACGCGATGGTGGAACCGCTCTGCAGATCGAACGCGATCGTGTTCGGCGAAAACGTCGTCACCTGCATCCCGGTGATCGGCCCGGTCCACGTGGCCTGCAACGTCTGCGCCTCGTCCGCGTTCGCGGACGCGAAGGCGACGAGTCCGCCGACCGACGCGGAGACGTTCAGGAGGCGTCCGGCCCAGGAGTACGAGACCTGCGACGCCTCGTTCGTCGTCACGAGGAAGACCGCGCTCAGGTCGGTCGAGCGAATGCCGCTCCCCAGATCCACGACGGTGCCGTCGTAGGACGCCGGGAGGCGGATCCGGCCCGTTGCGACGTTCCAGGACGTCATGTCGAAGATCGTGCCCGCGGTGGAACTGATCCCTGGCAACGTGCCGTTGTCCGGCACGTAGACGCCGTAGTCGACGTCGAAGATCGTGTTCGAGAAGATCCGGGCGCGGTCCGATCCGAGCTGGACGCCGGAGTGGACGGAGTGGATCATGTTGCCGAGAATCGTGGTCCCGTCGCCGTTGTACGCGACGTCGATCCCGCGCGGGTAATCGGCCGCGATGGGAGCCCGACCCGGCTCGTCCCCGTAGACGAGGTTCCAGGCGATGAGCGTGTCCTGCGCACTCTGGGAGACGATCCCGGCCGCGGTCGCATTCACGACCGTGTTGCGCGTCGCGACGATCCCGGTCGATTGGCTCGCCGCATCGACGTAGGTGTCCCCGAGCTGGATGCCGGTCGTGTGGAACGCCCCGCTCGTGTAGGCGTTCACGAAGTTGCCGGTGACCGTCACGTCATGGACGTTGCGGTCCGTCTCGATCCCGTAGAGCCACTCGTACGTCGAATCGAGCGAGATGTAGTTCGCCTCGACGTGTACGTCCTGGGAACCGGAACGGATGGCGATGCCGTACGCGTGTTGTGCGTTCTCGATCGAGTTGTGGCGGATCGTCACATGCTGTGTCGTCAGAGTCGCGGGCCAATGTCCGAGTTGAATGCCCTCCCACTGGTTCGTCCCCGCGAGGTTCGTGATCCGGTTGTTCTCGAGGACCACGTAGGCGTTGGTCGATTCGATCCAGAGCATCACTTGCGAGGTCGTGTAGAGGCTGCCGTCGATGGACCAGTCGCGGATCACGTAGGGATCAGTCGAGGTCCCCGTGCCACTTCGCACGCCGTTCGCGGCGGTGAAGTCGGTGTTCATGAGAATCGCGATGGGGCCGCGCGGCTGGAGCGTCGAGGGATCCGTGAGGCCGTATCCGGGAGGGGCTCCGACGCCGCTTCCTTGATTGTCCACGACCACGAGGCCTTGGCTTTGGGTCGCCGTGCGCCCGGCGGAATCACGGATCTCCAGTTGGACCGTGAACGTGCCGGCCGTCGCGAAGGTATGTTGGGCGGTCAGGGTGGACGAGAGGGACGTGTCCCAGATCCCGTCCGCTTCCCAGTCCCACTGAGCTTGCAGGGTCGCGGTCGGATCGGAATCGGTCGAGGAGGACGCGTCGAACGTCACGGTCTCGTTCGCCCTCGGAACCGTTGGCGAATGCGTGAATCGGGCGATGGGACCTGGGGCGGTCACCGTCGCGGCGATCGTCGCCGTATGGGTCAGGGCCCCGCTCGTTCCCGTCACGGTGACGGTGAAGGATCCACCGGTCGAACCGCTCAGGGTGCATGTGGAGGTCTGGCTCCCGGAGATGCTCGACGGGCTGCACGACGTCGAGACGCCGGACGGCGAAGAGGAAGTCGTCAGGTCGACGGTCCCGGTGAAGCCCCCGCTCGACGCGAGGCTCACCGTGGAGGTCGCGGTCGAACCGGTCGCAAAGGAGACGCTCGTCGGGTTCGCGGAGAGCGAGAAGTCCGGGCCGCCCGCGCCGAAGAACTCCACGGGGGAGGCGGCGCCGACGTCGCCTTGGCCGAGGTTCCCGCCGCCCCAGACGTCTTCGAGGAGCTTGATGAACGAATAATGAATGAACGAGGTGCTCGACTTGTAGGCCGCCTTCGCGGCGGGGCCGATGAAGGCCGTGTATACGAGGGGCGGATTAGCATACCCTTCGTCGTACGTCAACATGAGGGCCGCGCGCTTCCCGTTCATCGCAGTCAAGAGCTGGGGCACCCAGCCCTGGAGCCAGCTGTCCCCCGTCGACACGGAACAGGAGTGCATGTTGTTGCAGTCGTTCGGAGTCAGCCAAATGAAGTTCGTTCCCGCGTTGAGCGCCGCGATCACTTCCGTGCTGGAGCCGGGCAGGAGGTTTGCGCACCGGGAGGGATTGCCGGTGACCGTCGTGTACGATAGGAAGGGGAAGTGGTCTTCGCCGCGGGGAGGATTCAGGCCGCAACCGCTTCCGCTCGCGTCTTCCGCGAAGGCCTTCCACGTGTGACCGGAGTTCTCGATGATGTCGACGATCGTGGGATGATTGAGGTTCGGGGAGTTCCCGTCGCCGGAGACGCCGAAGGTGCTCCCTCCGATCAGGGCGATGTAGTTCGGCTGGGACGGATTCGTAATGCTCTCCCAATGCTGGGCGAGCCCGTACTGGTCCGCGAGCTGCGTCATGTACGTGGCGGGCCCGTAGATGTCGGCGAGATCGTGGTTCTCCATCAGGACGACGACGAGCTGGTCGAAGTTGTTCGTGGCCTCCGAATGGATCGGGCGCGAGACCGCCGAATCTCCGGGGGCGACGAGAGGAAACACGCTCCACGCGACGACCGCGAGGGCCGCGACGAGGATCGAGGCCGCGATGAGGAACGCATGCAGGCGGCCTGCGGGGGGAATCAAGGGCACCAGCGGGAGAGGTACCCGACCGGAACCCACGCTATATGCCGACTCGGCAACGGATATCGATTTTGGTTACTGCAATGCGAAATACGCACGTCCGCGGAAGGGATGAAGAATCGATGTTTGCGAACGTTCGACGGGTCTACCAATCCGAGGAATTGGATTCTTCCTTTTCCTCTTCTTCGTACTCCTGCATGGAGTCGCGCCGCGGCCGCGCGCGGGACCGGCGCTGCCGGCGGTTGCTGCCGCGGATCACCAGGGCCGTCACGAGCCCCAGGACCACGACGAACAAGGCGAAGGGCCAGGAGATTCCCAGAGGGAGGGTCGGGAGGGAGAACGCGGACGACTCAACGTCGAAATGTCCCTGAGAACTCGATGTTCGGCCGGCGTTGTCGACCGCCTTGACCTGGACGGTGTGCGGACCGTTGGACAGGTGGCGGGTGATCGTCGTCACCAGGCCGACGGACTCGAACGGCCCGCCGTCGATGCTGACTTCCTGCCGGGCGATCCCGGAGGCGGCATCGGAGGAAGACCAGGAGATCGTGACGTCGGATTGGGAGACGCTCCCGCTCGGCGATGGCGTTCCGACCGACGGAGGCGTGAGGTCCACCCGGATCGACGCGGACTTCATCGTCTCGATGCGTCCGGCGGCATCGATCGATTGCCACTGGAGCACATGGTCGCCGTCTCCGACGACGAAGCGTTCGGCATACGTCGTCCAGGAGCCCTGGTCGAGGGTGTAGAGGGTGATCAACGAGGATCCGGAGGGACTCGTCGCGGTCAACGTTACGTTCACCGCGGTGAGGTGCCAACCGTTGGCACCCACGGCCCCATCGACGGACGCCGACGTTGTCGGGGCACCCGGCGGGGAGGGCGGCCCGCCGCCTCCAGAGGCGACGACGGTGAGCGTGTGGGTCGTCGTGCCAGTGAGCCCGCCCGCGTCTTGGACCTCGAGGCGAATGGAATAGGCGCCCGCCGACGGGTACGCGTGGTTGGCGGTCAATGTCGTCGAGAGCGTCGTGTCCCAGGCGGCGTTGTCTTCCCAGTCCCAACGGACCTGGAGCGCGCCGTTCGAGGACGTCGAAGTAGATGCGTCGAACGCGACCGGCGCATTCACATCCGGCGACGACGGGTTGAAGGTGAAGCGCGCGACCGGATTCCCGGGGGGCGGAGGAGGCGGGGGAGGCGGCGGTGGCGGGGAACCGGCGATGATCGACTGCGCGACGACGGGACTCGTGGAAGCTTGGTACGTCGAGTCGCCCGCGAACTGCGACCGGATGTACTCCGTATGCGGAGTCGTCCCATGGAACACCATGTCTGCGCCGTACGTACCATCGGATTGCGTCGTGAAGTGTCCAATCTGCGACTCGGGCGACCACGTGACGTTATCCCACGACCACTCGAGGTCCACCCGGGCCGAGGCGATCCCGGCTCCATTGACATCTGTGAGCCGCCCGCTCACGTGCACGGTCGCCTCAAAGACCGACGGGTTCGGATTGGTCGTGAGGGCTAGGGAGGTCGAGTTCTGTCCCGGCGGCGGTGGAGGTGGCGGGGGAGGCGGTGGCGGAGGAGGCGGTCCGCCTCCTCCGGTGAAGAACTCGAGAGGAGTCGGCGCGTTCACGTCGCCCTGACCGAGGTTCCCACCGCCCCATTCGTCCTCGATGAGTTTGATCAGTGAATAGTGACTGTACGAGGCCGTGGACTTGTAGGCCAACTTGACGCTCGGGCCGCTGAAGCCCGAGTAGACGAGCGGCGGATTGCGGTAGCCCTCGTCGTACGTGATGAAGAGGGCGGCCTTCTTGCCGGCCATCGCGCTCAACAGGTTCGGCACCCAGCCCTTGAGGTAGCTGTCGCCGGTCGACACGGAGCAGGAATGCATGTTGTTGCAGTCGTTCGGGGTGAGCCAGATGAAATTCGTTCCCGCGTTGAAGGCGGAGATGACGTCGCTGCCGGTTCCGGGCAGGAGCTTCGCGCACCGCGAAGGATTGCCGGTGATCGTCGTGTACGATAGGAAGGGGAAATGGTCTTCGCCGCGGGGCGGGCGGAGTCCGCATCCGCTGCCGGACGCGTCTTCGGCGAAGGCTTTCCACGTGTGACCGGAGTTCTCGATGATGTCGACGAGCGTCGGGTGGTTCAGGTTCGGGTGGTTCCCGTCGCCACCCACGCCGAACGTGCTGCCGCCGATGTAGGCGATGTAGTTCGGCTGGGACGGATTCGTGATGCTCGCCCAGTGCTGCGACAGGGCGTACTGATCGGCGAGCTGCGTCATGTACGTGGCATGCCCGTAGATGTCCGGGAGGTCGTGGTTCTCCATGAGCACCATGACGAATTGATCGAAGTCGCCGACGGATCCGGCGAACACGGGTTCGGAGCCCGTCGAATCGCCCGGAGCAGGCAACATGACGACGCTCCATGCCGCGAGCGCCACGACGATCAGAACAATCGATACGAGAACGGTCCGGGGCGGATGCGGCCAACGGATCGAGGAGATCAGGGACACCAGCGGGGGACAGGCTCCGACCGCATCACCGCATATATCCCCGCACCGAGACGGCTATCGGTACTGGTTACCGGAGTGGGAAATCAGTTCGCGTCCGCGGGTGACGTGCGTCCGCGAAACCGACTACGACGAACGGAATCGCGGTGCCGTAGCGAATCGGAAAGGACAGAGACGCGGATCTAGAGATCCCAGTTCTCGTCCTCTTCCTCTTCTTCCTCCTCGTATTCGGACACCTTCCGGTATCGCGGTTGGATGCGATTGCCGCGGCGATGACGGAAGATGAGGACGAAACTCGCCATGAGGAGGACGAGCGCGATCAGCGGCAAGAACAACGGCATGGACTGCAGCGCGCCGGGAATCGAATTGCCTGTCGATTCGACCGTGAAGGTCGTGCCGGTCGTCGACTGATGTCCCGCGTTATCGAAGGCCCGCACATCGACCCGGTGCGAACCGCTCGCCATGGAGCGGGTGACGCTCGTGGAGAGGCCCACTGACTCGAAGGCGCCGCCATCGATGCTGACTTCGTACCGCGCGATGCCGGAGGCCCCATCGGATCCGGACCAGGAGACGGTCACGTCGGAGGTCGTCACGCGACCGCTCGGAGACGGAACTCCGAGGATCGGGTTCGTGAGGTCCACATCGATCTCGCTCGAGTGGACCGTTTCGACGTAGCCCGCGGCGTCGAGGGACTGGTAGGCCAACGTGTGACGCCCCTCCGAAACGACGAAGGATTGCGTGTAGGTGGTCCAACCGCCGGCGTCGACGCTGTACGCGGTCGTGAGCGCCGCCCCGCTCGGGCTGGAGGCCTGGAGGGTAATCGTGATGTCCGAAACGTACCAGCCGTTGGCACCGAGTGTGCCGATGACGTTCATCGTCGTGACCGGGGGGGAGCCGACGGATGCGGAGATCCGGACCACCGAGGATTTGGTCGCTTCCACGTTGCCCGCAACGTCCGTGGCGGCGTAGTCGATCGCGTGTTGGCCGTTCCCGCTCAGGAGGACGACGCCGGAATAAGAATGCCACGCCCCACCGTCGAGGCGGTACTGGACCGTCTGCACGCCGCTCGAGGCGTCCGTCGCGGCCAAGGTGATGTTCGCCGAACCGATGTACGATCCGTCGGGCGCGCGGGTCCCTTGAACCTGCACCGCGCTGGACGGCGCGACCGTATCGATGTTCGCCGAGGCCGTCCGGATGGCCTCGTTGTTCCCCGAGTTGTCGGTCGCGTAATATCCGACCGTGTGGGCCCCTTCTCCCTGGACGACGACCGCGCCGGAGTAGGTCTGCCAGACGCCGCCGTCGAGCTGGAAGTGGATCGCTAGCACCCCGCTGAGATCGTCCGTCGCGCTGAGCGTGACCGTCACCGGGGAAGAGTACCACTGACCCGCTCCGGCCGTCCCGCTGAGGGAGGCCGTGCTGACCGGCGCCACGGTGTCCCCGACGCTTCCGGGGGAGAGCGTGTACGTGGAGGTCGGGGCCGCGGGGATCGTGACGGTGAGGCCTCCCGCCGGCGTCGATTGGGCGCTGCCGACGCGGCTCGTGCCTCCCGAGTTCGTCCGCGTCAGGTTGTACGTGGTCCTCGGCGTGAAGCCGGTGCCGTCGAAGACGACGTCCGCGGAGCTCGTGAGTTGGAAGGCCACGTTGGAGGCGGAGAATGCGGTCGGACGAAGGCTCGCGATCGATCCGGACCAGGAGGCCTGCAACGTCTGGCTGTCGATGGCATCGCCGGTGTCGTAGAGGATCGTGCCGCCGACGGTCGCCGAGACGTTCAGTGCGCGACCGGTCCAGGCGAGGGCGATGCGCGTGGCGGCGGTGAGGGTCGCGAGTTTCAGGGCGGTGAGGTCCGAGGTGCGGATCCCCGGGCCGACGTCGATGACGGTCCCTTGGAAGTTCGCGGGCAGACGAATCGCGGTGTTGGCGATGCCCGCATACGAGGTCGCGAAGATCGTCTCGCCCGAGGTGCTCACTCCGGTCCACGCTCCCGCGTCGAGCACGTAGATGCCGTAATCGACGTCCGTGAGCGAATTCAAGGCGAAGATCCCGCCGTCCGCCCCGACGACGATGCCCCAGTGGACCGTGTGGATGACATTGGCGAGGACGACGCTCCCATTCGCGTACCAGTCCGTCTGGAGGCCGCGGGGATAGTCCGTCCCGATGACCTTCGTGCCGGGGTAGTTGTCGTACACGAGGTTCCACGCGAGGATGGTCCCGACCGCGCTCTCGGCGGCGATCCCGGTTCCCGTGGCGTTCACGACCGTGTTGTGGATCGCGGTCACGCCGGTCGTGCGGCGCGCGTCGTCGACGTGGACGTCGCCGAGCTGGATGCCGGTCGTATGGAACGTGCCGCTGGTGTACGCGTTGACGTAGTTCCCGAAGACCGTCACGTCGTGGACGTTGCGGTCCGTCTCGATCCCGTAGAGCCACTCGTACGTCGAATCGAGGCCGACGTAGTTCGCCTCGATGTGAATGTCGGTCGACCCCTCGCGGATCCCGAAGCCGTACGCATGCTGGGCGTTCTCGACGGAGTTGTGTCGGAACGTCACATGCTGCGTCGCGAGGATCGCGGGCCAGTGGCCGACCTGGAAGGCCTCCCATTGGTTCGTCCCCGCGAGGTTCGTGATCCGGTTGTTCTCCACGACCACGTAGAGGTTCGTGGACTCGATCCAGACCATCACCTGCGTCGTCGTGTACAGGTTGCCATCGATGAACCAGTCGCTGATCACGAATGGATCGGTCGCGGTCCCGGTCCCGCTCCGCACGCCGTTCGCGGCGGTGAAGTCGGTGTTCGCCAGGATCGCGATCGGCCCGTGCGGCTGGAGCTTCGACGGATCGATCAACCCGTAACCCGGCGGCGCTCCCGCGCCTCCCCCTCCTAGCGGGGAGACGACGACGGCATGGCTCGCGGTGTCGGTGAGCGCGTGATTGTCCTGGATCTGGACCTTGACCAGGGACGTACCGGCGGCGGCGAAAGCATGTTGCGCGGTGAGGACGGACGAGTACGGCGTGTCCCAGGTCCCGTCTCCCGCCCAGTCCCAGCGGGCCTGGAGCGTCGCGGTCGGGTCGGAATCGGTCGAGGACGAAGCATCGAACGTGACCGTGTCATTGACCTGCGGGTAGGCCGGGGCGAAGGTGAATCGCGCGACGGGTCCCGCCGCGGCAACGGTCACCGAGACCGCCGCGGTATGGACGAGCGTCCCACTCGTCCCCGTGATCGTGACGCTGTACGAACCCGCGTTCGCGGCGCTGAACGTGCACGTGGACGTCTGGCTGCCACTGATGCTCGCCGGGACGCAGGTCGTCGCGACGCCCGCGGGCGCCGACGATGCGGTGAGACCGACGGTCCCGGTGAAGCCCCCGCTCGTGGTCAAGCTGATCGTGGAAGTCGCGGATCCTCCGGCGGCGAAGGAAACGCTCGTCGGGTTCGCGACGAGGCCGAAATCGGGTCCGCCCGGGAGGAAGAACTCGACCGGCGAGTTCGCGGACACATCATTCTGCCCGAGGTTCCCTCCGCCCCAAACGTCCTCGATCATCTTGGCCAGGGAATAATGGGTGTACTCGACCGTCGACTTGTACGCCAACTTCGCGGCCGGGCCGATGAACGCATGATAGATGTACGGAGGATTCGTGTACGCTTCATCGAAGGTGAGGATGAGCAGGGCCTTCTTGCCGTTCATCGCGGTGAGGAGCTGCGGCACCCAGCCGTGGATGTAGTTGTCTCCCGTCGCAACCGAGCAGGAGTGCATGTTGTTGCAGTCGTTCGGAGTGAGCCAAATGAAATTCGTGCCCGCGTTGAAGGCATTGATCACTTCGTTCCCCGAGCCCGGGAGAAGGTTCGCGCACCGAGATGGGCTCCCGGTGATCGTCGTGTAGGAGAGGAAGGGGAAGTGGTCTTCGCCTCGCGGCGGGTTGAGACCGCAACCGGTACCCGAGGCATCCTCCCCGAAGGCCTTCCACGTGTGACCGGTATTCTCGATGAGATCGACGATGGTTGGATGATTCAGATTCGGATGGTTTCCGTCGCCCGTCACGCCGAACGTGCTGGCGCCGATGTAGGCGATGTAATTCGGTTGCGACGGATTCGTGATGCTCGCCCAGTGCTGCGCGAACCCATATTGGTCCGCGAGCTGCGTCATGTACGTCGCGGGTCCGTAGACCTCATTCTGATTCTTGTTCTCCATGAGGACGACGACGACCTGATCGAAATTGTTCGAGGCCTCGCGATGGAGGGTTCCGTCCCCGACAGGATCGGAGGGATTCCCGAATCGAACGAGCCCCGCAACCGCGGCGGCCCCGATACATAGGAGAGCGGCCAGCAGGACGACGCCGACGACTCGCCCGCTTCCCTCGGAACATCCGATGTGGAACGAGAGGAACGGCGGGCGACTTCGGAAGTGAATCTGGACACCAGCGGAACGCCGGCGTACCTTGACGCGCGCTATAAACAGATGATGACTTGCCTATCGTCTTTGGTTGCTGAAAGGGAGAATGGGACGCCGCAACTGGAAACCGGTGCTCTCGAAGCAGCATCGGAGCGCGAATTCTCACGCAACGAGAAGATCGCGCGAGAAGGCTACTCCGGTTTTCGTCCACGAGTGGGAGCCTCGTAGCGGAATCGATGCCGGCAGAATGAGGATTGGTTTTCTCAAAAAGGGCCTTTCTATGGAGGGATGGATCGTCTAGATGCCGTCCAACGGCACCTCGTAATCGATCCCGCGAAGGAACGACGAGCGAGCGAGGATGTAGACGGAGAGGAGCGAGTAGAGGATCAGGCCGAACCATCCGTAGCTCACGAACAGGATCGCCGTCGTGTTGGCGATATAGTAGGTTGTCAGGAACGCGTCGGATCCCGGGAGCAGGATCGCTCCGATCGCGACGTAGAGACACGCGACGATGGACGGACCGACCAAGGGGACGATGGACAGAGGCGCGGAGTTCCCTGATTCTCCTTCTGCGGGAGGAAGACCGACATTCGCGAGGGACGTCCCGATCGTTTCGCGCGCCCTCGCGACCCGATCGATCGCGGCGGAATAGTTGCCGGTGTCGAGCAGGGCGACGCCTTCGGCCGCGGTCAGTTCGGCGGCGTGCACCTGTTGCGTTGCAACCTTCGTGTGCTCGATGTCGACGAGGACGCTTTGCAAGTCCTGCGCGATGTGTTCGACGAGCGAGGACTCGAGTGTGTCCTTGAGCTGTTCGACGACCCGGACCCGATACGTGAGGTCTCCCTCCCGGCCCGAGGTCGCGTCGGCGACGACCCGCCGGATCTCGGGGACGTTGAGTCCGGCCTTCTTCGCCGCGACGAGCAGCGGCTTGATCTCATCGACGAGTCGAAGCAAGACCTGGGTCATCTCCCGGTCCTCGGGCAGCAGCCCGCCCTTCCGCGCGCGGATCCCCGCGAGCCGATCCATCATCTTTCCTGGAGAGGTCGCATCGGTCGTCGGGAGCAACCGCGACAGCGCCGCGGACACCGCGGCGGCATCGCGTTTTCGGCGCAGGTCCATGTACGGCGATGGATCCTCCCCGGATTCCTCCAGGAGTCCATCGACGGCCCACTGCGAATCCGGGTTCCGCGGGATCCGCGAGGGCGGTGGGAACGCGCTCAAGGTCAGAGTCTCAGGGGAACGCCCGCGGCCTCCGATCGAGCTCGTCGAACCTCTCGGCCCCCATGCGCGCGCGAGGTGGGGCAGGATCGAGGCCGTGAGGAACAGCCCGATGAGGACCACCAGGCCTCCGAGCATCGTCGTTTGGTAGACGGCCCGCGAGATCTCGGGCGAGTACGCGCCTTGGCTCGCCCGGTGGGCGAACGAATACGCGAGGTACCCGACGGACGCGAAGAACCCGAAGAATGCTATTGCTAGAAAGCGAGGACGAACAAGTCCCAATCCCTCACCCGCAAGGAAGGTATTGCAGGATAGTGGGATAAGAACGTTCCGTTTGCGTCGTCGCGACGTGTTCGCGCCGCCCACTCGGCGGTCTAGCTTTGGGCCGGGCCGACCCACCGGGCCTCGGGGGCCGACTCGTCCTGCGGCGCCGACGACGGCGCGCGCAGCCGCTTCTTCAGGAGGGCGAGTGCGATCCGGATTCCCTCTCTCAGGTGGAGCTTCGGCTCGCCGAGGCGCTGATGGTACTCGATCGGCACTTGGACGATCGGGATTTTCCGCAGGGCGCACTCCGCGAAGATGTCCGCCTCGAGGTCGAACCCGTCCGCGGTCAGGCCGAGGGACTTGAGCCGCTCCGAAACGAAGGCCCACATCCCGCTGCAGAGGTCGGAGATGGGCGTGGCGTACAGGAAGGACGCGAACCAGCTGAGCAGGCGGTTCCCGAGGTAGTTCGTGGCCGTCATGGCCCCCTCATCGATCTTGCCGAGGAACCGGGATCCGAGGACGACCGGAGAATCCGCCCCGAGGAACCCGACGAGGTCCGGGATCGCTTCGGGAGGGTAGGTGCCGTCCGGGTCCATGAACAAGGCAAAGTCCTCCCGAATCCTCGGCACGAACTCCCGGAACGCGGCGCCCTTGCCGCGGCCGCTCTGGACGAACACCTCGGCGCCGAACCGCGTCGCGACGGCCCGTGTCTGGTCGGTGGAGTGCCCATCCAACAGGTAGACGCTGTAGGCGAGGCCGCGCTGGTGGAGCGTCGCCTGCGGGATCCTCTTGAGGACCTCCGCGAGGCCGAGTTCCTCATTCAGGGCGGGAAGGAGGATGGAGAGGCTTGGCAGGATCGGATTCTCGGCCGCCCCCAACGGGAGAGGATCGATCGGGTCTTCGACCCCACGACTCAATGGAAAGGAGGGGATCGGGCCGGTCGGTGGCTCTGGCCCGTGCTGAGAGCCCCCCGACGGTGCCCACTCTCCCTTGTTAGGGTCCATTCGAACTCGCACCTCCTCTCCACGTATTTTCTATGGCGGTCTCGTGTCAACTCGATCTAAACGAGTTCGGTTGAACACGGCCTTTTGTCTCGGACGGCAAACATTTCGTCGGTCGGTCATTTTGTTTCTGGCACACGTTTTGCCGACGGCATCAGAATTGATACGAACGGAACGGGGAAACGATGGAGGCCTCGTCGGACTCGTTCTCACACACGAAAATGTCGATGCCGGTCGCACGACGCGAAAGGGCGGTCCGTTTTTGTCGGACACGCTCACCGTCGCGGGCGACCGGGCCTAGCTTTTTGAGGGGGCAAAAGAATGCATACATCCTCCTGTGGGTGTGGAGGCGGATCGGATGGGGCGCGAGTCGTCAACGAATCTGGAGCAGGCCGCCCTATCCTTCCTTTCGGCGATCGATCCGGAGCGGGGGATCGACGCGGCCTTGTTCCTCCGGCGGACCGGATTGGTCCTGGCCTCGTGGACGCGGGAAGGCATCCGACTCGACGTCGTGAGCGTCATGGCGGCCACGATGCTCGCCTCGATCGACACGATCCTCGAGGCCCTCGGAGGATCTGCGTCGGAGTCCGTGGCGGTCGAGGGCGGCGACCACCAGATGGTCGCCACGAAGATCGGATCGAAGGCGTTCCTCGTCGTCATCGCGAGAAAATCCGTGGCGCGAAGCGCCGTGCGAAAGACGGTGCGCGAACTCGTGACGCAACTCTCGAAAATCGCGAGCGAGATGGGCTCTCCCCTCGAGGGAACGACGGCCCATCCTAGAGTTAAAGTACGTCCTCCCCGATGAGTGAAAGGGTTGGGGGTTTTCGTGATGCAGGACACGAGCCCGAGCGCCTACGGATTCCTCGGGACCGTGGAGGCCATCGACTACGTCCTCCGCGCGTTCTCCCGGACGAGCGGCGCGATCTCGATCCAAGCGACATCCTTCCTGATCGGCGCCGCGATCATGGCGGGCCTCAAACATCCGGTCCGTCGACGGATCTACGACCACCTCATCCGATTGCCGGGAGACCATTTCCGGTCCGTCGCGCGCTCGCTGGACATCGCGATCGGCACGGCGCGCTATCACCTTGCCGCGCTCGTGCGAGAAGGGCTCGTCTACAAGGAGGATACGAACGGACGCGCACGGTACTACGTGAAGGCGGGCGCGGCCGACGTGAACCGCCTGTACGCCCAGCATTGGGAGTTCCGCGACGTCCGCCTCCGGATTGTCGCAGTGCTGCGGCGCCTCGATCGGGCGCAGCCCGCGACGATCTCGAAGGTCCTCGGCATCAGCCGCCAGCTCGTGTCGTACCATCTCGTGCGCCTCGAGAAGGCGGGACGGGTTCGGCGCGACGGATCCTTGTATCGTCTCGTTTCGCCGGGGTCCGTCCGGGGCGCGCACGATGGCAAAGTCCGCCTCGGGACGAAGCCTTAATCAAGGACCCCGCGATGAGTTGCATCGTTGCCCGAGCGCGTCCGGGGGCCCGCGTTCCTCGACATCGTGACCCTCGCCCTCTCCCTGACCGGGATCATCGGACTGACCTCCGTCTTCCTCGAGTTCAAAAGCGGAATCATTCGGGTCCCGCGACTCCTGTTCCTGGCCTACATGGCGATGATGTGCGCGCCGTACTTCGTGGCCCTCGTCCGGACGCCGAAGCTCCCGTTCCTCATCCCGCCGATCGTCATCCTGTTCGTCATCTATCCTCTCGCCGCGCCGCACGGCATCATCTATTCGACGGACCCGATCTTCAACTACTCCTTCACCGCCGACGTGGTGAACAGCGGCTTCTGGGCCCCCGGGGCCGGGAACGGCTTTGCGCGGACGTATTCGTTCTACCCGCTCGGCAACGTCTTTATGGGCTACGTCATCCTGACGTCGGGCTTGCCCGGCGCTGCGGTCTACGCGTGGATTGAGGCCCTCCTCCGACTCGCGGCCGTCCCGGCGACCGTCTTCGCGATCGGGCGGCGCCTGTTCAGCACGCGGATCGCGGCGCTCGGCGTCTTCTTCTACCTGGGGACCGCCTCGATCCTGTTCAACGTCCCGGTGCAGCAGGGAGTGGGCATCATCTTCGTCGGCCTCTCGCTCCTCGCCCTCGTCATGCTGACGCGGAGCCCGGACCAAAGCTCGCAGCGCCGGGCCCAGGTCCTGTTCGTCTTCGTCGCGGGCGGGATCGTGATGACGCACCACCTGTCCTCGTATATTTTCGCGGGCTGGCTCGGCGCGCTCGTGGTCCTCATGTCTCGTTCGAGATTCCGGCCGCTCGTCGGGACCTTTCGATTCGGGACGCTCTTCATCTATTTCATCGCCATCTTGGCCCTCTACATCACCTTCTTCACGTACGCGATCTTCCAAGGGCATGAGCAGAACCTGACCACGGTCATCGGCCGCTTCACCACGCCGGAGAACTTTCCGCCTGCGGGCCCCAGCGCCGGTCTCGGGCGGACGTTCGCGACGGAAGAGATCGCCTGGCTGGCCGCCTCTGTGCTCACCGTCCTACTGCTCGGCCTCGCCAGCCTGTACCGGTTCCGCGATTCCCGGGAGCACTCGTTCGCCGTAGCCAACGGCCTCGTCGCCGCGACGATCGTCGTCGTCACGCTTCCGTTGGTCTCCACAGGCTTCAGCTTCGTCACGCTCCGGATCGGAGAGTACACGAATCTAATCATGGGGCCCTTCGCCGCCGCCACCCTGATTCGGATGGCGGGGGCGTCCACGGGCCGCTGGTCCCGCCTCGTGAGGAGCGTGAGCCGGAACCGCGATTGGCTTCCCCGTCTGGCCGTCTGCCTCCTGGCCGCGGCCGTGTTCATGGGAGGCAACCTCGCCGGGTCCGCCGTCCGACCGTACTTCGAGGAGCCGTCCCAGCGCACGACCGACTCTCCGCTCTTCTTCAGCCAGGACGACCTCCGCGCCGCGGATTGGGCCCTCCAAGCGTACGGACACCATCGCATCTGGGGCGACCAGCTGGCGATCGATGCGTTCGCGGGCTTTGCGAACATGGAGATCGACTACGGTGGATCCGCGATTTTCACGGCGTCGACGATGGACACGGCCGTCTGGTCGAAGCTCGCCGTGGGAGACTACATCGCCGTCAACACGTTGATGTTGAAGATGCGGCCGAACTTCTACCTCCAGCCCGCGTTGCCGGGCCCCCTCAACCTCACGCAGGTCAACAAGTTCGCCAACAATCGGCAGCTCGCGGTCGTGTTCGAAGATGGGACCTTCATCATCTACCGCGTGATGGCACTCCCGCCTCCGTGATCCGGCCTCACGTCATGTCGACCGGCAGGGAGACATCGCGGACCAGTTTTGGATTGTTTGGGGCGACCAGGCTAAACGTCAGGAAGAAGGTGCCGCTCGCCGCGTCCACGAGGATCGAATAGGTCTGCGTCCAGGTACCTTCCAAGGGGAGGAAGATCGACTCCGTGTACTCGCCGTAGGCCGCCGATCCGTTGCCCAGGACCGTCGCGTCGAAGTGCAACACCGGGCCGGCCGGGACCCGAACGTAGGTGTCGTTGGCCCTCCCGTTCGTCGGGACGAGACGGATCCGGAGCGTGAAGGTCCCAGACGTTGCGTTCCCCAGGGCGGTGACGGTGAGGTTCTTCGGCTCGCGGCTCGCGAACGACCGCGGCGGCGGGAGGGAATTCGCCGTGCCATCGGGACCGGTGATCCCGAAGGCGATCTGGTGCTCGACGGGAAATTGGAGGGCGGCCGTGGACAGCAGGAAGGCCGTGGCGCCGACAACCGCGATGAAGAGGGCGGCGACGACGCCCTTCTCGCCCGGCGAATAGTCCGAGAAGTCGAAGAGCCCTTTGGCGTAGGCGACGGCCGAGGCCCAGGGCCGGCCGCCGGGCCGCCGCACGAGGAACGCGACGACGGCGATGGGCAGCCCGATCGTGACGACCGCGAACTCGGTGATCGGGATGTGGGCGATCGAGACCGCGAGCGCCGACACGGACGTGAGGATGATCGTCAGCC
>Ga0209159_1001522_pt1 | contig 17468 bp, 13 predicted proteins | sample GraSoiAngelo_144_FD_185901 | JGI IMG/M metagenome (GOLD analysis project Ga0209159, IMG submission 185901) | Grasslands soil microbial communities from the Angelo Coastal Reserve, California, USA - 14_1009_02_40cm (SPAdes) (version 2) | ecosystem: Environmental > Terrestrial > Soil > Grasslands ...
GACGACGACGGGTACGGGCACCATCTTGTCGCTCACCCCGGACGGCCGTTCCATCCTGTACCACGCACCCATCACGACGACCCCGGCGTCGGTGCAGATCACCGCCACGATCGGCGCGATTTCGCGGTCGGTCACCGTGTCGATCGTCGCGGGCCCGCCCGTCGGAATCTCGATCGACTCGCCGGCGACGACCGTGGCCCTTGGAGGGACCTTGGCCTTCGGCGCCGTCGTGACCGATCAATTCGGCAACGCGGTGACGGGGGCGACGATCGCCTGGGAGGTCACGGCGGGCTCGATCAACCAGCAGGGCGTCTTCCGGGCGCCTTCTGAACCGGGATTGGTCGTCATCACCGCGAGCACGGCGGGCCGGCAGAGCTTCGTTGTGATCGAGGTCACGTCGGGCGCGCTCGACCAGTTCTCCCGGCAGGCGACCTCGGCGACTTCGCTCGCCCTCCTCGTGGCAACCATCCTCGCGATCGCGGCGGGCGTGTTCCTGTTCGTCCGCTACCGCGAGGCCCGGCGGGAGTTGCGAGAGATGCGCAAAGGCGAAGGCGGCGAAGGCGGCGAGACTTGAACGCGAACCGGAGGGCTTCGGCCCTCCCCTTTCCTTCCGTCCGATGGCGGGCGGACGCCACGATCACATAGCGCGGGCCGAATCGCACGTTTGCGGGGGAATAATGGGGTGTCGTCAGCCGGGGCTAGGTGGACTACGATCGGTTTGAGGAGTTCGCGGGCCTGGCCGCGCGCGGCACGTGCCCGCCCGGCGCGGACCGTGTCGGAGGGGTTCCGAGGTTCAATCGGCCTTGCCTCCGGACGGTCCCCCGATGGGATTATCCGATGCGGGCCATTGACCGAGGTAAGGGGGAGGAAATCGCTGTGGCCCTGATTCGGTACGCGGCGATCAATGTCGTTCGGAGTCGCCGGCGGACGATCACTGCGATGATCGGAGTCCTCCTGGCGGTCACGTTCGTCTCCGGCACGTTCATCGCAATCGATTCGTCCACGCGGGCGACGCTCGATGCGTTTCTTACGAATCTCCCGTCGGACATCGATTTCGAAGCCCGGGCCTCGGCCAACGGTACCCAGCTGCGCGAGGCGGTCGAGGCGATCCCGGGAGTCGCCCGAGTGGCCGTCACACGTTTCACAGGAATCGGCAAGGTCGAATCGAGTGCGGCTCCCAGTCCGGTCAATGCCCAAGTCGTTGGTGTGGAACCGGATCGTCTCCCGTTCGCCCTCGAGGAAATCACGGTCATCGCCGGTAGCCTATCCCTTCCGCGAGGCCAGGCGGCCCTGTCGGAAGACCTCGCGGCGCGACTGAATGTCTCCACCGGCGCGACGGTGAGTTTCCGCCTCGCCACGTTCGACCCGGCCAATCAGACCGACCCGCGAGTGAATGTGACGGTCGCGACCGTGTTTGGCGGCGTCCGTTCCGGAGCTGGTTCGGTCTCCACGCCGGTTGCCGTCGTGCAGGTGGAGGATGCCGCCTGGTACGAGGAACAGCTCGGCTACGGGTACGTGGGGAACGGACTCACGGGCGAGGTCCGAATCGATCGGGCGCAGGTGCTCGATCCGTACGACCTCGAAGGGTCTCTCGGGAACGTCGCGCGGCTCGACCGCCAAATCAGCACCGCGTTAGGTCTGTTCGGGGGCCGCATAACTTCCGACAATGTCCCCAATGCGCTCTCGAGCTTCGCGAACGCCCTGATCCTCCAACGCATCTTCTATCTCGGTCTATCCGCACCCGTCCTCCTCCTTGGCATCTACTTGGGGGCGATCGGCATCGACTTGAGCCACGCGGAGCGTCGCCGGGAGCTTGCGGTCCTGAAGACCCGCGGGGCCTCGCGGGACCAGACCTTAGGGCTCCTCCTGCTGGAAGCGGCCCTCGGAGGTGTCATTGCCGCCTTGATTGGCCTCGTGGCGGGCATTGGCCTGAGCCGCCTCCTGCTCGCCTACGTCAGCCTCTTCAGCACGGCCTCGGCTCCGCAATATGAACTCGTCGTCCTTTCGCCGGCGACCATCGCAACCGTTGCCGTCCTCAGCGTGCTTTTCATGGCGGCGACCAGCTACCGGTCCGCGCGGCGGACGGCCGACCTCCCCATCGTGGAAACGCTTCGCTATTACTCCCCGGGAGAGACCCACATCCGATACCGGCCGTCCTGGGACGCCCTCCTCATCACGCTGGCGGCCCTGACCTACGTCATCGTTGTGTACGGTCGTTTCCAGACCGACTTCGTCACCTTCCTGATCGGCCCGCTGTTCATCGTCCTCCTCCCGTTGGCGCCGATCTTCCTCATGGTCGGTTCAAGCCGCCTCCTGACAAGGTCCTCGAGCCGGGTCTACGAGGCCGCTTCCCGCGTGACCAGGCCCTTTACGAAGAACTTGTACCATGTCATCACTCGGAACCTGCAGCGAAATCCACGACGAGCGGCAAACGTGGCGGTCATCATCGGCCTCGGCCTTGCCTTCGGCATGTTCACCCTCGTCACCTTCTCCTCGCAGCTTGCGTACCAGGAGAGCCAGATCCGGGCCGAGATCGGCGGGGACCTTTCCGTTGACGCCCCTCCTTCCGATCCGGGATTCGCGGCCAGTGTCCGGGCCCTCCCGGAAGTCGGGGGCCTCACGCTCGTTCAGAGGCTGTACGTTCCGCCGAATCTCGGCTATGCGGATGTGTTCGTCTTGGACCCCGAAACGTATCTGAGCACAACGAACCCCGAACCGTGGTACTTCCGCGACTTCGACCGCGAGGCGGTGCAGCGGGTGCTCACGAGTCCCGATTGCGACCGAGCAAACAATCGGACCGACGCATCAGCTTGTCAGGTCCTCGTCACGGAAGGGTACCTGGACAGTCAGTCCCTGGCGGTCGGAGACGTGTTGACGTTCATCAGGGACATACGGAACGAAACGGGTCAGCTCCGGCACATCACCGTCACCGCGGGGATCGGCGGGACGGTTCGTGGACTCCCCGGAACATCGCCGGTCGGACCCGGCGTGCCTCTGGCAATCTACGGGAGTCGCAGCACCTTGGGGGAGCTGGTCGGCACGGGCAGGTCTCAAGTCATCGACCCAGCGCGATACCTCGTCCAGCTCCGGGCCGGGGAGGACTGGCGAGCGGCCAGGGACAAAATTCGCAGCCTGGGCGCCAGCGGGATTCGCGTCGCCGATGAAGAGGTCGAGCAGCTGCGTTCCGTCCCGCTGTTCCGGGCCTTCTTCGGATTCATGGAGCTGGAGATGGCGTTCATGGTCGTCATCCTCACCGCGGGACTCGGGCTCATCCTTTTCGCGGCGACCCTTGAGAGAGAGGTCGAGTTCGCGTCCATCCGAGCGCGTGGGGCAAGCGGATGGCAGACCGCGGGCCTGTTGATCGGTGAGGCGTCGTCGATCATGCTCGTCGGGCTGGTCGTCGGTGCAGGAGTGGGCGTCCTCTCGGCGTACCTCTCCACCACCTTGGGTTCGGGTTCCGGGGAGAGCCTTGTGCCGCAGTTCCTGATCATCCCGGTCGTGTCGCTCCTGCTCCTCGCGGCTGCGCCGTTCGCGATGCTCGTTACGTCCTTCCTCGTTTCCCTTCGAGTCGCCCGAATGGACATCGGACGCGTCCTCAAGCTGCGAGGTGGATAAACGTGCCAGAGATCCTGACCAAGGACTTGATCAAAGTCTATCGAACGGGGAAAGCGGAAGTCATCGCCTTGCGCGGCCTCGACCTGCACATCCACGACGGCGAACTCGTCGCGATTCGAGGGCCTTCGGGATGCGGCAAGACGACGTTCTTGAACATCCTTGGCGGAATCGACCGCCCGACCGCGGGTCGGATCGAGGTGAACGGCTCCAACCTGGTCGACATGAGCGACGGAGAGCTCGTCCGATATCGATTGCGCCAGGCGGGCTTCGTCTTCCAGTTCTTCAACCTCGTCCCGACGCTCTCCGCCGAGGAAAACATCGAGCTGCCGATGCGCCTCGCCTCCAAAAACGGCACGGCCCGGCAGGCTCGGACGAAGGAACTCCTCGACCTCGTCGGCCTCGCCCACCGTGCGCGCCATCGGCCGGACGAGATGAGCGGCGGTGAGCAACAGCGGATCGCCATCGCGGTTGCCCTGTCGAACAATCCGCCCTTGCTCCTCGCGGACGAGCCCACGGGAGAACTCGACACGAAGACCGGCCAAGAAGTCCTGAATCTGTTCCAATCGCTGAACAGAGATCTCAAGAAGACCATCGTCGTGGTCACCCACGACGCTCGGGTTGCGGCCATCGCTAACCGCGTCCTCGACATCCGAGATGGCAAGATCGTCGAAGCCGCGGCCTAGGACCCGACGCGACGGTTTGCTCGTCGGGCGATCCAGTCCTATCCCGACCCAACGGTCATGGCGGTCTGCACCTTCGCGACACTGGCGGATCCGGCGGGGCGACCTGAGGGCGAACGGAGGGTCCTCGCGACCCTCCCCTTTCTCTATTTTCTTTGGTGCGATTCGTTTCTCAGCTCGAAGACTCCGCTGTCGCAGGGTTGATGGGCCTTCGATGGTCCCTAGGATCCGCGATCTCGGACGAAAAGGCGCGCCACGGATGCAATCCAGCCGCCGATCTCTCGGATGCCAAGTTTGCTCTTGCCGTTCGTTCGTTCGACGAACGTGATCGGAAATTCGAGGGTGCGGAATCCGGCGCCGAGGGACTCGAGCAGGGACCGGACCCCCCAGGCATACCCATCATCGACCACCCTCTCCACAATGTGTTCGGCACAATCGCGATTGAACACCCGGTAGAACGTGGTATGTTCGTGAAAACCCGTCTGGAACAGGATCCGGCATGCGTCGTTCCCGACGATGCTCAGCAGGCGCCTGAGCGGAGGCCACCCTTTGATCGCACCGCCTTCCACGTATCGGCTGCCCTGGACGAAATCCACGCCGCGGGCCGCCGCGAGGAGACCGGGCAGTTCGTCCGGGTTGTGGGATCCATCGGCGTCCATCGTCACGATGTACCCAGAGGCCGTGTTCGCGAGTGCGAACTGGATCCCCTCTCGAACCGCGGAACCAATCCCTTTCCGGCCGTTCCTTTGGATAAGGTGGATTCGAGGGAACTGGGCCCGAAGCTTCAACACGGAGTCGGGGGTCCCATCGGAGCTGCCGTCGTCGACGATGATGATCTCCGGTTCCTGTGGCATCAGGCTCTCCAGCTCGTTGACAAGTCTAGGCACGTTGCCGTTCTCGTTCAGCGTTGGGATTACGATGGCAATCGGCGGGACGGACGAGCCGAGATCCGGAGGGGCGGAGGCTGGATTGGTCGCCGGGTCGATGAGCGCCCCGGTTTCGAAGGTCTCAAGCGTGGAATCCTGGGCCGGAAGCAATCCGTCGACCGAGATGCCAGTGGGTGGAGACATCTCGCCGAGGTGCGAAGGGTCCAAATCCGCGGTCCCAGAGTGCGGGCGTGCGGTTAGACCTTTGACTGAACTCCCCCCCACGGACGATCAAGCCTTCCCTCTATGCGGTCGCGACGAAGACCGGAACCCGAGCCCTCCCAACCGCCTGAAAGTAGCTACGGAAGAAGTATGTCCAAGGTGTTATTAAGCATTCTCATACGCGGTTCGAACGTTGCCTAACGACGGCCGCTATTCGACCGGCTCCGACCTGCCTCGGGCCCTGAAGAGCTGGGGGGATAAGATCATAGGGGCCAGAACGGCGGCGTCCAAGAGGATGACCGGGCTTGCGGGAAGCGGGGAAAGGCCGTTCGGGGCGGCAACCCACTGCAGGACGACTTCGGACACCTGGAACCTCCCTCCGCTGCCTCCGACAAGGCGCGTATGGCCGACCCAAACCGGGCCAATTCTGGACTGCGGAGGCAGGACGACTCGGGTACCGAGAGCCTCAATTTCCTGACCGGCCGAGGAAGTGCGTACCGTGGCTTGCTGCCAGCTTGAGGAAATCGGTCCCAGATCCCGCGTCAGGTTATCCGCCTGATCGACGTACCGAAGCGTCCATCCCGTGCCGTTCGGGGCGACCTGCAACTCGCTCGAGTTCAACCCAAGGATTCCCAGCGATTGCGGTCCGTAGAGCGAATCGACTCGGAACGTGACCTGGGCGGTGACCCGCTCCGCGACGGTCAGGAGTTCAATCTGGGCCGTCCCATTCGAGTCGATGGTGTCGAGCAGGATGCCTGACGTTCCATTCGGGTGGAGGGAATATCGCCCGGTTCCCTGGAAGACCCAGTAAAAAGAAAGGATGTCGGCCCGGAATTCGTCCCTCATCGAAAACGAACCATCCGAGAGGACATCGAACTTCGCGAAGTCGGAAGGACTGACGGCGCGCGCGTGGCCCAGCTGGTACGCCGTAGAAGCGACGAAGGCCCCTACGAACAGGAGGGAAAGGACGAGTCCCACGATTCGAACCCGCGCGGGACGCCGAATCGATGGTTGAGGGTGGAACGGCCGGTTCCCCGAAGCCGGTTCGTCGGGGAGCGATACGCCGATCGCGGGATGCCGGAACAGCATCAGGACGACCACGGCCGCCGCGATTACGGTGGCGAGCAACAAGGCAGGTCCCACCCAGTTCGGGACCGCCTCGAAGACGCGACTCTCGGGGACCCAGGGAATGAGGGCCCAATAGGAAAAGCCGCTCCCTCCGGAGAACGGGTCGGCAAACCAACCGTTGTAGATCAGCACGTGCGCGAGGGCGGGGACCCAGAATCCCAGGGCGAGCCACCGGTACCAACCCGACAACGATCGAATCGCGAAGAGCGTGACGAACGGCACGGCCCAGAGGAGGTAGTTCGGGCTCCAGCGGACGGCGAGAAGGAACGCAAAGAGGACGACGAAGCTTGTCGCGGAGATCGCGTCCAGCCGATGAGTCTGGACAAACCGGTAGGCGCCGAGGAGGCCGATCGCCAAGCCCGCGAGTGCGACGAAGGCCAGCCTCGAGTCGAGGGGGCCGACTACATAGTCGAGGAACAGCCAGCTGGTGAATTGGGGGTCCAGTTGGCCTCGATTGAGGCCACTCGTTCCTCCGGCAAAACCGAACGCCGTCCCGACATACGCCCTCACATCCGAGAGGAGGAAGGGGAGCGACGTCACGAGGGGGGCGATTGCCGCCACGGCGAGCACCTTGACCTTGCGCAAAAATCCCGAGGCCAGAGCCAGAGCGATAGGGACCAAGAGGACCGGATAAAGCTTCGTCGCGATCCCCAGGCCCAGGACGAACGAGCCGAGCAAGAGATGACGGTCCGAGGGACGGATGAGGAAATAGAGGCCTAGGACGGAGAAGAATACCGGGATTGGATCGTTTACCCCCCAGATCGCGCTGACGACGATGGCGAAGGGGTTCAGCAGATAGGCGTAGGCCGCTGTCCGAGCCTGGCGGTCGGGACTCCCGAGACGCTTCGCGATCCGAAAGATGAGGATCCCCGTTCCGGTGTCCGCGGCGACGCTCGGGATTCGCACGAGGACCGGGTACAGGGCAGACGTCCCCGCGGACCCGAAGAACGCCGACAGGGCGACGAGGAAGTACTCCGCCGGGTAGGGCCAGGGCCCCAGCTGCTGGAACCGTGGATCCATCGCAAAGAGGCTGAACGGGTTCCAGCCGGCGGAGAGGACCCGGCTCGAAAGATACCCCGCCCAGAAGTCGTAGGGGTCGCTAAACCAGGGGATCAAGACGAGTCGGATTCCGAACGCGACGACGACCGCAAGCCCGATGGAAGGTTCCCAAAGCCCAGCAAGCCATGTGCGGAGCACGGTCGTAAGGTTTCCCATATCCGACCTCACGGAGGTGAGCTGATGCGAAAGCGACGTCGCAGACTTGCCGCGGGTTCGAACCCTTTCGGCCCCATGACCTGCAAGATGACCGAGTCGCCCACCCTCCGTGATGCCTGGATCCCCCGACGGAGGTTCAGCGTGTCTCGGAAGACGAGAATGTTCCAGCCGATTGCCCTCCACGGAGCCCAGAAAAGGGCTCCATCTCTTCCTGCGAGTCCCAGGCCGACCGATTTCGCGGCCGTGAACAGTAAGAACTGGGGAAGTCCGCGGAATAAGGATGAGAGTTCGAAATTCTTCAGCATCCCACGCAGGTAGTTCCGATGGACCCAGTACACTTTGGTCGGATTCAATCGCCCAAGGCTTGCGGAGAAGGTGTGGTAAACCTTCGCCTTCGATGCCAAGCGGGTATTGTATCCCAGGAGGCGGAGCCGCCAACAGAGGTCGAAATCCTCACAATACATGAAGAGGGACTCATCGAAGCCCCCGGCTTCATCGAACGGTCGACGCCGCGCAAGCATCGCGCCCCCGCTTCCGGAGAAGGGTTCGAAATCCGGTGGGAGATCCTCGCTATCGGGGATGCCGAAACCGATATCGACGGTCCCGGTCCACCAATAGGCCATCCCACCGAGAGAATTGAGGATCCTGGGGTTGTCCTTGAAGAGGATTTTGCAGGTTGCGATGGCGCAGTTCGGATCTGATTGGATAGTGCGGACCAGTTCTTGGATCCAATCGGGTGAGGCGACTTCGGCGTCTTGGTTCAGCAATAGGACGTATTCCTCCCGCACCGACGAGATCGCCCGATTGTACCCGGCGCTGAATCCGAGGTTTCGATCGAAGGAAACGACCTCGACTGATGGGAATCGTGACCTCACAAAGTCGACCGTGCCGTCCTGGCTCGCGTTGTCCGCGACCACGACGCGATACTCTGGGTATCGTGAGGACAAGACGCTGCCCAAACAGGCCTCGATGAAAGGACGTCCGTTGTAAGTCAGGACGATTACGACAACCCGCGGCTCGCTGGGGTCAGACACCCCGTTCCCCCACAGCGGCCCGAAGCGGGTGATGGTGCCACCCCAATCCGATCCGAAGTTCTAGGCTTTCCATGACCATGTCATGCACAATCATTCTATCCGTGACCTGACGTTTCGACTGGACGGTCCTGCGTTCCTGCAACGTCTCGCGAAGGTTTTCCAAGTTCCAGAACCATCCTCGTACAATCGACCGAAACAGGGAACGGTCGAGCAGTAGGAGGGCGAGTCCCTTGGCGAGTTTCACGATGGCAAGCGCCGGGGCAATCCAGATCAAAGCGGCAGCCCCGTAGTTCTTGAGGACCGCCCGGAGCTCGTTTCTCTCAAGGAGATAGGCCATCCGATTCAACGTCAGCCCAGACCCGCGCCACTTGTGGTACACGACCACTCGTTCGTCCACGAGGACCTTGTACCCAAGTAGCCTCAGGCGCCAGCTCCAATCCAGGTCGTCGGCGTACATGAACATCTCCTCGTCAAAGCCACCGCTCCTTTCCAAGACCTCCTTGCGAGTCGCGAAGGCGGTTCCCACTGCGTAGAAGGGCTTCTCGTGCGGCTGCCCGGAGAAGCCGTGGTATGGTTGTCCGATTGATCGATTCAAGCCAAATCCGAGAAAGTCCAGAATTCCTCCCGCGGAATTGATGGTTTCCGGCTGATCGAGAAAGAGAGCCATGGCGCTGGCCACACCGACGCTGGGATCGTCCAGATTGGACCTAAGGGAGCTGAACCATCGAGGCGGCACTATGACGTCGTCATTAAGGAAGATTAGGGACGGACGAGTCGCGGCTTCTGCACCTAGATTCCAGCCTCCGGACGTGCCGAGGTTTTGGGGCGCCTTGACGAATCGCACGGACGGGTAGCTCCCCCCGATCGCTTCGGTGCAAGAGTCCAGGGACGCGTTGTCGACAACAATTACTTCGACCCCGTCGGCGTCGGATCGGAGAATACTGTCCAAACACGCTCGCAGTTGGTTGAGGCCGTCGTAGTGCACGATGACGACGGACGCCCCGATGAGGGAGGTCGGGTCGACAGCCGAGGAGCGATCCACGTTCAAGACTCCGTTATTGCAAAGAAGTCATATTAAATCTCGAGGACTAACGTGCGGGTCGTCTCCCACAACCAATCGGGCGAAACTCTAATACCGGCAGCTATTCCCTCCCAGTTGCCTTGAGATTCCTGGGACGGCAGATCGCCCTCCTATCTCAGCTGACGGCGCGGGTCGAACAACTCCTGGGGAGAAGGGCGGTCTTCCTCGGACTCGCGATCCTCATCGCGGTTGGATTGGGGGCTCGGTGGGCGGCCGTCGCCCTTTCCGTCAACACCGTAGGCCCGGACTACGGACACTATCTCATCGCCGCAAATTGGTATGCGGGTGTCGACCAAAGTGGAGAGGGACCTTTTGATCCACCGTTGCTCCCGCTCGTAATCCTTGGGCTGTCCACCGTGTTGAACAGGATTCTCGTGCTCCAGCTCCTTGGACCGGCCTCCCTCGTCTCTCTGTTTCTAGGCGCGGTCTTCCTCCTTAGCCGGTTCGTCCCTCGGTGGGTTTCCCTCGCTGGTTCGGCGGTGGTGGCCCAGTGGCAGACGTACCTCGAATTCATCACATCCGGGGGCGTGACCAATCTCCTCGGGATTGCCTTCAGCCTCGTCTTCTTCCGGCTGTTTTACGAATCATTGCATAATCCGCGGACCGGCTGGCGGTGGGATAAGAGGGAAATCGCCGCCACTTCGGTTTTGCTCCTCATGGCGTCAACGCACCACTTCACGACGTTTGTGGTGGGAGCGACAATCATCGTTTGGCTCGTTCTTCAGGTGGCGGTCACGACCCGCGATCGTTTCGCACGCCTGTGGACGGCCATTAGAATCATCGGGCCAGCCGCGGCCGTTTCAACCGTGTACATCCCGTACTTCCTGAGCTTGGTGACTACTGATGCTCAATCGGGGTTGGGGGAGCCAGCCTCGATGTCAGCCTTCTCAGGCGCCGTTGCATACGCCTGGCAGAGCACACCCGCATTGTGGCTCGCCTTCCTGGTCTTCGCGGTCGTGACGGTCCTGAGACTCCGGCGCTCAACCTCAGTCTTGCCCATGTCCATCGCGCTGGCGGTAACGCCAATCCTACTCATCGTCACGATCCTCGCTTCGCATCCCGTGCGGCCCTTGTACTTCCTCCCCTTTCCCTTGGCCTTCCTCGCGGTCTCCTGGCTTTCCCCTGATGTCGCCGCTGGGGGACTCCGGCCGCTTGCGGATAGTGCCCGAAGGATCGGCCAGGTCGGATGCGTCCTTCTCCTCGCGATCGCCCTGATCATCCTCCCCGTTTCTGGGCAAGCACGCCAACTCGACGGCATCGGGAACTACCATCAGTTCATGCGACCGGGGATGCTTGACGCATTCGATTGGGTTCGCGACCACACGCCGGGCGAAGCTATCCTCGCCGTTGATGCAGGCAGTGCCCCCGCGTTCAACAATGCGTGGAAGGCGATGGCGACCGGGTGGTGGCTCGAGGGATACGCGAATCGGAGGGCAATCTTCGAGGCCAATCCACCCTTGCTACCATTCGCATCCAAATGGGACGACGCGCGAGATGCGAACCGCTTGTTCGCGGGCGAAACCGTTTTCGAGGACGGCGTCCTGCGCGTCGCCGATTCATTTCCAGTTGACGACTCCGCAGGCCCCAAAGTATACGCGACTTACTTCGGTGACTACCACGAATTCCTTGGACTTGCGGTTCCTCGACTCGTCGATTCCCGCACACCTGCGGATCAATTCACTCTGATCCTTGGCGCGGAGGCCGGTTTCCAACGGTCCCTGTCCAAGGACGTCGGCCTCGTGAGGGGGAACTATTCCGGCCCGGGATTTAGGGCCGCTCGCTCGATGACCTATGACTATGGGTCGCGGACCGTCTCGCTGGAATTCGATTTGACCTTCGAGGCGACGTCCGCCTGGGATGGTCTCGAGATGACGATTCGAATTCCTCCGTCGACTCGGCTTGACCTTAGTCACCTGGATCAAGGGTTTCTAACAGGGTCGATGGCCTACGTCTTAGACTCCGACCCGAGTTCTGGCAGGGTCGCCTTCGCAACGGTGAACCTAACGGGACCCTCGACCGTCCCACCACTGGGGAAGCCGGGCGATCTGGGGACGGGCCTTCACTGGAACCTCGAGGGACAAAACGTTACTCTTCGAGCCACCATCTCGTTGGACGAGTCACCGCAGCTCGCATCAGTCCTCCATCAGCCGACGGTATACACTTCGGACGACATCCTTCGGAGGCATTCCATCGAGTTCCTGTTCGTAACGGTGGATGCTGCCTCCGACATTCAACGCTTTGATCGGCAACCGCTGCGCTTCGTCCGAGTTTACGCTAATGCGGCGACCGTCATCTTCGGCGTGCTCTAGCTCTCCCGGAGCGGGAGACGTTCAAATATTCCTGGCTACTTCCGTCTCCGGATGTGCCGCATGATGGGGGTCGTCAGCCGAGGTCCCGTCTACTACGATCTTTTCGAGGAGTTCGCGGACTTGGCCAAGACGGGGATGTGCCCCATTGGGGTGCCGGACGAGCGGGGGCACAAGGATGGCTGGGGCCTCGCTTGCTTTCTGAACGGATCGCTGAAAATCCATGTCCGGGATGCCGGCTGTGCCGCTGACGCATTGAAGTACTACGGTGCAGCTTGGAAGATTGCAAAGCTTAACCTCGAGCGAGCTCCGGGCAACACCATGATCGTGCTCGGACACCTGCGACGAGCGGGCGGTGAGGGCACCGTCCAGGAGAAGTTCGCACATCCGTTCGTCGAGGAGCGGACTGGTCGGACATGGGCGTTCCAACATAACGGATCCCTCGTGGGCAACACTGGAATTCCAGATAAAATCGATTCACAGGTGATTTTCGGGCTGATCCTGGACGGGCTACCGGGAAGCGCTCACAGGGACGTAGCGGAGGCTGTTCGGTCCGCTCGGGAGGTCGCCATTGCCAAATACGGTGGATTCACCAGTTTGAACTTGATGCTCTCCGATGGGGAGGCCCTTCACATCTATCGTGACTTCCGGACGAACGCAGGGTATTACACGATATACATCGATACGTTTGGGGAGATGATTGTGGCGGCCTCCGAGCCAATCCTCGCCATGAAAGCCGATCCAATTCCTAAAGGGATACTGCACACGATTCATCGCGATCTTAGCATCGAGAGGACCACGATTGCGTGATGTAACATTCGGCCAGAACGTCTCAGCGAAGCGGAGTGCGATAACCAGATTGTTTTCTTGCCGTTTGTCCAAGACACCGAAACCCGCCACCGTGCAGCCGCTGACGGAGTCGATTGGTCGATGGATCTAAGCGTCTGGGCATGCCCGGTTTGCTTGTCACGCCTCTCTCTTGATGGTGATGCCGTGACGTGCCCGGCTGAAGGCCGCTCCTTCCGGCGCATTCGCGACCTCGTAATTCTCGTTCGTCCTGAGCAAGAGGAGGTCGTAGATAGGGCGCAGGCCTTTGCCGCAGCTTGGAAGAAAACGAGATGGGCCGCACCTCGGGAGCTCATCCCATCCCTGCCGTTCGTCGGAAATTCTGCTTGGAGACAAAAGGCGGTGAGTTTCCGAAAACTCTTGGAAGTGTTGGGCCCCGCGAAGGAGCGGAAGGTCGTCGACATCGGAGCCGGTAATGGTTGGCTCTCGTATCGGTTATCGGAGGCAGGCTTCCGGTGCTTCGCCACGGACGCGTCTTGGGACGACGATGTGGGACTTGGTGGTGCGTCGGCTTTCAAGGATTCATCACTGCGCTTCGAGAGGGCGGTCGGGACGCTTGATCGATGGCCGATCCAATCGACCTGCGTGGATGTTGCGATCTGTAACGCCTCGCTGCACTACATGTCCAACGTCGGTCATGCCCTGGCCGAGGCGAAGCGGGTCTTGCGGCCGGATGGTACCTTCATCCTGATGAATTCCCCGGTTCACGCCGATGCGACGAGCTCTTCCAGGGCTGCAGGGGACTTTCGAAAACGAATTCAAAACTTGGGGAACGATTCTCTCCTGTCTCAGTACAGCCACTTCGTTCGGGAGGACCTCGAAGCGACCATGGACGAGTATTTTGTCGACTTAAGGCGACACGATCCCAACTACGGATTCAGGTTTCGGGTAAGCCGATGGATTGAGGGAAGGATTCTCGGGATGAACCTGGCCTCATTTCCGATCTACGTAGCACGTTCGGGATCGTAAGTTCTCTCATCGGTTAGCGCGGGAGAATTCACTGCGATTTGTTCCTCAGGAACGCCTCTTCCTGTGGCCGATAAAATGAGTCTTTGGAGGATCCGACGTTTCGGGAGGAATCCTTCCAGAGGAGCTAACCACCTAGTGGCGCCTGATCGTCACCCATTTGGATACTCGCCGGCGGTACGCCTCGTACTCTGCGGCAAATCGGCCCGCCAGGCGGGCCTCCTCCCGCGGGATCAAGACGAATTCAACAACCAAGTACAGGAGCAGCGTCAGGACGGCGGTGGCCGGTGAGGCCAAAATGCAGGCGGATCCGAAAAGCATCAGGTGGCGTGCCAAATAGAGGGGATGACGAGACCAGGAGTACGGGCCTTCCACGACCAATCTGGCGGGATGCGATTCGGGGTTGGGAGTCCCGTGCCCATGAGTCCAGAACGCGTGAGTCGCGGAAGCCTCGAGCCATACACCCAGAGAAAGCGGCACAAGGCCCCACAACCTCCAACTTCCCCATCCGGGGAGGGGAAGCGCGAAGAGATGGTCGAGAGCCACACCGAGGATTACGATTCCCGCCAGAGTGTCGGCAACCCGAGCGATGCCGGAGAGGAGGGAGCGCAAGGAGGGCGGTTGCGTCATGAAAACGTCCCGGGGACGGAGTCTGACACCATTCATCCTGCAAATGCCCTTTCTGGTCTGAATGATTTCGGTCAGCCGATGGCCCTCGTTTCCTGGCTCGTGGAAAAGATTGATGCCCGAGTCCCAGGTAGCCTGGGACGGCGATGGAGGACTACGGACGGTGGTTCAAGTTTTGGCCGCTCATCGGGGTTCGATCGGGACGCCAACCTCGAACGATTTGCCGGATTTCAGCAACTACGAAATCATAACGCAACAGCCCCTCTACCGAGGCGAACTCATTGCAGTCCGGAGTTGGGTCCACGGGACCGTGCTAGACGTAGGGGCCAACTTTGGCCGCTTCTCAGAGTTGAGCCGCTCGACTGTCAGTTTGGATCTCGGAAGGAAATGGCTGCTCCGTGGAAGGGACTTGGGTAAGATCAAGACCGCGATAGTTGGCTCCGCGCTCAACCTGCCGTTCAGGGACAAGTCCTTCGACACGATCCTCGCGATAGGGATCGCGGAGCACATACCGATGTCGTCAATCCCCAACTTCCTCGACGAAATTACGCGAGTCGCAAAGGCACGAGGTCGCCTCGTGATCCGAACGACTTCTCCGTACAGCCTCTTCGCGCTTCTGCGGCTGAGGTTGTGGGACGATTACCTTCATCCATACTCGCCCCTCCGCCTGCGACGGGAGTTGAGGCGCCGCGGTTGGCAGCGTCCCCGATGGATGTCTTCCGGCGTCCTCGGAGTGACATCGATTCTGCCGCAAACGGTGGCTGCCGCCATCCCGTGGGCGCGGAGCGTGATCCAAATCCTTGATCGCGACTGATTCGACTCTGGGCTTTCCTGGAACCGATCACGAGCTACCACGCGAAACCGGGAAAAGGGCTAATATTCCCCCGGACGAATCATCCGCGAGAACTGCCATGGATATTCGAGCACACTATGCAGATGTACAATCCGTGTACGATCGGATGGCGACGGACTACGACGAGACGATTGGTCGAACTCTGGTTAGCAGGCACGCGAAGACAATCGCCGTGGAATTGATTACTCGTTTGAGTCCTCCGACTGGCTCGCTTCTCGACGTCGGGTGTTATACGGGTTCTGAGGCCCTGCTCCTGGCCGCTCGCGGCTTTCGGGTGGTGGGAGTAGACCTGTCGCCTAAGATGATTGAACTCGCTCGAGCCAAGGCGAAGCGGCAGCGCCTGACGGACCGGACTCGATTCGAGGTGGCGCGCGCAAGCGACCTTCATTCGTTAGAATCTGCAGGGATCGGCCTTTTTGACACCGCGTATTCCGTTTACGGCACTCTTAACCTTGAGCCGCGGATCGATCAATTCAAAGATTCGGTCTCCTCATTACTGAAGCCCCACGGCGCCTTGATCGTTGGTTTGCTAAACCCCACGGTCCTGTACGAACTCTTGATCGGCCCTCTCGCCCTGCGGTTCGACGGATATCGTAAACTGGCGAAGCGTTTCGTAAAGACGCGCGTAGGTGTGGGGGATGAGCGGATTAACAGTTTCCTCTACACGCCGGGCGAGTTTGCCCGCATCTTGGAGCCCCAGTTCGCTTTCGAACGGTCGCTGGGAATCCACTTTCTCTATCCGCCTCCTCGGCCTAGGAAAGAACCTGGCGAGGGCATGTGGTGGGCCGCTCGCGCGATTGATCGGTTCGAGAAACGTCTCGAAGACCGATTTCCATTCTCGAACTTGGGCCTGTTTTCGCTAACTATCTTTCGGAAAATCAGAGATTAGAAATGAACGATGGCGCCACAACGGGCGTGAAGTTCGGACGGCCGACGGTCGCTACCCTTTTCGCCAAACGAACGTTGCGCCAATGAGGCCTTGGCGTGCCGCAAGATCCAGGAAAGGTCGGAAAGCGGTCGAGGACCTACGCCCCCCGAGAATTGGAAGTTTCTGTGGCGCCCGGTCGAAGCTCCAACTGTAAAGGGGCTTGAAACCGATCTTTTCCGCAAGGTCCTGCAGAGCCTTTCGGCTGAATACGTTCAGGTGAACAGGCGGTTCGAGATACGTCCAGGTGTTCGGGTTAAGACGGGCAAGGAAGGAATCAGCGTCGCCGGTTTGGAACAGGAGGACTCCGTTCGGCTTCAGGATGCGGTGGATTTCTCGAAGGGTTCTTTGGGGGGCGAACAAGTGCTCGAAAACCTCGACTGCAGTCACCACATCGAACGATGCCTGAGGAAAGGCCGCTTCCTCTAGCTGCCCTTTGAAGACCGGAAGGCCCCGAGCTTCTTGGCGCAAACGAGGCGCCACGTCCACTCCCTGGACAACGAAAATGCGCGAAGCTGCGCTCAGAAAATCTCCCTTGCCAGAGCCGATGTCGAGGAGGTGCCCCGTCCCTACGAACTGCAAGAGGCGCGCTAGGCGGTCCTTTGCCTCCCTGGCTCCATCCTCAGGATCGTCGTTTACCTGACCTTCCCGACCGTTACTTAGTTGCGGGAACTTTTCGTAGATGCGAGCAAGTTGCGCCTCAATGGGTCGCGGTCGCGCATATAGCGACCCACAGGTTCGGCACCGTACGATTCGGAAGTTGTTCCGGACGACGACGGGAAGGAAAGGATCACCATCGCACCCGGGGCAGGGAAGGTCAAGGGTGTCCATCTCGGCGCTCAGAGCCATCAACTCGTCGCGGATTCGACTCATGCCATTCCTACTGAGTTCCCGGTCCATCCGCTCCTGAATATCCCCTGGGACCATATTTTCTACCTGTAAGTTCCCCCCGAAAAGGGGCCGAGCTCTGTTTCCCCGATTCGCCGGATAGCGCACGGGCTCGTTTTAGTCTTGGAAAACTTCATAAGGAAACTTTGCTCGTCGAAGAAACTCGATATGCGCGACCGCCTCCGAATTGCGACGACGTGAGCGCTGGACGTATCG